>WOR8_10009899_pt1 | contig 11094 bp, 12 predicted proteins | sample DeeMarSeWOR38_10_FD_19890 | JGI IMG/M metagenome (IMG submission 19890)
GGCAATAAAAAATTAATGAGAATTATTAAAAATTCCAATCCCGAAATATAATAACTCATCCACCCAAATAATAGTTGCCCTCGCCGTCATTTTTCTCCTCAAAGACCCCTAATTTTGAGGGCAACTTATTATTTTTGAATAAATAATATTTCCAGTATTGGTAGTAGTAAAAAAGATAATTTAAAAGCAAGTATTTATTTCTATAGTTCAATTTTTAGGTAGCTTTTTATAGACTTAAAAAATTTATAGTTCCATGCAAAAAGACACAGATATAGATGATAAATTAATTTCAAAAGAAAGAAAAGGCTTTTACATACATTTCATAATTTACATTCTAGTAAATATCGGCATTTTTGCACAGTGGTGGTATATAACCGGTGGAGAGGGTTTTGCTTGGCCAATTACAACTACTATTGGTTGGGGTCTTGGAGTTATTGGTCACTTTATTGCTGTATTTGTTTTACTAAAAAAATAAGAATTTAGTTATAAACAAGTTTGCAGAAAACAAGATAGTTCAATTTTGCAGGAATTAAGAACAAGGAAGCTAATAGAGCCTAGGTTATAATTAATTAAAATCTAATATGGGATTGTTATGAAAGAAAAGATAAAGGGTACTGGAAATAGTAATATAATATATGGTGTAGATATTACAAAAAAAGTTACACCTATAATGGTTAGAGATGCAATAATTCAATGTTATTATGAAGCGCATCGTAATGTTCTCGAACTTGCAAGAGAAAGTTTTGGAAATCCCCCAAAAAAAAGATTTGATGAGATGAAAAGATCAGTTGTAAAGGACTTGATATCTGATATTTTTGTATGGATTGGTGGAGATTTTAACAATCCAACTAAAAAGGATTTATTCAAGGTAATTGATATTCTTAGAAGGTTTGCAGCAATTTACAGATCTGAAAAAATAATTAAAAAACATTTCACTGAAATACTATTGTTAATTGAGAGATTATGATTTAATAGATTATAGTTTTTTTAAAAAAAAAGAAAAAAAAGAATAGATTTTTTGATTACAGAGGTTCAATTAGTTGTCTTAGTATTGGTAGTGCATTTGGGAAGCGTTGAAACAAACGGATTAATAGAGTATTGTATGTTGCTCTATTTCTTGGAGTGGAGACTTCAAGTGGATCAGACCACTCGCTTTCTGCACTATGTTCATCAGTAACTTTCACAACGATTAAATAGTTACCTTCTTCTGTCCAGTTATGAGTTGCTTCACATACATCACCTGGATTATATGGTCCTAGTAACTCACTGGTTGTATTATCACCCCAATCCCATGTGTAATAAAGAATATCACCGTTTGTATCAGTTGCACTACTACTATAGGTATATTCTACTCCAACATCTATCTTTTTCTTACCTGAAGGAGCATCTGGTTTATCTGGAAGGTCATTTTCAAAAGCCTCAATTTTTATAAGCCATGCATCATACATTCCATATCCTGATGATTCTGTAGCATCACTGTTCCCAGCAACAATGTAACCTCCATCATTTGTTGATTCTACGCTTTGTAATTGATCGATTTCTTCATACCCAAATGTCTGTTGCCATTCTATATTGCCATTTAAGTCAGTTTTTATTACTATACCTTGTTGTTGGGGTGGGGAAGATACATATACATCTATTGTTCCTACCATAATGATTCCACCTTCTGTGAAATCCATACCTCCACACATATCCCATTCTTCTCCGCCATATGTCTTATTCCACTCCTCATTGCCATCAGCATCAGTTTTGATTAACCAGATGTCTCTAGCTCCAGCACCAAATGATGCTGTTTCACCTTGGAAATAGTAACCGCCATCTTCAGCAAATAAAATATCATTTGATTGAGATCCATCCCAACCTTTACCTCCATATGTCTTATTCCATTCTTCGTTACCATTAGAATCTGTTTTTATAACTAAATAATCTGCATATGATCGAGTAATTCCTTTTCTCCCTGATAAAATATAACCTCCATCCTCAGTCTGTCTAACAGCATATGCATTATCACCATATTCACCATATCTGTAGGTATGTTGCCATTCAACATTTCCCAAAGAATCAGTTTTCATAAGAAAAACATCCCAATCATTTGCCGATATATATTCCTCACCACTGACAATGTATCCGCCGTCTTCTGTTTCTTGTATACACATATGATAACCATTTAATGGGTCATCATAGATTTTTAGCCATTCAGTATTCCCATCTTCATCTACCTTCCATATACATCTATTATAACCAACTCCATAGCTGGGATTTTCGTGACATCCAGCAGTAACAAATCCATTATCACTTGTTTGTTCAACAATATAGCAACGAGGCCAGTGAGTTTCATTAGGAAGAGCGGTTGTATTCCAAATCTCATTTCCATTTTCATCAAGTCTAACTAGCCAGTGAGATGTACTATTCCACACGCCAACAGCTATATAACCATCATCATGTGTTTGTTTTATATTCCGAAAAAGATCGCTCCACCATATTTTTCTTCCCATTCTATGAAAATATCATGCATAGAACAAGCATTATATTCATTGGTTCCTTGAATATTATTTTTATATACATTTTCTTTTATTACATTTGTTCTCCCTACTACAGAAATAGCAGTCGTAATCAACAGCGTCATTACTAAAATACATACTATTTTCTTATACATCTTTCTTTCATTCCTCCCTTGGAATAAGTGTAAATTGGTATGTTTTAGTTTTATTTTATTTAATATTTACTAAAAAAATAAATGGATATTAATTGTAACATGTGTAAAAAAAAGAACAGGATTTTTTATTATTTTAATCCAAGTAGTTTTAGTAGAATTGGGAATGCATTTGGTAATCTTTCAAATAACCAAGCAAGCTTGTTTATTTTGGTTGGTCTTGATCTAGGGATATTTATTTTTAATGGGTCTGACCAGTCACTTTCTAGGCCGTGTTCATCTTGAACCTTTACTTTGATTTCATAGTTTCCCTCAGTTTCCCATGTATAGCTCATTGATATAGGATTTCCTGAATCTACAAAATCTGACCAGCTCTGGTTTCCCTCTCCCCAGTCAAAACAATACTTTATCATATCGTCATCAGGATCTGACGCGTTAGCAGTAAAAGTGTATTTCTCTCCAACCTTTCCCCGTTTTTTTCCAGATGGTGTCTCAGGTCTATCTGCTGGATAGTTTGGACCAGTGTAGTAGTAAACTCCATTTTCAATTTCGCATTCGTGATATGCTATTCTAAACCAACCATCTTCACCCCATTCAGTTCCCCAGCTGTTCTTGCATATCCAGTATCCTTCACCTTCACCACCCCAGGTATCATTATATCCAACAATTGTAATACAATGACCGAAGACTAGATTTCCCCAGGAATATCTGTAAACTCCACCAGACCAGTTCGGATAAAAATCTTCATATACCTTCATTGTGCAAGGTAGAGGGCCGTATTCTACTAGTGCACTCTGAATAACAGATACTGTTGGAGAGACCTTATGATAATTGTCTATTCCAATTAATTGCTCCCGCCATTCTGGGCATTTATTTTCACAAGGAACTTCATCATCTGCCTCATATGGAAGGCACGACTCAGGTATTGCTCCGTTTTCTTTTATCCATTTAAGGGTTAGAACCCAGTACCAGCCGTTGCATCCGCCGGGGGAGCATGATAGCATGAATTGTTCTGATAGATCTACATCTAAAACAGGATTATCATTCCAAATTTTAATACAAGATTCAAGTCCTGCAAGGGCTCCAAATGCCCAACAGCTTCCACATACGTCTTGTAACTGGTCTTTAATTGGTGTAGTCCAATCTCTACCTTCAACATCTCTCCAATCCCAAACTGGTGGGACATTTTCAATTATTTTAGTATATGGTTCTTCGTCTATTTCCAGGGGACTATCATCAAGTATAGTGCCATAAAGACAAGGACAGTTCTCATCATTAGCAGATTTTTCTTGCTCAAATGATTGTGTTGTTAGTGCAAAAAAACTTATCAACAAAAGCATAAAAACAAACATACTAAATGTTTTTCTTTTCATAAATAAACCTCCCTCAAATATTATTTACATTTTTTAATCTTTTAATTTGATTTAAATGTTTTCTTTTATATTTTACTCTAATCTTTATTTAAAAGTTAATTTTTTCTTTTTTAATTGGAAACATAAAAATAATAATTTTAATTAATTAAAATTAATTCAATATAAAACATTTTTTAATAATAATTATATTTTCAATAAGACATTTTGACACGATATTTTTATATAATATTATTGACAAATATTATCATGTCATTATATGACAAAAGGTGGTGGGAGTAAAGATGATTGAATATTCTATTGCTGGAAGTATCTCCACAATAGGGCCAATCGTAATTTGGATGTGGAAAAAAATATCTGTAAAATAAGATAATTTATCCAAATTAAGGAAAGAACCAATTGTGGGGTGTAAAAATTTATACAAATAAAAAATCAGTTTTACTGATATCTATGCCGTTTGCAGGAACTGCAATTCCTGCAATACAGCTGCCGCTTCTTTCTTGTTATTTAAAGAAAAGAAATTGTAATATCAAAACGTCTCATCTATATCTAAAGGCTGCAGAAATCTATGGACTTAACAACTATAATTTTTTAATTTATAATCCCAATGAATCCTATACTGCTCAAATGGTTTTTTCAAAATATGTTTTTCCAGAGCATTGGAAAAATAACAAAAAAAAATTTGAGAATTATTTTAATAAACATATAGCAAAAGATGGTATTTTATCAAGTTCATTTTCTTTTGATGAGTATATTAAAAAAACAGGTGTTTTTTATAATTGGGTAATTAAGAATATTGATTGGAAATCATATGGTTTAATCGGTTTTACATTAAACTACGGCCAGTTTCTACCTTCTCTTGCTATTGCAAAAAAAATAAAAGAGTTATACCCTGAAAAAAAGATTGTACTTGGTGGAAGCAGAACTATTTGTGAGCTTGGAATAAATACGCTGAAGGCTTTTGATTATATTGATTTTATAGTATCCGGTGATGGGGAAGAGGCTCTCTATCGTCTTGCCTCTGATTTCAACAATTACAGATCAATTCCTAATTTGATTTATAGGGATGGGAGGCATGTTGTTTGGAATAGATCAAATGTGCTAATAGATCTAAATAAAATACAAATTCTTGATTTTAATGAGTTTTATACTGATCTAGAAAAGGCAGGTAGCGATGTTAAAGAGTATTTTATTTTATTTGGTAGACTTCCTGTTGAGATATCCCGTGGATGCTGGTGGAATAAATGCACTTTTTGCAGTCAGAAGGCTATTTATAAAAAATACAGGGAGAAAAGAGTTGAAAAGATTGTTAAGGAAATTAAATATTTGTCAGATAAATATAACATACTTAGTTTTCAATTAATTGGTAACACTCTTCCTAAGAAGGATTATAGAATTCTTCTTAATAAATTAAGGGAGATTGGTAAGGATTTCTCATTTTTTGTTGAAACAAGGGCAGGAGTTTTGAAATGTGAGGATTATACGAATTTAAAGGATGCAGGTTTTAATGAGATTCAGATTGGAGTTGAAACCTTTAGTCCTAATTATCTAAAAAAGATAAACAAGGGTGTTTTTGTTATTGATAATATTGCTGCCTTGAAGTTTTGTAAAGAAAACAAGATAAAGGTTAATTACAATATTATCACTAATTATCCTAATGAAGAACAAATTGATTTTAAAGAAACAATGGAAAATATTGATATCATAAGTAAGTATCTATATCCTCCTCATATCAGTTGTTTAGCAGTTGAATTCGGTAGTGATATTTTTAATAATTTTCAAAATTACAATATAGAATTTTTGGATTATACTGATATTGACAAGATTATGTTTCCAAAAGAGTTTTTAGATAAAAATATCAGTTATATTTTTAATTTTAAGCGTAAGGAAAAGATGCGTGAAAATGATTGGGAAGATTTGATAGATAAATGGAATCGCGAATATTATAAATCTGAAATTAATGGTATAAAGAGAGATACTGAACTGGATAGGTTTATTTTCTATTATTTGGATGGTAAAAATTATTTAAAGATTTATGATAAGAGAAACCCAGAAAATATTAAAATTTATGTTTTGGATGAGCTTGAGCGCGTAGGATCTTTTTGTTTTGTAAAAACGTTGAAAAGTTTTATGATATTAAATTAAAATTTAGAGATTTTGATGAAAAAAAATTAAAAATTATTTTAAATAATTTTGAAAGAAAGAATATTATGTTAAGGGAAGAGGATAGATATTTGAGCCTTCCGCTTTGTTATGAAAAAATAAAATAATTTTTTAGTCTATCTCAGGAATATAAATCAGCTTATGGATTTTTGATACATCAAAATATTTATAATTTTTTATTGCCCCTGGAAATTTATTAGATAGATCATTCATGATGTCATAAAATATATTTACATTTTCAACTATAAAATCAAGTTCTAAATCAGCGACTCCAACTGATTCATCTATCATTATTAAATGAGCGTTTTTAGTAATATATTTTATAATTTCTTCTCTTTTTTTATAGTCTTCTAGCTGTATTTCAGCTTTGTAGAAATAGTATCCTAGTTTTGAAAAATCAATATTTACCCTGAATCCTTGGATTACGTCAAGTTTTATTAATTTTTTAATCCTGTTTTTAATAGTTATTGATGTTGAATTCAAGATTTCTGCAATTTTTACTGTTGATATCCTGGTGTTTGAGGCTAGAATCTTTAGTATCCTGAAGTCTAGATCATCGATTTTTACCTTTTTTCCTCCTCCTACAATTTCATATTTCACTCTATCTGCTTTATTGTATTCATCTTTTAACAAAAAGGAGTTTCTGTATGTTAAAGATTGGTTGTATATTGATACAATCTGTTTTTCAAAATATTGATGATACTTTTGTATTGTCTTTCTCCAGAAGGAATAGAAATCATTTATTTCTTTAACCCACACAATTACATCATGGTCATATCTTCCCTTTAGGGAACAAACTAGCCATGTGTATTTGTTTTCAACAAAATAATTTACGATTTCCTTTTCTATTTCTGGATTATTTCTTTGAAAAACAAGGTATATCCTAAAGCTTGTGTATCCAAGTTTTGAGGAATCAATTACTGTATAAAAATTTTGAATTATCCCCTTTTCTATTAGTTTTTTAATTCTATATGACACTACATCTTTTTTTATATTTGTCTTTTTTCCTATTTGTGTGACTGTTTGCCTTGAATCTATATCTAGTTGGTATAATATTTTTCTGTCTTTTTTGTCGATGTTGATCATTATTTTTCCGAAAATTATGAAGTTTGAATTGCTATTTTAATATTTTGTAGGATTTTTTTATGAATTATTTTATCATCTTGAATTCCGTTATTTGAATTATCTTTACTTGATTTGATTAATTAAAAATGAAAAAGTTGTAAGAAATATGATGCATAATCATTCATATAAGATAGGCCTGCGGGATAAGAAAGTTATCAAACTTTTTACTGAGCTTGGTATTTCAAAAAATACTGCTAAAACACTTATTTGTATTTCAAAAAACGGTGGATGTCGCTCTGTTGATATTGAACAAAATACAAATCAAAGACAACCTGCTGTTAGTGAGGCAACTCAAGAACTTTTAAAAAAAGGCTGGATTACTCAACTTGATATTAGAAAAAAGGGAAAGATAAAACCTATTCTAATTTACAAACTTGCATATCCTATTTATGATATAACAATGAAAATTGAAAAGGAAAAGATCAAAGAAATTGATAATATCAGAAAGAATCTTTTAGAAATCAAAAATTTAATTTTAACTGGTACCTAAAAAATTAATTGGGGAGGCGCGTAGGTATAATTAAGAAAGCGGGCAATAGGAGTTAAAATCGTATGGTTGCAATAGTTTGGATAGATAAGGATAACAAATTATTGGAAATCATAGAAGTTTCAGATCTTTATAGATATTGACCCGTCCAACAATGGTTGCCCTCACGAGTTCCATCCCTTCTCCTCGGAGATCCCTTTTTTTTGAGGGCAACCTTCAGTTTTAAGTTTATTAATGTATTTGTCTTTTCTTATTTGAATTAATATTTCCCAGGGAGTGCATATCTCTTTGGTTGATATTTTTCTATCTTTTTTGTAAATATCAATTATAATTTTTTCATAAATTATATAGTTTGAATGCTTATTTTTGTAATTTGTAGGATTTTTTAATGAATTATTTTATCATTTTGATTATCATTACTTGAAATATCTTTGTATGGTGAGGTTAAATTAGGAGATTTAAATAAATGTTTGAATTCCTTTCCGTTTACGGACTGCTTGCTCTTACACATCTTTTCAATCAGATAAATTTTAGCCATAGGGAGTATCTTAATTCTTTTAAGGAAAAGCTAGATTTTCCAGTTTTTCCAAGTGTAGCAATAATAATTCCATCTTATAATGAAGGAATAGAAGATCTGGAGAACTGTGTCAGGGCTGCAGCCTCTCAAGATTATCCAAATGAAATAAAAGTAATCGTAGTCGATGATGGAAGTAAGGCAAAATCAGCTTTTAATAATTTAAGAGATATTTTCAAAGGAAATGATAGGGTAGTTCTTAAGGAGTTTAAAGAAAACAGAGGAAAAAGACATGCCCAAAAGCTTGGATTTGACTATGTAATTGGAGCAGTGACAGGGAACGTTAGGGCATTTAAAACCACCTTTTTAACAAAACTTATTGATGCTAGATACTGGACTGCTTTTCATCAGGAAAGAGCTGCCCAAAGCTTGTTTGGAACTGTTCTATGCTGTTCAGGGCCTCTTGCTGCATATAGAAGTTCGATTATTAAGAAGGTAAAGGAGAAATATATCTCTCAAATGTTTCTTGGTGGAAAATGCACCTATGGTGATGATAGACATCTTACAAACCTTGTTCTTGAACAGGGTTATGCTGTTAGATTTGAAAGAAAGGCAAAAGCACTTACCTATGTTCCGGAAAAACTAAGGCCATGGTTAAGGCAGCAAACAAGGTGGAATAGAAGTTTTTATAGGGAACTTTTATGGACTGTTAAAAGAGTGATTACAAAAAGAACCTACCAGAGCATTTACATGGTGTATGACCTTGCTATGCAGACAATCCTGCCATTTCTACTTCTTATGTCTCTGGTTTTAGTATTTATAATGTCCTTTAAGGAAGGCCCATCGCATTTATTTGGATATATAACTGTACTGGTTGGTATTGCAATTATCAGGGGAACCTATGCATTTATTAGGACCCATGATAAGGTGTTTTTCTTATTTCCATTCTATGCCTTTTGTCATATATTTTTATTGATACCTGTGAGGATGTATGCGTTATGCACATTAAAAACAACAAAATGGGGCACAAGATAGATCTTGCTATAAGAATCGTAATAATCTTTGCGTGTATAGCTTATCTAATAGTTTCATTTCCAGCCTACGAACCTATTCCCCAGATGACCTCTAAAGTTAATGCTGCTCTATTAAATGGTATAGGAATAGAATCAACTCCTTACGAAAGCTTTTTGATAGTGTCTTTCAAAAATGTTAATAGAATCTATGAGCTCTCAGCAGAGTGCTCAGGACTGATTCTTTATGCTATGTTTCTAATTGGAATATTTGTTGTGCCATATTTTTCTTTTAAACATAGACTTATAGCCTTACTTTTTCTGCCGGTACTTTTCTTTGGAAATGCCTTGAGGATTATGGCAAGTGTGCTAGTTGGTTATAATTTTTCTGCAAAATCCTCTGAGTTTTTCCATGATACTTTCGGTCAGATTCTAATCTTTGTCTGGGTAATTTTATGTTTTATTGTTTGGCTTAAAATTACAAAAAATTTTCCAAAAGAAAAAATGGAGGTGATAAAATAAAAATTCTGGTAAATACTACATCTGCATGTGAGATAGAAGAAACAGAGCTATTTATAGAACTTGATGTACACTGGAAATATAATGAATCGGAAGATAAATTTGTTGGAAGAACTGATGTTACAAATATAGGTGAACATACCGCTTATTGCGTGTGTGTTGAGCTTAAAAATATACCAGAAGACTGGGAAGTAATTCCAAAATATCATTACACATGCAAACTAGAGCCTGGTAATACAACTGTGGATTATTTTATAATCACACGTGGAGAGAACAGTGAATCAATATATGCTGAGGCATGTGCAATTAATGCAGATCCCGTACAATCAGAAACCATTGCAATCCCGATATTTCCTGGAGTGCTTGCACTCTTGGGACTTGTATGTGGTGTGATTGTTCATAGGGATTTTAAGAAAAGAAAAGAAAAATAAATTTTTTCTTTTATTTTTTTTATTTTAATTATTTTTAAAAATATCATAACCTAGCTCAAGAAATACAAATCTCTTCATTACTGCTTTAAAAAATTAAATTTATTCATTAAAAAGCGAAAAGTTCATTAAATAGTGAACATATAATATTTTTATGAATATTACTTCAAATTCAACATATAAAATAATTCGATATATTCTTCTTTCAAAAGAATTTAAACAAGTTGAAATTCACAATAGTACAGAATGCTCAAAAGGACAGGTTAATAAGGTGGTAAATTGGTTATTATCAAGAAATTTTTTAGAAAAGGGAAAAAATAAATATTATATAATCGACCCTGCTGGAATAATATCACTATTTCCTTTATTTCGAAACATGAAAGATTTACTTATATATAGAATTCCTCTTCGAGCGGAAAAAGATAAAATATTGAATAATCTCTCTAAAGAAGCAGTTTTATGTCTTGATAGTGCTTTAGATATGATAAAAAATAAATTTAAACCATACTCTGGAGGAATGATAGATTTAGAGATATATAAATCTGATATGGATTTAGAAAATGATACGATAAAGGGTGTTACTTCAAAATTAAGAACAGTTATTGATATGACCTGTGATGGCAAGACATATGTAGCAAAAGATTTATTTGAAGAACTATGGGGTATTAGATTTGGATAAATGGTATTACAATGAGGTTAGTAAAGCAACTTTAAGAGAATTGATTTAATTATTGTCTATTTAACTTGACAAAAAACAACAATAATTGTCGACTTTAGTAGAAAAATATATAAAAATAAAAATTTCAAAAGAATACTATTTTTAAA
>WOR8_10007025_pt1 | contig 11087 bp, 9 predicted proteins | sample DeeMarSeWOR38_10_FD_19890 | JGI IMG/M metagenome (IMG submission 19890)
TCTCCGTCCCGTCATCGTGCCCATCCTCTGGACAGCCGGAGTGGAAGGCCGCATTGCAGCTGGCGTTACCCTCCGCTGTCGTCGTCTCATTGATACCGCGGCGATACGCACTGGCGTTCACAGCACAGCAGGCCAGCAGCAAACCGGATAAAAGGCGCTTCATGTCAGCTCGTCTCCGTACTAGAGATAACGCGTCCCGCTGTGGTGGATTCATCATTCCCCGCAGAAAGAGCCAACAGTGCCGACGCTGCGCTATCGACGAGATCCCGGCGTCCGACCTCGGCGACAGCCAGCAGGCGCGGCCTAGTGGAGACCGTCATTGGACGCAGTTGCGCGACATTTTCGTTAACCTGGTCATCGAGCGTATTTCATCCACTGCGGATTCGACGGCCTGCCGACGGTGCAGCTGACTCCCTCACGGAACTACAGCACCGACCCCTGGTACTCGGGCCCTTCGGAGGACGCGAGATGTGACAAGCCATATGACCCGAGAGTGAAAGGCGCTCTGCATTGGCAATACTGTCGATGAACAGGGTGCGCGCACCGAGCAGTCGGCCGATCCTGATTGCAACGTAGCCACAGGACGCACCGGTCGAGACGATGACGTCTGGCCGCACCCTCAGCAGCATCCAGCTGATTTGCAGCACCTGGCGTAACAGCGCCCATTTCTGATCGCGGTTGGCGTCGGTAAAGCGAAAGAACCTGTGCCCCTTGACGTCCTGGGCCAACGATGGATTGACACTGGCATAAGTAACGTCGGCGCCGAGAAATGCGGGCCGGAGACGGAGCAACTGAATCCAGTGACCACCGCCTGAAGCTATCGCGAGAATTTTCGTGGGTCTGTCCTTCGACATTTCAGATTACCTCCTTCAAATCGTGGCAATGACTTGATCCAAACACTTGTGAATACAGATCCAGCAGCCACTGGATCTTGTTATCCCAAAGGCCGATGCTTGCGATGCGTTCCCGTGCACCCTCGGCATATCTCAGCATCAGGCCCGGGTCCCGGGCGAGCCGGGTGATCGCGTCAGCGAGGTCAGCGGCGAGCTGGTCCGGATCGACTGCCGGGACCCGGATCCCACAGCTCTGGTCGACGACGAAGCCCGGCCCACCCCGATCAGTCGTAATCACCGGCAAGCCATGCCGAAGGGCCTCGAAGACCACGCTACCGCTTGGCTCTCGGAAGCTCGGGAACAGGAACGCGTCTGCCGTGGAATAGAGCGTCTCGACCGTCTCACGGCTGACCTGACCATGGAAAGTGATGCGATCGGCCACACCCAGACTTCGCGCCAGCTCCTTGCAGGTAGGAAGTTCTTCCCCCTGCCCGGCGACGTCCAGATGCGCACTGACGTCATCGGGCAACCTGGCCAGAGCGCGAACGGCGTCACGAAGGCCTTTAGTGCGTACGGCCCGGCCGACGTGGACAAGCCTGAGAACTGTGCCCGTTCCCGATGGATGCCGCGCTGGAGCCAGCCGGTCGATACCGAGCTCACTGATCACCTCGAAACGCCGGGGCGACGCATGCTGCAGCAATTCGCCGACGTAAGGGGCGACGCCCAGCACGGCAGCTGCACGAGCATAACTGCGGCGCAGTGTCGGGTCCCGGCGGAGCCGCCAGTGATCCAGGCGGCGGAGATGGGTATACCAGGCGGAACTCCTGCACTCGGCGGCAAAGCCCGGCGGCGTGTCGAGACTGCCACCCAGCGGACCGATGACGTACGGGATCTGAAATTCCGCCAGCGGCGTAGGATAGCGCAGCGCGATCGGGGTGAACTGGTGCGCGATATCGAATTTCATGCCGCGGCTCAGAGCGCTCGCGATCCAGCGCCGCGCTTCGATGTAGAAGCCCAGGTAGCTCGGCTTAAGCATGCTCGACAGGCGGCTGAACCGCTGCGAACCCAGGCGCTCGTCCCACTCCACAACTTCCACGTTGGGCAGCTGCCGGGAGGCGGGAACCTGCCCGTCGCGCCGGAGGGTCAGCAGCGTAACTCGTGCATACCTGGACAGATTCGCTATCCACTGGTGAGCACACCATGCCTCACCGACATCGAGACCGTCGCAGTACGGAGCCAGCGCCAGAACATGCAGCCTGGAGCTCATATCGGCTGCTTCCCGGTTGTCGGCCAGGCTCGCGAGAAGTGGCGGACTACGCGACGAAAATGGTCAGCACGGGCCAGCGTGCCGACACTCCGATCAGCCAGGGAGCGCAGACTCCAGTAGGCTGACCGGGAAACGTTGAACAGCAACAGCAGCAGCCAGATACCGCCGGCAACCACCGAGCCATCGTGCTTGCGATGCAGGCGAACCGTACCCTCGGAAAGCATCAGGTCCCGGCGGTAGTTCAACTGGCGGCTGGAACCGCTGCCCAGGTGTGTGATGCAACCCACCGGCGCAAACATCAATTTCCATCCGTCTTCGGCGCAACGCCTGCACCAGTCGGTCTCTTCGCCATACAGGAAAAAAGACTCGTCCAGCAGCCCGACTCGTTCCATGGTTTCCCTGCGCACCAGCAGATAGCAGCCGGAAATCACTTCCACCTCGCGCTCGTCATTCCTGTCCCAGTCCAGCATCTGGTAACGCTGCAGCCAGCGCGGATGTCGGAATCGATTGAGACCGAGCGTCTGCAGCAGCAGATTGGCAAAGCTGGGAAACCGGCTGCAGGTCATCTGTGTGCTCCCGTCCTCATTGAGAACCTTGCAGCCCATCATGCCGACGTCGGCCCGCTCATCCATGTAGCGCACCGAGTCACCGAGGACGGCACCATGCACCAGCGTGTCGGAATTCAGCAGCAGCAGATACCGCCCGCGGGCGACGCGCAGTCCCTGATTCGTGGCCTTCGCAAACCCTAGGTTTTCCGTGTTCTGGATTAACGTGACGGCAGGGAAGTCAGCCGTCACCATCGGGCCGGAATGGTCTTCCGAAGCGTTGTCTACGACGATGACTTCGACCCGATAGTCGTCATTGTGAACCGGTATCGACTGCAGACAATTACGGAGCATTTCCCGTGTGTTCCAATTGACGATGACGATAGAGAGATCCATCGGTGTTCTCCTTCAGTTAGTAGGCGCCTGCGGCAGCTGGATTGTTGCCGACCGGCGGATGCGACCTCGCGGGCATCCATGTTGGCCGCCGTCGCGGCGGATACACCATCCAGGCGCCGGTCCCGATTAGAAAAAAGAAGTAAACGAAAACCGCGTTCCAGAAGTGAACGGTAAAGCCTGATACCGCCAGGCCGACGATAATCACCATCCAGGCCATGCGGTGGCGATTCAGCTCGGAGTTACGCCCGCTCACGCGCGCCTGACGCATCGCGAGCACGACGATGGCTGCGATGAGAAATCCCAGCGCGGGCAGGCCATAGCGAACAGCGGTGACCAGCCAGAAATTGTCCATGCTGTCGCTCATCCAGGGTGCCCGTATCCAGTCGCCGAACCCGATGCCGAATATCGGATGCCGGCCGACCTCGGCAGTTCCGTACTCCCAAATGAGAATCCGGTTGTAGGCGCTCTGGGGGCTGAACGTCAGATAAGAGATGAAGACCTTTATCGGGCTGCGGTTCGACCCGAGCGATACCGCGAACCACATCAGAAAGAACACGCCGGACAACGCCCACCACCGCAGACTGATGCCTTTGGTGAGCCGATCCCAGGCAAGCAGCGCGCCCTGGCAGGCCAGGCCGACGAAAGGACCAGCCGAAAGCGACAGGAATGCGCTTCCGCCGACGATACCCATCAGGGCGATCGCTTTGGGCCGAAGCTGTTCGCGAGCCAGCACGTAGTAGGTGGCCGCGAAAGTCGATGCCGCAAAGACACCGTAGAGAATGGGGTGATCGAAGGAGCCAAAAGCCCGGTCCAGTCCCAGGCGGGGTTCAATGACCGGCAATCCCGGCCCGCCGGCTACGGCACGGGCAGCTTCACGAATCAGGTGTTTCCCGCTCAGGCTCTCCGGCAGGGTGAAAAGAAACATCACACACAGGACCGTCACCATGAACCGGATCAGGGCGCGATGCTCCTGCGCAGAAGTCACGGCGAGGCGGCCGAGCAGGTAAGCCCCGAGACTCTCTACAACGTAAATTCCTCCCGACTCGAGGCCGGTAGATATGCCATCGTAAACAGTCAAGGCCAGCACGACCCAGGCGGCGTGCGCCATGATCAGATAATCGACGACGTGTGGGGGTTGCCGCGAATTCTGCAGCAGGCGCAGCAACAGGGGCACGGTCATCCCCAGGAGAAAGACACGGTAAGGAGTGAGCCGGAGACCGCCGAGCGTGACAGAGAATTCCGGTGGCAAAATGAGCGCGAGATACAGGATCCCGGCCAGCGTCGGCACGCTCACCTGTTGCGCGCGTGTCATCCCTGCTGCCCCCCGAGAATTTCGGCGCGCTCCTTGCGAAAGAGCCCTTTGACAAACATGCGCTTCATGGTCCCTGCAAAGGACTTGAACTTGGCGGTGGGGCTCAGCGCGCGCCACCAGACACGGTGCAGGGCAGCGCCTCGGTAGCGTGGGGCAGCCGCGCCGGCGAGTCTCGCGGTGAGGCATCTTGCGTACACCGCCCCCCGGGTCCGCTCGAGGTTGGGCTGGGAGGCGGCCAGCGTCTCCAGGGTTCGGGGCTCGAGCTGCAGGACACCCGCCTGGACCGCCTCGCGCAGGATTTGCCGGCCCCGATCTGTCCGGACGACGATAAGCGACTGTCCGGCATCGCCTTCGGCGACGGGCCGGTACCATGGGTCGCCAATCGACAGATCCGCGTGTTCACCGATGTGGTCGGCGCAGACCCGGCATCGCCATTGCGTATGCTTCTGCAGAATGTCCCCCCAGCCCTCTTCATAGGAAGTCGAGGCCGTGCGGATCTCGCCCGTACGGGCGCTGCGAAATCGCACTGCCATCCGGCCCGGCCAGCCACGGCCTCGGTAGCGAACCTCCAGAACCTCGTCGCGTTGCTCCACGCCGAGATGGGCCAGCAATTCCCGGGTCCCCGCCAGTGACGGTGTTCCGGCACAGAAGATCGATATGGACAACCCGATGCCCGATGTCGCCGCCTCGTCCCGGGCGGCAAACCGGGCGGCGCCAGCCACGTCGCACGGTTTGCCGACGAACACATGTGGCCGTCGCGAAGCACTCAGGTCGGCGAGGCGCTCACAGGGGCTGGCAGGGGCATACCGGGAAGCTGTGGAAGCCAGCACGTCGGAGCGGCAGCGCGAGATCACGGACTCGTTCAGCAGCGGTTGATCGGCACGAGCACGGACCTGTACGGCCCCCGGGTAGCCCTTCTCTTCGATACAGAAGAGCGAAAGCGCACTGACCACACCGCCGCTCGAACCCTGGTGGCGGAGTTCGGGATCCGTCGCATGACCCTCCCAGACCTCGAGGACGGGACCCCACGCGGCATGGTCATAACTCCTGGCGGCGTCTGCATCCGTAGCCGGAGCCGCATCAATGGAACGTCCCGGGCAGGTTCCGACCAATTCCTGAACCGTCTCCTTGTCCGTGCCGTCGGCAATCACAGGCCGCTTCCCGTGCGCGACGGTGTCCACCATCCGGACGACATCAGGGCGGACGGCCGCGCAGGTTCCACACCCCATGCACATATGCCGATCGACCACGTCCTTGATCGAAGTAATCTGGCGCATCAGATGCCCTCCGCCACGCGAGAGCTGGTCCGGCCGGTCTCCTCACGGCCGGATGCCCCGATGGCGATAAGTGCTATGAACAGACTGATCGCCTCACCGCAGACAGCGATCGCGACGATTGCCGTCAGACCGCCGCCGTGGGCCGCGGCCCAGAACGCCAGCGCCACGGTCAAGAGTCGCGGGAGATTGCTGAACAAAAGAAATTGGGTGCGTTCCAGCGCCATGAGGGCAGTGCAGGGCACCGCTCGAATCAGCCTGAGGCCCGCGCCGGCCGCGAGCAACCACAAGAGCGCCGGCGCCACGGTGTATGCATCGCCGTAAAGCCAGGCGATCAGCGCGTTACCCCCCAGGCCAAGGCCCAGAGCCCCGATCAGAGATGCCAGAGAGACGCGATACAGCAGCGCGGCGTGATATTCGCCAAATCCCTCGGTCTGGCCAGCAAGCCTTGCGAACCGCGGCAATTCCGAAGCGAGCAGGAAACGAGCGCCGATCAGTGCCGGCAGCAGGGCGAGCTGGGCGGCTAACGCAAAACGCGCGAGCTCGGCGGCGGGAAAAAACAGGGAAACGACCAGGCGATCGCCCTGCAGGGCGAGAAACATCAGCGCTCCGTTCAGCGTTATGGGTCCTCCGTATCGGAGACAACGGGCAAACAGAGCGCGATTGATACCCAGACGGTAACGCGACGATGAGAAAAGATGCGACAGGACGCAGAACGCGCCGGCCTGGACCAGGAGCACCCAGGCAAGGGCACTGTGGTCGCGCAACGCCCAGGCGAGCGGCGCGCAGACAATAGCCGCGATGAGGGCGCTGCCCCCCTCGACAACCAGAGCCGGGACATATTCACCCCGACGCTGGCGTTCACGGAAATCAAAGTTGCTCGCGCCCCGGATCAGCAAAGCCAGCGCCGCCAGGGCGAATATCGACGGATCAAGCGCCATATTGAGCGATTTGCAGATGGGTGCCGCGAGCAGAATCGCAACGGCCGTGAGGAGCGCACCCTTGGTCAACTGCAGCCAGTGCACCGCCTTGCGCACGGAAGACAACTCCCTGTCCCCGACCTGCACGAGCAGTCGATCCAGAGCCATCTCGCCGGCCATCTCGAATATGCGTATCACCAGGGCAAGCATCACAGCCAGCCCCATTTCGTCGGCACCGATCAAACGGGCGAGGATTACATTTCTAAGAAACGCACTGCCCTCGGATAGGGCCTGCGTGGCAATCAGCGCCAGCTGTTGAGCTCGATGGCCGCTCAGCACTGCACTGCTCCCTCGATGCTCCAGTCCTGCTTCGCGCAGTCGGCGATTTCGTCCATCTGACGGGCAGCGAGCGCACGAACCCCGGGCAGGACGCCTGCCAGGGTCGATGCGGTCGAGGTCCGATGCCGCCAAAGGTGCATCAGCGACTCCAGCGCGGCGTCCTCATGGACCCGGCGCAGGTCGATGACCGATTCCCCCACTTCGCAGGTCTTGAATACGCCCGATGTCTTCAGGCTGTAGGCGAGCGCAGCAGTGGGAACGCCGGACGAGATTCCGGCTATCGTCGAGTGCATGCGGGTACCGCAGAACCAGTGGCACCGTGCGATCAGCCACTTCAGCTCGCATGCATCAAGTGGCTCCTTCAGTATCGTGATTCTTTCGCGGGCCGCGGAGGCGTATTGGCCGGGCAGACTTTCCACCAGGGTGACAGCGGCGTCGAGGTCGGATTCGTAGTGCCCCCGCGGTGCATGCACGTGGGGCACCATCAACACCCGCGCGCTGGTCTCGTCCAACAGCCGCATCAGCAGTCGGCGCATCAGCGAGCGGTAGCCGCAATTGAGGCCGAAGCGGCGAGCGGCCTGGTCCGGTCGGTTTGCCACCAGGCCGCTGACGTTAAGCCCGATCAGAGGCATCTGGTCGCGGTCCGCCATCGCCGCGGCAACTTCCGGCGCCAGCGAGATCGGCTTGCGCATGGGTAGACCGAAGGCCAGATCCACACCGAGCCGGTGTCGCGACGGATCGAAGCGGTCACCGAGCAGGTCCTGGAGCCTGTTGTAACTGTCCGGGTCCCTGGCGTAAGCGAGCGCGGACGCGTCGATCAGGCGGCGAGCCGTGTGCCGGCTCAGCGAACTCGTAAATGGCCCGTATGTCTGGGGCAGGAGCACGAGCCGACGGCCCATGGTGAGAGCGATTTGCTTCGGAGCCACGATATGGCGAAATCGTGCGGCGCCATAAAGATCGGTGAAGCTGTCGCCTCCGCTCGCGTCCAGTACCAGGTCGGCGTCGGAGACGATATTCAGCAGACCCCGCCGCCGTAACCCGACCGAAGCCGCAAGACGTGCGACGCCGAGATGGTTGCCGACCCAGACGCGCTTGCCGACCGTTATACCGTGCAGCGTGTAGCCGAGGTTGCTGAATCTGGCCTGCCTGGACCCCTGCAGGTAGTCGAATACGTGCAGGTCGCCGTAGCCCCGCTGGGCCATTCCGGTCAGGGCCGACCAGCACAGCGCGTTGACGCCTTGGTTTCCCGTACTTGGGCTGGCACCGAAAAGACAGACTTTGGAAGATTCGAGCACTGCATTGATCCTGATGAATTGAAATCCTGGCCCACACTTAAGCAAGGCGTGTGCCAAAGCTGGCTCTCTCCGGGTAATGGCTTGCAAGCTACTGAAAATAATCGTTTTTTCTAGCCACAGAATAATCGGCGCCCGCGTCATCGTTTCTCTTTCGGATTCCTGATTGCATTCTGCAAGGCTTTCGGGAAGGATCCCCGCAAAAAGAATTGCGTTCTGCAATTCAGTCTTCGATTCCGGCTCCGGCATCTCGCGAACCCGTCTCCACGCGTCCTGTGATCACACCGCCGAGACCGCAGTAAGTACCTGATTAGAAAGGCTATGTGCCGCTTTCCTCGAATTCGGTGAGCCGTCCTCCGACGATTCTGGCACGGCAGTTGCAGTGGCTGTTTGGATTCTTTTACAGCCATGGCCGTCATGACCACACATTTGCTGAATAATTACCGGCGACGATCCGGTCGAGATTTTGGGAGCGCGCCAGCGTCGATGGTGCTGCGTTGGCGTCTCTGGCGAGGCCTGCAGCAGTTCATCGCCGCCTGTCTACTTTTAATGAGCCTGCCGCTGATGGCCGTTTTGTATGTCCTCGTGAAAATCTCTTCGCGCGGACCGTTTCTTTATTCACAGCAGCGGCCTGGCTATCGGGGCGCAACGTTTACCGCCTACAAAATACGAACGATGACGGTGGGGGCGGATCGCGATCCGACTCTGGCGCACGCCGTGACCTCCGACTGTCCGGAGATCACCCGAGTCGGGCGAGTTCTCCGCGATCTGAAACTGGATGAACTGCCGCAGCTCTGGAATGTCGTTCGCGGCGAGATGGTATTCGTCGGTCCCCGACCCATAGCGCCAAGCCTGCAGGAGTACCTGGAGAGCCACATTCCGGATTTCGGGATCCGCCTGTCGGCACCGCCGGGGCTCACCAGTCTTGGCCAGGTATGTATCGACGAGAACGAGTCGCCCGAAAATGTCGTCCAGGACTGGTCGGTTCGTTTCGAGGGGGAACGTCACTACCTCGCGAATCGCTCCATCGTGTACGACCTCGTGATCATCGGCATGACGGTCGTCTACTGCCTGCGCAAAGTCTGGCGTCGCCTTGCTGGGCCCAGAATGCAGGGGGTCAGCGTCATCCCGGCACTGTTCATCGCCACCGCAATGTTGCTCAGCGGCTGTGCCCCGACCCTTTCAACGGAGGATATGCAGGAGTCCACCTACGGGTTGACCCGCTCGATTCCCGTTGAACTGATGGCCGAAGGGGCCCCTGTCACAGATCACGAAATAATCTCGGTCGAAACTATTCCACGCGGGGAAAGCCATCCGCTCTACAGGCTGGGAAGTGGCGACCGGCTGGCCATCAATGTCTTTGGCGAGTCGGGGATGGACAACCTGATCGTCCAGATCGACGGATCCGGCGAAATCCAGCTCCCCATGGTGGAGCGGGTTGAAGCGGCCGGGTTGTCAGTGAACGAGTTGCAGACCCGCCTCAAGGAAGAGTACGCAGAACACTTCATCGAGCCCTGGGTAGTGGTTCAGCTGCACGAGCCCCTGAGCCGTCCGCTGTATCTGCTGGGCGAGTTCAATCGTCCGGGCATCGTGCACATGACTGCCGACATGAACCTGATCCAGGCTCTCGGGGCCGGCGAAGGATTGTCGGAAAGAGCCTACACGCGGGGCGCGCGATTGATTCGGGACGACCAGATCGCGGCGGTCGACATCAACTCCCTGCTCAACCGCGGCCGCATGGACCAGAATATCTGGCTGCAACCCAACGACACCATTTTCGTGCCCGGACTCGACGACCTGAGAATTTTCGTACTCGGCGCCGTCGCCCAACCCGGAGCAAAAGACGTCACCAACGGCCCGCTGACGCTTGCCGACGCTATCTCGAGGAGCGGCGGGCCCCGCCCGGCCCAGGCCAATCTTGAGGAGGTCCGCGTGATCCGCACTCACTCGCCGGTTTACGGCGAGCTGTTCGTGGTTGACTTCACGCGCATCCTGGATGGCCTAGCACCGGACATGCCCCTGGAGCCCGGCGACATCGTCTATCTGCCAGTCAACGGCATGGGCGGATGGAACGAGATCATCGCGGCGATCTCACCAACGATTCTCACAGTCAGTCGGGCCCTGGATCCCTTCGTCCTGGCGAAGGCCATTTCGGACGATTAACAGCAGGAGGTAATGATGATTTTCGCCACCGTAGGTACACAGCTGCCCTTCGACCGCCTGATCCTCGGGCTCGATCGATGGGCGGCATCCAATCGGCACGTCGAAGTGTTTGCACAGATCGGCCAGGGCGGATGGCAGCCCGATCACATCGACTGGGCCCGCGAGATAGACCCGCAGGAGTTTCGCGAACGCCTTCATCAGTGCGACACGGTCGTTGCCCACGCCGGCATGGGGACCATAATTTCGGCTATCGAGCTGGGCAAGCGGGTCATCGTGATGCCGCGGCGTGCCTCACTGGCAGAACACAGGAACGACCACCAGCTCGCCACAGCTGCTCGCCTCGGGCACCTCAAAGGCCTTGAAGTCGCACAGGACGCGGATGCCCTGACACAAGCCCTGGCCCGACGGACCGCTTGGCGACATGACGTCGCTGTCAGTGAACCTCATCCTCAGCTGATCGAGGCGATACGTCGTTTCGCAGGACTCCGGGCAGCATGAGCGGCGGCGACCTTACCTTATCGCGAGCTGCGCGGATCGATCGGGATACCCGAGGGGGCGCTGCCTCTCATGGAGAGCTGCAACGCACGCCGTTTGCCGGGGCTCTGAGCTGGCTGTACAAGGCTCTGGGCCGCCTTGGCGCAACCGCCGGACGGCGCTTGCTGTTTCGAGTGCTTCGTCGGCTAGAAGGCGGGGAAATGCGCTCCGGCACGCTGCGCAGCATCATGGCGCGATATCACGGGATCGAA
>WOR8_10006654_pt1 | contig 11084 bp, 9 predicted proteins | sample DeeMarSeWOR38_10_FD_19890 | JGI IMG/M metagenome (IMG submission 19890)
GCTATTGGCCTTGCTTCCTTTCCAAAACCGGCCAAAAAAAATAAAGGTGGCTGGGGGAAGGATATCTGCTCAGGGAGCAGGAGAGCGACTCTTTCTAAACCGACAGCAAAGCCAATGGCAGGGGTGGAGGGTCCTTGGAGTAATTCCACTAAGCCGTCATATCGACCTCCGGCTCCTATCGTGCTCTGAGCGCCTAGGTGTGGAGAGGTAATTTCAAAGGTTGTTCGGGAATAATAATCCAGCCCCCTGACTAATCTGTAGTTTAAAGAAAAAGGGATATCTATACCTGTTAATCCATCAAGAACACTTTGAAAATGAGAGGACGAATCTAACGAGAGATGCTCAAAAAGAGTCGGGGCTTCCTGTGTGGCTTGCTGACAAATCGGTACTTTGCAGTCAAGAATCCGTAAGGGATTAGTGGAGTACCGACGTTGGCAGTTACCGCAAATAACCTCTAACTTAGGGAAAAGAAACCGTTTAAGTTCCTGAATATACTTTTCACGGTCCTGAAGATTTCCAATGGAATTTATCTGTAATGTCAGATCCTTGAGCCCTAATGAACAAAAAAATCTCCATAAAAGGGCAATGACCTCGACATCCATAAGGGGATCTTCAGTCCCTAGGGCTTCAACTCCAAATTGGTGAAATTGCCGATAGCGCCCTGCTTGAGGTCGTTCATGACGGAACATAGGACCAAGGTAGTACAATTTTCGGGTCGAAGGGGAGTCAAGAAGATGGTGCTCCAATACGGCTCTCACCACACCTGCTGTACCTTCAGGGCGTAAGGTAAGAGAACTCCCATCCCGATCAGGAAAGGTGTACATTTCCTTTTCCACGATATCAGTGGATCCTCCAATGCTCCTCGCATAAAGTTCTGTAAACTCGAATATCGGAATACGAATTTCAGAGAACCCGGACTGGGTTGCAAGGGTGTGGGCGATTGTCTCCATATAGCGCCATTGAGGGGTTTGTTGAGGTAAAATGTCTTTAAGACCTTTAATGGAACGCAACACGGAAAGCCCTGTTCTGTTGAAGAAAAAGTTGGGGAAAAACGAATCCGACTATATCTTCCTACCCAGATCCAGTCAACGAATCAAGCGGCTTATTTGGGAGGGATGAATAGAAAATTTGTTTGACTCTCAATTTTTTCCACCATAGAATGGCGGGTTCATAAGAATATGGCTGAAAGGAGAATAATGCCGTGTCAATGACCTATCGACAACCCTCTAATTTAAAGAGGAAACGTGATCACGGGTTTAGGAAACGCATGAGTACTAAAAATGGGAGGAAGGTCCTTGCCCGTCGACGGAAAAAAGGGCGTTATCGCTTAACGGTTTCCGATGAGTAAGCGGAGGGCTTCCCGTTTTTTTTAAAGAAAAAACATGAATATGATGGGGTGAAAGCGAACGGGTCTGTTGTGCGGAACCCGTACTTTACCCTCCTTATCAGCCGTGTCCAGGATCAGGATTGTTCCCGGATAGGAATTGTTGTAGGGCGAAGAGTGGGAAAAGCGGTGACTCGAAATCGGCTGAAGCGGATTTTCCGTGAACTTGTCAGGGATTCATATTCAGGTATGGCAACGGGTTATCATTGTATTGTCTACCCCAAAGTTAAGGTTCTGGCTGCGAAGTATCAGGAGGTCGGAAAAGTCTGGAAGGGCACATTGGCCCAGGCAGGGCTTCTTCAAGGGTAAACAATGCTGTCTTGGATTTTGAGAAAAGTTATCGTGGCTTATCAAATAGGGGTTTCCCCATTTGTCGGGGTTTGTTGTCGTTTTGAACCGACCTGCTCTCATTATGCTTTAGAAGCTATCTATAGGCATGGCGTGCTCAAGGGTCTGGTCTTAATGACAGGTCGAATTCTTAAGTGTCATCCATTCCATCCTGGGGGCCTGGACCCTGTTCCCTAAACTCTGAACTATCCGTCTTCGTTTGACTTTCAATTGCTAACAGTCTTAATGGGACTCACGAGTTAGATAAATGGAAAAGCGCGTCGTCCTTTTCCTTGTTCTTTCCTTAGGAATAATCTTTGGTTATGACCTGCTCCTGAAGCAGTTGGGGTACTCTCCCTTCTCTACCAGTCCGATCCTGGATCAAGAAATCACCACAAGTGAGCCCGCAAAAGGGCATGAAGAAGAGATGAAAACATCTCCTTCTCCTGTACCCGATTCGATAATCTCCTCATCCCCATCTTCCATTCAGCCTCTCATTGAAGAAATAGTGGCGATTGAAACGCCTCTCCTTCGGGCCGGGATTTCCCCACAGGGAGGGGTTATTACCTCTTGGGAGTTAAAAAAATTTTTAACTCAGACCGCGGACAGTCAACCCGTTGAATTGGTCTATTCCAAAGGGCAATTTCCCGGTCCGCTCAGTGTGCAGATCAGTGGCAACGAATCGGCGAATCAACGTCTTCGTCAGGGGCTGTTTCGAGTTCAAAAAGATTTTGCACAATTAGATGAGGGGCATCCAACCGGGAAAGTGATTTTAACTCACGAGTCTTCCGAATCAGATCTTTGGGTCCAAAAAGAAATCACGTTTCATTACGATTCCTATGTGGTGGATATTGTTATTCGCACCCGAGGAATTTCAGAAAACCTTGATGTGATTTTGGGCACCAATTTTGGAGTGGTGGAATGGAGTCAAGGATTTATTGGGTTGCTAGGGTCCGCCTGGATGATCGGAGAGGAATTAGAAAAAAAATCTCCAGAGGCGGATGCTCCAACCCTACGTCGGGATGGTCCTGTGAGGTGGCTGGCCCTTCAAGATAAATATTTCATGAGTGTGTTTATTCCGGAAAATGCCAACAGTCTTTTTTCTAAGCTTGAAAACGAACGAGTTGTCTCGGCGGGCATTTCGCTTCCCGGGGGCTCAGGGGAACAGGTCCACAAGACCAAGCTATATGCCGGCCCCAAACAATACGATGTCCTTAAATCTTTTGGGATCGGGTTGGAAGATACCATCGATTTTGGATGGTTCATTTATGGCAGCTGGAGCATAGTGAAAGCGGTGGCGAAGCCACTGTTTTCCATTTTACGGTTCATCTATGAATATACCCATAACTATGGCGTGGCTATAATTTTACTGACCCTGGGGATTAAATTGTTATTTGTTCCCTTGCAATACAAAAGCTATAAATCCATGCAAGGCATGCAAACTATTCAACCCAAGGTCCTGGCGCTTCAGGAAAAATTTAAAGATAACAAAGAGAAACTCAATCAGGAACTGATGAAGCTCTACAAGGAGCATAAGGTCAATCCTGTGGGGGGGTGTCTGCCCATGGTGTTGCAGATGCCGGTTTTTGTGGCTCTCTTCAATATCTTGTATATGACGATTGATCTCCGGCAGGCGCCGTTTATGCTGTGGATTACCGACCTTTCCATCCAAGATCCGTATTACGTGCTTCCGGTGCTGATGGGAATTTCTATGGTGGTCCAACAAAAAATTATGCCCACCACGATGGACCCCACACAGGCCAAAATGATGATGATCTTACCTGTAGGATTGACCTTTTTGTTTGTCACCTTTCCAGCCGGTTTGGTGTTATATTGGGTGACAAATAATGTGCTGACGGTAACGCAGCAATTTGTGACTGATAGGTATATTCTGAAAAAGCCTAGAGGTGGGACGACGGCTCATCCTTCAAAGGAAAACGTTCCCGGTTCGGAGTCGGGGAAAAAGAAACTTTCGTCCCCTCCGTCAGGTCCTTCCTCCAAATCGTAATCCTCGCTTCAGTGTAAGTTATGGGCTCTTTGGACGACACCATTTGTGCCGTGGCTACCCCCATGGGGGAAGGGGGCGTGGGAATCGTTCGAGTGAGTGGAACTCATGCCCTCCCCGTTGCCTCAAGCATTCTTCGATTACGTTCTGGTAAACCTCTCGAGCAGATCAAGCCCTATCAATTGTCTCTGGGCCAATTCATTTGGAACCCTGTTCAAGTGGGGAAAATATCAGGAATAAAGACTTCCTCTGTATTGGATGAAGTGTTGGTCGTGATTATGCGAGCACCACGATCGTATACAGGAGAAGATGTCGTGGAAATCCATGCCCATGGAGGACCTGTCATTGTGAATGCCATTTGCGAAGCATTAACTCAGGCTGGCGCCAGATTGGCCGAACCCGGAGAATTTACTAAACGGGGTTTTTTAAACGGGCGGCTTGATTTGACTCAGGCGGAAGGGGTCCTGGATACCATTCGTGCCAATTCTCTCCAGAGTCTGAAAATGGCCCAGGAACAACTCCAGGGTCGGTTATCCCGGATCATACAAGATCAACGGGACCGTCTCTTGAAACTTGTTGCTCATTTGGAAGCTGGAATGGATTTCGTTGAAGACGATATTCAGTTTATTGAACACAGCGAGCTGAAGAACGGTATACATTTGGTATTGGAGGAAATTTTAAAATTAGTAGATTCTGCAGAAGAGGGACGAATGATTCGTGAAGGTATTCGCACGGTCATTGTTGGGCGCCCCAATGTGGGAAAATCCAGTTTGTTAAACGCCATTCTAGGAACCAATCGAGCTATCGTGTCACATATTCCAGGAACCACACGGGATGTGCTAGAGGAAGCCATTATGGTTGAAGGAGTGATGATTCGGCTCTTTGACACTGCCGGATTACGTGAAACGAGAGATGAATTAGAGAATGAAGGTATGAGTCGAGCCACTCAAGCCATTGATCACGCTGATGTCCTGATTCTGGCGTTTGATAAAAGTGATTCACTTAATGAAAAAGACGTAAGTTTTATTGAAAGATACACACAAAAACCTTGTGTGATGGTCCTAAACAAAAGCGACTTACCACCAAAATATTCCCTGAAAGAATTACAGGATATCGTGATACGAACGAGAAAAAATTCTGAAGGAGTCCCTGAAGAGGAAAAGAATTATGTTGAGGTGTCCGCGTTAACCGGAGAAGGAATCGATAGGTTGAAAAGATCCATCAAGAGTCTGGCTATTGGGCGTCAATATGAAGCTGGAGATTCGGTGTTGGTATCAAGGCTGAGACATAAAACGTTACTTCACAATGCCGGGGCAGCCTTGCAAAATGCCCTTAGGGCCATTGATGATACTCTCTCTGCCGAGTGTGTTGCGTTAGAATTACGTATTGCACTCAATTCCCTTGGAGAAATTGTCGGCGTCATCACGAATGAAGATATTTTAGATCAAATTTTTCGAGAGTTTTGCATTGGCAAATAATGGAAGTCATCCTATTCAACTTTGTATGAATAAATAAAAAGCATCAAATTATGACTATGGAATATGACATTGTTGTGGTTGGAGGGGGCCATGCCGGTTGTGAAGCCGCGCTTGCGGCTGCCAGGATGGGGTGCAGGGTGGTCATGTTGACCATCGATATCACAAAAATCGCCCAAATGCCATGCAACCCTGCCGTTGGTGGCATTGGGAAAGGCCATCTCGTAAAGGAAATCGATGCCCTCGGGGGAGAAATGGGCTTTAACACAGACCAATCCGGGATTCAATTCCGTGTCCTCAATACTCGAAAAGGACCGGCTGTCAGGGCCACCAGAGTTCAATGTGACAAAAAACTTTACGCCAATCAAATGCAGGAGACTCTCTCCAGGCAAGAAAATTTAACTATTGTGCAGGGCACGGTTGATCGGATCCTTACGCAACACGGAGCTGTCAATGGTGTGAGGATCAATAGCGGAGAAACGATTCTGACCAAAGCCGTCGTTCTGACATCGGGAACTTTTCTCAAAGGGCTGTTGCATATTGGGTTGAATCATCTTCCTGGTGGGCGGGCGGGTGAACCGTCTGCGGAGCACCTGTCGGATTGTATGAAAGACTTCGGATTTGAGATTGGAAGACTAAAAACAGGAACTCCACCTCGGATTGATCGAGATTCTATTGATTTTCAGGTAATGCTTCCCCAGCCAGGCGATTCGCTACAGCGGCCATTTTCAGTACGAACCAGCAAAATTCCTAACCGGCAAATTGAATGCCATATTACCCATACGAATGATGAAACGCATCGCATTATAAGGGAAAATCTCGATCGATCTCCTATGTATTCCGGGATCATTGAATCAACCGGGCCACGGTATTGTCCTTCTATTGAAGACAAAGTGGTACGGTTTGCAGACAAAACACGACATCAGATTTTTATGGAACCAGAAGGCCTTGGATCACGCTCATATTATCCAAACGGGATTTCTACCAGTTTGCCGGTGGACGTACAACAGGCATTTGTCAGGACTATCCCAGGTCTTGAGCAAGCGATTTTTCTCAGGCCTGGCTATGCGATTGAATATGATTATTTCCCACCACGCCAGCTTCATGAGACATTGGAAACCAAACTTGTCAAAGGGTTATTTCACGCCGGCCAAATAAATGGGACGTCTGGGTATGAAGAAGCGGCGGCACAAGGGATTATGGCCGGTATTAACGCTGCCCTTCAGGTGAAAGGTGAGCATCCTCTTATTCTGGATAGATCTCAAGCATATATTGGCGTATTAATTGATGATTTGATCACTAAAGATGCCAGAGAACCCTATCGAATGTTTACCTCAAGAGCAGAATACCGGCTTCTCCTCCGAGAGGATAATGCCGATTTTCGATTGATGGACCAAGGGTATCGTATTGGTCTGGTATCACAGGGAGCATTTGATACCTATCAACGAAAAAGGGAAAAGGTCGAATGCGAGATAAGCCGGCTTCAAACTACGGTTCCCAGGTCATCCGGCTTAGAAGTTGCTGAACCGATTCAATTGGAAAATATGGGACCAAACCCATCACTTGCACAGCTATTGCGGAGGCCTGAAGTTTCGTATCATCATTTGGGCCAATTTTTAAACGGAATACAATATCATGATCATGAAGTGATTGAAGCTGTTGAGATATCCATAAAATACGAGGGGTACATTAAACGGCAGGAACAAATCATCGGACAATTTAAAAAACTTGAGCATCGTCGGGTTCCCGATGATTTTAATTATGAGGGGATAAAAGGGTTTTCGCTTGAAGTATTAGAGAAACTAAAAAAAGTCCGCCCTTCGTCCATAGGCCAAGCATCAAGAATTGCTGGAATTACACCTGCGGCCATTTCCTTGCTTCTTGTGGCCGTAGAAAAGCATAAAAAAGCCAGCTAGTAAATTTGCCTCACCCGTTAAACCGTTATTTTCCGGTTTTTTGCCTTAAGGCATTCTTATAATAACTCTTAAACATTTTTGTGTTAATTTCTTGATCTTTCTTCATAGGGATGTTCCACGTGGAACAAAGCATACAATATATTAATTTTATAGATAATTTCCTGCCTGGCGCGCATAAACTGGGGTTTTCTTTCGCCGGGGAAGTCCTTGAACAGTTTTGCCTGTATTATGATGAACTGTGCCGTTGGGACCGTTCAATTAACCTGACTGGTTTACGCACAGATAAAGAACGAGCCGTCTTACTGTTTGTTGATTCACTGGCTGGATATTTGGCTCTTTCTGACAAACCTGACTCGTTGATTATTGATGTTGGGACAGGTGGAGGTTTTCCTGGTATTCCTCTCAAGTTAGCCCTACCGACTCTGAATGTTTTATTAATGGAACCAAGAGCCAATAAAACCGCTTTTCTCCATAACATTATTGGGAAACTTGAATTGACCAAAATCTCCGTCATTCCAAGCCGCTTGGAAGACTTTCGCTCGATGGTATCTGATGAAGAAAAGTGTGACGTGGCATTGTGCAAAGGGGTAAATATAGAACATATCGTGCCATTTATTGGGCATATTTTGAAAGAAAATGGGAAACTAGTTGTTTTTCGATCAAAAAATATTGACAATCAATATAAAATAAAGGGTATGAAAATAGACGAAGAAATACCCTATGAATTGCCATTTGGATATGGGACTCGTATCTTGTCAATTTTTAAACACGGATCATGAGCGGGCGATTGATGTGTTCCACGTGGAACTAACGCCACGACTTTCTAGCAAATTATCTTGAAAAAAATCATTGCTATCGCGAATCAAAAGGGCGGGGTTGGAAAGACAACCACGTCGATTAATCTTTGTGCGGCTCTGGCGATATCGGGAAAATCTGTCTTGTTGATTGACTTGGATCCACAAGCCAATGCGACGAGTGGATTGTCTATTGAGCCTAAAAGCGGGACTATTTATGAATGTTTAATGGAAAGAAGATTGCTTGAAGACGTAATTTCACCTACGTGTATACACGGGTTAGATGTTGTGGCATCAAAAGGTGATTTGGTAGGGGCAGAGATCGAATTGTCAAATCTCCCTGATCGTCACTCAGTACTGAAAAATGTCTTGGACGGAGTTCAGATCTATGATTTTGTCATAATTGATTGTCCTCCGGCTTTTGGCCTCTTAACGATCAATGCGCTTGTTGCGGCATCGGGCCTGATCATTCCCGTCCAGTGTGAATATTATGCGATGGAGGGGTTGGGTCGCTTATTGGGAAATGTCGAACGAATTCGAGAGGCATATAATCCCGATCTGGCTATTCAAGGAATTGTGTTGACGATGTATGATTCAAGAATTAATCTCTCGCGACAGGTTCAGGATGAAATTCGAGGATTTTTTAAAGAAAAAGTCTTCCAGACGGTCATTCCGAGAAATGTGGCGTTGGCTGAAGCGCCAAGCCATGGAAAACCGGTCCTGTCCTATAATTCCGCGTCCAGTGGCGCGAAGGCGTACCTTGATCTAGCCAAGGAGATATTGAAAAATGGAAAAGAAAGCACTGGGTAAAGGGCTTCAGGCCCTGCTTCCCGAGAAAAAAACTCTGGCTTGGAAGGTGGAGCAGGATGGCCAAGCGGTCTCCATGATCTCGCTGGATCAGATTCTCCCAAATCGCTATCAGCCCAGGACCACATTCGTGGAGGCCGAATTAGAAGAGTTAGCGCAATCCGTCAAAGAACATGGAGTTCTGCAACCGATTGTGGTCAGGCGAAAAGGCGATGGCATGTATGAACTCATTGCCGGGGAACGTCGATTTCGAGCGGCAAAAATTGCCGGGATGACCACTATTCCTGCCCTGGTCAGGAATTCCAATGATGAAAAGGCGTTAGCTGTTGCACTCGTAGAAAATATCCAGCGTCAGAACCTCAACCCTATGGAGGAAGCGAAAGCCTATTCCCGGTTAATGGGGGAATTTGGTTTGACTCAGGACCTTGTTTCCCGCTCGGTAGGAAAAGATCGATCCTCTATCGCCAATATTTTGCGCCTGCTCTCGCTTCCCAAAGCCGTCCAGCAATTTATTGAGTCCGGGACAATCAGTTTAGGCCATGCCAAGGTGTTAGCGGGCTTGTCCACGGCGGAGGCACAACTTCAACTCGCACAAAAGATTGTTTCGGAACAGCTCTCAGTTCGGCAAGTTGAGCAGATCATCTCAGGACAAAAAAAAGTTCATATGCCCAGATCGAAAAAAGAAGAGCCCCATAGGTTTCGTAACCTGGAAGAGCAATTTCGAAAGCGATTGGGCACCAAAGTGCAGGTGAAGGCGGGAGCCAGGGGGGGGCAGTTAATCATCCACTATTTTTCCGATGACGAACTGGATCGAATTACGTCGATGATTCTGGAATAGAATTTGAATAGATGAAGGGATGACTTATGCGCTGCATGGTTCCTCCCTGTAGTGTGAAAATATCATGATATTGGGAAAGGGCAAAAAGATTCATACTGTGTACCAACAGGGATAAAGTAAATGGGGCGGACAGTCATCGAAGAGGGAGGGGGCCATGTTTTTTAAACAAAATGCAGAAAGCGGTCAAAATAAACCAGAAATGAGTGAGGGTCCTATGGAACCAGCGGTTATACCCAGTCAGGGGACTTCAGAAAGCCAGCCGGAATCTGGTGAAATCATCGCCTTTGTTGGGGAAGAGGTCACATTTAAGGGAACGATACGGTATCAGGGGACGGTTCGAGTGGATGGCCGTCTTGAGGGGGAAATTTATACGGATGGGAATTTAATCATCGGCCAAAAAGCGGTCATCTCAGCCAAGATTCATGCTGGAACAATTATGTGTCAGGGGCAAATCACGGGGGAGGTTGAAGTCAAACACCGAGTCAAATTGTTAAGTCCAGCCGTCTTTGATGGGACAATCACTACACCTCTTCTGTCTATGGATGAGGGGGTGATCTTTAATGGAACCTGCAATATGCCCAATAAAGAGCGAAAAGGCAGAGAGGCAAAAAAGCTCGTGGTTTCCGTTGAAGAAGCTGTGAAGGTGAGGTAATACCACACGACGTTCTACAAGGAGTGTATGGGACCGGTTCCCAGATGGACATGGAGATCCTAACTTGCCACCCGAGTGCTTTTTACTGGATGAGAGGAGGAATGCTGTATGTGGGGTGAAAAAGACAACAAGAAGAAGGAATCAGGTTTTGGGCAGGAATTTTACACCTTTCTGGGGAAGGGTGTTGATTTTAAGGGCAAAGCACAATTTGAGGGGACGGTGCGGGTGGATGGTAATTTTGAAGGCGAAATTGCGATTGATGATACCCTCATCATTGGAGAGACTGCCGTGATCAAGGGAACGATTACCGGTGGGACCATTGTGAGTAGCGGCCGAATTGAGGGCGTGATCACCGCGAATAAAAAAATACAACTTCTGAAGCCGGCGGTTCTTATTGGTGACGTCCATACTCCCACCTTTGCCATGGAAGAAGGCGTTTATTTCCAGGGTGAGTGCGATATGGGTGCTGCTCCAAATTTAGACATGGATATCGACGATCGGGCACTCACGAATGGCCAACCCAAGACTCAAACTATTGAAAAAAAGCTTGAAGCCGAGTCCTTGAGCCTCTAATGCCGGTCCCGGAACTCAAAAAAGTCGTGTTGGGTATGAGTGGGGGGGTGGATAGCTCCGTTGCGGCCAAATTACTAAAGGAGCAGGGCTATGAGGTCATTGGAGTCACCCTGAAAGTCTGGGAGGAAGAAGACGAAACAACCGTTTCCAAGCGATGGCAGGAGCGAGGATGTTGCAAAGTTGGAATCGCCAGGCATGTCGCGGAATTGTTGGACATCTCGCACCAGGTCATTGATACCCGCGAACGTTTTCAGCGGGGGGTGATTGAGGATTTTATTGGAGGCTATCTCCAAGGCACCACTCCGAACCCCTG
>WOR8_10006656_pt1 | contig 11082 bp, 11 predicted proteins | sample DeeMarSeWOR38_10_FD_19890 | JGI IMG/M metagenome (IMG submission 19890)
GGCCGTACATTTTGCGGATGGATGTTCGAAACGACTCGCGTTGCTCCTCGGTTTTCAGTCCTAGTCTTTCTTCGACACTGTTGATGTAGCGCTCATCGATTTTTAGAGCCTTAAGTTGCGCGGTCTGCGGATCCTTGTATTTCCACATTTTATCGGGCCCCAGGTTCTCGGCATCGATTCCGATAATCATATTGACATAGTTCATGACATCCTTGCGAATCGCCAGCGGCTCATCCATGTATGCGTTGAACATTTCGGTCATAATTCTCTCACGATACAATCCCTTGGCCGTTTTAAGATCCTCAAGGTACTTGGCGCGGTCGTTGGCCTCGGTTACATAATCCAAAATAATGCGGTCCAATGCCTTGAATACATCATAGGCAAACATGCATTTTCCCTCATTGGTTTCAGAGCTTTCGATCATCAGCTGAATGGACCGGCCCAGATTACGCTGCCCCAGGCCTTTTTGGCCGAACCGGTTAATGATTTCCGGATCCTGGTTGAGGGTGTCAATCACTTCGGCCAGTGTCTTGATGCTTTTTTCGCCGGCGACTTCTCCAGCTGCAAGCTTCATCGTTTCAACGGGGGTCAGCTTTTCCGAGCGTGGCAGGCGCGTTAAGACCGCAGCCACTGATGCCGCATAGTTCAAATTCGGATCCTGATGCAGGGTTTCGCGGGTGAGCGTGGTTCGGGCCTCGCTGCCGATCGTATAAGCGGTAAGATCTTTTTGCAGTTTGTAATTGGTATTATGCGATACATAGCAGATGCGGCAGCGATCTACGATAGGCGCTTCTTCTTTTTCTGAGAGAAAACGATGGAATTCAGAATTATTGCTGGTGGCCACAATCAACGTGTCGATCGGCCACTTGTAGCCGTCGATTTCAATGTTGCGATTCTGGATAACACCCAGATACACCTGGACCAGGTCTTTTTTGTTTTTATATATTTCGTCGCTGAAATGAATCCCGCCACCCGCAACGCGGGCCAATGCTCCCCGTCGCAAATCAAAGCGATAGGGGTTGTTGGTATCGGTGATGTGCAGCAGTCGCTGGATGGACTCTTCTCCCAGCAGATCCACGGCAGAGGATGTGATTTTGTCCTTGGCCGGATACTTGCCGGTTACGGTCCCCAAGCTTTCAGTTAGCGGTACCGGGATGATTTCAATAAAATTGAGCATTTCATCGATGTCGCCGTTCGAGAAGTTTCTGATATCACTCCAGATGTAACCACTGCAGGCCCCGAGGGGTCTGTAGTTTTCATATGTCGCTTCGATTTGACTATCTGAGAAACCCAGCTGTTTGGCCAGGTAGGTTTTGTTTTCCTCGGGATTTTCAAATAGATTCATCGCCAGAATCATCGGGTCTTCGTAAGTTTGCGATTCGATGGTTTTGATTTTGCCGTAATTGCCAATTTTGTCCAGATTTAAAAATTTGAATGTGTATTTGCGGTTGCCCTCTATGGATAAAAAGCTGCGATACTTGCTGGCTAGATACTCAACAAAAAAGGTTTTCCCATTCCCCGGTTCACCCACCAGAACAAAGGCCATTTCTTTGGAAGATCCCCCTTCAGCTGCATCCTTGACATAGGATACAAAACTGTTGATTTCATCATACATGCCGATGACATGTTTGGGCCCATTGCGGAATATGCTGAAATCATATGTTGTTTTGCCGTTTACGACCACTTTTTCGATGTTGCTTTCCAGAATCATGCGAGACACACTCTGAAAGGCGTTTTCGAAGCAACGCATCCCTTCCCTAACAGCAGTCAAATGATGGTGAAGTGTATTCGGATTTGTAGTCATTTTTCCTCCCAGCGAAATATTTTTTTGGGGTTTCGTCATAAATCCCGTCAAATTTTTTATCGGGCGGCGTGAGTATATTTTTCCTTGAACAGCGATTTACCATTTTCTATGGTACACAGGTTGTCAAAAAGATGATGTTTAAATGACCGGGAGAGCTTATTTCTTAAAAAAATTCCGGGATTTCTAATCTTTTAGAGACGATCGGGCATTTAAAGTTACAGGCAAATCCACTGCAATTCAGCCGTTTTTTGGCAAGCTAGGCGTTAGCTGGAATCTACATGTGCTCAGATCGCTTTATCTCTAAAGTGTCGGAATTTTTGACACTGTCAATTATTGTCGTCGCTATTTTTTTACAAATTTCGTTCAAAATCGGTGAAAATGAGCGGCTTAAAGATAGTTTTATAAACAAAAAGGTGTTGCCATTTCGGAAAAGCATCACCGCTTAACCGCAAAGACTCTGATATTATTTGTATTTTAAGAAAACTGCCGCTAAAGAGCGTTGTGCTTGCTGCCGCTGTGGCCGGGGCGCCTGAAATGCCCCTGCATTTGCCATATAGTTAAATAGTTTATGCAATAATAGTACCACAAATTTAGCAATTGCAGTGGAGAAAGTTTTTATTGCAAAACCGGCCGAAAATGTATACAAGCACCCAAGCATTGGTTCATTCTATTTTCAGAGAGCTTCGCAGACACACTTTCGATTGCCTCTCCACCACGCCCTTCCATTTCTCAATCCGAAATTGTCTCTGCCCTGCCTCATCAGGGGGAATTAAATCATGAAGCAAAAATATCACCTATGCAGAAAATTTAAAGAAAAGGAATTGCTGATTCGCGAATATGCCGTGCTCGAATCCAGTTCCAGGAGAAGAGAGCTGCAAGCCGTGCACGGAGACAAATTTTCGCTTCTCTGCGAGCAGTCTTATGATGCCGCGGAAATTAAGGATTCTCTCTCAAAGGGAAAAGATTCCTTGATTTCCCTGCTGAGAAACAACCATTTTTATCCGATCGGTATCTATATGGATAAAATAGCGGACTCTGTTACGGAAATGTACACATCCGGGGATAAACAACCCGAAGATGTTATCGAAGATCTTATTTTCGATGACAGGGATTTTATTTTGTTAACCCCGGCAGAGTCTGAAATTGAAGACGAACTCAATGAAGATGGATAAAGCGCCGTTTCAGATGAAAAGGGGAATCTTTCTCATGTTGATGTCAGGGCGGATGAAAGCGTCAGTCGTGGCCGAAATGATCAGGAGCTTTTAATTTAGAAATTCAATAAGTTGAATTGTTATATGAGATCTGCTGGATTATGACCCAGCTATTCGGCCATTAGTCGAATCCTAAACTTTTATGAATTTCCATCCATCGTGCAAAGGAGATCGGTTTCAATTCGTCTAAATCTTCGCTGGGAATCCAGCCCATATCAGAGTTTGGAATATAAAAACAATTCTGGCCCTTGAAAGGTCCATCTTCGATGATCCATCCATCCTGCACGGCAATTTTTTTACCTGCAAGTTTTTTAGCATCGCTGTTGTAATCCATTTTCTTTGAGGGCTTAAAAATAGCTTCGAAATACATTCAGAATTTCCTTTCAGAAAAAGAGGGCAAACTCTCGAACGCACGGAGAATGCCCTTATTTCGGTATTTTCTCAGACAGATAAATCTGTCTCTAACATGATTCCGGCTGATCCAATTGTCAACGTCTCATTGGCGATAGGGCCATAGTAATCAGTTCCAGGGCAAATAGCAAGGAATTTGTAGGCCCGATGTTCGCCAATCCGGAATGAATGTCATCAATCTAAAATTGCTGCGTTCATGCATTTTTTTTAACCAGCAGCAGTGTATTGCCGGTAACGCTCAAACTGCTCAGCAGCATTGCAACTACTGCAAACAAGGGAGTTAGCAAACCGCTCATCGCAATGGGGATGCTGATGATATTGTAGAGGTAGGTAAAAATAAGATTCTGTTTGATTTTTTTATTGACCTGATCGGCGAATTCCAAAAACTCAATAACCTGCCCGGGCTCACCGCGCATCAGAGTAATGTTGGCAGCTTCCCTGCTCAGCTGGCCCCCGGAATAGATGGCGACAGAGAGATTGGCCTGTAGCAGAGCAGGGGCATCATTTATTCCATCTCCAACCATGGCGACCTGATATCCGCTATTTTGCAATTCAGCAACAAACGCGGCCTTGTCCTGGGGCATTTGATTGCCGAAAGCTGCTTCAATGCCCAGTGTTTGTCCGACGGCCGTCGTGGTGCGCTGCCCGTCACCGGATACCAGCGAGAGCCGGTAGCCTTTTTCTATCAATCTTCTGACCGTTGACCTGGCATCCTTGCGCAAATCGTCACCAAAAACAAAAAGGGCGGCCAGTTGTCCTTCCACGCCCAAATAAACAATTGATTTTCTTGATTTTTCATTGATAACCGCATCTATTTGCCGAAAGTCCGCACCTTGAATTTCCCGATGCAATAAACCTGAAGCGCCGATTTTGATTTCCCGGCCGCCTGTCCTGCCGATCAGTCCCTTTGCAGTAGTCTTTATCTGTGAATATGCGTGTGGAATTATATTTTTTTTATGCGCCTGATCCAGAATTTCATCTGCGATGAAATGATCGGAGGTTTTTTCCAAACCGGCGGCCAGCGCAAGCACCTGGTCTTTGGTGTAAGGCGCCATAGGAATAATATCCTGTAAATTCCACCTGCCCATGGTCATGGTCCCGGTTTTGTCAAACACGAAGGTATCGATTTTTTCCGCCTGCTCGAATGCCGAAAAATCCCTCACCAGAATGCCCTTTTTCCCGGCAAGTGAAACGCCGGCAGCGCGGGCCAAAGGAATGGCGATTCCCAGGGCACAGGGACAGGATATGACCATAACGGTCACTGCTCGCAGGATGGATGTTTCGACTGAAAGGCCGAAGAGGTGACAGACCAGGCCGGTGCCGGCCGCCAGGCAAAGTATGATAGGGACAAACCATTGCAGCAAAAGGTCTGTTTTACCCTCCAGTGGTGTTTTGGCCAAAAGCGTCTTCTCGATAATGTCAATCATCTGGCCCAGGGTCGCATCATGGCCGACTTTATCGGCGCGTATTTTGAACGCTCCACGAATTACTCGGGTACCGCTTCTGATCCGATGGCCCGGTTTTTTAGCAAGGGGCAGCGGCTCTCCGGTCAAGGAAGATTCATCTACAGACCCGTTTCCAGATAAGATCCGTCCATCGGCAGCGACGATCTCACTTTCGATTACCCGAAATACATCCCCTGCAATCAGCTGTTCAGCGGAAACATAGCGGCCGTCCGGAAAGTCTTTCGTGCAGATTCTAACCTTGGTGGGCCTCAAAGATAAGAAACTCTCTATGCTTTCAAGCACCTGCCCTTTGGCCCGCTGTTCAATTGTTTTACCCAGCAGCACAAGTGTGATCAGCATCGATGCGGTGTCAAAATAAATATGGATACTTCCCTGATAAAAATTATAGACACTCAGAAAATAGGCACTTGAAGCACCAAGAATGATCAGCGATTCCATGCTGAAAGCGATTTTGGTCAGCCCGGCCCACGCTTTTTTATAAAGTTCCCAGCCGCCATAAGCCATCACGGCGGTTGCCATCAGAAATGCGGGCCAAGAAAGTTTAAAGACCGCATCCGGAGTCAGGTCGATAAAGAAACCTGAAAAAAGGGCATAGGACAGCATCATAATGTTCATTGTCAAAAATGCGGATAGCGCGAATCGGACAAATTCCTTTCTGCGACCAAGCGGATCCTGGGTTGTTTCAGAAGCCGTCGCTCGATACCCAAGCTTGCTGATAATTTCCATGATATCGCTGGGGGAGGTCTGGACAGGATTGTACTTTACGTGAAGGCGGTCTGTGGTGAAATTGCAGCCCGAATCAAAGATGCCTTCGCATTTATTTAGCGTTTCTTCGATAACCCAGGCACAGGCCGGGCACCACATGTTCCCGATCTTAAGTGTTAGCTCCAGTAAATTCTCAGAAGGTCCGCTTGCAGTTTTGATTGTTTCCGCGTTTTCAGATGTTTTTGAAACGATGGGTTCTGGATTCCGGCTGGCGACCTTGCGATCCAGATCAGCCTCAGATTTTGGAATAATGCCCCTTTCCAGACACTGCTTGTATAATTCGGATTCGCGAAATGACTGTGGATCGGCTGAATCCGTTGCCTCCATGAGTATGGTAAACACCTGGCGACAACCCGTGCAGCAAAAGCGGTAGTTTTTTCCTTGAAATTTTGCTTCGACCTGACCCCGACGAAGCGATAGACCGCACAGCGCACAGTAAAAAGAGGGATCAAACATGGAATAATGAGAGGTTTCTGATGTTCAATTTTTTGTTCCCAAAGACTTCACATAGGCCACAACACACCACCGGTCTTTAATCGTGATGGTGGTTTGCAGTGCCGGCTGGCGGCCGCCGGGCACACCATAGCTGACGGTTTTGAATAATTCGCCGACATTTTCGGATTGAATTTGTGCGCTGCGCAAATCCGTAGGCAGAGGGTAAAAACTCTGGCCGACCGTTCCATTGCCGGCATGGTTGGGACCGTGGCATTGTGCACAGTAGATAAAATAAACGGCCTTGCCCCGCGCGATGGTCTGTTCGGCAGCCATCGGCAGCGGCGCAGTCAGTGTTTTTCCTTCCGAAGCGCGGAACATGGCTTCGCCGCCGGTGGTGGGGACGAGTCCTGCTTCCATGATCAACAGGGGTTCCTCGTGTGGTTTGACCCCCGGGGTTTCGCGCATACGACCGTATCGGAAATTATTATCGTAGTATATCAGGGCCTGGTAGGCAATCCAGACAATGATTGCCATACCTGCCAGAAGTCCAAGGATTTTTTTCATTGCTTTTCACCCTGCAGGTCATATTCTTCAGATAAGTTGAGTATACGCAAAGTGTAGCCCTCTTCGCCCTGTTGCCCCAATACATGCTGGGGATAGGGCAGCGGATGATAAGGTTCCGTCAGGGTATAAGGCGACTCTCCGGGGACATCCTGGACCGGTCGATAATCCCAATCGGGTTGGCCGAGATCGCCGATCACGGTAAATGCCAGCCACCCCTGGAAGGCGACGATACCGACCGTGACCAGTACCAGAAACCAGGTTTTTGCTGCAGATGCGTGATGCTCTGGATCTTCCATCAGTATTTCACTCCTAAACCGCCAATTAGAAAGATATAGGCCAGGCACCAAATAACCGTACCGGCGATAATCAGGTAAAGCACCAGCGGAAAAGGGGCATTGCGCCCTTCAATTCCACCGGGAAATTTCTCAATAATTTTCTGCATTCGCTCCTGTGAATCCCGACGGTGAAAGTGCGAATATCCGAGTCCGGCAATGAAGACCACGATGACGGCCAGCGCCGGGAGCAAATACAGCGCAAAGTGCTGAATACCGATTAATTCAAAATACCTCATAAAAGAAAGTCCTTATCCAATGCCATGCAGGACCATCCAGGTGACGGCGATAACCGATGCGGCCAACCCGCTGCAGGCCATCGCCACCAAAATGATCGTCTGAATACGGTCGATTCGGGATAATTTTGCCGGCGCTTTTTCTGACGTGGCGTTCAGCGGCAGAAATCGTGCACGCTGCTGATCATTGAACTGGCCCTTGTTGAGCGCCCAGAAAAACACCACGATGCTGATGATAAATCCGGCCGCCATGTAGGCAATAAAGTAGGGATAGTACATTTTCACCAAACCGTTAACGTTTTAAACAAAGCTGAGAAACGTCCCAACTCATCCAATTTCTTTGCGCAGACACGCAAAAATTCCGACAATAAATACGAAAAAGAACACCCCGCCAACGTGGCCGAAAATAGGCCCATTTTTCAAAGCGCAAATCCTACGGGGACCGAAGCGTGTCAGGAAATGGGCCATTTTCGTCTGTCATTAAGGTTCCCATGCCGCATCTATACCCCGGGGTTCAGCGTTGGCATCACTCTGGTTGATAAAATAAACCGCCACATAGTCGCCGACTTCCCAGATCTTTTGAGATTCCAGATCACGTTTGAAGTAGGGCATGGCGGTTCCGGTGATGCCGTTCATCAACTGGTAATAGATAATGCCCCCGGATATTTGTCTTCCCTTCAAAAGCGTGAAATTCAGCGGCGGCGGATAGATCCAGGGCTGTGCCGGTCCCATGCCGTCGCCGATAGGGCCGTGGCAGCCGATGCAAAAGTTCTGGTAGATGACCTGGCCGCGCTGCAGGCTGGCTTTGCTGGTAGGGTATGGGTTGGGAATACTGCGCCACCCTTCGGGTACGATTTCGGCGAGCCAGCGGGCGTTGTAATCCGGCCCGGCCTCATAGGCCCTGATGGATTCTTTTTTCCAGTAACGCTGCCTTTGCATGCGTTGGTCGGCATTCTTGAGGCCCAGGCTCTGAATATACCGGGTCAGTGTTTGTATCGGCGCCATGCCCAACCATTCAAAAGGCGGCATAATCGAGCTGGGCCTTGTGTACCTGGGATTGATAAAATGGGCGATGTGCCAGTCATCCGGATGTTCCCCGCCCTCCTGGGACAGATCCACGCCGGTTCGCTGCGAACCCAGCGCAACCGGCTCGTCGGCGATATAATCGCCGTACTGGGCGATGCGGTCGGCGCCGTGGCCCCAGTCAAAGGCCCGAATCGATTGGCTGTGGCAATAAACGCATCCATTTTCAAGATAAATCTTTCGGCCGGCCGCCTCCTCCGCTGTGCGGGCACGATATATCTCAGAAGGTGTCGTGTCCTGGGTGGTATAGGGCCAGTATACGACCGTAAGCGTGATTGCCGCCAGCAAAGCCAGAATACCGACGATAATGACGGTCGGGGTCATTCTCATGTTGTTGCTCCACGATTGAAATACAGCGTTCGGATTACGTTATACAGGCCCAAATATGCGCCGATCATGATGAATGTTCCCAGCGATGCCCTTAAGATATAATAGGGTTGAATCTCCGGCAGGGTCCGGTACAGGGTTTCTCCGTTATACCAGGCATTGCCCTGGATCAGCCCCACGGTGGTCAGCACCACCGCAAAACCGGTGATGCCGATCAGAACCAGCCAATACTGAAGATCTGCCAAAAATCGGCTGTACAACGGTTTGCCGGTGATTTTGGGTAAAATAAAGTATAGACCTCCCAACGCCGTCAAACCGGCAAATCCCAAAACTCCGATGTGGGCATGGCCCACAACCCAGTTGTTGAAATGGGTGATGCGCTGAACGTGCGGCAGGGCCATCATGGAACCCTGGATATTGACAAAAAAATAGTAAATGGTGCCGGTGAAGATGAATTTGGCCCCAATGTCTGCATGGATATCACCCAGCTTTCCCCTGACCGTGTACCAGAGATTGATCAGAACGACCATTACCGGAATGACCATCGCAACACTGTCGACAACGGAGATGGTTTTAAGCCAGGTGGGCACCGGTACCTGCAAGAGGTGATGGGTGCCGATGTGGGTGTAGACGATGATCAATGACCAAAACCCCAGTAATGACAGGGTGTGGCTGTAAAGCGGGCTTCGCGTGGCAATGGGTAAAGCATAATAAGCCACACCGAGAGCCATTGGTGTCAACAGCAGGCCGAAGATGTTGTGCCCGTAAAACCACAGGAGAATCGCATCGGGAATCCCCACCAGGGCACCGGTGTCCGGCTTCCAGATGACGTTGCCGATACAGTATGTGCAGGAGGTCAAGATTACGGCCGCCATGACGTACCAGACCGAAACATACAGAATTGGCTCCTTGCGCTGGCGCACGGTCATCAGCAGGTTGAATGCCACCAGGGCGAAAGATATAACCACCATGATATCCACCGCCCATGGTAATTCTGCATATTCCCGTCCCTGGGTGCGCCCCAGCGAGATTCCGATGATACCGGCGGCAACGGTGACATTCCAGAACACGGCGGTGAAAATACCCAGCTTGTGGCTGAACAGCCTGGTTCGCAAAAGTTTAGGTATGTAGTAAAATGCGGCTGCCAACAACCCCGGGGTAACAAACCCGAATAGGACTGCATTGACATGCATTGGTCGAATTCTGCCGAAATGAACATATTCGATATTGGCCGCGAAATCAGGAGCGATCAGGTATCCCGCACCGATCATCCCAAATGAGGTGGCCGCGGCAAACCACAGGGCGGAGGTCAGCGTAAATGCCTTGGCAGTGGGGTTTGCAATGGTTGCTTCTTCAGTTACTTCGGCAGACAAAATATATGCTCCTCAATTCAAGGGTAATGCCCCCGGGCAGGCATCACGTAAAATAATAACTTCCCTCAACTAACTATGACATGCCAGCCAGCAATCCACGTTGGCGTTCCTTTCGAAATGGCACTCAATGCAAATTTGCATGCGCCAATCCTTATGCGGCAGCCGGTGTAAATTCTGCACTTCACCGTGGCAGGCTTCACAGGACAGTTTGGCGTTTATATGACGCTGATGGTTGAAAAGTACATGTTCGGCAACGTAATTGACCTTCACCCAGGGAGTCGGAGTGTTGGTGTTAAAGTACTGATGTTCTTTTTGAATCCAGGGGTGCCTGGCAATAATGTAATTATGGCAGTGCAGACATTTTTCGACCGGCGGCAGGCCGGGAAAATTGGAATAGGCGACATAAGGATGACAATACTGACATTGGATTTGTTTAACGCCGCTGTGAACATTATGGCTGAAGGGTATCGGCTGCTCGGGCTTGATTTCAGCCGGGGCCAGCGCATAGTAAAAAATCAGAAAGGCCCCGCTGAAAAAAACACTGCCGAATATTATCAATGAGACTGCTGTATTTCGTTTCAAGTTCAATCCTCTTTATGATCGGGCAGCGACGGCAGCCGTTTCAGGAAATGTTCGTATGAACCTTCGAACTGAAATGACCATCAACCCCAAAAACCCTAAAAAGATCAAAACCTCGGGCAGACCCAGCGGCAATGAGGCCGGCTCGTGACTAAACGCCGGACCCAATAACAGCAGATGTTCCAGCCAGATACCGATAATTGTGATCGCGCACAAAACGATCATTGCCACAGGGACGGTTTTTATTTTTTTATTGATTAAAATGATAAAGGGCAGGATGAAAGACAGCCCAAACACCGTCCAGGCCAGGCTCCTCCAGGGCTGTGTCACGGTGCGGGCAATCACGTAATGGGTCTCCTCGGGGATGTTGCCGTACCAGATGACGATCAGCTGCACATAGAAGAAATCGGCCCACAGCAAGCAGAAGGCAAAAAACAGCTTGCCGATATCGTGAAATTGATTGCGCGTCAACCCGGAAGCTTCGCCATTTCGCAAG
>WOR8_10006657_pt1 | contig 11081 bp, 8 predicted proteins | sample DeeMarSeWOR38_10_FD_19890 | JGI IMG/M metagenome (IMG submission 19890)
AATTAATTTTTGCACCAATCCACCAGAACTTCGGGTCTCTGTAGTCTACGCCAAGTGAAAGTGCCATTTGAGGACCAGTTGGCAGTCTATAATTTTTAATTTTTGCTATCCCCAGGTCTTTTGTCCCTTCAATAGTGATTAAATCCTCTTCAGGTCCTGCAGTATCAAAATTTATCGCCAGATTAGGATCACTGGCATAAACATATTTACCTAGTGCAAAGGCCCCGGATAGACTCACAGATGAAGAAAGCTGGTAAGACAAACCGCACTCAATGCCCATGTTAAGTTTATCAAGGTTTGTAATTACTTCTTGCACAAAATCTGAACCAACCCCGGCATCGACAAAGAAAAAGTTAACATCTGTAAGTTTTTGAAAACGAGTATAAAAGCAGGTCAATCTTCCCATGATTTTAGGAAACCTGGCAAAGTAATTGATATCTATGCTTGTTATTTTTTCTTTGTTTAAATTAGGGACAATTGCATTATTCTCTCTCGGATTTATAAAGGCATTTAGTATTAAAGGGGCTCTATTTAGGAGCATTCCATTTGTGCTGATCCATTGTCTCAAATTTAATTTATAAATAAACCCTCCTTTAAGCCCATAATTACTGAATTGTATTGGATTGCTTTTTCCAAGGGAATTTTCGGGGAAGCGTTCATTCAAAAAATGTCCGTTTCGCTGGTACCTCGAATTGCTGTAATTCGCTGCCAGAAAAAGGTTCCATTTACTTTTTTCGATACTCGTTTGGATAAAAGCGTCCAACACCTGGTAATTAAAAGTATAGTCATAATTGAAAATATTACCTTTCCTTTTTTTCAATTCACCCTCCAGATCATTTCGGGTATCAGAAAAAGGGTCTTTATCTTCATGAAAATCTGCCCCCAATAAGTCTGCTATTTTGGCGAAATTATGTGAAATAGCTCTTCTAAAAGACATATTCATGTCCAAAGAGAACACCTCATTGGGCATAATATTAAAAGTAGTATTGAACGTTAATTGTTTATCAGAAGCAGTATCATCATATAGGACATAAGCTGCCATCCCATTTCCTGAGTTAACAGTATTTGCTTTATAGAGACTTTGCCATTGTAATTGAGGGTTTGATAAAAAGGCCTTTTTGGCTAAATCAGCATTTAAAAAGTTTGCCCCAATTGGACTATTTATATAAAAACTGGGTAAATATCTATAATAAGCTGGGTCCGGATTTGGTGCGTTATAATATCCTATTCTACTTTTTGTAAAGTTGCCAAATTGGTATGATATGGCTGTATTGATATGTAGTTTTTTAAATTTGCCAAAATAATTAACCATAAATAACGGTTCTAAAATTTTGCGTTCCCTGGAGTTTCGAAAGTGGCCGCTTTGAAGGCCCCAATAAGGATTATACCTATTACCCGCTAAATTATACACCTCTTCTGTTATGGCTGCAGAACTTCCACGGCGATTGGAAGAAAGAATACCTGTAAAAAGCAGACTACTAGTGGTATTGAATTGATATTCCATTGCGCCATATATGGAAAAGGCATCATATAATGTTCCGCTAACAAACCCTTCCCTGGCCCATCTTCTTGATGCAGCAAGCGAATAGTACAGATCACTTTCATTCTTTCCTGATGTATAGCTTGCCATAATACGTCCTGAGTAAATACGATTGGAAAGAGAACCCGATAATTTAAACCCCGGCCGAAGGCCTGATGGTCTTGTATCCATATTTGTGACCCCAAGAAGTCCGCCAAACCCATAAGATGATGCCTCCAAGCCTAAGTTAAAATCCTGATTCCTTAAAACATCATTAAGACCTCCCCAATTGTTCCATTGCGGCCTCCCGCTACTCAGTTTATTCATAAGAATACCATTTATTAATACGCTGCCATTTCGTGAGTCGTACCCCTTCACTTTGAAAAAAACTTGTCCAAAATCAAAGGCTGCACGGTTTAAAAAGACATCGCGTGTAGCTGTAAGCATTCCCAGATTTCCTCCCTCCATTTCCCCTTCAATAATTTGTGTGTCAGTAAGTGTTATTAAAATTTCATTTTGATCCGTGATGAAGTCCTTCTCAATCAAAATGCGCCCCAACACTAAATCGTGCTGGGAAATCTCTACCGGCAGTCTTTTTTCAACATATTCCCTGGCCTTAATTGCTATAATGAAATGACCTTTTAAAGAAGTAACCAGGGTAAAGCTCCCATCTCTATTTGTAATGGCCTTTAAGTTGGTTCCCTCAATTTCAATAGTTGCGTTTGATAGTGCAAGTAAACTTTGAGCATCCCCAATATTCCCATTAATACTTATCTGCTGTGCATTGAGCTCTTGAAAAAGGAATAATACAACAAAAATTGTGTGGATAAATCGCATTCAAATTTATATAAGGTTAAGGCCAAAAGTATTCTCCGCGGCTGCATATTGCTTGCGGCATCCGTGTATAAATTGCAAATGGAAACAGGTTGCAACTACTTTGAAAAAACATTATGGATATAAAAAGCATGTTTTTAATTGGCTTGCTGACAGCACATATGGCACAATCACAAAATGAAGACCGGTTTAGCATACGCACCATTGCTTTCTACAATGTTGAAAACCTTTTTGATACAGTTAATGACTCATTGTACTTTGATGATGAAATGACGCCTGATGGAAACTACAACTGGACATTGCAGCGTTATGAACTTAAAATCAACCATATAGCTGAAGTCATCTCGAAGATTGGGAGGTCAATTACACAAACTTGCCCGGATATAGTAGGCCTCTGTGAAGTTGAAAATCTGGATGTAATAAAGGACCTTATTAATCATCCGTTTCTTCGGCCTTATGACTTCAAAATTATTCATTATGATTCCCCGGATGAAAGGGGTATTGATGTTGCTTTAATATACAAAAGCAACAGGTTTATTCCCATTTCATTCAAAAGCCACAGATTGTTGATTTTTAATGATTCCGATCAACGCGATTATACAAGGGATCAGCTTGTAGTAGAAGGGCTGTTAGAAGGCGAGAAATTCTATATAATAGTTAACCACTGGCCTTCTCGCAGCGGAGGGGTGGCAAGAAGCAGTCCTTATAGGAAGGCTGCTGCCAGACTCAACAGAAGAATAATAGATTCTGTACTGAGACTTAACTTTGATGCAAAATTACTATCTATGGGTGACCTGAATGATAACCCAACCGATCCTAGCATTAAAAATACGCTGACCTACAATTATAGGGAGAACAGAGAAAGTCCGTCTCTCTTTAACCCCATGCAATCCCTATACAAAAAAGGTGCAGGTTCCCTTGCTTACAGGGACCAATGGAGTCTATTCGATCAAATCCTGCTCTCAAAAAATCTTATTGATGAAAATAGGAAATCTTATACTTTTTGGAAAGCAGGTATCTATCACCCTTCTTTCTTACAGACTAAAACAGGCAACTACAAAGGTTATCCGTTTCGGACTTATGTGTCCGGGAGATATGCCGGTGGATACAGTGATCATTTCCCTGTTTATGCTTTTCTAATAAAAAAAGTAGAGTAAGATTTATTCCGGAGTGGTTATTTTAATATTTCTCCATTTAACCTTTATACCGCCACCATCATGGATTTGCAGCGCTATAGAGCCTTCGCCAGCACCAATTTTATCATCTTTAATACTGACCATTTCCACGCCATTCAGCCAGGAAGTAAGCTCATCTCCCGACAATTGAATTTTCATTTTATTCCAGGCCCCCTCTTTAAGTACATTCTCCTTTTCAGCGCTGGGTTTAATTAACCACCCCCGTCCATAGGATTCATAAACCCCTCCTGTGTGATGGCCTTTTGGGGCAACTTCAACCTGCCAACCACTTACTCTGGTTCCATCAACCGTAGATCTTATAAACACTCCGCTGTTACCATCTGCTTCCTGAAAAAACTCAAGGGTAAGCACAAAGTCCTTGTAATGCTTATCTGTAGCCAAATACCCATATTGAGCGTCAGGACCGCTTTCAGAAACTAAAAGTCCGTCTTCTACATACCATTTTTCAGTACCATAGATGGTCCATCCGGAAAGATCTTTTCCATTAAACAAAGATTGCTCCTGAGCTAGAACCACAACGCTAAATAACAGAGCTACAAGACTGCTGGATAATTTCATAATTTATCTATTTATTTATTAATTAAACCATTGACTCCATGGAATCCTGCTAAGGATAAGAACAAGGCCAAGGCCGTAAAAAATACCAATTGCTTTAAATTTTCTCCCGGCCTCCATGAATTTTTTATGGCGAGACCAGCCTATTGTAATTAATACTATGGCAATTATATTTATAAATGGATGCTCCACTGCCAATAGTCTGGCGGCCGAATTTAACCCGCCCATCCCAAGCGTTTTAATTGCCGAAAATCCATTTGCTGATACGAAAAACAAGATTAGACCCAAAACCAATTGGATATGTGAAAGTATAAGGGCAAAAAGACTTATCCTAAAATCCTTTTCAAGTGTAAACATTCTTTTGCCCATTAATCCGGTGATTGCATTGGCCACGGCAAGAAAGAGAATTGCCAGAACAACGTAAGCAAGGTAAGAATGTGCTGTTTGTAAAATTTCCATTTTGATTTATTTTTTCTAAAAATACGTAATTCTGGGAATTAAAAAACCCCATAACAAAAGTAACGCTCGCCTTGCAACAAGGAGATAGAAAATAGGATCATAAAAGCACGAATTTTTCGAATTACCAAAGTGATAATTTAATCTTTAAAAACATGCAAAAGATTCAGTGTGGAGCTATCATGTCTGGCAATTTCCGAATTATTAATATCCTCCAGTATGTTGGATGCCAATTGTTTCCCAAGTTCCACACCCCATTGATCAAAACTGAATATATTCCAGACAATGCCCTGTACGAATATCTTGTGTTCATACATGGCGATTAGCATCCCCAGTGTTTTGGGAGTAAGTTTATCTATTAACAGGGTATTTGTAGGTTTATTTCCTTCAAAAGTTTTGAAAGGAACAAGCGCTTCGATTTCATCGGCCCCCATTTTTTTAGCTTCCAATTCGTACCTAACCTCCTCAGGGGTTTTGCCATTCATAAGTGCCTCAGTCTGTGCAAAAAAATTAGCCATCAATTTATTGTGATGATCCGTGTCTCCATGCAAAGATTCCTTAAATCCAATGAAATCTGCAGGTATTAATTTTGTGCCCTGGTGTATTAACTGAAAAAACGCGTGCTGTGCATTTGTTCCAGGTTCTCCCCATATAATAGTTCCGGATTGATAGTTAATAATATTCCCTTCACGATCCACACTCTTGCCATTACTTTCCATCATACCTTGCTGCAGATAGGCAGAAAATCTATTCAGATATTGCGCATAAGGAATAATGGCCTCTGTTTCTGCTTTGTAGAAATTATTATACCAAATGCTTAAAAGGGCGAGTATAACAGGAATATTTTCATCAAAACCTGCAGTCCTGAAATGCGTGTCCATTTTATTTGCGCCAGATAAAAGTTTCTGGAAATTCTCATATCCTATTGCGAGAGAAATAGACAAGCCTACGGCACTCCAAAGAGAAAATCTTCCACCTACCCAATCCCACATAGGGAATACGTTGTCATCCGCTATTCCAAATTCTCTGATCTTTTCAGTATTTGTAGAAACCGCTGCAAAATGTTTGGAAACATCCATTTCTGATGCGGTATTTAAAAACCATTTTCTAATTGTATTGGCGTTACTCAGTGTTTCCTGGGTAGTAAAGGTTTTGGAAACAATTATGAAGAGTGTGGTCTCCGGATTCAATTCCTTAACTATTTCATGGACATGATCACCATCTACATTACTCACAAAATGGGTGCGCAAGTGGTTTTTATAGTACTTTAAAGCTTCCGTGACCATTAAGGGTCCCAAATCTGAACCTCCAATGCCAATATTCACTATATCTGTGAACCTTTTGCCCGTATATCCTTTTTTTTGACCGCCAATTACCTCTTCAGAGAATATACGAATCTGGTCTTTGACCTGATAAACTTCAGGGATAATATTTTCCCCTGCTACCATGATCTTTTCTGTTTCTTTTGCCCTAAGAGCTGTATGAAGTACGGATCTGGCTTCAGTTTTATTAATAGGGTCGCCGCTGAATAGCTTTTCAATGGCATCTTTTAAATTTACTTCTTCTGCAAGTTGCATTAGAAGAGATAAGGTTTTATCTGTTATTCTGTTCTTGGAATAATCTATTAGAAACTCTTCGAATCTTATTGTGAATTTTGACGCGCGTTCCTTGTCTGCGGCAAACAAGTCCTTGAGATGCAAGCTTTTTGTTTCTTCAAAATTCTCACCGAGTTGTTTCCACGCAGCTGTGGTTGTTGGGTTGGTGTTCTGTAAAGGCATTGAGTTAATTAAGAGTTAGCAGTTCTTCATTGATTTTTTCCGGAAATTCAATACAGTCTAATTGCACTTTTTGAGGGCCAATAAAATTAAAATAGTCTTCCCTCACGTTTTCAGGAAGCGGTTCTGCAGCAGGAAGTTTTTCCTTAAACGGGTCAACCTGACGGCCGTTTTTCCAAAAACGATAGCAAACATGAGGCCCCCCCGTGTTTCCGGTCATACCAACCCATCCAATAACATCTCCCTGTCTGACAAACTCTCCTCTCTTTACCTTTTGTTTTCTCATGTGAAGGTATTGGGTGCTATAAGTACCATTATGCCTGATTTTTACATATTTTCCATTTCCTCCCTTTCTTGTAGATTCGGTAACCGTTCCATCGGCGGTTGCCATAATAGGCGTGCCAACCGGTGCTGCATAATCAGTGCCACGGTGTGGCCTTACTTTGTATCCATAGTATCTAATTCTTCTCTTTAAATTATAACGAGATGAAATTCTGCTGAATTTTACAGGTGCTCTTAAAAATGTTCTTCGCAAATTGTTTGCCTCATCATCAAAGTAATCTATAATATTTTTTAGTGAATCAGATTCATAGGCGAAAGCATATAAAGGTGTGCCATTATGCTCAAAATAGGCAGCTTCAATGGGTTCAGCCCCTGCATAAACTGTATCATTGATATACTTTTCCTTATAGATAACTTTAAATTTATCTCCTTTTTGCAATCGAAAGAAATCTATGGTCCATGCATAAATTTCAGAGAGGTCATTGGTAACATTGTAATCAATACCCTGATCCAATATTGCCTCTGATAGAGAAGTTTCAATTATTCCTGCTGCTTCTTTCTGCACATATTTTACGTTCAAACGATCTTTATAGGCCAGAACAGAGTCCCGAAAGTCAACGACAGTGTAGTTTATGAGGTCGTTCTGATAAATAAAAACCTGAGCTCCGCGTGCGGTATCTTTTGACTTCAGAATAAGATAAGGCTTGCCTACTCTGATTTTGCGCACATCAAATGTATCTCTGTAGTCCTCAGATAATTTTGCAATTTTAGGATAGTCCACCTTATTTTGAATCATTAACTCTCCAAAACTATCCCCGCGTTTTACGGTATCCCTGATTACTAAAAAATCTTCAAGATTAAACCCGAATTGTTTATCCGTAGCTGATTCAGTCGAAGCTTCTATCTCATTGCTCTTATTAACTACTTTGTTGGTTTGAACTTTTTTACAGGAAATAAAAATACTAAGTAATACAAATGTGCCCCAATACTTATACATGGTCAGTTTTCAATTTTTTCCGGGTTAAAGATATGGTCCACCCATTGTTTTCCCCAATTATTTAACTCTTGTTTTGAATGCAAATTTGGAAAAAATACAACCTTTTGAAAACTTGGAGGCAAATATTCCTTCCAATTAGTTCCCCCGGTGGCCTCAATTGAAGTGTTCTCCACATTCAGATATCTATGTGCTGATCCCAAATGCATCAGAGGCCAATTTACGTTTGCATTTATGTCCATTACTTTTAACGCCTCAATAAGTTCTTTATTATGCTTACTCTCTTCAGGTAAGTTTAAATATTTGTGATATATCGTATTGTTTTTCAACTGTTTGGCGATCCGAATAAATCTAGGGGTATATCTGTATTCAAATTGTTTTAGCGTTAAGGTCTTCTCGCCCGTGCGCTTATCGGTCGCCCCCTTTTTCCAATAAATTTCTTCATATAGTTCCTCAATACTATTATTTTCTGAAAAATCTTTTCTTTTGGAGGAAAATACCAAATTTTCCAGAGGAGTCGCGTAGATCTCTATTGTTCTATATTGAGCGGATTGAAATCCGCTTGCCGGTAACAATGCCATTCGATATTGAAGGAATTGCTCTCGCTCCATTCCTCTAATCATTATGCTAAAGGAAGAAATAAGCGCTTTATAATAATTATTAATACGATTTAATTTTTCGATAAAGAAATTTACATTTTGAGATTTATCGTCTACAATTTGTTTTTCTTCGTGGAGTATAAGCTTAAAATATAGTTCGGTGATCTGATGATACATGATAAATATTTCTTCATCAGGGAAATGTGTTCTGGGAACTTGCAGACTCAATAATGTATCGAGGTGGATATAATCCCAGTAGGTGAGATAGCGTTGGTACAACAAACCATCTAAGTAGGAGCTTAAATCCTGACCTGAATCCTTATATTTTTCTTCTAGTTTTAAAATTTGGGATTCTAAGCGCTCCTTATTTTTCATATTTGTTTTAGTCCATTATTATTTTGAACTGGTGCTTAAGACCATTAAAGCCATCTAAATCTGCAGAAATTGCTCCAACCACGAGATCAGCCTTAATTCTTATAGGTATTTTGTTCATGTCATTAGACACCCATAAAGCCAGACTTTCCTCCTCTTTAAAGACACGACCAGACTGTACCAGCGGTTGAAATTTAAGACATTCTACTTTTCCAAATTTTGTTTTAAGTATTTCCTTGCCTAAATACTTTAGTTTAAACCTATATATTCCATCATCATCATAAAGAACTTTTAGCTCCAAAGCCTCTCCCTGAACCAAATCTTCAAATTCATAGTTATTTCTCAAATAATAAAAAGCTGAAATAAGATCCTGGACACTATCCTGTAATGTAAAATTAAGTTTTTTATCGTTCTTTTTATCATTTAGAACCGCTACATCTTTATTATGATCAAAATTTATTTCTACATCCTTGGTGTAGCCTCCCTCATATAACTTTCTGACAAAGCGGTAAGGTTTCCCGTCTTCTTTGTCGAAATAGCTTTCGTAAGTGTCATCCACTTTGAAAAATATACTGGCGAAACCCGTTGTTTTGCCCCTGCCCACAACATGATATACAGGAATACTATCCACCATATCATTCTTTAGGTGCAATGTAGCATAACTTGCATTTAAAAATCCATAGTGGACTCTAAATTTCAACCATTCCCCCGGTTTGAACGCTGAAGACTTTGTACCTTTCCTGAGATTCTTGTCGCTATTATTTTTATATGATTCAACAACAGCATATTGCCCGGTCAGTGACAGGGTTATAGCAGCAAAAAATAGAACAACAATCTTTTTCATATTTAATTTACCGTTTAAAATTATCAAAAAAAGAGTTTAATAAATCTTAATTTACAATTACATAAACAAAATTTATTCCAAAGTATTGTCTTTTAACTTTTGTTCTGTCGTTCAACTTTATTTTGAACAGATTGGAAAAATTTGTCAATTGCAACTACTTGAATGCGCTGCTGGAAACAAAACCGGAAGATAATTGGACTTATCTTCTTTATTGATTTTTAACAAAAAAAAGCCCCGATTAAGAAATCAGGGCTTTTCCTAAATAACCAACCAAACTTTAAATTATGAAAAACCAATACTTAAAGTTATAAGGGAACCACCCCTTATGCCATCAAATTTACTCAATAACTATTTTCCCTGAAAATCTTTTAACTTACTTTAACGAGGGTATTAACAATACTTTATAAATGCGCCCTGATTTTTGACAAAATCTTAAGAAAATTACCGTTAAAGCGTTCCCCGGGAAGCCTGTTCTCTTTCAATAGCCTCAAAAAGTGCTTTAAAATTACCTTTGCCAAAAGACTTTGCCCCTTTCCTCTGAATAATTTCTATGAACAAGGTGGGCCGATCCAAAACGGGTTTTGTAAAAATCTGAAGTAAATATCCCTCATCATCCCTGTCTATGAGAATCCCTAATTCCTTTAAAGGTTCAAGATCCTCATCTATTTCCCCTACCCTGTCCAGTACATCTTCATAATAACTGGATGGAACGGTTAAAAATTCAACTCCTCTGTCTCTAAGAGATGTGACGGTATGAATAATATTATCGGTGGCCATTGCCATATGCTGAACACCGGCGCCATTGTAAAACTGTATATATTCTTCTATTTGCGATTTCTTTTTCCCATCTGCCGGTTCATTAATTGGAAATTTTATCCTTCCATTGCCATTACTCATCACCTTACTCATTAGGGCTGTATAGTCCGTTGAGATATCCTTATCGTCAAATGAAACCAACTGAGCAAAACCCATAACCTTCTCATAAAATTCACACCACTTGTTCATTTCATTCCAGCCCACATTGCCTACCATATGATCTATATATTTGAGACCCACATCTGCCGGTTTGTAATGGGGGTCCCATTTAATGTAGCCCGGCATGAAGACTCCACTATATTGCCCTCTTTCTACAAAAACATGAACAGTTTCACCGTATGTATGTATTCCCGACAAAATAACCGAACCGCTATCATCTTTAAGTTTCTTAGGCTCAAAATAACTCACTGCCCCTCTACCGGTGGTTTCCTTATAACTTTTAGTAGCATCATCTACCCAAAGAGCTATAACTTTTACACCATCTCCATGCGATTCCACATGTCGGTTAATTTCTCCTCCGGGGACAAGGGAAGAAGTAAGTACCAGCCTTATTTTTTCTTGCTCTATAACATAAGACACCCGGTCTTTGAGCCCTGTTTCCAAACCAGCATATGCCAAAGGCTGAAAGCCCCAGGCAGACATATAATAGTATGCAGCCTGTTTTGCATTCCCCACATAAAGTTCCACATGATCCGTTCCCAAAAGCGGTAAAAAATCTTCTGCTTCTGGATTTTCCTTAGGTAACCTCAATGACGTTTTATCTAATATTTCCATGATATTTTTTGAATTGATTCGTAACTAAAAGTGTTTTGAGACATATTAGTCCCTACCTGAGTATT
>WOR8_10009584_pt1 | contig 11081 bp, 13 predicted proteins | sample DeeMarSeWOR38_10_FD_19890 | JGI IMG/M metagenome (IMG submission 19890)
GAAGCCGGCGGCAGCGGTGCCAACCGCTGGTTCCACGTGGTCATAAAGGAGGGGCGCAAGCGCGAAGTGCGCCGCCTGTGGGAATCCCAGGGTGTCACCGTGAGCCGTCTGACCCGGGTGCGTTTCGGGCCGCTGGCCCTGGAACGCGGGCTGCGCCAGGGACGCTGGCGCCCGCTGAGTGACAAGGAGCGGACACAGCTCTACGAGGCCGCAGGGTTGAAGCCACCGAGCGTGGCTTCGCAACGCAAAAAAAAAATTTACCGCAAACGCAAAGGACGCTGAGCAAAGCGTCCTAGACTGATCGCCCTGAGATCGGCCGCGAGCTTCCGGATTCGACCCAGCTACGTCATTGCGAGCGTAGCGAAGTAAGCCCCCAAAGTAATTGACGAATTATTTCAGTCAAAAATTGGGTCAGACTCGAATTTCGTAAAGCCCGGAGACTCAGGAAGATGACAATCCGGGAGGTATTAACGGAATTCGAGTCTGACCCTGTTTTCCCATGTAACGCTCAAGGAACCAGCACCAGCTTGCCACGCGTGTGACCGCTTTCGATCCGGCGGTGGGCTTCGGCGGCCTGGGCCAGCGGCAGGGTCCCGCTGACGTCAATTTTCAGTTCACCCACATCGCACAGGGCCGCGCAGCGGTCGAGTATCTCGCCCTGGTGGGCGCGCGCCGCGGGCAGATCCGCCAGCATGGGTGTGAGCATCAGTTCGAAGCCGATGCGCAGGTTGCGATTGCGCGCTTCTTTCCAGTTCACGCCGCTGCCCGGGTCGAGCAGCGTGACCAGATCACCGTAGTGCGCTACGGCCCTGAAGCTATCCACGAAAACCTGCCCACCCATGATGTCGAGCGCGACATCGACACCGCGTCCGTCAGTCCAATCGAGTACCGCGTCGACGAATGGCCGTTCCCGGTAATTGATCGCCAGCTCTGCGCCCAGCGATTCGACGAAGCGCGCATTGACTTCCGAACCCACGGTTGTGCACACGCGCGCGCCGGCGTGGCGCGCCAGCTGAATAGCGACATGACCGACACCGCCGGCGCCGCCGTGAATCAGTACCGTTTGTCCTCCCTCGAGAGCGGCGCGATCAAACAGTGCTTCCCAGGCGGTGAGCAGCACCAGCGGCGCCGCGGCAGCCGGTTCAAAAGTCAGCGAGGCCGGCTTGTTGCGTGCCACGCCCGCGGGTACCACGGTGGCCTCGGCGTAAGTCCCCGGTTCGCGTCCCAGTCCACCGTGGCAGAACCAGACTTCGTCACCGGCTTTGAGGGTCGTAACGTTCGCGCCGACCTGCTCGACGGTCCCGGCGCCGTCGCAGCCGAGGATGGCCGGCAGCGCGTTGTCGAAGAACACGCCGCGGCTGCGCAGCTTGGTGTCGACGGGATTGACGCCGGCGGCGCGCAGCCGCACCTTGACTTCGCCGGGGCGTGGCTGCGGATCGGGCAGCTCGACGAGTTGCAGAACTTCGGGTCCGCCGCTGTCGATCATATGAATGGCTTTCATCACTCGGCTCTCCGCAGGCTGATGGCTTACGCCGTGACAAACCGCCCGCGTGCGGTCATGCTATGCAACCGTCACGAGTCAGGGGCTCAGCAACATGCCAGGCAACAAATCTAACCACAACCATGCCGCGCTGCAATGGCGTCGCACCAAGATCATCGCCACCCTGGGCCCGGCCTCGAATTCGCCCGCCATGATCGCGCAGCTGATCGCGGCGGGCGTCAACGTGGTGCGTATCAATCTGTCGCACGGCGATGCCCAGACGCACCGTGTGACCGTGCAGCGGGTGCGGCGCGCGGCCAGGAAAGCCGGCCTGCACATCGCCATCCTGATGGATCTGTGCGGACCCAAGATCCGGGTGGGGAAGTTCCAGGACGGTGCCATCGAATTGCTGACGGGGCAGCGTGTCACGGTGACCACCCGCAAATGCGTGGGGCAGGCCGCACTGATTCCGTCCCAGTACCGCGCCCTGCACCGCGATGTGCAGCCTGGAGAGCAGATTCTGCTGGACGACGGCAAGCTGGGGTTGCGCGTCGAGCAGGTGACGGGTAGTGAGCTGGAGTGCCGGGTGGAAGAGGGCGGTCTGCTGTCCGACCACAAGGGCATGAATCTGCCTGATTCACAGCTGTCCGCTGCCGCGCTGACCGCCAAGGACCGCAAGGATGTGGAACTGGCCGTCGAGCTGGGGGTGGATTTTCTTGCGCTCAGCTTTGTGCGCAGCGCGCGTGATGTGGAGCAGCTCAAGCGCCTGTTGCGCAAGCACGGTAGCGATATTCCCGTGGTGAGCAAGATCGAACGTCCGGAAGCAGTGCGGGACATCGCCGCCATCATGGACGCTTCTTTCGGCATCATGATTGCGCGCGGCGATCTGGGCATCGAGCTGCCCGCCGAGCAGGTGCCGCTGATACAGCGTGACTTGATCGCGCTGGCGCGCCAGAAGGCCGTACCGGTGATTGTCGCCACCCAGATGCTGGAGTCCATGATTCAGCACGCGCGTCCCACCCGCGCCGAGGTCACCGACGTGGCAGGCGCCGCGATGCTGAGCGCCGACGCCGCGATGCTCTCGGGCGAGACCGCGGCGGGGCGCTATCCCCTGGCCGCGGTGCGCACCATGGATCGGGTGCTGCGCGAGGTAGAGCGCCACCAGTGGCAGGAGGGGGTCTTCGCCCGCGAGCCGATCGCCGATCGCGGCCACAAGACGCATTTCATCCGCGAGTCGATGGCGCACGCCGCCGTACAGCTGGCTCAGGATCTGGAACTGGATGCCATCGTTGTGCCGACCCGCAGCGGCACCACGACCCGCATAGTCGCCGCGCACCGGCCGCTGTCACCGGCGGTGGGTGCTTGCGCCGATGAGCGCATCTGCCGGCGCATGGCGCTGCACTGGGGCATCGTTCCGGTGCACGTCAGGGGATCCGAGATCAAGAACTGGCGGCGCATCTGCCGCTTCATTGCCGGGCGTATCGGACTGGGGCAACCGGGCCACGATATACTGTTAGTATCGGGTTTTCATGACGATCCGGCGCACAACGAACCGGTCCTGAAGCTGCTGCATATGCGGTGACCGCCCGGCGCGGCCCGTACACCACGCTCAGCATGAATGCACCAGACTACGATCTGTTAATCATCGGCGGCGGAGTGTCGGGGACCGCGCTGTTGTATGAGACCGCGCGCTTTACCGACATCGGCAACATCGCCTTGCTGGAAAAATACGCCGCGCCGGCCCGGGTCAATTCGCTGTCCAGCAATAACAGTCAGACGCTGCACTGCGGCGATATCGAAACCAACTACACGCTGGAGAAAGCCCTCAAGGTGCAGCGCGCAGCGCGTATGCTGGCCAACTACTGTCTCAGCCAGCCGGACCGCGACCACCTGATCTACGCGTACCCGAAAATGGTGCTGGGCGTTGGTGAACGGGAATGCCGGCTGTTGCGCGCGCGCCATGAACAGCTCAAGGCGCATTACCCGAACCTGCGGCTGCTGGAAAAAAAAGATATCGCCAGGATCGAGCCTGCGGTGGTCACCGGCCGCGACGGACGCCTGCGCGTGGACGAAATTGTCGCGCTGGGTTCGGCCAGCGAGTATTGCGCCGTGAACTTCGAGGCACTGTCGCGTTCTTTCGTGCGCCAGGCGGAGGCGGTAACAGGTAAGCGCATCGATATCCGCTACAACGAAGCCGTGCAGCACATTACCGTGCAGGAGGGCCGGTTCCTGGTGGAAACGCAGGATACCTGCTACCAGACCCGCACCCTGGTGGTGTGTGCCGGCGGGCACAGTCTCAAGTTGGCCCAGGACCTCGGCTACGGTCTGCATTACTCCTGCCTGCCGGTGGCGGGCAGCTATTACTTCACGCCGCAGGTCCTCAACGGCAAGGTCTACACGGTGCAGAACGACAAACTGCCGTTCGCGGCTATCCACGGCGACCCCGACGTGCTGGTGCCGGGCAAGACGCGCTTCGGGCCCACCGCTCTGATAGTGCCGATCCTGGAACGCTATAACTATCGTACCCTGCCCGACTTCCTGCGCGTGTTGCGTTTGGACCGGCGCGTGGTAAAAGTGTTATGGGACCTGGTGCGGGTACCGGATATCCGCAACTACATGTTGAAAAACATGCTGTTTGAAGTGCCGCTGATCCGCAAGCTGCTGTTCCTCAGGGATGTGCGCAAGATCGTGCCGGCGCTGCGCCTGCGTGACCTCAGCTTTGCGCACCGGGTGGGCGGCATACGCCCGCAGCTGATCGACAAGAACGTGCGCCGGCTGCTGATGGGTGAAGCCAAGATCGACACCGGTAGCGGTGCTATCTTCAATATGACGCCGTCACCGGGCGGCACCTCATGCCTGGAGAACGCCGAGATCGATATGCGCATCATCGCCAGACACCTGGGGGCCCGCATCGATGAGCGAACTTTCCAGGCAACCCTGCTCGGCGCAGATCGGCAGCACGACGAGCGCGACTTCACGGGTCGGGTGCTCGATGAGTCGGGCGGCTAAGGGCTCGCTGCCGACACGCGCATGAGTATCGTCTGGGAACAGTTGCGGGGTGGCACCCGCTACCAGGTGCGGCGCGCCGGCGGCTCGTTGCGGTTGTATACCAACGGGGTGCTGCACAGCCAGTACAATCCGGCGCGGCCGCTGACCGGCAGCGTCTGGGACCTGCTGACAGTGCCGGCGTTTCTGCTCGCGCCCGGCGCGGTGCGGCGGGTACTGGTGCTGGGCATCGGCGGGGGCGCGGTGATCCAGCAGCTGCGCCACTTCGTGCAGCCGCATACCGTGCTCGGCGTGGAACTCAGCGCCGTGCACCTGACCATTGCCAGGCGTTTTTTCGGCGTGCGCGGAGAGGGCGTCAGGCTGGTCCGTGCCGACGCCGTTCAGTGGCTGCGAGCCTATCGTGGTGCGCCCTTCGACCTGGTAGTCGATGACCTGTTCGGCGACGTGCACGGACAGCCGGTGCGTGCCGTGGCTGCTGACCGCCGCTGGAGCGCGCTGCTGCTGCGCCACCTCACGCCGCACGGCATTGTGGTGGTCAATTTTCCCACGCGCCAGGAACTGGAGGCTTCGGCGCTGCTCTGCGAGCCACGCATTCGCGCGTGTTTTGCCAGCGCGTTTCGACTCAGTACCGCGCAGAACGACAATGCCGTGGGTGCCTTCTGCAGGATGCCCACCAGCTCGCGCCAGCTGCGCGAGCGTCTGCGAAAGACCCCGGGGCTGGACCCACGCCGTAGCCGCCTGCGCTACCGCATCCGCAGTTTGCCGGGCTGATGGTGTATGCTTGGCGTTGCCGGCTGTGCCGCAGCGCAGATGCTGCGCACGGCCGCTGAGCGGGATTTTGTGAGCCAGGCATGAAGGGGAAACAGCAGCACAGCAAGCAGGACCTCAACCAGCAGACCGCCCGCGTCCACTGGCAGGAACTGGAGACCCATTTCGCGCGGGGTGTGGTTATCCAGGTCGCCAGCGACCTGGATCTGGTGGAGGTTGCGGCCTGTTTCGCCGACGATGACAAGGCGGCAGTGGAACAGTGGATCAACGACGGACGTGTACAGCACCTGAGCATGGCGACGGCCAAGGACTGGGAGGCGCGTGAGCCCGAACTCTGGGCGGTGGTGGTGGCCCCCTGGGTGGTGGTGCAGGAGCGCAAACGGTGAATAGACGCAGCTTGCTCGTGACGGTGTTGCTGGCTGCGGTACTGGTGCTGGGTGCTTGTGCCACCCTGCCAGGCAAGACTGAGCCGCCACGGGTGTCTCTGATTGGGCTCAACCTGCTTTCCATGGAACTGTTCGAGCAACGCTACCTGGTGCGGCTGCGCATGAAGAATCCCAATGACTTCGAGATGCCGGTGCGCGGGCTGGATTTCCGTCTCGACATCAACGGTGAGGCCTTCGCCGACGGCGTCGGCAACCAGGCAGTGACCATCCCGGCCTTCGGTGAACAGGTGCTCGAACTCGAGGTGTCCTCCAATCTGTCCATGCAGCGGAAACGCGCGCCGGGTCTGGCCTACCGCATTACCGGGCGCGTGGCGATCGGCAGTTATGGGCAGCGGCTGCCATTTGACTACTCCGGTGAGTTGGCGCTCCCGGGCGGGGAACCCTCGGAACCCGACGAGGGGGTGTGAACAGTTGCAGAGTTTTCCACAAAACCTGTGGATAAGTCTGTGGATGAACTGTTGGATGGAGCATTTTTCAGCCTTCAGTAGTTGTTCTCCGTTAGATCGATCAAAATTTAATCAATCAGTAATAATATATTATTAACAGTGGCTTATGATGGTTATTTAAACCCATAGGAAAACGGCGTGCTTTTGGTGCTGCAATTCTCAGGGTTGGCTCTGTTCCTGTGTATAAGGGGGCGAGGGGCGCGTCGGATGCGGCCGAAAAAGTCAAGCCATTCGGTGTGAAAAAATGCGCTAAGATTTTTCTTCCGGAGACGGGAATCAGGGTATGCCAATACTTCGCTCGCTTGGGTTGCTACTTTGGTTGGGACTGGCCGGTTGCTCCTCGCTGCAGCTGGCCTGGGATTACGATGCGCAGGCCGCGTTTCCGGTGCTGCACAGCTACGAGTGGCTGCCGGCGCCCGAGGTGGAGTCCGGCGGCCCACAGATTTACTACAACGGCTTGCTCGACTCGCGGGTCAGGGCCGCGGTCGATGCACAGCTGCAGAAAAAGGGATTCCGCCGTGATACCGGGAATCCGGATTTTCTGGTGGCCTACCATGTCGCGCTCGACGAGCGGCTCTCGGTGACTTACCTCAACGAACTCTACGGCTACGGGCCCGGCTGGGGTAATGCGCGCTACCGGCGCAGCTACGGCCGGCCCGGCCGGGAGGCGACAGTGAACGAGTATCGGGTTGGAACGCTGATCCTGGATGTGGTGCTGGCGCAGGACCGGCGTCTGATCTGGCGCGGTTCGGCGAGCGACGAGGTGTATCCCGACCTGAGTGCCGAAGCCCGGGAGAAGCGTATCAATACCGCAGTGGAGAGAATCCTCGCCCCGTTTCCGCCGTAGCACAGAAACGGGGTCAGAGTCGATTTTCCGTTCGACCAGTACAGATACAGGTCATTTGCGGTTTGTGGAAATCGACTCTGACCCGATTTTCCCTCTGACCCGATTTTCCCTTCGGGCTATAATCAGCGTATCTGTTTGGCTAGTTGGAAAGAGGTGAAAAGTGCCAACTTACGATTATTTGTGTGAAAGCAATGGCCGCGTGGTTGAAGTTAAGCACCGCATGAGCGAGTCCCTGTCGACCTGGGGCGAGCTGTGCAGCCAGGCGGGTATCGACAGCGGCGACACGCCGCAGCATGCGCCGGTGCAGCGTCTCGCCACCGGCGGCCAGGTGGTCAAGAGTTCCAGCCTGGGCGAATCGGCACCGTCCTGTGCAGCCGGCCCCTGTTGTGGCGGCGGCATGTGCGGCATCGGCGGCTAGCGGTCTCAACATGGGCGTTTCGATTCGTGGGCTGATGATGGACCGCGCCGGCGAAGTGGTCAAAGAGCGCTTCGCCGTAGTCTACGCGCCCAAGAAAAAGAAACGTCTGTCGGCCAACTGTGTGCAGGTCATGGAATCGGAGCAGGCGGCGCGCGCGGTGGCCGATCCGCAGCGCCACCGCCATGCCGCACTGGTGGCAGGCCCTTCCACGTCTTCGGAAAGCCAGCAGTTGTACTACCTGGTGCGCTGGCTCGACTGAGCCGCCGCCGGGATTCGCTCGCTGCCCTTTATGCAAATCCTCGATCCATCGGCTCCTCGCGGGCCGGCCTGGTTGCGCCTGGGGTTTCGCCCGTTCTTCCTCGCCGCCGGCGGTTTCGCGGTCATCGCCATGCTCGCCTGGTTCGCCGCCTATGCGGGCGGGCAGGCGCTACCGTTCGCCGGGCTCGGCGCGCTGACCTGGCACGCGCACGAAATGACGTTTGGCTACGGCATGGCCGTGGTAGCCGGTTTCCTGCTCACCGCGGTGCGTAACTGGACCGGCATCCCGACGCTGCGCGGGGCGTCCTTGCTGTCGCTGCTGGCGTTCTGGCTGTTGGCGCGCTTGGTGCTGCTGGTCGGTGGCGGGGACTATCTGATTGCGGCGGCCAGTTTCGATCTGTTGTTCGGCGCCGTGCTGGTGGCGGCGATCGGTGTGCCGATTGTGCGCAAGAGGCTGTGGAGCAACCTCGCCATTGTGGGGAAGATCGCCCTGCTGGTGGTCAGCAACCTGGTGTTTTATCTGGGTGCGGCAGGCACCCTTGAACAGGGCGTGTACTGGGGCCTGTATTCGGGCCTGTACCTGCTGGTGGCGCTGATTTTTACCCTCAGCCGCCGGGTGCTGCCGTTTTTCATCGAACGCGGTGTCGATGAAAAAGTCGAGCTGTACAACAACAGGTGGATCGATATCTCCAGCCTGGTGCTGTTTGTGGCGTTCTGGATCGCCGAGCTGATCCGTCCCAACGGGCTGGTCGTGGCTGTACTGGCCGGGCTGCTGTTTGTGCTGCATCTGGTGCGGCTGCTGGGCTGGTATAACGTCGGTATCTGGAACAAGCCGTTGCTGTGGATCCTGTACCTGGCCTATGCCGCTCTGGTGACCGGCTTTGCCCTCAAGGCCGGTGCGTACCTGTTCGGGTTTTCGCCGTTTCTGGCCCTGCACGCCTTCGCAGTGGGCGGCATCGGCATGATGACGCTCGGCATGATGACGCGCGTGGCCCTGGGACACACCGGACGCGATGTGTTCGCTCCGCCGCCGGTGCTGAAACTGGTGTTCGCGCTGCTGCTTGCGGCGGCGCTGGTGCGGGTGGTGTTGCCACTACTGGTAGAGGCGCACTATGTCGTCTGGGTCGGTTTGTCGCAATGGCTGTGGATCGGGGCATTTCTGGTCTATTTCCTGGTTTATGTTCCCATTCTCACCCGGCCGCGCGTGGACGGCCAGGACGGCTGATCCATGCTGTCCAGCCAGGGATTGGGGCGACGCTGGGGCAGTGTCTGCTGCACTCCCCGGGCAGCGAGTGAACCAGCGGGGAATTGCCGATGCGGTGGAAACGCGGTCGACGCAGCGGCAACATCGAGGACCGGCGCGGCGTGCGCATGCGCAGCGGGCTGCCCAATCTGTTTCCGGGCCGCCTGGGCGGAACGTCATCCGGGTGGCCGCGCGGGCGCGGCAGCCTGGTGGTGACGGTGCTGATTCTGCTGGAGCTGCAGGCGGATTGCCGCGCCGGCGTGTGGGGATACCACGCCGACCGCTCGCGCCAGCTGCTGGAGGAGGGCGATATCGAAGAAGCCTTGCGCGCGCCGCCAGCAGTATCGGTGACGATCGTCTGCAGCGCCAGTCACGCGGCCGTGTGGTGCCTGAATCCTTTACCCACGGCAGCTCGGAGCAGCGGGTGCGCTGGTTTAATCGCGGTGTGCGCAACGGCACGCTGGAATCCTGCGACACCTTTGAGGGCGCCGAACTTTGAGCCGAACACACGGACCGGTGCACAGGGGAGCGGTGCTCGGTGTCCGGGCTCCTGTGCCGGCACTGCTAGCCCGGCTTGCCGGCGATAAAATCGACGCTGGCCTGAATTACGCCGCGGTTGCGCAGAATACGGGTGTGCCCGAGGCCTCGGGTGAGCCTCAGGCGGGCGCCGGGCCACGCGTTGGCGAGCAGCTCTCCCTGTTGCCAGGGTACATCCGCATCGTCCCGGTCGTGGATAATAAGCGCCGGCACTGAAAGACCGGCTGCGTTGGTGTCTGCGGCGATCTCGCTGTCGATATGGCTCCCGAACCTGCGCTTCAGGCGCCGTAGCAGGTCAGCGCGCGCCCGGGCCGGTGCGCGCAAAGTGCGGCAGAAGCTGTCCACCAGGAAGGCCAGCCGCGCCGGCGGGGCGATGCACACCACCCGAGCGGCGGGCAGGCCGTCGCGGAGGGCGCGCGCAATGACCATGGCTCCGAACGAATGCGTGATGACGCCATCCAGCGGCCCGAGCGCGTCGGCTACCCGCCTAACGGCGTCGATGATCTCGAAAATGGTGGTGCTGTTGCCGGGACTGCGGCCGTGGCCGGGCGCATCCAGCGCTACGGCGCTAAATCCGGCCTTTACCAGAGACGTTGCAAAAGCGCCCATCTGGGTGCCGCGCCCGTTCCAGCCGTGCAGCAGTAACACGCACGCACCCTCGCCCCAGCGATACAGGCTGAGTGGACCGTTTTGCCCGGCCACCGTGAATGCCGTGCCCTCACGTCGCCAGCGCGCTTCGCGTTCCGGTTCGGTAAAGCGATGCGTGGTAAGCCACAAGCGATACATGCAGCGCCCGGCCAGGCGCGGCGACAGCAACGCTAGCCAACGCAGGGCGGCGCGCAGCACCCTGAGTCTCATGGAACTGCGGCGCCCGGTCCTGCGTTGCGGCTGCGCGTCGTGCTTGGCTTGCTGTGACGAGTGTGTCAGCTCAGCTGCTCATTTCGTTCGCCCCCCCAGTGGAGTGGCGGCGCACTTGTTACTTTAGTGTATTATGCCGCTGCTCCGATGGAAAAAAAACGGCGCAACTGTGATATTTATTCCGGCGGGATCGCCGGTAATCTGAATGCAACCGGGTTCGATGCTGCGCTGCCGTTGGGCAGCTGTCAGCGCAGCGAGGACAGGGTCCGGGCGCAATCGCCGGTCCGGAGGTGTGAGATGAAAAACCGCGAGGCGGAGTTGCAGATGCAGATCGAACAGGTGATCGGGCGCCTTCAGAAGATCCAGCGCTATATAGCGGGCAGCCGGCAGCCGGCGACCCGCATCGAGCTGGAGCGGCTGCAGGAGCTCGGCAGAAGCTACGAGCAGCTGCAGCGTCAGCTGCAGGACTGGTACCGGGTGGCCCCGGCAGCAGGCGTTGCGGGCGATGAACGATCCTGATAACGACGATAGCCGGGTCACCAGTCGACGCCCGGTGCTGGCGCAGGACCAGACGGAAAGTCCGCTGCGAACCGCGCCCTATCGGCGCAAGCGCAGCAGCGCGCGGTCCGGCAAGCTGATTCCGCTGCTGTTCGTGGTGGTGTTCGGCGTCATTATCGCGCACAACGAGATACCGGCGTTCGCTGATTGGTGGGAAAGACTGCTGACGCCGCAGGACTGGGAAGCGAAGCAGCAGTGTCAGCAGGCCGCCCTCAG
>WOR8_10006658_pt1 | contig 11079 bp, 9 predicted proteins | sample DeeMarSeWOR38_10_FD_19890 | JGI IMG/M metagenome (IMG submission 19890)
ATAACAGGTTTATCGACTTTCTCCATTTTGTCCAGGCGCTTTTGCATCGACTTGGCCTTGGCCGCAAAATCTTCATTGTCGTACACCTTACCCCAGATGGCGTAACGTTTAATGGCTGCTTCCAGTCGCCCGATCTGCTTTTGCTGTGCGCGGAACATCTGCTCTTGGCGCGCAAGGCGGGCTTCCTTGTCCATTACATAGGAAGAATAATCACTTTCAAAGATGGTCAAATTGCCGTCTTCCAGGTCAGCGATATGGGTGGCAACAGCATCCAGTAAGTAGCGGTCATGTGAGACGATCACAACCGTGCCTTCGTACTCGCGGATAAGTTTCTCCAGATACATCTTACCCGGCAAATCCAAGTGGTTGTCGGGCTCGTCGAGTAACAAAACATCCGGGCGGACCAACAACAAACGCGCCAACCCGACAAGTTTTTTCTGCCCGCCGCTTAACACGGACAGGGGCTTGCTGAGGTCGCCCTCAGCCATTCCCAGCCCGACGAGCATTTCCCGCACGCGCTCCGGGTAGCTGTCTCCGCCATAGGACTGGTATTCATCCAGTAGATGTGCTTGCCTGTCCAGAGCTTTCTGCAGTTTGCGTTCATTCTCATAGACTGACGGATCGCCCAGGCTAGACTCAACCTGTTCGAGTTCGGCCTTTACTTCTGCCACACGCGGATTGCCGTCCAGCGCTGCATTGAAGGCTGTCAGTGTGAGATCAAGCTCGGGTTGTTGCGGCAGGTATCCGGTCCGGATCTGACGCGCGCGGGTAACCTTCCCGCCCAGTTCAGCAGAATACTCTTCCGTTATAAGTTTGAACAGCGAAGACTTCCCGGCTCCATTTGGACCGATCAGGCCGATTTTTTGTCCGTTCTGGATCTCCCAGTTCAAGTTTTCGAAGATGTGTTTGGCACCCAGAATGAGTGTAATGTTGGAGAGTTGGATTTGAATCATTGTTGTTCCTAAAATAAAAACGCCGCAGGCAGGCCTGCGGCGAGATAAATCGAATTGGAGTGACTTATTTTCTGCGTACAGGCGCGATTCGAGGAGGCTCTCCAGCGATGAAGCCACGTACTCCGATGAATAGCGGGGATTTCCCGATGCAAAAGTTGTAATTCATAGCGGCGATTATACCAGCCTTTTAAGATTAGGCACCCATTGCCTGGATGACACTGAATGTGAGCAGGAGCAAAGACATCAGAGCGAACATTGGGCGCATTTTATTTAGTTCGTCTAACAAGGACGCATAGGCCGCGAATGCCAGACCGACAGCTGATACCAACATAGCGAGTTGAAAGCCAGCTTCTCGCTCGGAGGCTGCCTGGGCAGAATCAAACTCATTGAAGGCCTGGTCGAAAAGATCATCGGAATAGGCATACATCTCATCGTAATATTGATCGTCGAAGGCATCATCCCGATCGTAACTGGCCTGTAATTCCGGCGAAAAATTGGATTGGTAGTATTTTGCGGCAAAATCGTCTACGCCTGTTTGAACGTAAAAACCGTCATACATGGTGTAATCCTGGAGAATGAACTGTGTCGCGCGGACGTACTCTGTATTCGAATTAGCCAGCAGTTTAGAGCCTTCTTTTTCATGGTCCGAAGCTGTGTTGCTAATTTGGTAAGTGGCATAGTTGGTGGCCGCGGTGAACACGCTCAGGGCAGTGACGAGAAAGCCCAGGAAAAGGTTGGAGCCTAACTTCTGAAAAAGATTGCGAGATGGTAGGTCGGATTCTGGGGATGATGTTGTCATTTATAAATCTCCTGATGAGTAAGTTTGATGGGTATATTATACAGACCTTTTTTATCAAATTAGTATATTAAATAAAAAAACTAACTACCTGACGGTTAGCTAGAAGAACAGTTCGTTGGTTGAATGGCGGCGTTTTTCCGCCGTACACCTGCGCCGAACGCAGGTACGGTGTCAAAACCAGCGGGGCGAAAGTTTTGATGTGGTGTCGATAGGTCCTACGCTACCGCTTCAGGATACTCAGCCACCTTTAAGGATATTCTTGTTGTAACCAATCCAGCGGATCCACCTGAACGCCGTTGACCCATAATTCCCAGTGCAAGTGTGCGCCTGTCCCGCGCCCGGTATTTCCTACCAAACCGATGATTTGCCCTATCTCAACCATATCACCGACCTGTACCTGAAATTCAGATTGGTGCCAGAAGCCGCTGTATACACCCCAACCATGGTCGATCATGGTGGCGTTGCCACGTATGACCTGGTCTGGTGCAGTTAGCACAACCCGACCTGCTGCGGGTGCGGTGATAGGCAAGCCTGTCCCGCCGCCAAAATCGAGGCCGGTATGGAAGCCCTGATAGGTCAAGTCGCTCTCCAGGCCAATGTATTGACGGCGGCTGCCGTAGCGAGATGTGAAGTAAGTTGATTCGGCGTATAAAGCCGCCGGGGTTCCAAAGAAGCCGTCCCATAATTTTTGGGGTGTGGCTGCCTGTACTGTGTTTTCAATAAGCTGGTCTTCTGGTTCAATAACCGCTGGATCAATGGTGTCGGCATCTACATATAGGAGCGGGTCATCTGGGTAGCCGCCAGAAACAACCAACACCATTTGTTCGAAGGATTGTTTGCTTCCATCCGGCAAGGTCGCTTCCAATCGTAATGGATAGGGGCCCGGTTCAAGCAAGGCATGCACGCCCTGTAGTGCTACCTGGCTACCTTCGCTATCTGGAAAGAAGTGCAGCGCGTGGTCAACAAGTATGCCGCCAACAGTTACACCGTCTGGTACTTGCACACGGATGATGGTTGTCTTGCCTTGCTTGAGGGGCAGGGGGCTGACCACTGCATTTTCGAAGACGGCCGGTAATCCGCTGGCTTTGGCTTCAGATTCGCCGCCAGTGGCATACAACACATCGCCAGGGATTGCATCCCAGGTGCCGTTCAGTTGATTTGTTTCAGTCAGCGTCCATGGGTCTGTATTTCCTTTGACGGCCATTTCGAGCAGGCTCTCGCCGTTGGATGGGGTGATCCGTGATGTCAATAGATCCTCCCCTGTTTGTTGCGGCACGATCAAGCTAACGCCCACATATAGCTCGCTTGGGCTGACCAGTCGGTTGAGTTTTCGCAGGGTGGGTTCGGCGATTTGCGTGCGGCGACTCAGGCTGCGAAATGAGTCACCGAATTGTACGAATTCGGTCACCAGCACACCGCTGATGCCTTCCAGCCCAGGAATGACCAACTCTTGCCCGGCGGAGAGTAGATTTGGGTCGGCAATTCCGTTGGCGTTCATCAGATCTGCCAGATCGACGTTGAAACGGTAGGCGATCAAGGACAATGTGTCGCCAGATTGCACGATATACACCGGCTCTTCCGTTGTCTGTGCTGCGGCGGGGGAACCTGAGAATAATATGCCGATAAAAACTATAACCGTGAAAAAACGTCTAAGCATTCTGGTATTCCACTTTGTCCCCGAGTTGATAGTCCTCCCAGCGATCAGGGTGAATTTCAAGAATATGACAGGCAGGCTTAGCTGAAAAATAAGCCGGCCGCCAGGATTTGGCAATGACTTTGTCCACAACCGTCATGTCTGTGTTGATCCAAACCACGTTCAGGTCGAATGGGACAAACAGCATGTGGATGGATGAGTCGATGCGGCTGTCGCGCTGTCCTTGCACCAGAAGCAGGCCATCGTCCGGTTCGAGGCGATCCCGGAACGTCAGCCCGCGCAAACGGCACAGGAACGAGTCGCAATACTTGACACGCGCTGGTGACAAGTCTGGTTGATTCAGGTTGCGTACAAAAATGAAACGAGACATCTTCTATAGTAACAAGAAAACGGGGCGACTTGCGCCGCCCCGCTGGTATTCTGTGGTGGTCAGGCCGGCAAGTTCTTTTCGCCGAACACTTTGTCCACGCTGTTTAAAAGTTCTTGTGGACTGAACGGTTTGGCGATATAGTCGTCCACTTTAGCGATGTGCAGGCCGAGCACTTTATCAATGCTTTGTGCCTTGGCCGTAACCACGATGACCGGGATATCCTTGGTTTTTTCGTCGGCTTTCATTTGCTGGTATACTTCCCAACCGTCCATATCCGGCATCATCAGGTCGAGCAAAACCAGATCAGGTAGTTCCTGGCGCACTTTTTCCAGCCCCTCTTTGCCGCCTCCAGCGCCAGCTACTTCGAATCCCCGACGACCCAGAATCAGACGAATCAAATCGATCATTTCCGGTTCGTCTTCAATGCATAAGATTTGTTTGTTTTTTGTATCGTTCATGAGGAGCCTGTTCTGCTGGCAAGTTTACCACAAAGCGAGGCAATGTGAAAATTATTACTTGGAATGTAAACGGGTTGCGCGCAGCGCTGAAGAAGGACGCGCTCAGCGCGGTTCTTTCCTGGACCCCAGACCTGCTTTGCATCCAGGAAATTAAAGCCCGCCCCGATCAGTTGACCGATGAACAACGTAACATACCGGGTTACCAGATCATCTGGAACCCCGCCGAACGTCCCGGCTATAGCGGCGTGGCTACCCTCACAAGCAAAGAACCATTGGAAATAGAGTTGGGAATGAACGCACCAAGGTTTGATCTCGAAGGACGCGTAATCCGTACCCGTCACCAGGATTTCTTGCTCTACAATATTTACTTCCCCAACGGTCAGCGTGACCGAGAACGCGTGGATTACAAGCTGGATTTTTACGCCCACTTACTGGAAGCCTGCGATGCATTACATGCTGCGGGAGAGAATGTCATTATCACGGGTGATTTCAACACTGCGCACATGCCCATTGACCTGAAAAATCCCAAAGAGAATGAAACCACTTCTGGTTTTTTACCGGAAGAGCGCGAATGGGTTGATAAGTTCATCGATCATGGCTTTGTGGATGTGTATCGTAAGCTCTATCCAGAACGTGAACAATATTCCTGGTGGACATATCGCTTCAATGCCCGTAAGCGCGGAATTGGCTGGCGCATCGACTATTTTTTGGTTTCCGAAGCGCTCGTGCCACAAGTAAAAGATGTTATTATTCATGATGATGTGCTTGGCTCTGACCATTGTCCGGTTGAACTGATCATCGAATAGCCCTCAAAGAGCCATTAAAAACCTTGAATTGATTATATTTGACAGGAATATATAAGAAAATTGTTATAAGAATTAGCCTACTCTACTCGTCAAGAGAGTAGATTGGTATAATCGCATTGGTATTGGAGGATTATTCAGTGAACCCACGAAATCAGTCGTTTCTCGTTTACTTCCTGCTAATCGTTGCCATTGCAGCCATGTTTTATATGGGCTTCCGGCAAGAAACGAATAGCGAGGATGTACTAACAATTAATCAAGTTGCTTACGATATTCAGATGGGCAACGTTAATCGTATCGTTGTAAATAGCGATGACGAAATCACAGTCATTTACGGAGATGGAAAGGAAATACCGTCTCAGAAAGAACCGGGGGCTACTCTTGTAGAGCAGCTTGTTGGTCTCGGTGTGACGTCAGAACAACTCGCCCCCGACAATGTAAAACTTGAAGTCAAGCCACCTTCTTCCTTGGTTGGGATTCTCAGCAGTGTTGTTTATATTTTGCCTATCTTGCTGATGGGCGGTGTGTTGTGGTTCATTTTCAGACAGGCGCAGGGCAGCAATAATCAGGCTATGGCTTTTGGAAAGTCCAAGGCTCGCATGTTCAGCGGCGACCATCCCACTGTCACATTTAACGATGTTGCGGGTGTCGAAGAAGCCAAGGAAGAATTAGGCGAAGTGGTCGAGTTCTTGCGAGAGCCGCAGAAGTTCATTCAACTCGGTGCACGTATTCCAAAAGGCGTCTTACTGGTAGGGCCTCCTGGGACAGGTAAAACTTTGATGGCTAAAGCCGTTTCCGGTGAAGCTGGTGTACCATTTTTCTCGATCTCCGGTTCGGAATTTGTAGAAATGTTCGTCGGCGTAGGTGCCAGCCGCGTGCGTGACCTGTTCGATCAGGCCAAACGCCATTCGCCCTGCATCATCTTTGTCGATGAAATCGACGCCGTCGGTCGCCAGCGTGGCGCCGGCCTGGGTGGCTCACATGATGAGCGTGAACAAACCCTCAACCAGATGCTGGTCGAAATGGATGGCTTTGATACCGATACCAACGTCATTATCGTAGCCGCTACCAACCGCCCCGACATTCTTGATCCGGCTCTATTGCGCCCCGGCCGCTTTGACCGCCGCGTGACGCTGGATCGCCCGGATGTGCGTGGTCGTGAGGCCATCTTGAAGGTACACGTCAAGGGAAAACCACTTGATCCGAAAGTTGACCTGGCTTCCCTGGCGCGTGGCACACCTGGATTTGTCGGCGCTGACCTGGAAAACCTGGTCAATGAAGGCGCTATTTTGGCGGCTCGTCGCGACAAGAAATCTATCGGCCAACGGGAGATGGAAGATGCTATCGAACGTGTTGTGATGGGCCCCGAACGGAAATCTCGCCTGATCTCCGAGGAGGAGAAGCGCATCATTGCCTACCATGAAGCTGGTCACGCTGTTGTGGGCAATGCCATTGCCGAAGCCGACCCCGTCCAAAAAGTGACCATCGTCGGTCGCGGACAGGCAGGCGGCATCACCTGGTTCCGCCCGGATGAAGACCGTGTCCTTATGTCTCGTAAAAAGCTCATGGCAACGCTAGCCTATGCACTTGGTGGCCGTGCTGCTGAAGAAGCGGTATTTGACGATGTCACTTCGGGTGCATCTGGTGACTTTGAGCAGGTAACTGGCATGGCGCGCAACATGGTTACCCGCCTGGGTATGAGTGAAACGATGGGCACTATGATCTATGGCAAGAAAGAAGAATTGATCTTCCTTGGTCGTGAGATTTCCGAGCAGCGCGATTATTCGGATGCGATTGCCGAGAAAATCGATGCTGAAGTCCGCAAGATCGTAGATGAAGCTTACGCTGAGGCTAAAAGAATTCTAAAGAAATATCACAAAGAATTGGATGCCGTAGCGCAGAAGTTGCTCGAAGCTGAAAGTATCACGCGCGATGAGTTTGAAGCCATCTTCCCACCACCGTTTGAGAAGAAGAGTGGCACGCCACAGCTAACGTAAATTGCAAAAAATATAAAAAAAGCTCGGTCAGGCACTTAATCCCTGACCGAGCTTTTTTTCTGAAATTTAATCGTTTTACTTATCCTCCGCTTCTTTATGCTGACGAACTAACTCACGGCGCAAGATTTTACCAACCGTGGTCTTGGGTAGTTCATCGCGGAATTCATAGTGGGTTGGCACCTTGTAGGCTGCCAGGCTTTCCTTGCAGAAAGCCTTGAGTTCTTCCTCTGTGGCTGTCTCACCCGGTTTCACCACAATCCAGGCTTTTACCGTCTCGCCGCGATATGGGTCGGGGATGCCAGCTACACCAGCTTCCAATACCTTCGGGTGCGCAGTCAGGGCCTCTTCCACTTCGCGCGGCCAGACTTGATATCCACCCGGCTTGATCAATTCCTTCTTGCGGTCAACGATGTAGAAGTAACCATCTTCGTCCATACGGGCGATGTCACCGGTGAACAACCAGATTTTGCCGTCTTTTAGCTTTCGCAACGTGTTGGCGGTTTCGGTCGGCATATTATGATAGCCTTTCATCACGTTCGGACTGTTGATAACGATCTCACCGATTTCACCGATGGGCATTTCCGTTTCACCGTCATCCAGGCTGACAATCTTTGCGTCTACGTCTGGCAAGGGCAGGCCAATCGAGCCAGTGCGATTTTCACCCAGCAGGGGGTTGCAATGTGTGGCTGTTGGCGCTTCAGATAGACCGAAACCTTCGAATACCTTACCGCCAGAGAGCGCTTCAAATTTCTCTTTCGTTTCGCGCATCAATGGGGCAGAGCCAGAGATGCAGGCCTTGATGGAGGACAGATCATACTTTCCGGCCAGCACGTCAGGGTGGTTGTTGAGGGCGTTATAAAGCGTTGGCACACCGGGGAAGATAGTTGCCTTATATTTTGTAATATTCTCAAGCACATCTTTCAAATCCCGCGCATTTGGAACCATTACCAGGCTGGCGCCAGAAGCCATGCCAAAATGCATCCCCGCCACCATACCGTAGACGTGGAAAAGCGGGATGCCCATCAGTACAATTTCTTTCCCCTCCTCAATGTTAAGCATCCAGTTCTTAATTTGAAGGGCGTTCGCAACAACATTGTAATGAGTGGCAATTGCGCCCTTCGAAACGCCCGTAGTCCCGCCTGAGTACTGGAACAGGGCTGTATCATCGGGAGCAATTTCAAGCTCCGGTCGAGCCGTAGGTTCATATTTGCCGATCAAATCTTGCATCCAAACATCGCCTTCTGGTAGAGACCCCTCAATGCGGTGTCCGCCTTTTTTCTCCACTGCCAGGGTGAAAAGCAGACGCGTGATGGGCGGCAAAGCTTCTTTGATATTCGTAACAATCAGCCTCTTAATTTTTGTCTTCGGTTGGGCGGTTTTGATGGTCTTGTAGAAGTTGGTCATCACGAACATGACCTCGATGCCCGCATCGCTGGCCTGATGTTCGATTTCGGAAGGCGTATAGAGTGGATTTGTGGCTACAACAACACCACCGGCTTTCAAGATGCCGAAATAGGCCATCACAAATTGCGGGGTATTGGGCATAAAAATACCGACCCGGTCGCCTTTCTTCACGCCAAGATCGGCGAGCGCGGCAGCCACGCGGTCGGTAATTTCATCCATCTCTTTATATGAGACGACAGCCCCCTTGAAGATCGTACAGGCTTTCTCAGGATATTTATTGGCTGCCTCTTCCAGAAAGTGCTGCAGCGGCTTTTTAGGATAGTCAATCGTTTTTGGTACACCTTTGTCATACTTGGCGAACCAGGGACGGTCAGTCATGCTTCCTCCTCCTTCGGGTTGAATGGTTAGATCTTGGCGATGTAATAATAGTATATAACAAGATAGATTTGAAAGTCAATCAACACACTGAGGTTGGTGTGGTTTAAATTTTCGGAAGAAAGGGAGTAAGATAGAAGTCAGAAGTCAAGGAGGTCGATAAACGTCTGTCAGCGTTGCGAGCGAAAATGATCTCGGACACGGCGAACGCGAGTGAACGAGCGCAGTGGAAGACAACGCAGGGGGTGCAGTGTCCGGATTGTGGAGCGAAGCTGGTGAAGAAGGGGAAGAAGAAACGGATCCTGCTGACGCGGGATGGGCGGGAGATCGAGTTGGATCGGGAGTATGCGGTCTGCCCGGCATGCGGGCAGGGGATTTATCCCCCTGGATGAAGAGTTGGAATTATTGTCTGGCAAACTCACGCCGCGAGAGCATGAACGGTTAGTACGATTATCGGGCTGGGTGCCTTTTGAGCGCGCGGTCGAGTTGCTGGAGGAGTTTATGGGGATTGCGATCGACAAGAGCATGGCGCAGAATTACACGGAAGCGGCCGGGGCGATATACGTACAAATGCAGGAAGAAGAAGTGCTACGGCTAGAACGAGAGATGCCTGAAGCGGCCGCGTGAGCAGAGAAGATGCAGATCAGTGCCGATGGGGCGATGGTGCCCCTATTGCATGGGATCTGGGCAGAGGTGAGAACGCTGGTGATCGGAGAAGTGGAAACAAGCAAACGAGAGCAGGGTGAACAAGAAATCCATGCGCGCCATTTGAGTTATTTCTCTTGCAAAGTGAATGCCCAGGAGTTTCAACGCCTGGCTTTAGTGGAAATGCAACGGCGGGGCGTGGAAAATGCCAAGGAGGTGGCAGCCGTGATGGATGGGGCGGACTGGGAGCAGAACTTTGTGGATTATCACTGCCCGCAGGCGGTGCGCATTCTGGATTTTGCGCATGCTGCTCAGCACATCAGCCAGATCGGGGAATATGTGCATGCAGAGCAGGCTCCTGAGAGCCAGGCTTGGTTGAAAGAACGCTTGCACCGTCTCAAGCATTAAGGTCCGGATACGATCCTGAGCGAGTTTGAGAAACTGCAAAGAAAACATCCCGAGGCACAAGCCATTTCCAGCAACCTGGCTTACTTGAAAAAACGAAAGGCACAGCTGCAATACCCGCGCTTTCAAGCCCAGGGCTGGCCGATCGGCAGCGGGATCGTCGAAAGCGGCAACAAGCTGGTGGTGGGAGCACGCTTGAAAGGCGCGGGCATGCATTGGGCAGAAGCACACGTCAATCCCATGTTGGCCATCCGCAATATCTTGTGCTCCGGACGCTGGAAAGAAGAATGGCCAAAAAATCGAAGCGCGCCTGCGCAAACAAACCCGCCAACGACGCAGATCTGTACATCAAACACATCATCCCCCTCAACCTACTACCTTAGTCGCTCGCGCCCTGCGAGGCGATTTTGTAAACACTTTCTCCCAACCAGCCGAGCAAGAACTTATTTCACCCAAACCCAGAAATAATCCCTGGCGTAACTTCAAGCATGGCAAGGCTCTCTACCAACGCTCTACTCCTCCGAAAATTTAAACCACACCCACTGAGGTTCAGACATTAGATCGGACAGGCAAGATAAGAGAAGAGAAGGAAGAGAGTGCACGAGATGAAATTGGCAAGAAATCTTGTCTTGAGCTAGTCAATTTGAGTTTCAAAAGCACGAACAAACCAGAATACATTATATGCTTACGCGTGCCCCTGGGAAACAGTGTCGAACGAAGATTTTCACCCAGCCAGAGACCGACAGCATAGGCAATCAGTAGTAGCGCGACCATCTTTTCCATATGGTCACGACGTTTGTTTATCAGCTTTTCTAGACCGAGCAAGTTTTTCATATCCCGAAAGCTTTCTTCGATCTTCATGCGTTGCGAGGAAATGGCTAACCCCTGTTCGGCTTCCAGGTTGGTCATGATCCAAAGCGGCTTGTTGAAGCCTTCCTTCCAGACACCGATCAAGTTCACAAAGACTTTGCCCTTGTAGAAGACCTTGTTGATCGTGCGAGTTTCACCTTTTCTGATGCTCAATGCAACCAGTTTGCCTTCCTGGTCAGTGAACTTGGCTGTTTCTTTGAGTCGAATGACAAAGTTGATCTTTTCAAAAACAAGATTTTCCATCAATCCCAAGTAACTGAACACACGATCCAACACTAAAGGCTTGTCTCCTAGAAGCTCCTTGATCCGGGCAAAGGCTTCAAAGTGATGCCGATTGCGTGAAGTA
>WOR8_10009721_pt1 | contig 11076 bp, 10 predicted proteins | sample DeeMarSeWOR38_10_FD_19890 | JGI IMG/M metagenome (IMG submission 19890)
GGTTTTACCGTTTACAAGCATTCTGAGACTCCCGGACTTGGGGGTGAAATAGAAAAGGCCTGGTTTCAGAAGAATTGGGTCGGAAAGAAAATCGTTGATCAAGGCGGGGAATTCGTATCGGTCTCAATTGCAAAAGGGGAGACAAAGGATGTGGTCCCGAAAGACAAAAACCTCCACTATGTCGACGGCATCAGCGGTGCCACCCTGACCGGCAAATACCTATCGGCCGGTATCAGGGACACGCTTAAAAATTATGAACCGGTCTCAATCAGATTCAGGAAGAATCTGGTCAGCAAACCACCGGGATAGGACCGAGATATTACATCGATCTAATCGCTTTAGTGGGCTAATCGGAGTTAACTATGAATGGAACATTCACAAAACCTTGGGGGGCTATTCGCAAGACCAAATCGTTTAAGGACATCGTAAAGGCGATGTGGCAAGCCAACCCGATTTCCAAACAGATCCTGGGAATTTGCTCTGCTTTGGCGGTCACTGTCCAGTTGAATACCGCCATTGTCATGAGCGTGGCCTTAACCTTGGTGGTAGCGTTTTCCAATCTGGCGATTTCCAGCATGCGCCATGTCATTCCACGTAACATTCGCATTATCGTGGAAGTAGCTGTGATCGCCACTTTGGTGATCTTGGCCGACGAGTTGCTGAAAGCGTTCATGTACGACGTCAGCAAGCAGCTGTCCGTTTTTGTCGGGTTGATCATCACCAATTGCATCGTCCTGGGGCGCGCAGAGGGTTTCGCCCTTTCCAATCCGCCGTTTCGATCATTCATGGACGGCATTGCCAATGGCATCGGATACAGTTCGGTTCTAATTGGGGTGGCGTTCTTAAGGGAGTTGCTGGGATCTGGCAAACTGTTTGGTTACCAAATTATTCCCGATATGTTTTATGAGTTGGGTTACGTCAACAACGGCCTGATGGTGCTGGCGCCAGGCGCCTTTATCATCATCGGCTTGTTCGTTTGGCTGGAACATACGTTGTTGAATAGAAAGAGTTAGGACCATGGAAAACCTGATCAGCATCGCTGTGAACTCGATTTTCGTCGGCAACATTTTGCTGGCCTATTTTCTGGGGATGTGCTCGTTTCTGGCCATCTCCAAAAATATGAAAACAGCCACCGGCTTAGGGCTTGCGGTGATCTTCGTGATGACCATTACCGCACCCGTGAATTGGCTGATTTTCAATCTGCTGCTGGCTCCGGGAGCACTGGCCTGGGGCGGGATGCCCAAGGTGGACCTGAGCTTCCTAAAACTGGTCCTGTTCATCGCCACTATTGCCGCCATCGTGCAAGGTATTGAAATGGTCATCGATCGATTTTCGCCGGCACTCTATGCCGCCCTCGGGGTCTTTTTACCGTTGATCACTGTCAACTGTGCTATTTTGGGCGGATCTCTGTTTATGGTGGAACGTAGCTACACTTTCAGCGAAACAGTAGTCTATGGAATGAGCTCCGGAGCCGGCTGGGCGTTGGCCATCATTTCCATGTCGGCTATTCAAAAAAAATTGCGCTATGCCGATGTGCCTCAGGGCCTCCAGGGATTTGCCATCAACATGATAACCACCGGGCTGATGGCCATTGGGTTCATGTTGTTCGCCGGAATATCTTTATAAGTTGGTTTGCTCGTCAGCACCTTAAGTCCATTGGCGTTTTATCCCTGTGGTAAAGCGAAAAATCAGAACCAGCCGGTTTTATCGATAGGCCCGATAGTCGGCTAAACGGCAAACGAACCAACACATACAAGGATTTAACATTGCTCTCAACATACCTCGTCGCTTTGGCTGTCTTCTTTGGAGTGGTTTTCTTTCTGGTTGTAGTGCTTTTGTTCGTCGAATCCAAAGTCGTACTAAAAGGCGATCGCAAAATCGTAATCAACGAAGATCCGGATAAAAGTATTCAGACGCCGACCGGCACCACACTGCTATCAGCGATGACCCAGAATAGCATTCTATTGCCCTCGGCCTGCGGCGGCAAAGGCAGCTGCGGCCTGTGTAAATGCCAGGTCACCAAGGGCGGCCGTGACATTCTACCCACCGAACTCGCCCACTTGAACCGCAACGAGAAACTCGACAACATTCGTCTATCTTGTCAGTTGAAGGTCAAGGAGGACATGAAAATCCGCATTCCGGACGAGATTTTCAATATTAAAAAGTACGATGCTACAGTGGTATCCAATGAGAACGTGGCTTCGTTCATCAAAGAATTGCGGCTTAAGCTCGATCCGGGACAGAAGATGGATTTTACGACCGGTTCCTACATTCAGATTGATATTCCTGAGTACGAGCGCACCTACCGCGAAATTCACGTGGGCGAAACCTACAAAAAGGTCTGGGACCGCTTTGATTTCTGGGGCCTGAAGGCACGCAGCGAAGAGCCAGTTTACCGAGCTTACTCAATGGCCAACACACCGGTCGAAGAGGAACTGCGTTTTACGGTCCGGATCGCCACGCCGCCACCCGGAGCAGCCGATATACCGCCCGGCGTGGCGTCGTCCTACTTGTTTACGCTTAAACCGGGCGATCGGGTGACTTTGAGCGGTCCCTATGGAGACTTCTTTGTTAAAGACACGCAACGCGAAATGTGTTTTATCGGTGGCGGTGCCGGCATGGCCCCTTTGCGGGCGCATATCTTCTACCAGCTGTTGACGCAAAATACTAAGCGTAAGATGACGTTCTGGTACGGTGCCCGATCCAGGAGCGAAATGTTTTACGACGAGGAGTTCAAAGAATTGGCGGACCAATTTGAAAATTTTTCATACCACGTCGCTTTGTCCGAGCCCCAGCCCGAAGATAACTGGGATGGACCGGTCGGCTTCATTCATGAGGTCGCCTTTGATCAATATCTTAAGGACCATCCGGATCCCACTGAAATCGAGTACTATCTTTGCGGACCGCCGATGATGCTGGATGCCGTCCAAAATATGCTTGACAGTTTAGGCGTGGAACCGGAAATGATTGCTTTTGATGATTTCGGAGGTTGAAATTATTTTCAATAACAGAAAATTAAGAAAACTAGCAAAATCAACCCAAATCCCTTTTAGGGGATTTCTATTTCTTTTTAATTGAAACGACTCTGAGTGGGGTCAGGTTTATTGCCGGCGTCTCGTTCGTTATCAGCTGGGCGACGATTTTGCCGGTGATCGGAGCGAGTGAGATGCCCAGCATGCCGTGACCGGCGGCAATCGTAGCGTTATCGTAGCGAGGAAGACGACCGAGATAAGGCAACCCATCCGGCGTGCAGGATCGCAGCCCCCGCCAGATTTCGATCAATTCGAGTGAACTATAATCAAAATCGGGAAAGTAGGCCGTGACCGCTTTGAGAATAGCCTGCAGGCGCCGCCTGTTTATCGATTGGTCAAATCCCGCCAGTTCCAGTGTCCCGGCAATACGTAACATATCTTTCATCGGCGTGAGTACGACTCGCGCCTCTGCCATGGTGAACGGTATCAGAGGGCTTTGAGGTGGTCGCTTGAATGTCACGCTGTAGCCTTTTGCCGATTCAATAAACAATTTTATCTTCAAATCCCGAGCAATTTGAACGGACCAGGCGCCCCCGGCCAACACAACCTCATCCACGGCAATGTCACCTCGGGTGGTCATAATGGAAGTTACCCGGCGAGCTTTTGTTTTTAATCCTATGACTTCGGTCGACGTCAGTATTTGGATTCCTCTCTTACGAAGATATCCGGCTAGCTGATATACAAATTGATCCGGTATGAGGTGAGCATCACGAGGGAAAAAAATTCCTCCTACGGCAGATGTTTTCATTCCGGAGGTGAATTCCGTTAATGCGTTTGCATCTAATACTACAGTGTCTATGCCATTTTTTTGGAGCAGCAAAGAATCCTTGACTCCTTCCTCAAATCCCTTGTGCGTCTTAAAAATTTCCACTATTCCTTTTTTTTCATAACCGAACTCAATGCCGTCAATCTCAGCGATGTCGTCGAAAAGTAGCAAACTTTCAAAACTGAGATCACGCAGAACCGGTAACACGTTTTGAACGTGATGCTCATTGCAGGCACTTCGAAACTTCCATAGCCATGACAGAAAGTCGCGTTGTAGGCGGGGCTTGATATAAAAAGGGCTTTCCGGATTTAACATCCACTTGAGCCCCTTTGTTATAACGCCCGGAGCAGCTAGGGGTATGCTGTAGCTGGGCACAATAAGTCCGGCATTACCGTAAGAACTGCCGGAACAGATATCCCCTTTCTCGACAAGCGTGACATGTCTTCCTTTTTCGGCAAGATAATAGGCGCAGCATATGCCGATGGCACCGCCGCCGATGACGACAATGTCTGTTTTTTGCTCCATGAATCAATCTGCCTTAAGGTGATGTAATTACCTGAACAAACGTCGTTTGTTATTGCACTGTCAATATGGCTTTAGATAATGTTGCCTTAATAGCAAAATGATACATGCGCTGTAAACAGTTTCATTCTGTAACGTCCACCTTTGCAGAATTGACAAACGTAATCAAATTTGCAATCCTGGCACCCATTCTCGTTGGTGCCAATGTAAGGACATCTTCTTTTTTTTGCACAGAAAATGGCAAAAGGATAGGGTACGATGGCCACCAGTCGTTCAAATGGAAATTCACTATCAGTTGAAATACGCCACGATATACGACCTGGAGACATTGGCTACATCATATACTTGCATGGTAAATTGTATGCCGAAGAATATGGATTTGATCACACCTTTGAGCCCTATGTTGCGGGACCCATGGCGGAATTCGTAAAATCTCAAACGGTAAAGGACAGGCTCTGGATTGTTGAAAAAGATACGCATATAATGGGCTCCATAGCGATCGTAAAATCTTCAGAACAGGAAGCTCAGCTGCGATGGCTCATCTTGCATCCGGAGGTTCGTGGATACGGAATTGGGAGAATGTTGGTGGAAGAGGCGGTGAAATTTTCCAAAGAAAGCAAGTATGAATCCATTTTTCTCTGGACGTTGGACATCTTACCGTCAGCTCTCTGGCTCTACAAATCGGTGGGATTTCAATTTACGGAGAAGAAAAAGCACCGGATCTGGGGTCGCATGCTGACTGAAGAGAGGTATGATCTGAAGCTTAAATAGACGAAACATATCCCGTCTGTCAGAGACGGAATATCACGTATGCAGGAACCAATCCGTGGTACATATCATTCAGGCATCCAACCAGGAACACTACAAGCAAGCAGTTGTCCTATTTAAGCAATATGCTGAATCACTCGGATTTGATTTGGATTTTCAGGATTTTGACGATGAGCTAGTTAGTCTTGAACACATGTATTCACCTCCAACCGGCCGTCTCCTGCTGGCAGAGTACAACGATCAAATCGTCGGTTGTGTCGGTCTCCGCCGCTTCGACAAGGGTGTCTGTGAAATGAAACGCATGTATGTGCTTCCCGAATTTCGCGGTAAAAAAATCGGCCGCACACTGGCCGTAGCGATCATCGGAGAAGCCCGAAAATGCGAATACAAAAAAATGCTTCTGGATACGATTGCATTTATGAAAGAAGCCACTGCGCTGTATCAATCACTCGGATTTCAACCGATTGATGCCTATCGTTATAATCCTATCGATGGAGCAACCTATTACGAGCTGAATCTCTAGCCGCGAATATAAATCTCACTATTAATTCCGAAATTTTTTTCCGGTTATCTACAAAGCCCAAGTGATGTCTCCCGGAATAGGCGTTGATGGTGAATCGCTTGGCGGATGGGTGACTTGCTTGAGCTTTCAGGATAACCACCTCTTTTGTTAAGCATTTCCCCTAATCACCTCTTCAATACCCCATGCTTCTGCGGCTAACTTCGATCAGAGACGCGGTCCATATATTTTCTTGGTTTTGGGATAGAAACGTAATCAACTGATGGTGCTCGGAGTGATTAAAGACCAGATCCCCAGGTTCTTCGTCGATTTCGTGGAATGTGAAAATTACCCAACCGCCGTGCTTTCGGGCGTCATCGATTACCGTGCGGACCTCCTCAAAATTTTTTAAATTCAGATCGGCTGCATAAGACGGTAAATTATATAAATCTAGATTGCCGGGGAGGATGATTTCTCCATCCGCATAAGAACGGGCCGCATAAAACAGGCTAGGAATAAGCGGTTTAACAGAGACAGGATCTTCTACTGGACCTATTTTTTTTTGCGCACAGGGATAAGCCAGGGTGCGCTCGGATTGACCGTCGATTGAATTTAGAATGAAATTGGCCACGGTCATTTCATCATACCAGCGAGACTGGTTGTAGTTGACCAAGTGATACGCCGGGTTAACCCAGGGGCGCTGACAGGGATGAAACAGGCTGTGATTGCCCAGTTCATGTCCCAACTGATAAACGCGTGTCCATTGTTTGGGATGTTCGATCACCGAGCGACGTCCAACCGGATAGAACGTCGCCTTCAGATCGTGACGAGCCAGTAAAACAGCAACTTCTTTAAAGTGAGTTACATATCCATCATCGTACGTTAGCGTAACAGCAACTTTTTGACCCGCAGGCCACGAAAAGCGTTTATTATGCGGGGTTGGCCCTGATTTTAACGCTGGTGGAAATGCTTCGGCAAGATCATCGTATTGATCTATCCGACCCTCAGAAAGTATCTGTTGCGCCACCAGAGCTTCCCGTAGCTGTCTGTTCTGTTCAGACTGTCGCCATATTTGAAACAGGCCCACCGTAGTTAACAGGACTATTAAAACTGCTAATACTAAATTAGATTTAGAGGTTTTGCCCATGCTAACCTTTTCAAGCATTATCATAAAAAAAGAAACATATCATTAGCAGCGCAGAAAGTAATCAAGTTCGGATTTAAACACCTTCCAACCCCTGCCGATTTTTTTAGCCTTTATCATTCCTGTCGCAATATAATTTAGAAATGTCGGGCGAGAAACCTGGAGATACGTGCAGGCTTCTTTTGTGTTAAATAAAATATCATTTTCTGCTAATGCTACAAAACCATTCCGTCTTCGATCCAATCCATTACGTCTATCCGAGTTTTTGCGCCGATCCTTTCCGCTCCGCCGCTGTCCCTTTCGCTTATTCATAGTTTCACCCCGTCATAATTGTCTATGATTAGCAGATCGATTCAGGTATACTGAAGGTATCGGCAAAATACGAACTTTCTTTATTGCTTTTAATCAATTTGCATCCAATATGGTATACGATGCTTTTCTAAATTAAAATTATATCGAATGGTTATAAATGTTGACCTAGGTGATTCGTGCATTATCTTCTACTCCATTGTAAATGCGAAACCGGCTTTTACGTATTTCGAACAATGCTAAAGCCATTTACCGATAAGACGATAAACAACTCGATACGGGGCAATACGCATAGATTAGTGATGTGTTTAAAGGAAAACGACAACTTATGGCAACCAACTACAAAAGAAACCGCTTTCAGCCGGCCTGGATCATCGCTCACAGAGGTTACCGTGCTAAATATCCCGAAAACACCCTGGTAGCATTTCAGGCAGCCGTGGATGCCGCTGCTCCGATGATCGAATTGGACGTTATGCTCAGCCGCGACCGAAAACTAGTCGTTATTCATGACGCAACCCTTGAACGCACGACCAACGGCAGTGGGCTGGTGGCTGACTATACCCTTGAAGAACTGAAACAATTAGATGCCGGGTCATGGTATCACTCACAATTTGCCGGCGAGCGGTTGCCTGAGCTAGAGGAAGTTTTTAACCTCGTCTGTGGTAGAACGATAATCAATATTGAGATTAAATCAGATGCCTATGAGCCACATCATCCCAAAGATGCGGTGGAGCGACAGATTGTTGAGTTAGTGGAACGTAAAAAGGCCTGGAGTTGGGTGTTGATCTCAAGCTTTGACACCAATATTCTGCAGCAGATATCTTCAATGACCAATACACCTGCTATCGCGCTTATCTCAAAAACACCGGCAGACCATCATACTGTGAAATTATGCACCCGCTTAAAGACATTTTCATGGCACCCCAGTCATAAAATGGTTTCGCGCAAGCAGGTGAATATGATGCATGCCGCCGGAATTAAGGTTTTTCCGTACAGTGTCGATCGGCTGGAAGACTACGTGAAGATGATGAGCATGAAAGTAGACGGAGTAATTACCAGTGATCCGCTTAGAGCGATTGGCTGGTCAACCACGCGAAGGGCGGCTTAAGCAACCATTCGATCGTCGTTATGAACCTTAATATCCATGAAAACTATTATTGAGCCGTTTAAAATGAAGCCATTGACCTATTGCCGCCCGATGCTGCCGATCCTAATTTATGCGGAGGAATACGATCCCGCGAAATCGGCAGCGTGGTGTTCGGCAAAACGGAAACTGTCAGCGGTGAATTCACGCCGGCCAAGCTCGAATTGGTTCGGCTGGCGATCGATAGACGAGTTTACACCCAGAGTCATGTGGACTACGTGGTTGAATGTCTGGGCAAGGTATTCCAAATACGGGAAAAAATCAAAGGGATGCTCATTGTCCAGGGACCACCGCTGTTAAGGCATTTCACCGCAATATTTGAACCTTTGTGATTGCTTTTAATCTGAACCCTCAAACCTTTGAACCTTCAACCCAGAACCACTGAGCCTCTCAACCCCTGAACCCATTTCACATTTGCTTGAAAAGATGCGCATAGGTCCGGCTGACTGTCAGGGTCTCGGACAGGTCTTTTAGCGTTATAATTAGTTTGCCGGCAAACGTACGATTTACCTTGGCAATTTGGCTGACATTCACAATGGTCCCTCGGTGAATGCGCCAGAATTGATCGGAGTCCAGCTCTCCGGTTAATTGCTGAATAGCTTTTTTAATCAATGATTCACCCTCACGGGTCTTAACCACCGTGTATTTATCTTCGGCTTTGAAATAGAATATATCATCGACTGAGATCAGCCTCACCTCTTCGCCCTGCCGCACCTTTATCCATTTCAAATATCCGGAAGCCGGTCTATCTTTCAGGGCAGCGAAAAGCCGATCCATGCTTTGCGCCAGATCGAGGGATGAAATAGAGCCACCAGATATTTGCTTTTTCAATCTTTTGATGGTTTTTTGGAGCCTATGGTCCGTAACCGGCTTTAGGATATAGTCGACGGCTTCGTTTTCAAAGGCCTCGATGGCATAGTGATCGTAGGCGGTGATAAAAACAATTCGGCAGCCGCCGCTGATTTTTTGGGCGACTTCAATACCCGACATTCCTGGCATTTTGATATCAAGGAAGGCAATCTCCGGCCGCAATGTTTCAATCAATTTCAATGCCTGGATGCCGTTTTCCGCTTCTGCGCGTATGATAAGCTCCGGCCAGAATTCTGCCAGCTTTGACTTTAAATAGATTCTGAGCTGCGCTTCATCATCGGCAATGACGGCTTCAGGCTCTGCCATGCGGCACCTCAATGATCGCTTTTACACCGTGCGGCTGGTTTTCATTTAGAATTAAACGACCGCTTTCACCATACAAGGCATGCAGCCGTTCCCGGATGTTCGCCAATCCCACACCGGATTCTCGCTTCTCTTTGAAACCCATTCCGTTGTCTACGACCTCCAATCGAAGAATTCCATCTTTTTCAGTGCCGCTGATTAAGATTTCCCCGCCGTCCATCGTCGGTTCCAGACCGTGCTTAACGGCGTTTTCCACCAATGGCTGGATCAACATGGAGGGTAAGGTGATTGTTTTTAAGTTTTCAGACAGATCGATTTTATAGTTCAATCTGTCGCCCATCCGAACTTTTAAAATGCTAAGATAGGCTTGGATCATTTCCATTTCCTGTCCCAGCGTTGCGTGCGCTTGCCTGATTTTTGATAGCGAGCCGCGCAGGTATTGAATAAAATCAATCAGCATGGATTTACCCTGCACCGGATTGGTATCCAAAAGACTTAGAACATTTGAAAGCGTATTGAATAAAAAGTGCGGCTCGATCTGAGCTCGAAGAAGTTTTAAATTTGCTTCCGCGGCTTTTTTTTCACTGGTGAGTCTTTTTATTTTCTCCTCCTGGATGCGGGCCTGTGACTCCGCAATTTGCTCCCGGGAACTGAAAAAATAAGTAATTATGGAACCAAACATCACTCCGAGAAACAGCAGTTGAATGAGGCTGTGTCTTTCAAAAAGCATATCAGGGCTCAATCCCGATGCGGCGGAGCCGATATATGATCCGCCGATGCTCCCGATAGTCAGCGCCGCCGCCACCAAAATGGCCTTGAGGACCGGACCGGCGGTTTCAAAAAAGCGATGAGCAACCAAAACACAGCTGCAAATAGACAATCCAATACACTGCGAAATGGTAAAGTTGATCAGAAAGCCTTGCCCGAACTTAATCACCGTCAAAAAAATCGCAATAATAGTGTCAAAGACCAGTGTGTAGAAAAGAACCTTGAGGACTGATTTGAAAGTAATTTTATGAGAAACTGGATGCATACGAAACCCAACACAATCGATCGAGCTCAACCCAACCTACCCGAAATCAGGGCTTTTCATTCAGGTATTAGGTGAGATCTTTTTTACCCTGTCATATCCGGAATGACAAATAGAAATTATTTTTCACACATCCTGAATTGTGCCCTGCGGTGCCTTTTTTTCATCCGCCGATCAAACGCCTTACTCGCGGGAAAATAAAGGGCTTTGAAGTGAAATGCCAACCCAATTCCCCAGCCAAGAACCGACCACTGAAACCACCACGGACCCGGAGTAAAGTTGTTAATCAGCAGCAACGCTGCGTTTACAATGAAATAGCTCCACAAATGAGAATAAAATCCGACCTTACGGCGTTTCAACCGGGCCTGACGGATTTTCTCCTTCTCGTACTCCCGCCGCTCCTGCTCAATTGCAGTCTGGAGGATTTGAGAATCAATTCCGATTTTCCATGCGGTCTCGATCAGGTCCTGATGGCTGATCGTATCCGCCTGCGTTAGTTTAAGGGCCCGCCGAATGATGCGGTTGACCTCGTCCTGAGTGTATTGTTGCGATGTGAATTCTTCTATAATGAAAAACCTTTTATTTAATAACTAAATTAAGATCCTTCAAACCATAAAGCTTTTAACGTTGAACCTCTGTGAACCCTGAACTCTGAACCCCTGAACATCAGCTTCCCCAGTCTTCCATCA
>WOR8_10009451_pt1 | contig 11072 bp, 9 predicted proteins | sample DeeMarSeWOR38_10_FD_19890 | JGI IMG/M metagenome (IMG submission 19890)
AAATGCAGCAATCTAATCCTGGCCGGATCTGTCGGGCCGGGTGTCAAATTTATACATTTAAATAACTGGCTTTTGGTATTGATGACATTCGTCATCTTTGTAGGCACTTTGTTTCCGTTCTTTAGCGGTTTGTTTACACAGCAACAAATCAGTCTTAAAGCGGATTATTTCACTAAAATTACTGCACCCGGAGGGTTGGTGCTTTTGCTTTTGTTATGCATCTGTCCATATATTTACCGATACGGCATCAGGAAAAGCTGGAAAACAATCGGTACCGTTCTTGTGGCGGCGACAGCCCTGTTAAGTTGGCTTTTTATAGATAAACTGTCTATTTCATTTTTTATCATTTGTGGTTTTGCGGGCATTAATCTGGCAACTGATTTTATAGATAGATATATAAAAAGTCGGGGCAGAAACGATAAGGCTGCGCCTCCGATAAATTTGCGCTGGTATGGTGCAAGAATTGTGCATATTGGGGTTGTATTGGTCTTTATCGGGATAGCCGGTTCCGGAGGGTATGATATTGAGGAACAAGTTGCGTTAAAACGAAATGAGAAAATTAAGGTGGCCGGTTTTGACATAACATTTAACGAGCTTAAAGCCGACCATGGCTCAACCTTCACGGCTGTTACGGCGGGCTTATTGGTACATAAGGGCGATAAATTGATTGCAGAACTTTATCCTTCTCAGGCATATTACAGCCGATCTGATAAGCGAACCAGTGAAGTCGACATCAAAAGAACACTTGCTTACGATTTGTACGTGGCCCTTACCCAGGTGGATAGCAGTGGGGACTTGATTAATCTTAACGTTCTTTTCAAGCCGCTAATTAACTGGATTTGGATTGGCAGCGTTGTATCGGTCCTGGGAGCGACACTTGTGTTAATTTCCTTTTACAGACGAAGAGCTACCGCATTATAAAGTGAGGACAAAGACACGGAATGAGTTATTTAAAGTGGATTTTGTTTGGTGTGTGCGTAATATTTATAGTTTTGCCGCTGCTTACAAAGCGGTCTGACAATAAAGAATAGATAAAGGTAGAAACACTTGAAATATTTTGTTGTATCAATTTTTGTCTTGTTTTTTTCATCGTATATTTGTCTTGCTGATGATGCGAATATGCCCGCAACAAAAGGTATACTGGTCGTGGAAGTAACTAACGGCACTGCAAATGGCGCTGCCGTAGTCGGTGATGAGGTTATTGTAGGAATATTCGAAAACAGTCAATTGCTTCACAGCTTAAACGGTGAACTTGATGCCGATGGAAAAGCTGTTTTCGAGGATGTGCCTGTCGGTGATAATATTGTTGCTTTAGCTCGTGCAAAGCATCAGGATATGATGTTTAATGGGCGGCCTGTTATACTAAAACCGACAGAAGATAAGCACACGACCCATATCGAGGTTTATGATGTGTCTTTGGACAGGTCACATCTTTCGGTGGGAGCACACCACATTATTATAAAGGCCCGTTCAGAATATCTGGAGATAACGGAGTATTTGCAGCTTAGGAACTCTTCTGATATGGCCGTAAGTTCGGCGCAAAAAGACAGTCGGGATAAAGAGGTTATTGTGGAAATAATGCTTCCCGAAGGATTTAAGAACTTAAAGCCCACGAGCTATTTTGTAGAAAATGCACTGGTTATCACAGAAAAGGGCTTTTATGATACGATGGCAGTACCGCCTGGTGAGTTTCAGGCCAATTTCACGTATACTCTTGACATTACTTCAAGCACTATGGATATTGTCAAAGGCATTACGTTACCGACGTCCGACCTTATAGTTTTTGCCGAATTAGGTCAGGCTAAACTTCGTGGTCTTGACGAAGCAGATAACAAGCTTACTAATGCAAGTGGTGCACCGATGAAGTATTATAAACTCAGAGGTCTGGCTCCACCGGAAAAAGTAGCTTTCCAGATTGTAGGTTTTAATGTAGGTACATCTGCCTCGTCTACCTGGATGATTTTATCATTGACTTTTGGTGCCGTCGTGGTTTTGGTTGTTCTAAGGCTGCGTCCCAAAATCGCTGTCTCACGAGAACATTAGGCTTACATTTTTGATCGCTATGTGCGAAAAAAGATATGAAAACGAGGCCACAAACGCTGTCATTAGTATCAGTGGGATAAGTAAAGCTTTCTCGACGAGATTGGTCTTAAAAAATATTGACCTTGAGATAGAAGGTGCACATTCGGTTTGCTTATGTGGAATTAATGGTGTTGGTAAGAGTACATTGATTCGTATAGTTGCGGGTCTTTTGCAGCCGGACAAGGGAATTGTCAGGATTTGTGGATACGACATCGGCAGGGATCCGGAGAAAGCGAAGACACAACTTGGTGTAATATCACATAAGAGCATGATATATCCTAATTTGACTGCTATTGAGAATCTTTCTTTTTTTGCCGGTCTTTATGGTGTAGAAGACAGTAAAACCCGTATTGATAAGCTTCTTCACGATGTTGGACTTTTCTCCTATAGATATGACAGGGCAGGCACGCTTTCTCGTGGGCTGCTTCAGCGACTGGCAATTGTCCGGGCCTTGGTTCATCAGCCGAGCGTTTTATTGGCAGATGAGCCATTTACCGGGCTTGACGACGAAGCCAGTCAACATCTTATTTCAGTATTATCTGATTTTGTCAAAAACGATGGAACAATATTGATGACAACCCATGACACAAGGATTGGGCTGAAGTGTTGTGATCGTGTGATAGTGTTGGACAACAGCAATCTGATTTTAGATGCCATGAAATCTGATATAGATACCGATAGCTTCGCTCAGGATTACCTGTCTTATGCGAGGGCCGGGATTTGAATTATTTCCTGATAAATTTTAAGGTTATCTTTGTTAAGGATATTGTTACCGAACTCAGGGCCAAACAAGTCCTTCCAACGATGATTGTTCTTGGAATGCTTATCGTTTGGATTTTGCGTATAGTATCCGAGGCGGCTTCAATAGAGCAAACTGTTATGGGATCGGCGGCCTTATGGATAGCGTTTTTATTTGCCGGTCTTTTGGTGCAGGAAAGGTCATTTGCAGTCGAACAGCAGCAGGATTGCATCAATGCGTTGTTGCTGGCTCCTGTTGACGTTGGAACGATATTTTTGTCTAAGCTCTTTGTCAATGTTGTCATGCTTTGTATTTTTGAAATTATAATTGTACCTGTTGTTCTATTATCTTTTCAGTTAAGCGCTCCGGAGAAATGGCCGGCATTGATAGGTGTCTTATTATTAGGTAATCTCGGGATTTCAAGCATAGGGACACTTTTTTCAGCCACCGTCCGGTTCAGCAGTTCGCTTCTGAGCATTATTGTGCTTGTGGTATTGATGCCGATGATGATACCGGCTACGTTCGCGTTACTTTTAATCTTTGGGGCGGTTCCGGAAGAGCTGACCGGTACGGGAGCATTGGCCTTTGTGGGAGATTTCAATACGGCAATCGGTTACCTGGTAGCTTTTGATGTAGTCTTTACTGTTGCCGGCTGGCTCCTGTTTGGATTTGTAGTGAAGGAATAGGAGAATCGATATGCGGCGAATTTTATTGCTAATAACGTTTGCTATATTGTTGATTTCTACCTGGATGGCCTTTACGGTCGGGGAAGTTGTGCCGACCGAAAAGAACATTGTTTATGTTCACGTTCCAAGTGCTATTTGTTCCACGCTGTGTTTTCTGGTATTGCTTGTTGCCGGAATTTCCTATCTCGTAACAAATAAGTCGATATGGGATTATATCGGTGCTGCCTCTGCTGAGGTCGCGTTTGTTTTTTCAACAGTTCTCAATGCCACCGGTTCGATATTCTCTCGTCCGTTCTGGAACACCTGGTGGACACCCAGTCCGAGATTGATAAGCTCTGCCGTTTTGTGGTTTCTTTGTGTCGCTTATCTTATATTGCGGGCAAATATTCAAAATCCGCGGTACCGGGCGCGTATCTGTGCTGTGTTTGGCATAATAGCTTTTCTTGATGTACCTATGATTTTTATCACTGCCCGCCTGATGACGGATCAGCACATTGCAAACGTTGAGTTTGAATCCGCCTGGCAGAGAGCATCATTTGGCCTTAGTATCTTAAGCATCGCCTTACTGGCAGCTATGCTCATTTGGCTTAAAACGGATATATTAAAGAGCAAAGCGATATTTGAAAACGAATCAACCTGATTGTGGAGATGGTTTTATGTTTTATCTATGTCTTGCAGTATCAGTAGCCTGGCTGGTTTATTTTGCTTACTTATTTATTCTGGACCGCCAGGTACGCGACCTTCGAAAAAGACTGGACGCCCGGACAACAAACTCCTAAGGTTTTATGTTTGTTTTGTTTGGTGTTATTCAGATCAATCACATGTGGAGTGTTTGATTACAGCCTGATTCGAACAATTTTAGTCATTTCCTAAGTTTTCATGTCGTTGTTACACACAATTATGTGGATTTTACATATATTTATTGATGAGGGTCCGGGAATATTCAATTCAATGTTGAAAATGTGGATGGTTTTTCGGCCGTCATGGAATAACGTATACAGGTCATATTAACGGCTTGCCCGTTTTCTGAATGTTTTTTACGTTTTATGAGGACAAAGGCGCTAACATGAGAACTCACTAAAAAACTCTCATAATGGCCATAACAATGAAAATGACCGGTAAAATAAAACGGAGAGGGCGGGATTCGAACCCGCGGTACCCCAAAAGGGCACACCGGTTTTCGAAACCGGCTCGATCAGCCACTCCGACACCTCTCCACAGCCACTCCGACACCTCTCCAGAATTTATTAACTTGAAACCGTTAAAGGCTATGATTCAAGTTATCGTTTAGGTCATGTATCGATTGTAAATATATAACTTATCTTTTCCGGACAAAGAAAGCTTACACCAATGATTGCGATTTGTCAATATCGGTTACCCTTAGTGGGAGAAAAAAGCCTTCTGCAGAAGGATTGAAAATTCTGGTCAGAATTGTATTAAAACATAAGGTCTAAATTCGTTTTAGGAAGCTCTGGAGTCTCTATAAGTAATATAATCGTTTTTATCATTTACGTTTAAGATAAAGAATAATAGAAATATAATCGCACCGGTCAAAAACATGATTCTTACTGGTGAATTCACTGTCTAAAATATTTTATGGAACTTGTTAAAAACAGTCGATAAATCTTTTAATAGAAGGCTCTGTCCTTGGGGAATATCGATTTCTTGGGCACGGGCTTTAATATATGATGATAAAGCCTTGACATAAGTGTAGAAACGCAATTTAAGGAGTCCTTGACCTCCTTCGAGAGTGCACTTTGGGCTTGCGTTGTTACTCGAAAAGTACTAAAATACACGATTTATGTTAGTACTGGAATTTAAAGGACTAAAAGGAATAGACCATGAGATATCTTATTTCCACACTTTTAATTTTCCTCATCGCTGGCCCGGGAGTTTTCGCCGCAAATAAATATCCCAGCGACCCGAATGTGTTGCTTCGAACCAAGTCTTTCCCTGTTGTCAAGGATCCTAATGAGCTGAGAGACCTTTTGCAGAGCAGATGGGATGCTGTTATCATCACCCTTAAAAAGACAGATATCGATGAGAAAGTGAAAGAAAAGCAAATCTACAAAATCGTAAGTCCACTTTTTGATTTTCCTCTTATGGCAAAACTTACATTGGGTAGAAAAAACTGGCCAAAACTGAGCCAGCCACAGCGCGAGAAATTCACACGCCTTTTTACCTCACGGCTTAAAACCTCGTATCTGGACAAAGTCAAACTTTATACGGATGAAAAAGGCCTGTACAAGCCCATACAGCAAAAAAAGGAGACCATTATCTACGTTCCCATGCAACTGATAACAAAGGACGAAGATATAGCCATATTATACAAGCTTCGCAAAGAGGATAAATTCTGGAAGATTTACGATGTCGAAATACAAGGGATTAGTATTCTTCGGACATACCGGTCACAATTCGATGATATTCTCCGTCGAGGAACTGTCAAAGACCTCCTTTCACAACTGGAGAAAAAACCGAATGAGTGAGGATCTGGTTGCAGAGTAGGAACGGATTTATGACAAAACACCTCTCAGGGTCATCATTTTTCTTCGACCGAGTGGTTCTGGGACATCCCAAGACGGTTATACTGTGTGTGTTGATGGCTGTGGGTTTCCTCATGTTTCAGGCCAGGCACTTCAGGCTGGATGCCTCGGCGGAGACGCTGGTTTTAGAGAATGACGAAGACCTACGATATTCACGTATGATAAACTCCCGCTATGGAGATCAGGACTATCTCGTCCTTGCCTACACTCCCAGAGAGGACCTGTTATCACAAAAAACGCTTGACAGCATAGCCCAGCTCCGGGACGGCCTGAAGATGTTGGATAATGTAGAGTCGGTACTTTCAATACTGGATGTCCCTTTGTTGGAAAGTCCCCCTGTATCGCTCAAGGATGTTTCGGGTGATTTACCCACCCTCGAAACGCCGACAGTTGACAAGGAGCTTGCCAGGGTTGAACTTCGAAAAAGCCCGCTTTACAAAAACCTGCTGGTCAGTTCCGACTTAAAAACCACAGCCCTTTTAATCAATTTTAAAGAAGACCGTCTCTATCATGATTTACTTCAACGACGAAATGAGCTGCGTCAAAAGAAAGCCTCGGGGGAACTGTCGCCTCAGGAGAATACCGAACTGAGCCGTGTTATGGAACAATTCCGGCAATTTAGAGACGAAGCGAAGAAGCAGCGTCACATGGATATCCTGATGATAAGGTCCATCATGAAAAACTACCACGAGGATGCCGACCTGTTCCTCGGTGGTATCAGTATGATTGCTGACGATATGATAAGCTTCATTAAAAATGACCTGAACATTTTTGGTATTGGCGTCCTGTTGTTTCTGATTATTACGCTGGGTGTTATTTTCCGTAGATTACGGTGGGTGTGCCTTCCGATACTGTTTTGTCTTGTCTCGGTCATCTGCATGGTCGGTCTGTTGGGATGGTTTGGCTGGGAGGTCACAGTCATTTCCTCCAATTTTATTTCCTTGCAGTTGATAATGACAATGGCCATTGCCATTCACCTGATAGTACGGTATCGTGAACTGTTAGCACAGAATCCTGAAGAATCAAATCGCCGGCTGATTCTTAATACCGTTCTTGTGAAGCTAAAGCCGTGCGTGTATGCCGTACTGACTACGATTGCCGGTTTTGGATCTCTGGTGCTTTGTGACATTTTACCCGTTATCACGTTCGGCTGGATGATGATTGCCGGCCTCATTGTCTCGTTGATCGTGACCTTTCTGCTTTTCCCCGCTCTTTTGGTACTGATACCCAAAGACACTCCGTGTCTCAGAAGAGAGGGGCGTTTTTCTCCTACTTTCATCCTCGCAGGATTCACCGAAGCCCGGGGCCTTCTCATTGTAGTTATCGGAGTAATTGTCTTGATTTCCAGCCTGATTGGTATCTCAAGATTAGAGGTTGAAAATCGTTTTATTGACTTCTTCAAGGAATCTACGGAGATACATCAGGGAATGAAAGTTATCGATGAATCTCTGGGCGGCACGTCTCCGCTGGACGTCATCGTAGAATTTGAGGAATCTGCCGCAATAACTGCTTCTGCCGGGCCTGTCGTGGCCGAAGAAGATCCCGACTTCAATGATTTTGATGAATTCGATGAATTTGACGAGCCTTCATCGGACGCCAAGTACTGGTTCACCGCTGATAAGATGAAACGCGTCAAGTCCGTGCATGAGTATCTCGACGGCTTTCCGCAGACGGGAAAGGTGTTATCATTGGCGACGATGCTGGAAATCGCGGAGAAATTGAACGAAGGCAAATCTCTCGACAGTCTGGAACTGGCTCTGATCATTAACGAAAGCCCGGAGGAATTCAAAAAAATGCTGATAAAGCCTTACGTCTCAGTCGAGCATAATCAGGTCCGCTTTTGGCTGCGAGTAAGGGATTCGGACAAAAACTTGCGGCTGAACGAATTTTTGACGAAAATCAAGTCGGACTTGCCCGGCATGCTGGGGCTTGATGCTGAGCATATTCATCTTACCGGCCTCATGGTCCTTTACAATAACATGCTGCAAAGCCTTTTCGGTTCACAGATACTGACTTTGGCAATCACAGTACTGGCGTTAATGAGTATGTTTTTGGTGCTTTTCAGATCGCTGAAACTGGCGCTTATCGCCATATCACCCAACTTGCTTTCCGTCGCCGCGGTACTCGGGTTCATGGGCCTGATGAACATACCTCTCGACATGATGACAATAACCATTGCGGCGATCAGTGTGGGAATTGCCGTCGATGACACGATTCACTACATCCATAGATTCAGACATGAATTTAAAAAAGATAGGAATTACTTAAATACTATGCATCGCTGTCATGGGACCATTGGCCATGCCATGTACTATACGTCGGTCACGATTATCATCGGTTTTTCTATTTTGGCCCTCTCCAATTTCATCCCCAGTATTTACTTCGGTTTGCTGACCGGTCTGGCAATGGCCATTGCCCTGGTTGCGGCGCTAACGCTTTTACCGCAACTATTGATCCTTGTGAAGCCTTTTGGCAGGGAAGCTTGAACTTTTGGAAAAAGGATAATTCGAATGGCTTTAAGTGGATTAGATAAAGTTATCGAGATAACCGGCAAAAAGCTGCCAAAGTGTGCCGTTGTCGTCCTGACCGTGATGCTTGCAGGCTGCGCGGTTTCGGAGAAAAATCCATCGGTAAACAACATCGCAAAATCTGCACCGGGCCGGCAGCATACTCTCGCTGACAGTAACAATGCTGCCCCCGCTGAAGATAGCAACGAAGCCGCCTTTAAAGACGACGAATTTGATTTTCTGGAAGATGAGATTACTGAAAAGATGGTCGAGATATCCGATCCGCTTGAGTCCGTGAATCGAGTGATGTTTAGCGTAAATGACGTGCTTTACTTCTGGGTAGCCAAGCCCTGTGCCTTAACGTGCAAAAGGGTGATACCGGAGCCGGCCAGGATTGGAATCAGTAATTTCTTCCAGAATCTCACAACACCTGTCCGTTTTGTCAACTGTCTGCTACAGGGAAAAGGTGACGCGGCCGGAACGGAGCTTGACCGGTTTCTGATAAACACGACAGCGGGCGTTCTGGGATTCGGCGATCCCGCCAAAGATCAGCACGGACTGGAACCGGTCTATGAAGACCTCGGCCAAACTCTGGCTGTAGCTGGTTTCGAGAACGGATTCTATATTGTCTGGCCGCTATTGGGTCCGTCAACTGCAAGGGATTCTGTCGGCAAACTTGGCGATATGTTTCTTAATCCGGTGTTCTACGTGGAACATACAGAGACGACAATCGGTATAGCCGGAGTCAAATATGTTAACGAGGGATCCTTTCACATCGGAGAATATGAAGCCTTCAAGGCTGAGGCGCTGGATCCCTACGTTGCTATGCGGGACATGTATATTCAATATCGAAACAAAAAAGTTCTCGAATAACATAGTGTGGAAAGCCACGACTTTCACATTTAAAGCATCATATTCACAAATCATATACTCTTTGTGGTGACAAGAATACGGCAAATTAGCAGGACATATTGATATCTCATCAAAATTTGTTGAAAAAAAAGAAGAATTAATTTAAGATGCCGGTTATTGCAGTCAGAGTTTTAAATTTATTTGGGAATTAGATATGTATATCATACCGGCAATTGACCTGCGGGATGGTAAATGCGTGCGGCTTATCCAGGGTGATTATAGCCGGCAGATAAATTACGAGGATAACCCTGTCAAACAGGCAAAGGAATTTATCCGGGCCGGGGCACAATGGCTCCATATCGTGGATTTGGACGGTGCTAAAGTCGGCAGGGTCGTTAATACTGATACCATATCAGATATAGCAACTCTTGGAGAACTCAAAATAGAGGTTGGTGGGGGAGTCAGAGATGAATCTTATATAACGCAACTGCTTGATATCGGTGTTGAAAGGGTGATAATCGGCACTAAAGCTGTAAGTGATTTCGAGTGGTTCGCCGAGTGCGCCGACAAGTTCAGCGGTAAAATTGTACTCGGCCTTGATGCCAGAGGCTCAAAGGTTGCAACCCACGGCTGGTTAAAGGACAGCACTCAAAATCTGCTGGAATTCGCACAAGAAGCGGCTAAACTGCCCTTGGCGGCGATAATCTATACCGACATTACAAAAGATGGTATGATGTCAGGACCAAACTTCGAAAGAACCGAGGAGCTTGTCCGAGCTGTAGAGGTGCCGGTTGTTGCTTCGGGCGGTGTAAATCGGATTGCAGATATTAAAAAGCTGGTCGGTATTGGTGTTGTTGCGGCAATAATAGGTCGAAGTTTATACGAAGGCGCACTCAATCTTATCGACGCAATAGAGGCAACAAAGTAGGGTCTTGAGAAGATTGTTACTGGAACCTTTCTGATGTACCGCTTAATCAACCGCCTCGTGAGGCTCGAATTTGTAGCCGATTTCTCTTATAGTGTGGATAAGCGTCGGATTGTGCGGGTCGGCTTCTATTTTGTTCCTTAGCGTGGTGACGAAGCGGTCGACACTGCGAGGGCCGCTAAAGCAATCATAGCCCCAAACCACATTCAATATCTCATCACGCGTTAGTGCACGCCCTGCCTTCTTGACAAAAAGTTCCAGTAGTCTGAATTCTTTGGGGGATAGTTTTATATTGTTTTCTTTTTGTGTTAGTTTTCTGGCCGGAATGTCAAGACGGTAATCGGCAAATTCATAAACGTCTTGTTCGCTTTGCCTCCTTCGTCTTAGGAACGCCGCCGACCGGGCCAGAAGTTCCTTGATGCTGAAAGGCTTGGTAACATAATCGTCGGCCCCGAGGTTAAGCCCTAATACAACGTCTGATTCCTCACCCTTGGCGGTCAGCATTATGATTGGCATCTCGAGCTTTTCCTTGCGGAGTAGCCTGCATATTTCATAGCCGTTTATCTTCGGCAGCATAATATCGAGTATAATCAAATCAGGCTTTTTGTTAAGGGCTGTATTTAATCCTTCTTCCCCATCGGCCGCTGTTAATACGTTATATCCCTTGTACCCGAAGTTGTCCTTCAAGCCGCGAAGCATAGTCGAATCATCTTCAATTATTAAGACTGTTTCCATTTG
>WOR8_10009076_pt1 | contig 11069 bp, 6 predicted proteins | sample DeeMarSeWOR38_10_FD_19890 | JGI IMG/M metagenome (IMG submission 19890)
GGGTAGATGTGCGAATCATCGCCGCTACAAACAGAGACCTTATGGAGATGATGCATCGAAGGGAATTTCGCGAAGACCTCTTCTTTCGCATCAATGTCATCCGGCTCATTATCCCGCCATTGCGAGAGCGGCGTGAGGACATTCCCTTGCTGCTTGATCACTTCATTGAGCGCATTAATCTGAAGCAGTCTAAACAGATTAAGAGAGTCTCCTCCTCAGCCCTGAAAACCCTCTTTGATTATGACTTTCCCGGCAATGTCCGCGAATTGGAAAACATTATCGAGCACGCTACGATCCTGACGAAGGGAATCGAGATTCAATCCAGACATCTTCCCTCCTATCTAACGCGCAAGCAAGGGGTATATCCCGCTCCCGCCAGTCTCCCTGAAGGAGAGGACATGTCCGTCCTCGAAAATGTGGAGCGCGATTTAATCGTCCGAACACTGGAACGACACAGGGGACGCACCGCAGCTGCGGCGAAAGAACTGGGAGTCCACCGTTCCACCCTCTGGCGTAAGATCAAACGTTACGGGATCGCCACCTGATGACCATGCGCTAGCCAGTTCGTGACCCTGGCCGCCTCGCACTGCTCGGCTGGCGGGCGAGCTAGCAGTGGCAACCGGCGTCGAGGGGGAGGGAACTACAGGTGCGGATAATTTTGCTCAAGAAGTTCGCAGCAGTCGTTGCAAAATCGCGACTTTATATTGTCCAAATGTTGCAAAATTGCTACTTTTGAGCTGGTTCGCCAAAGGGAGAATGTCTTCCATACATTGCCGAATCGCAGGCAACTCCAAAGGAACAGATTGTTACTGTAAAGGTCTCTTAGCAATCGACCTGGTGTAATTACTTCCCTGCCGGCTTGATACAAGGCTCACAAAGATGGTTGCAATAGTGCAACTTATTAAATGCCTGATTTAACTAATTAATCTTTTTAATTTAGCAGAATCCTTCCCCAAGATCCTTTGCTTCCCTTCCAACCCATTTAAGCCATGGCAACAAAAGTATATTTAATTCAGGATGTTAAACGGTAAAAGTCATAATGGCACGATTGTTGCCATTTTAAACAATCGCATGATAACCTGGCTCCTTTCGGAGTCGAAAATTGGATGCGGGAGAAAAATGTATACAGCAGAGTCAGCCCACCCAGTTAACCAAGAAGGACGAAGATTTATTGAATGCCCTTTTTATAGGGATTGTCTGATGCATGCTGCCAAACACAATTGGAGTGCTTGGACTTGTGAGAAATGTCCAAACCTGAGATTAGACTCGGTCTGTAAAAAGCTCAAGTTCATCTCACCATATTACGAGCTACTTGCAGAAATCTATCCAGAATTCAGAAGAAAGTACGAACCAGCCATCAGTCTTTTTGACCTGGAACACTGAATGACAGTGGTGACCCCACCCACCTGCAACAAATGGCACTCAGAATTATCGTGCCACTGCTATTTTTCCGATCTTTAAGCTCAGATCACTAACAAGTGATAGGGGCTCTTGTCACACCGTTTTTCCTGGCGCAACCTAATGTTGCGAAATGCTACACTTTCCGATATAGTAAAATAGGTTTTAAATTTTGCGGAGTCTATCTCCATGGCCAAAGTGCGCAAAAGTCAAGGAAAGCACCGTCAATCCACAAAGTCAGCCGACAAGAGTCACTCTCCTCCATCCAACTCTGGGAAGAAAAAAGATGAATCTAGGGTGGGGGCGAATATAGCCATCATCGGAGGCGGAACAAGGTGTAGGGCCCTGCTGGAGATGTTGGCAGCCGAGCGCTTCAAACATTTAAAGGCCAAGATCGTTGCGGTGGCAGACATCAACCCCGAGGCTCCCGGCTTTCTTCTCGCCAAAGAGCAGGGTATCTACACCACTACCGACTACCGTGATCTCCCCCACTTGGAAAACCTGGACTTGATCATCGAACTCACAGGTAAAGAGAGGCTGCTCAAAGATCTAATCAGGAAGAAACCACCTCAGGTCCAGGTTCTGGATTACACCATCTCGCGACTTATAGGAGATATGATCAGCTTTAGTGGAGAGTTTGAGGCTCGGGAACGTGACCTGGATCTTTCTCATAGTATGATTAGTACTTTATTCGCTGGAATTAGAGAACCTTTATTCCTTTTGCGACACGATTTCCGCATTCTTGATGCCAATGAGCCCATGCTCAGCCTGCTTGGTTTATCCAAAGAGGAAGTTGTTGGTAGAACCTGTCATGAGGTCAGCCATCGTTCCTTGCAGCCCTGCAATTCTAAAAGCTGCCACTGTCCCATGAAGGAAACCCTGAAAACTGGCCTTTCCGCCCACGCCATTCATGAGCATTTGGACCGCGAAAACAAGCCCCGCTATCTAGAGGTGATCACTTACCCCTTAAAAAATAATTATGACCAAGTAAACATGGTTTTCGAGTTTTATCAAGACATTACAGATGACCTTGAGTCGCGGCTAGAGCGTAAAGCAAGGCAAGTTAAAAAAGATTTGGCCAAATTGGTACATGAAGACAAGATGATTGCCCTGGGCAAATTAGTTGCCAGTAGTGTGCACGAGATAAATAATCCCATCGCCGGCATCCATACCTTGGCTAAACTCATGCTCCGCACCTTAGACGAAGATCAACTCGAAGCAGATGAGCTTGGAGAGTTTCGCCGCTATCTGGAACTTATTGCTCACGAGTCCTCCCGTTGCGGCCAGATTGTATCCAATTTACTTTCCTTTGCTCGCCAGAAAGAGATGGAACGCCGTCCTGTCGACATCAATGCTATCATCCGCTCAGTAATTCTTCTTTGCCAACACCGCTTGCAACTGCAAAACATCGTCATCTACGAGGAATTGGATCCCAAACTGCCCGAGATAACGGGGGATTACAATCAAATCCAGCAATGTATTATGAACCTGATCTTCAACGCCATGGAGGCCATGCCCGATGGGGGTAGATTGAGTCTAAGCAGCTCGTTAAACAGCAAGAACCGTATGATCCATATCGACATCAGTGACACCGGTTGCGGCATTCCCGAGGAGAACCTCTCTGTAATTTTCGAGCCATTTTTCTCAACTAAAGAGGAGAGCCAAGGGGTCGGCCTCGGGCTCTCTGTGGTCTATGGAATCATTCGGGAACACCAGGGCAATATTTACGTGCGGAGCGAGCCGGGTAAGGGCTCGACCTTCACTATCCGGTTTCCCCAGGGTCAGAAGGACTTTTAAATTTTGAATTGCTGATTGTCGATTGCAGATTGCTGCATCACACAGTTTTGAATTTGTAAAATCTTAAATCTGAAATCTATAATCACCAGAGCTCAAGCACTCCGAAAGAGCTCGCCGTCTCTACTGGAAAAACCATTTAATCTAGACCTGGCTCTCGGAGGCGTAGACGCTACGAGCCATAGGCCCAAAGGACCAGGTTCCCAAGACTCTAATCAAGAGAAGGAGCACTATGGTAGACAAAGTTAGGATCCTGGTGGTAGATGACGAACTGGTCATTCGCGAGTCACTCCATGGCTGGCTGAAAAAAAGTGGTTACCAGGTAGACACCGCCGAAGGTGGCAGCTCAGCCCTGGCCATGTTGGAAAAAACCCCTTACGACCTCCTCTTTTTGGACATTATGATGCCGGTGATGAGCGGAATCGAGGTTCTTGAAGTGGTCAAGGAGGACTATCCTCAGACTCTAGTGGTGATGATCACTGCTTATGGTTCTGTGGAAACAGCAGTTCAGGCCATGAAAAGGGGAGCCGTTGATTATCTAATGAAGCCCTTCGATCCCGATCAACTTTCTTTGCTCACGGAGAAGCTAATGCAGCAAAAGAGGATCATGGATGAAAATATCTTTCTCCGTGAGCAGATTGCTGAAGCGATTCGCTTCGAGAACCTTGTGGGACGCTCCGAGGCCATGCAGGAGTTATTCACTATGATCCAGGATGTGGCTGAGAGTGATTCCCCCGTGCTGATTACGGGAGAGACCGGTACAGGCAAAGAACTGGTGGCAAAGGCTATTCACGCGAAAAGCGCCAGGTGTAATGGTCCTTTCATTGCCATCAATTGTGGAGCATTCCCTGAGCAATTGCTGGAGAGCGAGCTCTTTGGTCATGAGCGAGGCGCTTTTACCGGCGCTCATCGGGCAAAAAAAGGACGACTGGATCTGGCCCACCATGGTACCCTCTTTCTGGATGAGGTGGGCACAGTGCCTCTCAAGATGCAGGTGGATCTTCTTCGTGTCCTAGAAACCAAAGAGTTTCACCGGCTGGGAGGAACAACAGAAATAGGGGTGGATTTTCGGACCATTGCCGCCACCAATCGAGATCTGCAACAGGCCATCAAAAAGGGAGAGTTCCGCCAGGATTTTTTCTACCGTCTCAATGTGATATCTATGCATATCCCGCCACTAAGGGAGCGACGGGACGACATACCTTTGCTGGCCGAACATTTTCTTGATCGCTATTCTCGTGAAACCAACAAGGGCATTGATACCATTAGCAAAGAAGCCATGGCCCTTCTTAGACAGTACGACTGGCCAGGTAATGTTCGTGAATTGGAAAATGCCATTGAGCGGGCGGTGGTCATCAGCAAAAAGAGACGTCTCGACCTGGAGGAGTTTTCCTTCCTGGCACCCCATCTATCGGCAGCAGCCGAAACTTACTCCCTCGAAAAGACTCAAATAGCCCATCTTCTCAGAGTGCTTAAAGAATTTAACTGGAATATCACCAAAGCCGCGCAGGCCTTGGAAATCAATCGAGTCACCCTCCACAAAAAAATAAAGAAATATGACTTACGCCCGCACCGGGCCAGCAGCTGAGCTGAGATGTCTCCTGTGAATACCGGGGGCCGAAAACCAAAAGAGAACCCTGGCAGAAACGAATACACCTCACTCCCAAAACATGGAGTTGTTGGTGTTGTGCGGTTGGGCACCGTAGGCGAAGCGGTCTTGAACATCGTTGCCGCCAACATACAGGAGATTTTGCATGTGCCGGTGGATATCCTCCCTTCCCGTCAACCCCCCGAATTTGCTTACAGTGACAGGCGTAAGCAGTACCACGCCGCCCTGATTCTGAAAAAACTCGCTGAAAGCCGTCGCCCTCATCCTCGAATTTTGGCCCTGGTGAGCGTCGACCTGTTTATTCCAGTGCTGACCCACGTGTTCGGAGAAGCGCAAATGGGAGGGCGCGCCGCAGTGGTCTCACTCCATCGCCTCAGGCAGAAGGAAGAAGGGAGCCGGGTATCTCTGGATACTTTCTACGAACGTGCGGTTAAAGTGGCCATCCATGAAGTGGCCCACACCTTCGATCTGGTTCATTGTAGCCAAGCCGAATGCATTATGAGGTTTTCCTCTGGGCTGCTCGATTTGGATGCATTGCCGTTGTTTTTCTGTGAATATTGCGAAGCCTTTCTTGAAGAAGCTTACCGGAGGTATGAGATTCAGCGTTTGCCAATATGAAGGATGGACTTGGGTTACTACTGTTGGAGTCGAAGAACGTACCACTTTCTGTAATTGCGGATTGCGGATTGCGGATTTAAAAACAAGGAGGCAGGAGCCAGGAGCCAGGAGTAAGAAGAAAGGGCACTCTTTGATTTGTTGCTGGCATTCTGAGGGATGGTCAGTGTAAACTCCCATTTTGATGTGACGAAGGGACAAAAGATTTTGGCCGAGCAAGTTGCTCGGCCAAAACATTTGTCCAGCTCCAATCTAATCTGAGATCCAGTCAGGTTAGCAAAAATTCGTGCACTAGAGTTTTCCAGCCGACCTCTGGAGCATTCCCATAGACGTCATCGATGGGCTCACCACCTGTGGCTGCCAACGGTCCATGTTCTGCCATTACCAGATTGTGAAGTCTTTGAACCTCATGCTCCATCCAACCATCAACTTCTTTCTTAGCAAAGAGAAGGTTTTTCAGATTGCCCTTTAGTCTTTCCGGTTCCACAACAATCAACCAGCCCTCGGTGTAGGGCCGCTTGTTGCTCAACTGGGGCTGGCGTATGACTTTATGGTTAACAGCCACAACGGTACCGGTCAGCGGAGAGAGCACCTCGGCCTCATTACTCTCTCGGGCCAAACTGAGGCCAACATCGCTTTGCCCCACCCTCTGTCCTAAAGAAGGAAGACGATACTCATCCACCGGCCCCACCAGCTTCAGAGAAAAATCATCCAGGCCCAATCTTACGCGACCACCATACTCAACCCGGGCCCAGCCATGACCGCGATGGTAGTAGTAGTTGTCCGGCACTTGGTAACCTAGTACCCGGTGGACTGCGGGCTTGCCTAGATGTTCATGGAGTTCGGCTTCATCCAAGCTCTGGTCAAATTCGCACACATCACAACGAAAGTCGTTAGAACAGATTTTGTAATGAACCCGCTTTGAAAGCATGTGGCGACACTCCCGCTCGTCCCCGTACCGAAGCCGCATTCGGTCCCGCCAACTCTCCTGAACCTTCTGCTTCACCTCCGGTCCCGTCTTTTCAAGAGCCCGGGTCATGGCCGTATCAAATGGGCAATTGGTACAATCGAAAGCATTGTCGCAAAGCCTGAAGTTGATTACCCCTGCCTTCATCCAGATGCACTCATCTTCGAGTATATTGAAACCTTGGACCCTTTTGGTCTTGATACTCTTTTTGCTTTTACCAGCCATGATCGTAACACCTCCCTTTAAATGACCTTATTGCACCTACCTAAAGTGCCAATCTATTTTCATGCAGCCGTCGGCACTGCAGGTAGTGGAGTTAAGTTGTAAGTAAAAAAATCCATCATGTTCTGGTCAAAGAGGCATCGCTCGCACTCCAGTCGCCGAGTGCACCCTCGGCTACTGACGACCCCGGCCTCGGACCAGATACAAGGGGGCACACCAATTTCTTTTCCGCTGAATCTTTTATCCTTTCTTGTTTTCATGGCCATCTCCTTTTTGTCTGGAGTTGTTGTCCTGTGCCTACTCTTAAGAGCAACGAGAGTGCCACCATTTTTCGGACGGGAATTATTTTTATAAGATAATGAAATTTAAGTATTATTAGCGATTATTGAAAAGTGAGACTGGGAAGCTCATTGATTAAAAAGGCTACAGTTTGAGAAGGGACTGTGCATCAAAATCTGGAAAATCATTGTAATCTTGGTAGAATGGGTAACTGTTTAATTCGGCAACATGAGTTGTAATTTTTCGCAACCCTGATGAAAGGAAATTGGCGGGGTTTTTTACATTGACATGATCGCAGCCTCTGCTGTAGCCTAATAGTATAAGTATCTGTTTTCCTTTCCTTTGACACCTTTTATTTGCTTTTACCTGACACGTTATCCATTAGAGGTGCCCGTTTACGTATTCACAGGTTAACCACAGAGTCATCAAAGGAGTATCCCATGGGCAAAGACAGAGGAAGAATCTTACTGGCTGTGGATGGTTCTGACCAGGCTTTTGAGGCGGTGCGCTACGTTAGCCAATTGTTTCCACCCAAGCGTATGGAAGTGGTTCTTTTCCATGTGCTCACTAAAGTTCCTGAGGGTTTCTGGGATGTAGAGAAAAGCCCGGCATTCAAGCACAAGCTGAGCAGCGCAGCAGCCTGGGCGACGCGGGAACAGAGTTTGGTCCAGGAATTCATGGATAGAGCTCGCCAGCTATTCTTGGATCTAGGCTTCCCCGAGGATAAGGTAGGATAAGGTCAGCGTCAAAATGGAGGAAAGGAAGAAAGGCATAGCGCGAGACATCATCACTGAGTCCCAACGCGGTTATGACGCGGTAGTTGTCGGACGGCTGGGAAAGAGCCAGCTAAAAGATCTGGTCTGGGGGAGTGTTGCTGACAAGCTCATGGGGCGTCTCATTCATGTACCCGTCTGTGTGGTAGGCGGCAGCCCACAAGATGGCAAGATACTAGTAGCCATTGACACCTCGGAGGAAGCCACCAAGGTCTTGGACTTTGCGGGAAGCATAATGGATATTACGGATTGTGAAGTAACGCTCTTACATGTCATTCGAGGTTTAGAATCCTGGACAGCAGACGCCAGTGAGAAATTACAGAAGGCTGAAAAAGCTGGAACGACCCTTTTGGAAGAGGCTGTCGGTCGTTTGGAAAAGGCCGGCCTCAATCGCGAACGTATCTTCACTAAGATCCTTTCCGGAGTCGCCAGCCGAGCCGAGGCCATCGTGGAAGAAGCCAGAAACTCCAGCTGTGGCACTATTGTTATGGGGCGAAGAGGGTTGTCGCGGGTGGAAGAATTCTTTATGGGCCGTGTGAGCAAGAAGGTCTTACAGCTAGCCAAGTGGAACGCGGTTTGGGTGGTGAGTTAGGTTGTAGGCAAGTGGATGGTAAAAGCTGTGCCTGGACCTCTTTTGTCTCCTTCTCCGGCTTCTAATATTTTCAGTCTTTCAGTAGAAAGTGGACTCTCAACCTCAATATGCCCTCCGTGATCCTTAATAATTCCGAGGGTAACAGATAATCCAAGCCCCGTACCTTCTCCCACCCCTTTGGTTGTAAAAAAGGGATCAAAAATTTTATTTATCATTTCCGGGGGAATACCTCTGCCCGAATCCATGAAAGAAATGACTATTTCTCCTGATTCCGTGTCGTGGTGAGTCGTAATGGCAATGGCACCATCGCTACCAATTGCATCATGCGCATTATTGAGCATGTTTATATAAACCTGTTTCAGTTTTTCACTGTCTCCAGAGATAGGGGGGAGATGCCCGGCGAAGTTCCTTCTGATATAGATTCGGTCTATGTTCAGGGAATGCTCAATCACCGCTAGCACCTCTTCAATAATTTGATTCATATCAACAGAGGCAATAATACTCTCTCCCTCTCGCGAATAGAGGAGAAGGTCGGCAACAATTCTGCCGCATATCTTGGCCTGTTTTTCGATGAGTTTTAGATCCGCAAGAGGTTCACTTCCCTCGGGGAATTCGTCTGCCAGAAGCTGTGCATGGGTCAAAATAACCTGCAGGGGGGTGTTGATCTCATGGGCTACCCCGGCCGCCAATTGTCCAACTGTGGCCATTTTTTGCGATTCCATTAAACCTTCAGTGACTCTTCGGAGCTCTGTCACATTCTTGGCAATCCCCTCGCATCCGGCGTATTTCCTAGATTCATCCAAGATGGCATTGGCACTAATGAGCATATTAAGGATACCGCCATCTTTTCTCTTGAACTCCACCTCATAATCTTTGATGAAACCCTGATTTTCCAGGGTCTGACGATAATGGTAGGCGTCAACCGGATCCCGGAAAACATCTTCGAGGGTCACCTGTTGGAAATCTTCTCGAGAGTCGTAGCCCAGTAACTCTAAACCGCTGTGATTTATTTCAGTGACCTCCCCGTTTTTATTGCATATATAGACCATGTCCTTTGAGTCCTCGAAAAGCCGGCTGTATCTCTTTTCCGAGTTGAGAAGTTCTTCCGTGCGCAACTTAACCATCATCTCCAGATTGGCGTTCAACTCGTTGATCTCCAGGTAGCGGGCCTCCAGTTCCTCATGAGATCTTTCCAGCTCCTGGCTCATCACTTTCATTTCGCTGATGTCCGCAAAGATGCCGCTTATATAGGCAAGTTCGCCGTTTTCATCCAGGACAATTTGGCTTCTCTCCCGAATCCACCGAACATCGCCGGATTTGGTTCTAATTCTGTATTCTCGCAGGTAGACTTTATCTGCCTCCAGCGCTTTCTTAAATAACTTTTTTATCGATTCAATATCCTCTTCAACAACAATATCGTACCAATTCAATTTTTTTGAATTGAAGTCTTCCTTGGGATAGCCGGTCAGTTTTTCGATCTTGTCATCCAAGAAGTCGACGGACCAATCCTGGTATCCTTTAAAGACAATAGATGGAATGGTACTGAGCAGCAGGCGATAGTTGGCCTCAGATCGAGCTAAAGACTCCTCCATCCGCTTGCGATCCGTAATATCTTTGAAGTTCTCCACAACACCCAGAATTTCACCCCGTTCATTTCGGAAAGGCGTTGCTGTCAAAATGCACTGGACTCGGGTGCCGTCCATCCGTACTCTTTCGGTTTCGATTTCTATCCTGTCCTCACCTCGCAAGATTTGTTTAACAGGACATTTGGGGGTGTGACAGACGGGACCGGATAGAACCTCATAACACCTCTTTTGAAGGTCTTCTTGTTTCACTCCAAATAAGCTTAGAAAGGTATCGTTGACCCTGAGCATATTGTGTTCTTTATCCACTACCCGCATGCCGTCCGCTGCTGTATGGAAGATTTGCTCCAACTCCACCTTGGTTCTGGTGATTTCGTCTTGGGCCTGCTTTCTTTCAGTAACATCAAAGAAAATACCGCTCAAATGCTGAATTGCACCAGACGAATCACACTCTATGGTGCCTCTGTCCTGAATCCACCTTGTTTGGCCATTTCTGATTCTTATTCTGTACTCTCTGAGATAGGATCTATTTCCCTTCAATGCTTTTTGGGTTGCTGTTTTGACAGCATCAAGGTCATCTTTCATGAGCAAATCAGACCACTTCATCCTTCGAGAATTAAAGACTTCCTTTGGATACCCGGTTAACATCTCAATCTTCGGGTCGAAAAAATCAACCTCCCAATTTGGATATCCTTTGTAGACAACACCAGGAATAGTATTGAGCAATAACTCACAACCGGCAAATGACTCCTTCAGTGCCTCTTCTATCAACTTGGACCTAGACATTTCCGACTTCAGCCTGAGAATTTCGTCTTCAAACTCTTTGATCTTTTCCTGCAATGTATTGTAATTTGCATGCTTCATAACAATCTTACCTCTTGCAGTGTCTGTCCCGAAAAAACCATTTGAGGCGAGGCCTAATGGCGCTGCCCCTACCCTCAGTTCTCCGTTAGGGAGACACTCAGCCTTTTGCTAAATAGATCGACCGATTGAACGGCAGCGCTGGCAGGGATAGGAAGCACCTGAGCATGGAGAGAATGTAAGAAGAGCTGAAAGCTGATAGCGGAAAGCTGAATGCTTCCAAAAATTAGCTTGCCTTACTCAACACCTCGTCCACCTTTCTTTCAAGTTCGCCTCGGTCGATGGGTTTCATGCAGTAGGCACTAGCTCCTAATCGCATGGCCTCCTCGACGCTTGCGTGGGTGGGGTAACCTGTGAGCATAATGGTTTTAATATC
>WOR8_10006662_pt1 | contig 11068 bp, 9 predicted proteins | sample DeeMarSeWOR38_10_FD_19890 | JGI IMG/M metagenome (IMG submission 19890)
ATTTCAAAATCTGGAGTTTTCCCTGTCTGCCTTGCGCCGGGTGCAAATCAGCAACCAGTGGCCCTATTTTTTTGCCAACTATCTGACCTGGCTGCTGCGCTGGCTGATGGTCGACGTCTTTGGATATGCGCATGCACATTTTCTCGAAGTTTTGAGTGAAAACGGTCAAAACACCACCATCGAAATCGAAAAACAGTTTCAACTGCTGGCCAATCAAATCATCGCCGATGAAGAAATGCGTGCTCATTTTTTACAGCACCCCGCGCTAAAATTGTGGCCGGGATTATCAAAAAAATTTCGTAATGACGTCCACGCGTTTTTGGTCCAATACGGTTGCCGCTCGCGCCATCGAACGCTATACGTCAAACGCTGGGCAGAAGCTCCTGAAGAAGTTCTGGGGATTCTTCAAAACCTGGTCCGCCATCAGAATGGTCCCGCAGAGATCCCGCAGCAGCGGGCGCATCAACAGCAAATAACGGATTTTCCTTCTGCATCCGATTTGTCCGCACCTCCAAAATACAGATATCCCCTGTTGATGGGGCTGCTGATTAAACTCACCCGCAAATTTTTAGACCTGCGCGAGGAGCAGCGCTTTTTACTGGATAAAGTTCTGTATCAGATCAGATTGTCATTGCTCGCATTGGGCCGCCATATTGGCTTGAAAGAAAAAATCCTGTTCTTAAAAAAATCTGAAATTCAGCAGTTCCTGAACGGCACCCTCTCCGCAAATACAGTTAAAAAGATGGCCGCTGACCGGCACCATCGCTTTCTGGAGCCTTTTGATGTCAGCACATTCTATGTTGATGGAAGCCCTGAAAATGAGTTTCAAATGCAGGGCGAGGTCTTGCGGGGCATCGGCACCAGCCCGGGTACGGCATTCGGGCGTGCACGGATCGTAACCGATCCGACCCGTATCCGCATAAACTCAGACGAGATTCTGATTGCTGAAAATACGGATCCGGGGTGGACACCCGTATTAAGTGCGGTGAAAGGCATGGTCATCGAAGAAGGTGGATTGCTAAACCATTGCTCCATTGTGGCCCGCGAGCTGGGTATTCCGGCCGTCGTGGGTGTGCGCCGGGCAACCCGCGTGATCCCGGAGGGAGCCCGGATCACCATCGACGGCGGGCTGGGGTTGGTGCGCATTGAAGAATAGTTATTCGTTATTGGTTGTTGGTTATTCGTATACAGAAGAAGCAGGGATCATATCGTCTTTGACCAATAACAAATAACAATTAACTGATAACGATATAAAATTTTTTAAGAAAATTTTATATCCTTCCAGGCCGAACGGGCGAGCCCTTCGACATCTTCCCAGTTGCCGCTTTCGATCCACTCGGCCACTATGCGGGCCACATCGGGATAGCGTACCGGTGGGACAGACGGTTTCTCCAAGAATTGTTCAACCGCATTCTGATCTAATTTTTTCATCACCGTTCCCAGATTCAATTCTGAAATTACATGCGCGTTGGAAGCCTGTTCCATTTGTCCGCCCAATGGCTTAATCAGAATTTTTTTCCCCAGGTACAACGCCTCGCTGAGCAGCTCAAATCCTGCATTGCTGATCACACCGTTGCAATTTCTCAAATCATCTAAAAAACCGTTGCGCGAAAATGGTCGCAAGTGCAGGTTGTCGTCATCTTTTGCCGCAGGGACGCTGCAATAAATAACAAACCGGTTCGCTGCAATCGGTTTGAGCAAAGATTCGATATCCGCGATGGTTTCAAAGGGCAGATAAACCAGTATCTTGTCCGGTTGTATGTGTGAATCGTTTTGCAGGTGCGCCGGAATGATCGGCGGCAAAATAGGTTGATCGAAATGATGCCAGTGAAGGCCGACGGCATAGTCCGTGGGCGCAAAATTTCTAACCACCCACATTGAAAATGGATCTGCCTTTTTAACCGGTATGGCATGTAAAAATGCGTACTGATGGCCGACACCGATCGAAGGAAGCTTGTTGCGACGGGCAATCCGGGCGGCAACCGGTTCGAAATCGGTCACCACCAGATCAAATCCGGAAGCATCGTACGCAAAAATGTCGCGATAAAACTGAATTAAATTTAACCGCAGCGCTGTGCCGATGATCCGGACTTTTCCGCGCCGGCTGATAAAGGTGAGACCCCGAAAGGTATCATAGGGCTCAAATGTCTCCATATCCCAGAGATGCGACGGGTCACGTCCGGTTAAAATGACCCGAACTTCGTGACCCAAGTCCTTGAGATGGTGAACGACTTCCCGGGAGCGACTGATGTGGCCGTTGCCCGTGGCCTGTACGCCGTATAAGATTTTCATGGAATCGATCCTTCCCGGCATTCAGCCCAAAATCATAATTCCTGCAAATGCGCACAAAATTCCGATCACCAGACCGGCCAGAATATCGGTTGGGTAGTGGACGCCAAGATAGATTCGAGAAACACCGACAAGCATCGCCCAGATGGACACCGGCACCATTAAGCTCGGAAAAAAATGAGCGATTAAGGTGGCCATGACAAAGGCAGCGGCGGTATGACCGGAAGGAAAGCTGAACCGATCACTGGGAGATATCCGCTGATGCACGCCGGATACGACCTCACAGGGACGATCCCGTTTGATCTTTTGCTTTAAAATTTTATACAGCGGAAGCTCAAGTGCAAAGGCAACCAACGCGCACAGAAAAAAAGCCCCGGCAATCCGGGGCTCAAAAAAATAGATGATCAGCGGTATGGCGGGGTAGTAATAGCCGTTACCGCTGTGGGAAATCCAGGGCATGACAGCTGAGATCAGTCTTTTGCCGTTCAGGCTAAAGATGGAATTTAAAAAAACCCGATCCCAGTGCGTGACGCTATCGACAAAGGTTCTCATAGCCTAATATTGCTCAACATACTAACGGTGGGGGGTTAGGCTAAAATTAGGCTTTAGTTTGTTTTTTGCTAAAAATGACTTACAGATATAATCTAAAAATTCGCATTAAGTTTCATGTAGGATTGAGGTATAAATTACAAACCGCTGTGAATCACCAGGTCCGTGATCGGCCCGCGAGACCTGTCGCCCTTTAAAACCAGATGAGAATAAATTTTGCTGCCCTTAAATTTTTGAACCACCCAGTTAAGACCGTTGTTTTCCTGATTTAAATACGGGTTGTCCACCTGATGAATATCTCCCAGGCAGATGCATTTGACACCGTCACCCATTCTGGACAGCAGGGCGCGACATTCGAACCTTGACATATTTTGCATCTCATCGATGATGACCACTGCATTTTCAATATTCATGCCCCGGATAAAGGCCAGGGGTAACACTTCAAAATATTGAGGGTTGAACTGGGGCGGATAGCAATCAACATCACTGAATATCTTGTTGGCCGGGCGTAAATGGTGCAACTTGATCATCAGATCTGAAATATATCGGGTATAGGGCTCCATTTTTTCTTCGACTTTTCCCGGCAGGTACCCCAGTTTCTGGCCGATTTCAATCATCGGCTTGATAACATAAACTTTTTCATAGTGCTTCTTTTGCAGCACCTGATAAAGGGCGGCGGCCAATGCCAAAAAGCTTTTTCCATAGCCGGCATCACTTTGGATGGAGAGAATGTGGATATTGTGATTAACCATCAACTCCAGCGCCAGATTCTGAAAAATTGTGCGGGGTGTCACATTCCAGATTTTGTGCTGATAGTCGATCAGCTTTTCGCCCCGGGTGGCCATTAAAACCGGTTTTCCCTGCTCGTTCCACTTGAATGAATTGGGTACAATCTCATCAACTGAAGAAACAAAACCGGTAAAATACTCGGCTTCGGATTTAAACGGTACGGATTCTTTGTAGATCTCGCTTTTAACGCCCTGCAATCCGGCCTGTAACTGAAATATTTTGTCATTGGTGACCAGAATGGGCTTTTTCAATCCACTGTTGAGAATTTCTTTTAAGATGAAATTATCCACCAGGCCGGCGTAAGCGCTGGCAACGCCACTGGCGTTTAATACTTTATAATGGTCCGGGTGGTCATTTAGATACTGCACAACCCGGGCAACAATATGTCCCAGTTTGGGACTTTTTCTAAATTTACCGAGCTCGAGTAAGACATGGTAGGGGATATATATTTCGTTATCATTGCCATTGCGCAGTTTCGAGAGTGCATCGGGGTCCTCGAGCAATACATTTGTATCAATCACATAATGCTTTTGGTTGGCCATTATGACGCCTTTCTGTATTTAGAAGTGGTTCCGGAGACGAATGGGGGGCGACTGCCAGGCGAGGCTGTGCAAGCTTTGCCCGAACGGGCCGGTGAAGTGAAGATGGCAACAAGCCATCCTCCGCGCGTTGGGAAAACCGCTGATTTCGAGTGCAACAAATACAAAGCGTTCGCGTTTGACAAATTCACGTATTCCGGCATAAAGGAAAAAATAGGAGATGAGGTTGCACATCCAACCATCATTGGCTCTGATCTTACCTACCTTCATGGTGTTAGCAAATCATGACCCTGAGGTTAGAAATCGGTAATGATCGGGGCGGGCTGGCGGTTTGCGAGTTGGATCCCAGGGTCTGGTTTGGCATTCAGACGAATGGCTTGGGTATCATTCATCCGGCTTTGGGCAGGGGTATTTTTGAATCATCAGGAGCGGCCGCATACATTTTCCAGGAATGCTGAAAGGCGCCATCAAAAAAGCGCTCTTCCATATGTTGACGCGCAGCCCGGCTCATCGACGTAGCGGCTGTTGGATTGGCGATCAAAAATTGCAAGGCGTCCACAATGCTATCGGCATCGTCACCTTTTATGGAAAGCCCTGTCTTGCTCGCAACAATATTTTCCTGTGGCCCCCCTCGATCGGTTACAATGACCGGTAATCCGGAAGCCTGAGCTTCTAAAACAGCCCGTCCGAATGAATCCGTGGTGCTTGGATAGATAAATATATCACAGGAAGCATAAACAGTGGCCAGATCATCGCCTTTTAAATAGCCGGTGAAAAAACACGACGTGCCTTCAAGCTTTTCTTTCATTTCAGCCAGATAAGGACCGTCACCGACAACGATCAGCTGCACATCTTTGCGCTGCTGATATAGCATTTGATAGGCCCGGGACAGGATGTGCAAATTCTTCTCCTTGCAAACCCGACCCACATAGAGCAATTTCAAACCATCATCAACCGGAAAGCGCTTCTTTAAGAAGCCATTATTTTTTCGGGGATGAAATCTCTCAATATCCACACCGTAGGGCAAGAGGTGTATTTTTTCTGCAGCGATTCCCTTTCCCACCAGCTCCTGGCAGGCACTTTGCGAAGGCACAAAGATCCGGCCCATCTGGCTGTAAAACCATTTGGTGTATTTCCAGGCCAGCTCTTCCATCATAGCGTCCCCGGTGAGAAACTGCGCATAAAGCGGAAGTGAGGTGTGGTAGGTACCGTTTATCGGAAGCTTTAGTAACCTGGCAACAAGCAATGCTGCCAATCCGATCGGCCCCGGCGTGGCAGCATGGATTCGCGTAAAATTCTGCCGGTAGCAGAATTCAAGCATTTCCATCAATGGCGGATAAAACAATTTGGATTCCGGGTAGTCTGAAAAATCATAGGCGCCGATGGGCTTAAAATTTTGAATGCCGCTACTGTTCGTGCGATTTTCACCATCGCAGGTTACGACGGTTAACCGCTGATTGCATTTGATGGCAGATGCAACCTGTTGCTGCAAAGTGTCGGCCACCTCATTGATGCCGTAAAACGTATCGGTAAAAATGGCTACATTTTCACTTCTGCCGATCTGAGCCCTCTGCATACCTCGTCGCTCAAATCGTTTTTCAACCATTTCTTGAAAATGTCGATGCTTATTATATTGCGCAAAAGCGACAAAATAGGGCGCCAGCAGAGTATAGAAGCCTCCGGCGGAACCGATCGTATGAAAGATGTTAAACAGATGGGCACCTGAGAAATGATCGAACAGATGATTGGCAAACTGCAATAAAACCCGATTCGAAATTTCTTTTACAAATTTGAACCACTGCTGTTCTATTTCCGGGTAGCGCGGACCGGCACCTTCGGGGATCAGAAATAGTTGCGGATTTTCGCTAAGAAGGTTGCTGGTTTCACGACGCAGCAGTTCCATCATCGTATTCGGCGCGCTCGATGCAATTTTTTTCTGACGCCGGTATTGCCGCAAGATGTGCAGCTTCTCAAAAAAACCAGAATGTGCCTCTTGATCGGTTCGCAGGCAACGATCAATAAATTTTAAGACGTTGTCTGCAGGCGCATAATCTCCCAGACCGAGTTTGCTGCGATAAAATTGGTAGGCAATGCTGTATAGATTGCGCGCCATATTTTGCGGAGATGACGGCTGGTTGACAACGGTGGTTTGTCCACTGTCAATCCCCTGCAGGAAGCTATCCACCGAATCGGCATTCCTGACTTCGGTAAAGGTTCGCGCAATATTCAGAGCGCTATGGTCGTCTGATCCACCGATTAGGTTTTTCTTCCAGGGTTCGGGCGAGGCAGGAAAAAGCGCATGCTTGTCAGCCAACCGATATACTTCCTCCCGGTTTAAATCAGACAATATTTTTCTCAGACACTCATTGGATTCAGGATTGAAGTCGCCGTTGAGCTCAAAATTTTTAAACAGGAGCAGACATTTTTCAAAATGCGCTACGGTTAGGCAGTCATTGATCGCATACATCGGATGTGCCAGAGCGTGGCAAATACGGTGTAGTTGAAGATAGTCAACCAGCTCATATAGATTTTGGCGCAATTTTTGAATGTCTTCATGTTGACTTTCCGTAATTTGGTACACCAGAACGTGCACCTTGCATTTATCCTCGGGAAAATAGGTCGTCACTTCTTCGCTGATGAAGGTGCCCGGCAAATGCGCAATTTCAAGGGCACCGTCAATACTGTTATGATCGGTAATCGTAACCAGTGACATACCCCGGTTGCGAGCGATACGGTAAAGATTCAGCGGCTCTGTGAAACTTTCCGGACAACCCATTTTTTGCAAAAACCATTGTGAGGGTCTCCGAGAATACTTCGAATGAACGTGTAAGTCAGCGCGCATACAGTTTTCTCCTCTTGTTAGGAAAACCGAAATATTTTTCTTAATGAAAACAAAATGTTGTTAAGATATTATTAAAATTGATTTAAAATTTGGTTAATGCCTGCTGTCCGACTGCGGTTCTTGAGGTATTGTTAATGTTAGTCATTGTAAACAAAGAGAAGGCAGAAGTTTATCAATGGTGGTCAATTCAGATATATAAATGGCTGGAAATTACGCCTATATTCAAAAAAAATATGATTTGCCAAAATATCCTTGCCCATCATCATAAAACTGGTTAGAATTTAAAATTATCGCGTGTAACGACGAGGGATAAGAGGATATCGAAATGGAAAAGATGATCAGAAAGCAGTTCACAAAAGAATTGGAAACCATAAAAAAACGTATTCTTGCCTTAGGGGCCATAGCGGAAGAGCGCGTCCAGATGGCTCTCAAGGCCATTGATACCAACGATTCGGACCTGGCGGAAAAAATAATCAAAACCGATTATGAAATTGACGAGATGGAAGTGGAGATCGAAGAAGAGTGTTTAAAGGTGCTGGCCCTGCATCAGCCGGTAGCCATTGATTTGCGCTTTATTGTTGCGGTCATTAAGATCAATGCCGAGCTGGAGCGCATTGGCGACCAGGCTGTTAATATTGCCGAGCGCGTTGGGGTGACCGCCAAGCGCGAACAGCTGGATTTTTACTTTGACTATGCCGCCATGGGAGAAAAGGCCCAGGCCATGCTGAAGATGAGCCTGGATTCGCTGATTAACCTGGACTATGATCTGGCCTTTAAGGTTGTCATGATGGATGATGAGGTCGATCGAATCAAACGTGAAGCTTACGATAAAATTAAGAAAGAGATGAGCAAAAACCCCGACAAAATCGGCTATCTCATTAACCTGTTTTTAATCTCCCGTCATCTGGAGCGCCTGGCAGACCATACTACCAACATCGCTGAACAGGTCGTATACCTGGTAGAAGGCGAGATCATCCGCCACGCGCCCTATCCGCAAGACTAAAACCGGTTAGTCAATTTTCTTTTTGGATATCCGCCAGTTGGCCGCGGTACTGTATCGATACGCCCATAATCTAAATTATGTCTTCAGAATTCATCGCATGCTTTTATGAAAATATTTTAACAATTACACTTAATGTTAATACACTATTTGCGTATCCGTTTCATCAACAATCACCTGATTGTTTTCAAAATATCGCCTATCCAATAAGGCATAAACCCATCCGTAAAGCGATAAGCCCCCTGCAGTGTTTTATACAGGATCCCCTTTTTCAAAAGTGAATCAAGCGATGCTTTGATGGATGATGATGGGCCGATGCCATGTGTTAACTGAAATTCTTTTGAAAACGGTTTTGCGCTCTGGTCCCTGCTTAAGGCAATCATAAGAATCTTCTGGGGTTGGGAGGCCGAGCGCCAGAGCATTTCATAATGCGCTGAATCCTGCCGGGCAACCATCAGCGGCAGTTTTTCAATCAATGCCGGCTCAATGATCTTTGTCTCCATGGCGACGTCCCACATGACATTGCAGAGACGCTGAATATTGTAAGGGACATCGTTTCCGATTTTAAAAATCCGCTCCAAATCGCTCTGATTGACAATGTAACCACCCTTTTTTAACCACCTCTGGATAAAAGCGGCATAGGTTTTCTGCGGAATAGGCCCCAACTCCATGATGCGTCCCAACTTATAAAAAGCGCGCGCTCGGTCACGGGCCATTGCAAGCATGACCGACTGCTCGGAACCGGAGAAAATATAGCCGATATGAGTCTGTGTCTGTATTTCAGACCGTAGTGCTTTTTCGATTGTATGACCATTGAATTTTTCAAGATCGGAAAATTCATCAATGATGATCACCAGTTTTTTCTTCTTTCGGGCGGCCAGATTTTCAGCGTGGTGCAGGCCTTCGAGCAGAGCCGATAGGGCATCCTTTTCAGCAACCGCAAGCTCGAGACCCGCGCTTATATTTCCGGCCTGGTCCAGGCTTACTTTGGGTCGCAGCATATGAAACCCGGCAAACATCTTGAGGAGCCTGTCTTTGTTTGTTTCCAGGGCACCGGCCGTAAAACCTGTCACAGCCGTCGCAAAGCTTTTAAGATCCGGAAATGCATTTAGATCGATGTAGACACAGGCCATGGCCTCCCGTTTCAGCATTTCGCTGAGATTGAGCAGCAAGCAGGTTTTGCCGAAGCGGCGGGGAGACACCAAAAATACCCGGTTCAAGCTCAACATCTCGCGCTTGAGCTCTTTGATCTCACTTGTTCGATCCGCAAAGTAAGGACCCCGAACGACGCCGCCATATTTAAAGGGGTTTTCCACACGTGCTCCTAATGTACGTTTATTACGGTTCGTCTATTACGGTTCGTAAATAACGTATTTATAAATACTTTTTTTGTCAAGACATTTTAATGATGGAAAAATACGGGTGGGACCAGCGTCGTACGGGTTAAGCGCTTCTTTTTGATCTGCACTCATAAAACAGACTGCTGAATCTTTTTGGCCACTTCAGTCCTGTAAGCGACAGAATAGAAAGGCGCTAGCCCGTATCTAAAAAAGGATTTTCAATCAGAATTCCTTCGACGATTTGGCCCGGGTTTAGGTCTTCGGTTAGTATCTTTTCCGCTTCGGCGTTTCGCGCGGCGGCTAAAATCATCGCGTCCCAGAAGGATAAATGATGTCTTTCCTCGATTTCTGAGGCTAAAAGGATTGTATCCGGCCCATTCAATTCAAGGTGCCAGACAAGATAGTTTTCAATTACCCCCCTGGCCTGAGTGCGCGTAAGCCGCATTTTGATTTTACGGGTTACATTGACATAGAATTCCTGTAAAACCTGGGTGCTGATGATGCCCGCTTTATTTTTCCAAAGGGTTTCGATAATGGAAGCGGCGATATCATGTTTCGGGCCGGAATCGATATCATGGGCATAAATAAAGATGTTGGTGTCAACAAAAATCTTACCGTTCATGAAGTTCCTCTCTGGTAACACGTATCTTGCCACCTAAATGAAAACTTGTCCTCAAATTGGCGAGGGCACTTTTCTTGGCTCTTTCGTATTCCTCGTTGTTCTGTATAATTTTTTGTAACTCCATGCTCAGCATCCGACTGATAGAAATATTTTGCTGAGCCGCAAGAACCCTTGCTTTTCGAATCAACTCTTTATCAAGACTTAAGGTAATGTTTTGTTTCATGCTGGTCTCCTCATTTTAAAATTACACGTATTTTACGTGTAACACGCTTTTTACGTGTTGTCAACCGGTAAACTAAAATGGGGGCTTTCATAAACCGTAAAGGCGGGACCAAATCTTGAATTGTGAATTCAAGATTTGATCCCCCCAAAGAGGGATAAAAAAAGGAGGGCTTCTTAAGTGAAGGCCCTCCCAAAAATTAAGTTGAGGTAAGATTAACTACGGGTTTCTTCTTTGACCGAAACCGCAATTTTAAACAGCGCGGTCAGCACTAAAAAACCCATGGCCCACACCCCCAGTGCAATTCCGATTTCGGACAATGTGGGAATATACTCATTGACCTCGTGTAACGGCGAGGGCGTGAAACCACCGGCGATCATGCCCAACCCTTTGTCGATCCAGGTTCCCAGGAAGATGACTGCACAGGCCACCGCCAGCACGCCTTCGTTTTTGCGCGTGATGGGATTTACGGTCAGAATGATGCCGATCACCATCAATATCATCGAGGCCCACATCCAGGGCACATAGGCCCCGTGGCCGTGCAGGCCGACAAACAGGTATTTGATGTGATCCATGTGCTCGGGAATCTGGCTGTAAAAGACCACAAAGACTTCACACAGGAAAAAGAACACATTGACGCAAATGGCATAGGCCACGATCTTCGCCAGGGATTGAATCTGTTCCCGGCCCGGATCGAAATTGCTCACCCGTCGGATGATCAGGCACATCAAAATCAGCAGCGCCGGTCCGGACGCGAAGGCCGAGGACAGAAAGCGCGGCGCTAAAATGGCGGTCATCCAGAAGCCCCTGCCCGGCAGGCCGGCGTAAAGGTAAGCGGTTACCGTGTGGATACTGATGGCCCAGGGGATGGACAGATA
>WOR8_10006663_pt1 | contig 11068 bp, 3 predicted proteins | sample DeeMarSeWOR38_10_FD_19890 | JGI IMG/M metagenome (IMG submission 19890)
ATTCAGATTGAAATCCACCGTGGCGAAGATGCCGCCCCGCACCCCTGCCTCGGCGATCAACAGGGTCACCTTGCCCCCAGCCGTGAGCTGGCCCTCTACGGTAAACTCGGGCACATCAGGCCCGGTGCCGTCCGCGTTGAGACGGTCACTGACAAAAAACCCGCCAAAGATGTCGAGGAAATCGCCGCTATCCAGGAACTGACGGATGCCGCTCGTGTCGAAACCAAAGGCCAGGTCCGCCTTTGCATAGATGCGGCCGCCGATCTCCGCGGCCACAACAGGGAATTGCGGGATGGGAAAGGTCTGCTCATAGCTGAAGTCCAAGACAAAGGGCGGGGCGTCAAAAAGGAAGAGGTCGATGTCTTGGCCCATGAGCAGGTTGAAAATCGTCATGGGATTGGAAATGATGGGAAACTCGAGTTTGCCCGTGCCCTGGAAGCCGGCACTCTTGGTGAACTTGCTGGACCCTTCGGCCTTGCTTTCAAACTGGTCTTCCAGCTCTTCCAGGGTGGTGGCATCAAAGGTCTCAATGATATCAGCGACGCCATCGCCATTCATTCCAGACCCGTCGCTTCCATCCTCTTCTGCCAGTGCAGCGTTCACGTCGAAGCTGCCCAGGTAGATCCAGGTGTCAGGCCCCAAGTCCTCCGGGAGGCTATAGACGAAATCGTTGATCAACCCTACGGCTTCCAGGAAGGCCGCTATGTCGCCACGCCCGAACATGCGGGCCAGGTCAGAAAGGGCGATAGGGCTGGAAAGGTCGGAGATCACCGGGATGGGGTCGGTCAGGACCTTGATGATGGGTTGGAAGGGATCCAGGACATCCCTGACGGTTCCAAGGACCTCGCCTGCAAACCCGCTGAAAAAATCACCCAGATTGAGCTCGATGTTGTCAAAGGCGATACGAGTCTCGATTTCCTCCGAGCCAATGCCCCAGTCCAGGGCAAAATCAGTGCGGATCCGTGGGAGCATGGTGCTGCCCAGCAGGCTAGTCACAATGTCCAGGTCCACGTCGGCCGTGATGCCGTAGTCCACATCGATGATATCGCTGAAGCTCACACCCCCGAAGACGTCTCCCAGGGTGAGGGCGTCATCGTCGTCATTGGGATCCAAGAGATCAATGGTGAATTCACCAACCACTCGGGTGGGCGGATCTTCTAAGGGTCGATCTCGATCGTCGTACAGATCGATCTGCAAGAAGCCCAGGGATCCTGTTGCTGAAAAATCTGGAAGCAGGACCTGGAGATAGACCTCCAGTTCGTTTTCGTCCGAGGTGTCGAGGAAGACGCCCTTATCGAGGCTGATACCAAAACCGATATCAAAGGCGAAACCGAGCAGCAGCTCAAGATCAGCGTCCACGTCGAGACCGAGACCCGGGAAACCAATATCAAAGGCAAAGGGCAGGTCAAGGGCAAGCAGGTCCTGACCCAGGGAGAAGTTGAACCGCACCTCGTCCGGCACCCCCTCCTCAGGGGTCCGGACGGCCACCACGTCATTGATATCCACGATGCCAAACCCATCCTCTCCCTCGGCCTGGGCATCTTTTAGCCAATCCAACCCTTCCGGTCCGACCGCATCATAGATGGCCTGCTGGACAAGCGAAATGGCCTGGGCCCCCATCTGCTCCAGGTTATCCATAACCGTCTCCTTCAGGTCCACCAGAAAGTCGGCCGCATCGCCCAGGGCATCGCCGATGAGGGGAATATCGAATCCGAAGACCTCTCCCCGCATGGCCCCGATGAGGAGGTCAAAGATCCCCTCCCAGCCGCCGAGCATGGCCAAGAGGTTTGACGTCAGGTCAAGGTTCTCCAAAGCGGTTTCGAAGTCCGGCACCTCGTTCACATTAAACTGGATGCCGGCAAAATCCGTGGGGTCATCGGGAAAAACAAGCGCAAAGTCCAGATTCCCGATAGACATACCGTCGACGAGTTCGATGGGCAGGGATGCGAAGGCCTGGAGACCGAAGTCGAATTCCACGATATCCGTAAGCCCACCCCCGCTTTCGAAGATTTCGCTGAAGGTGATGCGACCGTCGCCATCCTGGTCATTAAAGCTGGCCACCAGCCCAGCGGGGATATCTCGGCGTATGGGGCTGTCAGGATCGTCAGGATCTACAGGATCCAGGTCATTCCCATACTTGTTTATACCGGCCGTCCCATTGCGCACATAGATGCCCAGGGGGCCCAGGGCCGCGTCAAAGTTGATGTCCGTGCCGAGGGCCTTCGCCGTTAACTCGATGCTGGTGCCTTTGCTGTCCGGGTCACTCTCATCATAGTCGTAGAGGAAAACAGCGGGATCCGTACTCAGCTCGATACCAAGGGAAAGATTCAGGGCGGCCACAGCCTCGAACTCCAGGGCCGCTTCGGCGTCCAAATCCACCAGGTTCGTGAAGGCGCTGAGGAAATCCAGGTCAATATCAAAGAGCTGTTCTACGGCGTCTTCCAGGACTTCCATCAAATCCAGCTTGATCTCAAGCTCCTGGCTTGCCTTGGCCTCGAAGACCAGGTCAATCCGTAAGGCCAGGTCATCGCCTGATCGGTCGAGCCCGAGCCCCACCATATCGTCGCTGAGGCCCAGGAAATCTTCGATGTAGCCTTCAATCTGTTGGAGCGTGCCCGCGAAGTTGGTTTCAAAGTCTTCGATGAACTCAAGGAAATCGGAGCCAAAGCCGAGGAGGTCGGCAAGACGGATCTCAAGGATGGGGATTTCTGTGTCGAGAAAGTCCAGGCCCTCGATCTCGGTGATAAAGTCCAGGACCTGACGCAGGCCGGCCACCACGTCGCTAAAGGTGAGACTATCAAAGCTTGGGAGTTCACCCAGGTCGTCAAGGCCGATCACATTAATGTAGTCAGAGACCTGGAAATCGGGTAGCCAGAGATCCAGAAGAGAGAGTTCGGAAATTGTGACGTCCAGGGTGGGCGAGGCACCAAGGTCGATCCCCAGCACATCAATACTGACCGCCCAGTTCAGGAATTCACCCGAGACTGACACCTCCGGCATCAATACATAGGCCTGCTGGTCCGCCTCAAATCCCAGCATCTCTGCGTCGCCAGAGATGCTTACCTTCCGGGCAACGCCGTCCGCCATGGTGAAGCTCAACTTGTCGCCCCAAACCAGGGCGCGAAGCACATCGCCATGACCATCATTGTCGAGGGCGGTGTTGAGGGCCGTGACCAAATCGTCGAGGGTCCCCTCAGGGTCAGTGGCGTCAAAGTCGAGGGAGATTACCTGGCCCTCCTCTCCGTCGGTGCCGCTGCCCAGCTCGATCTGCAGTGTACCCGTGTTCCCGGCCCCGAATTCCACAGCGTCTTTGGCTATAAAAAGCAGGGCCACATCGGAGATGGCCATACCCGCTTCGCGTAGGGTGATGCGCCCATCGTCCTCGCGGCCTGCTGGATCGCCGAAGTCAAGGCTCGCCTCAATTGTGCCGGAGGCCGTTGCGTCGTCAATGGAAAGGCCGATGAAGCCCAGGTTGGCACTGGCATCCACATCGGAAGCGGTGAGGGTGACTTCCGCTGCCAGGCTGGCGTCCTGAATAAAGAAATTATCCGAGAAGGTCTCCCCATGTAACGGGCCGCCCAGGATCCGGCCGGAATCGTCGCGTTCTTTGCCCGCGATGCGAAGCGCATGACCGGCCACCGAGCCGTTGATGGCCGAGGCCATAAACTCGAAGCCACTGTCAGGGACATCATCGCCCTGAATCAGGTCGATGCCTTTGGTTTCGGTATTGATTTGGGCGTCAAACCAACCATCGGCCAGACCCGCATCCGTTGCCGCATCACGCAACATCTGCAGAACCTGGCCCACATTGACGGCGCCGTCAAAAGTAATCTCGAAAGTGGACCCGTCGCGGAGCTGCACACGCAGGTCAGCCACCCCCTCGTCAATAAGCACGCCGGCCCCAGCGTTCAGCTCGCTGAGGGGCGTCGTCTCCTCGAGCACGAAATCCGCTCCGGGCCACTGGAGAAAGACACCCAGTTTCATGTCTCCCATGAGGCGCGGAGTAAGGGTAATGGTGCTGCTGGTCTCCAGTCCTGCCAGTTCACCCAGGTCAAAGCCGAAGGCCAGGTCTGTAGTCAGGCCCTCAATGGTCTCGTCAAAACCCAATTCAAAAGTGAGTGCCTTGTCCTCCGAATCGTAAGCAAAGTTGGAGATCACGCCCGACAGAAGATCAGACAAACCCCCAAGGCTGTTGAAGGCCGGACCGCCCTCTTCCTCACCGGAATCATCCCCAGCGTCATCAGAGGGGGTGAGGGCACCCAGGACCAGGTCGCCGAAGGCCTTAGCGTAGTCGAGAACGTCGCTTAGCACGGTCCCGTCGGTAAAAGGGATCTCGATGTCGAATCCCGATGAGTTACCGACCCAGCCAAGCCAGTCGCCCAGCTTGGTGAAAAGGCCCTGGAGCGTGAGGGCACTCAGGTTCCCGAAGCCTCCCAAATCATCAAAGTGCCGGGTCTCGGGTCCCTCCTCAGGGAGCAAACCGTCGAAGATATCAGGGTCGCTGAGAACAATCATGGGCTCTTCGCCGGAAACGATTTCCAGGCCCGCTAGGTCCGCAGACAAGGCAATGCCCAGCTCCATGGAACCACTTGCCGTGGTGTTGACCAGATCTTGGGACGGCGTTCCCAAGATCTCGTTCAAGGAGGTTCGCCCATCTCCATTGGGATCCGTCAGCCCCAAGGTGAGTGCCGCCAGCAGACTTGCTTGGGTGAGTGCGGCCTCAACATCAAGAATGCCGAGGCGTGCGCTGAGGCTTCCCGTTGGCACCTCGAGGCGGGCCTCCAGTGTGGGTGCGCCGCCAGGGCGTTCGTGTAATTGGACGAAGAAGGCATCGCCCAGGACTGGAAGCATGGACAAATCGACCCCAAGCGTGAGGTTCAGTCCAAAGTCCACCATAAGATCCAGAGTGAATTCGCCCTCAAGGGCGAGTCCGATAACGGATAACTCATCACTCAATTGTAACGTTAGGGTTTCTCTCTCCTCAGCCTGGAAGGCCAGATTGAAGCTGTGTACGTTGTTTTCGAAGGCGTGGGTGAGGTTCTCGATGGAAGCCCCTTTATTCAAAAGGACCCCCTCAATGGAGGCCACCAGATCATCAGGGCTAACCCCTTCTTCTCCTTCAAGGAGGGCGCTCAATGGATCCACCAGTATTTCGGCAAGAAAGCCTCCCAGGTCCATGACCTCGCCCAGCGAGGTATTCAAGAATGGGAGCGGAGTACCAAGTTCGTTTCCCCCGTCCACATCATCGCCAAGGTCTGCCAGCGCATCAAACCCAGCGCGCATGGCTTCCTCTGCGTCTTCGTTGAACTGTTCGATGGCATCAAAGTCAGCATTGAACGTGACGGAAGGTGGTGTGGTGTCGAACAGATTCGTGTCCGTAAGGGTGATTGAGGGACTGCCTCCCACGGAAAAAGGCAGATAGTCTGCCTCCACCGGTAGGAGTGCTGTTGCTTCACCGGTGGCGGTGACCTCCACGAGATCGTCCAGAGGCGTGTCCTCAAGCTCCTGAATTGTGATGTTCCCCCGAGCGTCCGCATCCGGATTTACAAAGTCAACGGCAATCCCGGCATCGAGCCCAATTTCGCCATCCTCAACGGCCAGTTCCAGGAAGCCGTAGCCAATGGTGAAGTCCAGGGATTGGGCATCAACATTCGCGCCAAGCGTCATGGATTGAGGCCGAATAAAGAAGTCGCCCTCATCCACCGACCCGTCAGAAAGATCCACACCAAAGGAGAAATCAAAGATGACGCTGGTCTCCAGCGGGACACTTGAGGGCGAGTCAAGATAGAGTCCAGCGGCTTCGGCCTCAGAACCCAGGTCCATCACCACGTCGGCCGTTCGGGTCGCCTCAAGGATAAGGTGGAACCTGAGCTCTTCTCCCTCAGGTGTCGTATAAAGGTCTCCTTCGACTGTGGCGTCATCCACGGTTACGGAAAGCCCCCCAGCCGTCATGTCCAGATCCTTCAGGACAGCGTTGAGACCGTCCGTAGTGGCCGTTTCAACCACACCAGGCGTGCTTGGGTCGGGATCCTCAAAATAGGTCTCCACAGCATCCACAAGATGGTCGCGGAAGATGCTGCCCACGTCGAGCTCTTCGCCTATGGACTGGTCCACAATGGGAAGGGACTGACCCAACGCATCAAACGTGTCCAGCTCATCCGCCCAATCGGCAAGAGCATTCAGGCCATTACTAATGACCTGACCCGCTTCGGGCTCAATGTCGGCCGAAAGCAGGATCCGCGGCTCTAAGGGTTCCATGAGCGCTTTACGACGCTTCTTGGCGGCAGCCGCCTCTTTTCGTTTCCTCAATCTCCTGATCTGTCTGGCGAGTCCCATGGTGACCTCCTAGTCTCCAGAAGGGCGGGCTAATGTGTGGGATGTTTTGTCGTTCGGGAACGCAGTGAGAAGATATGGATGTATATTGGATATGACTGACGGCAGGGCATTGATTTTGGCGGAATCAAAGTGAACCAAGATGGCCCCTTTCTAGATGGTCTTACTGAATTGGGTTAGTGAAGGGCAAAACACCACCGCAGAACAACTATCGCCTATTGATTTAGGACCAAAGCTCTAGAGATCCTAATAGTCCGTCAAATGAATCGAAATAGTGAATTTTTGGTGCTTTTTTGTGCGGAAGGAGTTTGTAAATTGCTTGATCGCCCCGACGACCTTCTTGCCGCTTGGCCGCTCGCAAGAGCGCTGGGAATGTTAAATCCCCTCTCTAGCAAGGATAAGCGCCTCAGAATTCTCACAAAGACAGTAGAGAAGTCAAGCGAAAACACCCTATTTTTAGGCGATTTCGCAGATTTTCAATGAATTAAATTCAGTCCAGTCGGGAAAATCGTAAAACAACGAGAGTCGCAAGAATCGTGCCGGATTTGGTGGCGGAAAGCCATATAATTTAATAGAAATATCAGCAAGTTACATTCGAAGAAAAGCCTTGAATTTGAGCCTGTGGAAAGGAATACCACCAAATGGGTAATTTCATTCCATTTGTCTGTAAATATTTACCTACTCTTTAACGTTATAATGACACGCGCTTCATAGCTCGTGATGGCCCGCCTGAACCCGGCAAAAGGAGCCTCCAACCCTTGACCGGCTCAAACCCAGATGCTAAGAACGTTTCATGCCCTTTTCCCTAAGAACAGTCCTTCTGACCCTTATTTTTTGCTCCCTCGGGCTGAATGCCTTTGCAGTGAGCGGCCCCGTGACACTCAATGTGGATGTGCCCAGCGGACAATGGAAAGGAATCAGACTCAGGAATCTCCCAAAAGACGCGGTTGTGGCCGTGCAGGTTGAGAGCGATGGTGATATCCTGGTGGGTCTTGTAGATGCGAAGAGCTACCGGGCGTCGTCTGACAAACGTCGCCCCCTGTTCATGGGGCGAGTGGAGAAGCGCCTCGCATTTTCAGTGACCACCCAAACATCAGGTGACCACTACCTTCTTTTTGACAATCGCACGGGAACTGAAACCAGGGTGGTCACGGTCACTGTTCGTGCGGCCCGCGGCACCGCAGACCAGATGCAAACGGCCAACAAGATCCTGCGGGCGTTTGAGCAGCAGCTCCATCGGCTCTTTGAGTTCGACACATTCCCCATCGGCGTCAAACAATGTGGCGCGCCGAAAGCTTTCGTTGATAGATCCGGGGTTGTCCTGTGTGCAGAGTACGTGTACCACCTTTATGATGTTATCGACGACAAAGAAATAACAAGAGATGCGCTCTCTTTTTCCATATTCCATGAGATAGGAGGTGTTTTGCTCTCCAAGTGGAAACACCCATTCTCCTCTAATATCGATGTGGCAGATGAATTTGCCACCGTGCTCATGGTGATGGTCAAACAGGGACAACGCGCTTCAGGGGCTGCGGAGTATTTCGTGCAGAATCCTACAGCGAGTGTGGTCCTAAAGAGGCTGTTTCAGGATGACCGCCACCCCCTTGGGATGAAGCGCGCGGAAAATGTCATTAGGTGGCTCAAGGATCCACAGCTTGTGCGTAATTGGCAGAATACCCTGGTCCCTCACATGCAGACCTCTCTGCTAAAAGGGCTTAAAGCGAAGCCCACCCCATGGACCGACCTCCCCCTTGTTGAGAAGGAACTCGCCAGACGGGACAAGAAAACCATTTAGTCTCATCACCCCACCACCCCCATATCAAACACGTGGCAAGCTTAATTCTCCACGATCGGAGACCGGGTCGCAATTCGTCATCCCGGCCAAATCCCGCGGAGCGGGATGCAAGCCGGGATCCAGAATGTTTTGATTTGCCGTTAATTTCCTGGATTCCGGGTCTCGCCCACAATAGTTGGTCTCGCCCGGAATAACAGTTTTGTCGAATTGCGAAGTAGTCTCTCGAGGGGGAGGAGATGTTTTGCCGAAAAGCTAGATCCCCCGCGCCTTGGCGCAGGTTGTTCGCTGCTGTTACTCTGAAGAGACCAGGAGCTTTTGACCGGGTCTAATGATCTGGCGCGGGTGCATGTTATTGAAACGGCACAGTTCATCCACCGAGAGCCCGTACTTCCTCGCGATCAAGTACAAGGAATCTCCGCTTTGCACCTCATGGTACTTTGGCGTGGCCTGACCTGTGAGTATTTCATTCGAAGCACTCTGAGCCTCGGTTTTCGCGTCAGCCGAAGCCGTTTGCTTTTCGACCTGATCAGTCTCTCGGGGCGCTTCAGTCAGAGATCCTCTTGGAGAATTCTCATGCGTTCCCATAGATTGCTGCGGCTTTGAGGCCTGCTTTTCGAGCTGGAGAAAAACCACTTTGCATTTGAGGCCAGGGGGGAGCTGATACTGGGGATTGGGGAGTTCGAGGCGTACGCCAAAGGTTCCACTTGCCGCGTCCACCACCTTGTCCACAATTTTCACTTTCGCGGTGTAGAAGCCACTAACCGGGGCCTCCGGCTTCACCGTGGCGCCTATGCCGGCCTTGACAGAACCGAGCATCTCCACCGGCAAGATGACCTCCACATTAAGCGGATGGATCTGGGCGAGTTTCAATATGGGCTGGTCCTCCACATACTCACCCGGGTGGAGGAAGCGTTCCACCACAACGCCATTGAGTGGACTTCGGATATTCATCCGCTCCACCACCTCGATGGCTCTTTTCAGCTCCAGCCGGGCGAGCTGCTTGTTATCCAAGGCCTCAGTCAGTTCATGTTCTGCCAGGAGTCTTTGGGTCTCCACTTCGTCCCACTGCTGGTCTGGAAGCGCCTTTTGGCTGTACAAATCCTTGTTTCGCTCCAGTTTGCGCTCAGCAAATTCTAGCGCCTCCTGCTTGGCTTTGATGGTTGCTTCCATTTCCGCTTTCGCTCTTGCCAGCGCCACCGTCGCCTTCTCAACGCCTGATTGTAACGTCGCCAACACTTGATCTTTTCTCACCATATCCCCTCGATCAACAGAGACGCTGTCAATCACCCCGGGTACGGCGCTTCCCACCTGGACCACCCTGTAAGGCTCGATGAGCCCATCAAACTCAATGGATTCGGAGGCCATGGGAGCGGGGGCGGCAAAGGCCACCAGGGTACAGACAAGACCGACAGAAATGAGGATACGCGAAAGTTTCATTGATTTAGTGTCCCTTTCGGGGATGGTTGAAACCCCTCGCCTTCAGGCGAAGCAAGTTTTAGTTTGCCGCAGAGCGGCTTGTCATTCCGGCCAGCGAGCCGGAATCCAGGAAACAGTACTATGGAGTTTCTGGATGCCGGATCAAGTCCGGCATGACAAAGGAGTTGATTTTAATCAACCGGTCTTAGAACCCCTCGTCTATAAGACGACGGTTATTCAGTTTCATCTATTATTCGGGACGACCTGTAAATGCCAATGAGTCGCTTAACTGCTCATCCATCTTGAGCAGATCGTGCCGCATTCGCCCATGAAGCCGTTCGGCCGTCCGCTGCGCCCGCCGGAACAGAATCTTTCCTATCCAACGCCCCAAAAACCCGCCAGGGAACCTGAGGGCGGCTGCAGCTAACCATCGAGGCGCCTTGCCAATATACACGGTCATCAGCTCATCTTCAAGGGAAACGAGCGCTTCGCTGGTGCCGGGATCTCCTTGCCGGCCGCAGCGCCCGAAAAGTTGGCGGTCGATCCGTCGCGCTTCGTGCCGTTCTGTGGCGATGACGTGAAGCCCGCCCAGGTCACCCACACCCACGCCAAGACGGATGTCCGTGCCGCGCCCCGCCATGTTGGTGGCCAAGGTGATTTGCCCCGATTGACCGGCCTGGGCAATGATGTCGGCTTCCTCTTTATCTTGACGCGCATTTAATACCCTGTGCGGCAGTTGAGCCTCCTCCATAAGCTGGCTCAAGTGCTCCGAGGCCTCAACAGATCGGGTGCCCACAAGCACGGGGCGATTCCTTCGATGCATGCCCGAGACGGTGTTTACGATGGACTCCCACTTCTCTTCTGCCGTACGATAGAACCGATCAGGGACGTACCGTCGTCGCAAAGGTCGGTTCGTGGGTATGCTCACAACCCGCATGCGGTAAATGGACCAGAGCTCTCCTGCCACCTCCCGGGCCGTGCCTGTCATGCCGGCGAGCCTGAGGTAACGGCGGAAAAAGCGCTGGTAACTGATTCGGGCCAGCGTATCTTTGCGCTTTGTCACCTCACAATCCTCCTTGGCCTCTATGAGCTGGTGAAGGCCTCGCTCCCAGGATCGATCCGCCATCAATCGGCCCGTGTATTCATCCACGATCTGTATCTTGCCGTCTTTAATCAGGTAGTGTTTATCCAGATCGAAGAGGTGGAGCGCCACGAGGGCCTGTCGCACCAGTTCTTCGCGCTGCTCTTCATTGGCCTGAAAGTCCACCTCCTCCCAGCCAAAACCTCTCACTCGGGACTTGCCCTGGTGCGTAAGCTCTACCATGCGCTCGCTGGATGAGATCGTATAATCCTGTTTCCTGACAAGGTCTCTGGCAAAGGCCACGGCATGCTGGTAGACGTTCGGATCATACGCACCGTCCGCCTCCGATGAGATGATGAGGGGGGTACGCGCCTCATCAATGAGCACGCTGTCCGCCTCATCCACAATGGCATAACGGAGTCCCCGGAGGAGAAGCTGATTCA
>WOR8_10009449_pt1 | contig 11068 bp, 6 predicted proteins | sample DeeMarSeWOR38_10_FD_19890 | JGI IMG/M metagenome (IMG submission 19890)
TGAAAGGCAAAGGCCTTTCATGAACAATCCGGGCTAGAGATGAACGACCAAAGAAAGATACACAGTGTGCTCATCCACATCCTGGGAAAAATCCAGGTTCTGTAAGATAGAAGTCCCGACATTGTCTCCGAATCGATATTGATAGGCGATGTCAAATATAAACCGCCCATAGGCAATTCCAGACCCGAGGCTGAAGCCGTAGAAGTTATCCGGGCTTCCCTGAGCCGGGGCTGGATCGTAGAAGAATCCCCCACGCAATGGGATCACATATTCCGGATTGATAAAGAGATATTCCGCGCCAGCACGAACCTGGATGGTGGCATCGACGTCCGATTCACTTTCCGGGAGCCCACTTATGGGAGACGTTTTGTTTCCCTGAGAATCTTTACGGATGAAATCACTCCACTCGGTTCGGTATACATCCGCAGACACGGTCAATCGATCTGAATGACGGTAGGCGAAACCTATGCCGTAAGACATGGGCATATCCAGCTTTTCATCCTCATCAAAGCTGCTTGAGCTTGATGAATCGAGCACCGGGTTTGTGGGAAAACGAATTGATGAGCTGGAGGTTGATTTATGCTTGAGATCTGCAGTAAACGGGGTTTTGAAGACAACTCCCAAAGTCACCTTGTCGGTGATGTTCCACAATATACCCAGATTGGCATTGAAACCACTGAATGAAAAGTCATCGTGGCTCATGGACTCGAGAGTAAACGGGTCTCCCATGAACGTGCCAGATCCGCTCTGCCGAGTGGTCTGTTCCCAGCCGTTATCGTCTAGAAAATCTTCCCAAATGTTCAACGTAAATCCAAAGGATAGTCTTGGAGTTATCTGGAGAGAATAAGCGAGTCCAAGGGCCCAGAGATTTCCATCCTGCTTGTAGTCTATATTCCGGTTGACCGACAGATCGATTGATTGTTGCATCAGGGAAAAGTCCCACTTGCGCGTAAAGTCAAATAGATTCTGGTAGTTCAAAGAGACAACCATATTGTGGCCGAAAAGATTAAACGGATAGACCAGGCTGAGGTAGTTGACGTTTGCTTCGGTGACACTTTGCTCACCGGAAGCCTCTGGATTGGTGCCAAAATTATTGTCTTCGATGCGATGGAAAAAGGCACCCACAACCGAGATCTCAGGCCTTTCCAACTGAATGAGACCAGCCGGATTCCAGGAAGCTGCGGTGGCATCGTCGGCAACTGCGATGAAGGCCCCACCCATACCCAGCGCTCTTGCCCCCGAACCCACGGGGTTTGGAGACGATGGGATCTCAATTCTCTGAATCGATTGCCCCAAGGCGGACAGCGGCATGTAGCTCCACAACAGCCAGGTGAGGCTCAGTAGGAGAATGGTTCTTTCATTAAACAAGGCCGAACGTCGCTTCACAGGAATAATCCCCTCCCAGCTCGCAAGAAATGCAACTTCATTCGCAGAACCCAGGTAGCTATCGCTGCTTGCCTCAATACCTCAGCCTTTTCCCCCAGGGGCTTGCTATAGTATTGTACGTAATCTAAATTGAACGATTTTTGGGTTGATACGAGTTATGAGAATATTCGTTGGAGCTGGCCCTTTGAAATCTCCCCTCACACCTCTTGAAAGGGGACACAGTAACAGGTCAGGTCCGATTTTCCTCTATCGGGTTTCATGGCATGCGATCAAGAAGTTCATCTAATATGTGGCTTCCAATTCAGTGAGGAAGAACTACTCATTTTAGGTCGCTATCCATTCGAAAAACCGCCCTTGCATTTTATTATGCCTTGAAGACCAGGGGCCAAGTGTGACTTTCCATAAGATGCTAAAGTTCGGTCCAGTCCAGTGGGAGAAAGTAGATAACGTCGACAGAGCAGGATTCGCTGTGCTGAATGTACCACAATAAGTTTGAATTGGTCAAAATGAAAACGACTCTCTCAACATGCTAGGTACCCTTCCGAGTCTCTTTACTGAGATCCGTTCTCCTTTCTTTGCGATTCATTCTGTCTTTTGCTCTGGAAACCCAAATTGAAATCTTGGTACTGATCCCTTTGCTACACGTAGACGAAAAAATCTCTGTGATCTTGTAGAAAATAAGAAAAACATGAAAGTATTAAGTTGACTCACCTGACTTTTATGGAGTAGACAAAGCCAGCACTGATTTTTCTACCAGTGTGGTCAGCATACGCTACTCCCCACTGCAGAAGTTCCTCAAACTCGTCATCATCAAACCAGGTTCCTTTAGGTATGTAATTATATTCTTTAAGATACTCCATCGCTTGGTGAACAATCCATTCGTGGGTTTTCTTATAATCGTCAAGCCCATGACTGGGATTATACAAGTCATTTAAACCTGATGAGTTCCAGGCCAAGATGTTGGTTGGCGCCATGAGAAGCAGGGCAAATATCAAACCCACCTTGACAACACACTCTCGGTATGCATGCATTGATCTGTGGTTTCTTGACCCTAGTTTCAGTCCTATTCTTGTCTTGCTCATGACATCTCTCTCTTAGTTTATCTGTTGGCGAAAAGAGGAATGACTTTCATCTGGAGATGTGAGTCACCCCCTTGAGCAATGTTGAGGGTTGTGACTGGCTAATCCCACCGAGAGCCCGACCTATTTGCCCTCAGGTTGAAGAAGGACGCCCTTCACCTTTGTTTCTTTCTTTTCATAGTTCCATTCATATCCCTCTGCCCACTGCTTGTACATCGTCACATCAAGGGTCACTGGAGATTTGAGATTGGCCATTCCGCGATATCTGGGAACGTCACCGTTCTCTTTCTGTCTCGTCCGCCCGTAGTAGAAATAGGGCAGATCCCAATGATAGATAACACTGTCCAGGGGGTACGAATCGTCGGAACTGAAAACGAGCTGAGGCTGGCCGTTTTCGTCTCTCGTTTTCAGTTCCATGGTGTAAGCATTGTGAACTTTGACATGATCTGTGTGATCAAGGGCCTGATAGGTGCTGGGTGTGAGTCGTTTTTCCGGGATAACCTGGAGCATCGTATTGTTCGGATCTATGCTCAACCAATCATGATATGGATAGCACGTCGCGTATGCTTCTCTATCGTGGTACACTTTGGCGTATAACTTGGGACCAGGACCACCATGCAGTGTCACGTTATTCGGAAAGGATGTGTCATCTGGCTCCGGATTGACGTGGCTTTTCCAGGAAATGTCAAAGTACCACTCATAGTCCACATCGTCCCGATTCCACCATGGATTCGACCAGGGCGGGCTCCCGCACATCTTATCGTCTTCCGGGATTTCTTTTTCAACACTCTGTTCCCCGACCAATATCGGTGTCATGGGTGTGATCTCGGCATAGGGGTTGTAAATCACCGGGAGCCATCGGTTTAGTGTGCGCGCATATTCCAATAAATCGTTCGTCGGCGCCTGGGGCTTGGAAACGGCTGGGTAGCTCAGATGGATACTGTAGTATTCTTCGGCGTATTTGCTCGCGACTCCACTGGCAACCAAAGGCAGCTCGAGTTCACCTGGATTGTGCCGATAGCCAAAGAGGCCCACGGTCCGATCATAACGTGGCGAGACAGCAGCGAGTGCTTGCGTAGAATAGATATCAAGTCCGAGATCGTAGGCTTCTTCTATGGAGTATCTACCTGGCAAATAGAACTCAGTGAGAGGTCCCTGCGTATGTTCGATTTTTAGGCTCGCATTCAGGGTGCCCTGCAGGTCCAGCTCAATCGATAATTGTAGGGGCTCGACTGGGCTGCCACCAAACAGGGAATCAATAAAGGAGTATACAGCGCCAGCTGCAGCAAATCCCCCTGAGAACACGCTGGCTCCCATTGACGCCACATTACCCAGAAGCTTTAAGCCGTCTATGTCCTCCTTACTGTCTTTTACCTTGTGGTAGTAGTCCTTAACTCCATCGTGTACCTTTTTTGCTCCCTCGTACACATCTCCACCTGTTTTCGCTGCCTCTTTCACCATGTCTATCAAAGATGTGTCTCCAGTAGCTCCATCCAACTCCTGGAGTGCCTCGCCAACGGCTTTACCCACCCAGGTCCCACTGAGAGTACCGTAGTCATATGTATCCACCTTCACCCGAAGTTGAATATTGCGGAAACCCTTCATAAGTGGTTCCTCATAAAGCGAGTAGTACCAATTGTCCGGTTGAAAGAACGCTCCACCCGGGTCGACTGGGATGTTTTCAGCCATGGGGTAGAGCATGTCCAGTTCAATACAAGCCCAATTATGGTGCCCCCAGTTGACGAGTGGGACAGTTGCTGAGGACCATTTATTCGGGTTCGGATGGAGGGGAAAGAAGGCGCCTTTAAGCTGTTCAGCGTCCGTCCACACCTCCCCGTAATCATTATTCTTCTCCGCATATCGCCAGAGTGAGACCGTGACGGTAGCCCCGGAAACATTGATCGGCATATTCTGATTTCGCAAATAGAGCCGCAAACGGCCACGCTGTTCGTTGTAATAGGCCAGGGTGTTGAAGGGTTTCGACGGGTCGGCTACATCTTTGCCAATGAGATACCAGCCGTCCTTCCTATGAGCTGGTGGATACGCGTTGTTGTTTGTATGGACACCGGCGTGAAAGGGTGAAGGTACGTTCTCCGCTATGTTGCTTCCTTGGTAGTCCAGGTCGTCTCCGAAGACGAGAACCTCTTCAGTGCCCTCTTTCTGTTCAGTGGTGATAAGGCCACTTACCACAAAGCGGCGCGGGGTGTCGTCTTCTGAGGTCTCAAGTTGAACAAAAACTCTTTTATAACTCTTCCCGTTTATCTCTCGATCGTACCCGGCATTTGTGATGTCAACAGTCATCTCTGTTACCGAGCCGGTAATGCCAAAGCTCGCCAACGGCATGTTGCTTTTCAAACTATCCACATTGTGGATCGTGATTCGATCGTCTTTGTCAAGTTTGACGTCATCAAGAGACTCAAAATGGAGCCGGAAGGATTCAATATCTTTCACATCGAGAACCCAGGTGTGGACGAAATTCGGTGGGATATTACCAGGATCGATTCTATATCGGGTTTTGGATGTGGAGGGATGCTCGTATCTAGCTATTTCCAAAGGAACAATTTGAGCAGTTTCGGGGTAAGGTTTTAAACGTGCTGTCCTGTTTATACGTGATTTGAAATTATCTTCCCTTTGATAGAGCCGTAGATTTTTTAAAACAGGTTTTCTTATACCAAACCCAGGGGACATACTCTTGAGCACATCGGGAGAGGTAGTGACAGTCCTGTTTGTACTTGATTTGTTATCAGTCGCTTTTTGATAGACCTCTACACTTTCTGAGATAGGTTTCCTAACACCTACCGTAGGCGATTCACTCTGGCGTACGATGGGTGAAGCAGTGACAGTCCTGTTTGTACTTGATCTTATGTCAGTTGCTTTTTGATTGACCTGAACACTTTCTGAGATAGGTTTTTTTACACTTATCGTAGGCGACTCACTCTGGCGTACGATGGGTGAAGCAGTGAGAGTCCCGTTTATACCTGAGTTAGTATTATTTGCTTCTTGATTGACCTCTACACTTTTTGAGATAGGTTTTCTCACAGGTAATTTGAGGTTCTGAGAATAACCAACAGTCACAAAACAAGTGATATGGACCATCAATAGAATGACGACAATGGGAAATACTCTCTTTTGTAACATTTTAATCTCTCCTTTCTAATTAATTCTTTGAGTATTTCATTTAATTTTTTGATATTAAATACACCTTACAGTTATTTATTGTTATTATTTGATAACGTTTTAAATACAGTCTGATTTGTATTTAAATATTGAGAGTTTTTCTCCAAGTTTATATTTGAATATTAAAATTGCCGTCATTACAATAATTCCGAGAAACCCCTGGAATTGACAAAACGATAAACTCGCTGTGTTAAATACTTCCCAGTTGGTTATCAGTTCCATGATCTTACCTTCCTGGCAGCACGTTTACATCAACCGCAGAGATGAAGAGGAGATTAGATACTGTCATATATAAGGCGGTAAATAGCTGTTCCTTCCCAGCACGAGGCCATTTTTTTGGCTACTCCTCTCGGCATAAATCTCATCAGCCTGCAATACACGTGGACACTGTTGAGGTGGTGCTGCAGCCAGCTCTGTATGGTCCTCACCACTCTTACCGTCTTGTCAGCTTTTCTTTCTTTCGGGCTCATCGTCTTTTTGTCCTCTATGAACTCCAGGCTTAGGTAACGGTACTTGCCCCTTTTGGTATATATGGACGCAAGAATCTCTAAGGTCTTGCAGGCAGCTAGAGAAAAAAACGAAAAAAGAGAGAAGAGCATATGGTTGGGCGTCCGGAGTCAAAACACAAGAGCCCTAAGGTGGCGCATATGGTGTATTTAGAGGGGTGGTTAAGATGAAAGATAAGATGAAGCTAGCCCGGATATTTCATGAATGGCCGTCACGAGATCGTGAAGATGGGCTTGCAACCTGGCAACCGCAGGGACTCGAACCCGAGACGTACTTGACTGACAGTACGTCGCAGGGGACGTGACCCGAGGACGCCAGGTAGGACGCCCATATCCACGGTCGCAGTAGGCAATTCATGAAATATCCGGGCTAGGGAAAGAGGCAAGAGGTTTTACCGCCCTTGGATGTAATCTTCCCAATAGGGGATTTGTATCAAGACTAATTCCGGTGCTTAAGCAATGTGAATTTATTAGCCCAACGAGATAGAGAAAATCAACATAGACAGAGTTTGGGCCGACATGATCGCTTATGAGAATGGTTCAGAGTTTAAGGAGACAGGGCATGTGTGCCCTGCCGTCAGAGGGGGCTCAGAGCTGCATGTCATCGATCGTGGTAGGGTTATGCAGAATACCCTTATTGAAAGCTTCATTAGGAAGTTTTTGGAAGAATGCCTCACCAACATTTGTATCGAGATCCCAATGACGTGCTAGCAATTATAGGGGAATTTCGGGTGGGTTGCAGTGAGACAATGCCTCAGCCGATCTGCCAGCATATTCTTTCCCAGCCGTCAACTTAATAGCAAGCGCTGCCGTGATCCTCCGAGTCAATCTCTCCTGCAAAGCAAAGATATCGTCCAAGTTACCCTCGTAGCGTTCCGCCCAGAGGTGATAACCAGTATTGGGGTCAATGAGCTGAGTGTTGATTCGCACCGAGTTGCCGATCCTGTATACGCAACCCTCTAGCACATATCGTGCGTTAAGCTGTTCTGCGACTAGCCCGATCTTCACCGGCTTGCCCTTATAGGCGAACGTCGAGTTGCGGGCAATCACAAAGAGGCCGGAGTTTTTTGAAAGATTTGTAATCAAGTTGTCGGTCAGGCCGTCGGCGAAATATTCCTCTTCTGGATCACCACTCATGTTAGTAAAGGGCAATACGGCTACGGAGGGTTTGTCCAACGGCGGGAAGGACGTTTTCCTCTGCGAGGCAATCTCCACCTGAGGGGTTGCAGCACCCAAGTAGGATTCCCGAGACGCCATGCCCCCTGCCACCATAAGGAGTGCGATTACCACTGCAAGTGCTACCCTCCGACCCCGACTCAACCTAGGCTTTCTCTCGCTGACTACCGTGTCAACTGCCTTGGGTTCCATTAGGACTCGATAGATCCTTAGCGGTTCAGCGATATTCTTGACACTGTGTGCACCCAGATACTCATAACCCAAGGCCAGGTTGTTCTTGACCTGATCATAGGCGTTTCTGGAAATGCAGATGCCACCTCCATCGGCTAAGCTTTGTACTCGAGCAGCAACGTTCACCCCATTTCCGTATATCCGTTCTCCTTCTTGGATCACATCTGCAAGGTTGACACCGATCCGAAACTGCATCTTGAGGTTTTCAGGCAACGCAGCGTTTCTGCCTTTGAGTTCCTCCTGGATCTCCACCGCACACCGCACAGCATTAACCACACTGGCAAACTCGGCAAGCAGGTTATCACCGGGAGAATCCACTACCCGTCCGTGGTGTTTCTGGATGACCACGGTTATCACCTGCCTGTAAGCAGCTAGTGTGCGTAGGGTCGCCACTTCATCCTGCTCCATTAGCTGACTGTAACCCTTAACATCCGCACTAAGGATAGCGGTCAGTTTGCGTTTAAAATCCTGCGTGGCCATGGACTCATTTCCTAAGAGCTTCTGTTAGAAAGACCAAGTTGTGAGAATTCCTCAAAAGCATGATATCGGTTGCCTCGGAAAGTCTTACCGTTATAGTGCATTGAAGGCAATACCGATGAGCGCGAGCAGAATCCTGAAGCCTGAGTATAGCAGTGGAATCCTTGTGACCACTGCTATGGTGGTTTTGCAGCAAGTTCCACCCCTCCTTCACTCCTCTCATCGTCCATCCGCCTTTCTTCGGAGTTTATAGTGTTTCACTACTTTGTTCACTGCAACCTCGAGTAATGAAATTTGCCCCTTTTGATAATCATAGACGCGGAAATCTTCGCGACCTTGCAGACTGTCAGAGAAAAAAAGGAGATTTTATCGAGGGAAGTCTTTTAGAGGTGTCGAGGTGGGGTTATTGATGATTGATGTATACCTACTTTATGGGAACCAAAGTTTGTATGACATCCTGAAGTTTCAAAATAAAAAGGCAGGGCCATCTCTAGCCCTGCCGTTACTTGATACCTAAAGCTGCCCTTTGCAGACAAAAGCGAATCGAGCAGGTCCATCTTATGATGATCTCATCAAAAAAGGGAAGGTGGTTGTCAGACAACCTAAGGTGAAATCGCTTCTGCGTTCACAGCTGTATCGCTTCTGATTTACACTGAGTTGTTTCTGCTCTCCATTCTCCCCTCTTCTAATCTCAGTCCTCTGAACAAAACTGCCATTGTCCGTACATCGAGATAATCACACAATAACGACCGGCGCACACTTACTTGGCAGCCATCGGCCAAGGGAGCACCTGCTCAAAGGGCGTACAAGCTTTCTTGATCTGACTTTCAGGAATGCCTTCCCGATACAGGCAGAAGTATAGCTTGGCTCGCATGGTTGTAGGAACTCCCGCTCCAGCCGGACATGGCTGCCAACCCAGACATGACTTGAAATAGGGTGTTGGCGTGTCGAACCAAAAGGCATAGGCGCCATCGTCGACGGTTTTGAATTTGGCTTCTGCCCGGGTTATGGCCCATACGTCTGTGCCCATGTAGTCATCAGGATCTTCAATCTCAATAGGAGGAGGGGGCGTCTGCAAAAAGCCAAACAACGATTCGATTACAGTTTTCATGGCCGCGCCTACGCTGAGCAAACAGCCAAACCCACCACTGCCCACGCAGCCTCCAATGGCACCGGCGACAGCACCGCCAACTTTAAAAGCGGCAGCCAAGGCACTCGCCTTTTCTTCGGGCGTAATAAGGGCTGTCCAATCACGTTCCATTAAAGTGACTGTCATTGATAACCCTAGATCATGGTCGATTTCAGCGAATTTCCCGGATATGGCCGGGAACACTGTGAGACCGTGGTCCAGGAGATCCTGGAGTTTCAGTGGATGTTCCTCGCCACTGCTGTCATTGTCCGGTTCGAAGTCCTTTCCTTTCTTCACATCCACGCGTTCCCCGCAGCACCATCGCGTCGCCCCATGTTCTTTCATGCCCTTCTGCGTCATACCGTTCAGAAAAGCAAAGAACAGGTACGGCTCCTCTCCGTAGCCAAAATTATCCTTTGGATCGCCACCTTCGTTTGTGGGGTCTTTCTTACCATTGTCGTAGGTGAAGGTGTAACCAGGATAGGCGTATGCTCCTGAGTTATTTAAGATTTTCATGCCCATCCACCGGAGGTTATATTTGTAAGGACACCCAGCTGGAGGCTTAGGGCCTGTGTCACCGGCAACGGGGGAGTCCCCCCGGAGCAGCTTGCATTTGTCATCTTTGTTGGGCACCCCATCACCATCGTCATCGGGACACCCCTCTGTCCAAGAGGCTCCTCCATCATGCTCGTAAGGGCATTTGTCGTATTGGTCAGGTAGTCCGTCCTTATCAGAGTCCTGAGGCGGCGGTGGCGGCGGATAACTCCAGATGTAATAAGAACAGGCCGTATTGGATGGTTCAGATTCTATTAGAATCGGTGACTGACCAATGGGAGCTATAGGGCTAGTTTTGAAAGCCACGACCTGATAGCAATATTGATCATCTTTAACAGGCGGTTTGGTGAGCGAGTCAATATAAGTAGTGACGTTCGGTCCCACCTTCGCGATTAGCTGAAATTTCAGTCCAGCGATCGTATAGTAATTCGAACGGTAGACAAGAAAGCCATGCTCATCGTTTGAATTGTCTTGCCACTTCAGTTGGATCTGATACTTCTCTGAACCACTAATATCCGGATCAGGGGGGGCGGAAGCGTTTTTCGCCACTAAAGCACTTGGAGCTGCGGCTGGTCCACTAACCTTCCATGATTTGTCAGGCTTCACAAATTTGATCCGATCCCTAATGTAGTCGAGATCCAACTGGAGAGTTGCCGCTGAAGTCAACTGGACAGTTTCTTCGTCAAATATCTGGTACTTCGTACTCTCTGGAATCGCCCTGTAGTTTTCAAAAATCTCCTGGAGGAATTTCTGGCCTTCCGGAGACTCATCCAGTATGGATCTGATGACCATATCAGTCTCTGTTTTGTCGGTAACATCCGAGAAGTAACGCTCAAGATAATACATGAACACGGGCACAGTGATCGTGGCAACTTCGTTGCGCGTCGGCTCAGGACCAAGCATGCATTCTGCCGCTTCCCATCCATCCACAATACCGTCCTCATTAAGATCGCAGGGATCGTGTCTCTCTCGCTCAGCACCGTGCTCGGCCTCACACTTTGCCGTCTCAAGCTCGTCAATAGCACCATCCTTGTTGAAATCGCAGGGATCGTAGTCCTTTCGCTCAACAACCTTTATAATTTCACTGCCGACTCTCAAACGATCTGTAATAGGACGCAGCAGACTCTCTCGTCTTATTGGCTTTTTCACTGCAGACCGTGCAGGTGATGAAGATGAACTGCCGACTTTCAAACGATCTGTAATAGGACGCAGCAGACTCTCTCGTCTTATTGGCTTTTTCACTGCAGGCCGTGCAGGTGATGAAGATGAACTGCCGACTTTCAAACGACCCGTAATAGGAGGCGGCAGACTCTTTCGGTTTATTGGCTCTTTCACTGCGGACCGTGCAGGTG
>WOR8_10009642_pt1 | contig 11068 bp, 12 predicted proteins | sample DeeMarSeWOR38_10_FD_19890 | JGI IMG/M metagenome (IMG submission 19890)
AGAATCCGATCAATCCTAAAACGCCGGGCAGGCGCTCGAAATAGCGTGTTGTGCCGTATAGCGGTTTGGTCAGCCACAGGGCAACATAACCCACGACAAAGCCCGATATCAATCCGCTCAGGTTTAGCTGGCCCAAGACGGCACTGAAACCGAGTGCCAGAAATATGTTCAGCAGAAATAAATTCATCATTGATTTCCCATGACGGCCCTGACATAGTGTGCGGGATGGCTCAATTCCGCGGCTGCCTGCTGGGCAAATTGAAAAACAAACTCCGCCCCGAGACCGATGATGATGGTCAACGCCGTCAAAGCGGTCACCGGAACCAGCATCCAGGCCGATATGCTGCGGGCCGGCAGCGGGTCTACCACATGGTTTGCTTCAGGTGCGGGTTTCCAGAATACTTCCCCCCATATTTTGGTCATAGAATAAACGGTCAGCAGCCCCACGCCGGCGGCGATAAAAGCCAGCCAATATTGATGGACATCGAGGCTGGCCCGAATCAGGATCATTTTGGCCCAAAACCCGGAAAGCGGCGGAAAACCCGCCAGGGAAAAAGCCGGGATGAAAAATAGCCCAGCGATCCATCCCTTGCTGCGATAAATACCGCCAAGTCGGGCCAGCTCAAATGACCCCTGAAGCTGTCTGACCACGCCGCTGACCAGGAACAGATTGGCTTTGACGATAATATGGTGAACCAGGTAAAATACGGTGCCCGCTATAGCCAGGCGGGATTGCAGCGCCAATCCCAGCACCATATAGCCAACCTGGCTGATGATGTGAAAAGACAGAATACGGCGAAATTCGTTTTGCGCCGCGGCTCCCAGTACGCCGGTGATCATGGTCAGCGCTGCCGAGGTCAGTAACAGGAAATGCAAATAGGCCGTGTCAATTAAAACCACCAGTGTAAAAAAACGAATCAGCGCATAAATGCCGACTTTGGTCAACAGACCGGCAAATATGGCGGAAACTGAAACCGGCGGCGTGTGATAGGCCGCCGGCAGCCAGAAAAACAACGGGAATATGGCCGCCTTGATGCCAAAAGCGGTCAAAAACAAGACTGCCAGCGCCGTCACCAACCCCCGGTTGGCAACCAGCGGTATCTTCTGATGCAAATCCGCCATGTTGAGGGTTCCGGTCAGGCCGTACAAGAGACCGATACCGGCAATAAACAGCAGGGTGGATAACAGGTTGATGGTGACATATTTAACACCGCCGTCCAATTGGGTTTTGCTCTGGCCGAGCACCAGCAGCCCGAAGGATGCCATCAGCATCACTTCGAACCAGACATAGAGGTTGAAGATGTCGCCGGTTAAAAATGCGCCGCAGATCCCCCCCACCAGGATTTGCAGCAGACAGTAATGCCCCCGCCTGACGAGATCGCTACCGATATCCGCTTTGGAATAGAACGTTACCGCCAAATTTATAACAGCGGTGATCATCACCATCGCGGCGCTCAGACGGTCTGCGACCAGTGTGATACCGAATGGCGCCGGCCAGTTGCCGATCTGTGTCGCGAAGATACCGTGTGTATGAACATGATATATGAGCAGGCTGCCGGCGATCGTGTGCAGACCGGCATTGGTGAGAGCCAACTGGAGTGATCGCCTGGCGCTCTTTCTGACCATAACGGCCGCCGCGCCACCGACCAGGGGCAGGATGATCGGCAATATCAGCAGTTCGCTCATACCGGCCTCCCGCCTGCGGGCCCCAATTCGGGGCGATGATCATCAGCATCGTCCTCGGCCGCCCGCATCAATTCAGTCTCGACGGTTCCCAGCGCCTGATAGGCCCGGTAAAACAGAATAAACACAAAAGACAAGAGAGCAAAGCCGATCACAATCGCTGTCAGGATCAGGGCCTGTGGCAGGGCATTGGCGAAAAGTTCCTGTCCCATCGTCATTTTATTCGGGATTAACGGCGGACGCCGGCTTTCCAGACGTCCGGTGGTGAATATCAGCAGATTGATCGCGTTGCCGGCCAGCACCAATCCGAAAATAAAACGAATCAGATTGCGGTCCAAAATCAGATAAATACTGGCGGCAACCATGATCCCCACCAGAACGGCGCACAACATTTGCATTTTAATTTTCTTCCAATGCCAAAATCAAACTCAATATCGTACCCAGGACTGCAAAAAATACACCCACATCAAAAAAAAGCGGTGTTCCGACAGCCAGCTCCTGAGTTGGACCGTTTTTCCAGATCCACCAGATACCGGTCAAAAAGGGTCGGCCGCTCAACGGTGCCGCCAGTCCGGAGCCAATAGCCAGTCCAAGACCGCCCATGGCTATTTTTTGGGGAGCAACGCGAAGCGCCTGTCGAACCACTGCCGGGCCTGCGGCGATCGCAAACAGTGCAAATCCGGTGCCGGCAACTAGGGCGGCGGCAAATCCGCCGCCGGGCGCGTTGTGACCGCGCAGCAGCAAATAGACGGCAAAGGTCAGAATCAGCCCGACCAGCAGGCGCGTGGCTGTTTTCAGAATCAGTGACGGCATCAATTTACCTTTCGTTTTTGAATCAGGGCGTATCCGGCCAATCCGGCCAGGGCGACCACCGTGATTTCTCCTAAGGTGTCGAAACTGCGAAAGTCAACCAGGATCACGTTGACAATATTGCGCCCGTGAGCGGCAATGTAGCTGTTGGCCTCGAAGAAATCCGTCAGCGATCGATCCAATTCGGTCTGGCTAACTGCCAGAATCAGGGCCGTAATCATCGTACCGATCGAAACTGCAAGCAATCCGTTCCATATTTTGACCGGAGACGGCGTGGGGCGACGTGCATTTAATTGGGGCAGCCGCAACAGGACGAGTGCGACAATAATAACCGTCAACGTTTCCACCAGCAGTTGGGTCAAGGCGACGTCGGGAGCGCCATACATTAAAAACAGCATGGCGATGCCTGCACCGACTACCCCCAGACAGCAAATCGCCAGCAGGCGCGATCTCGCAATGACGACAACCCCAACGGCAACGATGATGATGCCGATCACCAGCCAGTCGGCCAGCGCCGAATCCAAATTCTGCATTATGGCGGGGGACGTGTAATCTGACAGAAACGGCAGGCCAACACCGATAACCACCGCAGCGATGATGACACTCAGATAACGGTGCAAGGAACCGTTCTGGAGGATAGAATTGAAGCGGTATGTGTAAGAGAACTTTATCGATAAACTGCCGCAGGGGTTGCTTTATCCAATAGAGTATAACTCCCAGGCTGAGCGTGGCGATACTCAACAACAACGGTTCGTTGATCCCGTAAAATAGTTTCAGCTGAATATCTTCCATGGATGGGTGAAATGCTCTCACCGCCGGCTCGATCAACCAGTGTCCGACCCAGTCGGGGAAAATACCGAAGATCAGGCCCAGGAATCCCATAATAACCGGGCCCAGCCACATGGCCAGGGGCGCTTCACGCGGTTTCAGTGGCGTTCCTGGCAGGGCCCCCAGGAACGGTTTGATGGCCACGAACCCCGCAACAGCAGTCATCAGGGAGTTGGCCAGCAATGCCGCCGTCGTGGCAAAGACCGGAAACAGATCCTCCGTCAAGGCACCTTTGTACATGATCTCCTTGCCGATGAAACCAAAAAAAAGCGGAAATCCGGACATTGAGAGCGCCGCGGCGACGGTTGCCAAAGCGGTGATCGGCATCGGTTTCCAAAGTCCGCCGAGTTGATCGATTAGGCGGGTTCCGGTTTGATGATCAATAATTCCGACGGCTAAAAATAAAGAAGACTTGTAAAGGGAGTGAACCATCAAAAAGGTCATCGCCGCAGTCAAAGCGGGGGTCGTTTTGCCGCCCAGAAACATCGTTAGGATACCCAGGGCCATGATCGTCGTATACGCCAGAATACGCTTCAAATCGGATGCGTTGACGGCCAGAACCGCTCCAATCAGTGCGGTTATTCCCCCGGAAATGACCAAGGTTCCCATCCAGGCGGCGGTGCCGCCCAGCATCGGGTGCAAGCGAGCAAGCAGGTATATGCCGGCTTTCACCATGGTTGCCGAATGCAAAAAAGCGCTGATGGGAGTGGGGGCCGTCATGGCGTTGGGCAGCCAGAAATGGAAGGGGAACTGAGCCGATTTGGTGAACGAACCGATGAAAACCAGCACAAGTACGGCAAAGTACAATGGATCTGCCTTGATTTTATCGGACTGCGCCGCTAAACGGGAAAGATCGTAGGTGTCGGTAATGCCGCCCAGGAGCAAAAACCCAATCAGAAGCGCCAGCCCGCCGCTACCGGTAATTAGCAATGCCTGGCGGGCGTTGCGGCGCGCTGCTTCCGATTCACATTCAAATCCGATCAGTAAATAGGAGATGAGGGTGGTCAACTCCCAAAAAACAAAAAGGGACAAAAGGTTATCTGCCAGCACCAATCCCAGCATGGCCAGCAGAAATCCGTGTAAATAGATGAAAAATCTGCCCCTGTCAGCTGAGTTCGGCAGATAATCTGCAGCATAAACAGACACGAAAAAACCGACACAACAGATAATGAGCCCAAACAGGAGGCTCAATCCGTCAATCACCAGTGACAGGGTAACACCCAGGCTTGGAATCCAATTCAACTGAATCCGCAACACCCCTCCGGCTGCAACCTGGGGCAGATAATAAATCAGCGTTACAAACAGCCCAAGGGGAATGACACTGGATATCCGGCCAGTTATTGACGGCTTACCGTTCTCAGCAACCATAACCATTTTCTCAGAAAAAGCATTTGTCAAACAAAGTTTACTCGGCAATCAGAAGGCGATCGCTTCTCTATTGCGCAAGGAATAACGGCCGATCGGATTGCTGGATGGCATTGAGCACCGTATCGCCGAGAAGATGCCTAAAGAGCAGATTGCGGATGCTGTTACCCATCACAATGAGGTCCATATCATTTTGTTGGGCATATTCAATTAAATGCTCTCTGGCTGATTGTTCCACCAATTCAGTTTCATTGGGAAACCCGTGGTCGCGGCAATAGTCACCGGCATCTTTTAAAAGCTGATCGGCACTGTCATCGCTTTTACCGAAATGAACCACCCGTAGACGGACATTCCGCCAGGGATTCAACTGGACGTAGCGGCGCATGGCTTTAGCGGACTCCATCGAGCCGCTGTAAGCGATCAGGACGTTGCGAATGTGACGAAATTCGGGGGAAACGGCAATAATAGGACGCACACCCTGAGAAACAAGCCGAATCAGCGCATCCCGCGGTTCCACCGTGAAGCCGTAGTCAAAGAGGCTCTTCAAGCCAAATATCGTTACGTCATTGTAGCGGGCATGGGCAATCATTGATTCAAAGGGATCGCCGGTTTCGCGTTCTATTTTTGTCGGGATATTTGATTCATCACATTTTTTTTTAAATTGCTCAATGGCGTTATCGATCCGTTCTTCGGTGATCGAAAGGCGCCTTTCGCGAAGTTTGGCGGCATAAGCCTCGCCGCCCGGAGGAATGGGGCCTACCTGTTTGAGTTGTTTGGTGTCCACGACCGTCACACCCGTGATAAGGGCACCATGAGCTATGGCGAGTTCAACGGCCCTATCAATTGCCACATCTGTATACGGGGTTCCCCCCAGACCAAGAAGAATTCGTTTGATCATAAGATATTACTCCCTAATAAGTAAATTGGCGTTAATTTTGAGGTGGAAAATAACCTCGTTTTTTCAAGTTTACATGGTACGCCATTGAGCAAAGTAAAATTAGGTTCGGAAATATAATTTTTTTAAATGGCAAAAGCAAGCCTGTTGTTTTGCGATTTTCCCGTAGAACTGCTTTCAACACCTTATCTGGTCTCCAATAAACCTACGTTCAACCTCAAGTTACCGTAATCTGTGCCGATATACCCAGCAGATGGGTTGCGTTTGTAGCCCGCTTTGCCCGGGCAAGATTGCATTACCCAATCTTTCAGAATTCTAATGTTTTGAGGTAAATCCCATGGTAAATAGCGTAACACATGCCCAGGCGGTTTCCTTAACAACCGCGGTGAATTTATCGAAGATGAAGATCAGCAGCAATCCGGTTGAAACGCTGGTCGCCTTTTCCATCGGTTCTGGAATCGGTGTAGCGATTCATGACTCTGTGATTGGAGTTGGAGGGATATTGAATATCATGCTGCCTGATTCAACCCAAACAAGTGGAATTAGTGCCGGAAAGTCCCCATTTATGTTTGCCGATACCGCCGTACCGTCTTTTATTCAGGCGCTATACGAACAGGGCACCCTACCGGAGAGAATGAAGGTCGTTATTGTCGGAGGCGCTAATATTGTGGATTGTAATGGGCTATTCAATATCGGACAAAAAAATCGTGAAGCGGTCCAAACCTTCCTGAGCCAGCATCATCTAAACATACATTATGAAGACACCGGCGGCACCCTGAGCCGAACCTTGAGCCTGGAGATCGGCAGTGGCTGTAGCTCGATTCGGATATTCGGAAGAGGGGAGCTAAAGGTATGATCAATATCGAAGACATTGTGGACCGCATCACTCTGCTTGAGCCGGTCCCTCCTGTAGCAATCCAACTTCTGGTTCTGGCTGAGGATTCGGACAGTTCAACATCGGAGATCGCCGATCTTCTTATGCATGATCCAGCCCTTACGGCGAACCTGCTCAAAATATGCAATTCTGCCTATTTGGGTCTCTCCCGTAAGGTGGAATCTGTACGAGAGGCGATTTTGTTTGTCGGTTTGGATCAGATCGTCGATCTGGTACTGTTGAACAGTGTAGCGCAAAATTTTCAGAATAGATATGATGGTTATGGACTTGGTGAAGGAGAACTTTGGCGGCACGCCGTTTCGAGCGCTCACATCGCCAAGATTTTGGCAGATCGATATGGAGCCTCGCAAATTAAGCATCTCATTTTTACCGCCGCCCTGCTGAAAGACATCGGTAAGCTGGTTTTGGGGCGTTATGTTGCGTTTTCATTTGAAAAAATTAATATATTGGTTCATTCCCAGGGATATAGTTTCAACGAAGCTGAAAAGCAAATAATCGGTATGAATCATGAAGAACTGGGGGCGATGGTGGCCGAAAAATGGTGCTTCTCCGATAGAATGACCTATATCATACGAAACCATCATCTATCCGACCCGGCTACACGAGATAATCCGGAAACAGCCTTAGTTTATTTAGCGGACATTATTTGCATGATGATGGGAGTTTGTACCGGAGCCGACGGCTTGGCCTACCGTTTCTATGCCGATGTGCTAAATCAGCTGGACTTATCCGTTAACGACTTACATGACGTCATTGCAGAGATGGGTGAACGCCAACCTTCGATCGAAAATTTAGTAAATCTGATGTGATATAAAGTATGCGATAAATGTGCCGATCTATAATTTCGGGAGGTTGCTATTATGGACATCGTCATTGGTCATGCCGCCCGCGTTAGCAAGGATGGATCAAAAGACAATGCTCTGCCTCATGACCGCAAAAAGAAAAAATTTGTCGACAGACGCAAAAACAAGCAGGATCGCCGCAAAGGTGTCAGAGACGGGGTGATTGTTACGTTATCCGGAAAAAATGATCGGCGAGTTAAGCGAGACCGAAGAAAAAAAAGGCCATATTAACGAACCCCACCTCTGCCGTTCATCGGATGCATGGTCTTGTTTGATCCTGCGGGATTGCTGAATGTAAGGTGATCGGATGGATTCATTGCTTACCTACGATAAACGATCGAACGACCCCCTGCTGTAATTGCGTCAATCCGTGAAACTTTATTCCAATTCCCTTCGGACCGCTGCGGGAAATACGACCGTTTAACTTAAATGCCTTGGTGTAACTGGGTAACTTGAAGGTCATCTCTATCTCTTGCCCAATGGTAAACTGGTCGTTGGTTTCTATGAACGCGCCCAGAGTACTGATATTGATAATATAGCTTTTAAAAGAACGATCGTCTGCGACACATGTCACCGGTATCAGGCAAATTTTACGCGGATTTTCTCGCATGAACGATTCATCAATATCTAAATCAATGGTTCGAACCGGCTCCTCCTCATACGGTAATTCTCCCAATTGCTCAAGCAGCCTCAGCTTTTCTTCTTCCGACATTTCAATTATGAGCCTAAATAACTCGGTTTTTACGTTTCCCTTTATAAGTTGTTTGAAGAGAATGAACTGTTTGTCCGGGGGCAAGGTATTGATCAGGTTAAAAAGGCGTCCCGTAACATGGTATTTACCATATTGTGAATCGATTCCCGCCATACGTGTCTACCTTTCAGAAATCCTGACAACTACAGGCCGGCTTGCTGAAACAGTCTCTGCACATCCAATCTGTTTACCATATCGGATAACAGCTCTCCAAGGATTTTTTCGGCATCGCTTTTGCCTGTCACTTTGAGCCTCTCAGCGGTACCATCGATCGTTTGACTTGAACGAACTTTTGCGTCTTTTATCAAATGGTTCGTATAGTTCATTTTGACGATCCATTTTCCCTTGGCCAGATCAAGCGTGAACTCATTGATGACAACCTCAAGGGTGGGGTCTTCTTCGTTTGCAACTTTCGAAACCTCCAAACCCTCATTTCTCAGGCGATGGGTGAATACCTCGGACAATAGCGGGAATAACTCGAAGACGCCCACTAAATTTCCAGTTCCATCCGCATTCAACACAATCAACGAGAATGTTCGGTCAAAATCTTTTAACCCTTTTTTGGCATTTGGGGTCAAAAACATGTTGTCAACTCGTTTGTCGCTGAATTGGAGGGCTACGCGTCTTCCTTCGAGACCTGCAGTTGATGAAACATGCGACTGAGAAAATTAAAAAGATCAGCAGAAATGCCGCTCGCGGTCCCTGAATTTTCGGTTCCATAATTCTCCTCCAGGTTCTTTTTAGAGAGTTCCTATTTATTAGAAGTATGGCGAAAAGTCGACAACCTGTCAAGTCTGATGGGTTTGGTAAAAACGTCTAAATCAGCGTCGACCTTGAGACAAATGCGATCCGTTACATTAATCCCATGACGTCGAAGATACCTGCCTCCAGGTCCACAATCAAAAGTTTATTGCGTAGCAGTTCATTTTTCTTCTGGATAATTTTTATCACCTCTGCAGATTGCAGCGCCGCCAGCACGGTGACGGCATAGGGAACCGTTCCAAGGGTAGTCTCAGCCCCCTTGAAAGGCGCCTTATCCGGGTCGCCGTATATCATTTGCAGGCCCGGGTCTTCGGGGAAAATGGTTGTGACGTGCCCGGCGGCACCGGCGACTGCGGCAGATACCAAAGGAGACCCAATCTGACGACAGGTATTTTCTAGAACGAACCGGGCATGGATATTATCCAGACAGTCTACCGTAACATCTGAATTCTCCAGCAGTTGGCTGGCGTTATGTCGATCTAGAAATTCAAAGTGGACCTTCACCCTGATGGAAGGGTTTATGTCATGAATTCGTTCGACGGCTGCCTGCACTTTGGGTGTATTGATACGATCGCATGTACTGAGGAATTGCCGGTTTAAATTGCTATCCTCAAACCGGTCTCCGTCAATGAGATTCAAATTACCGATGCCTGCACGCCCTAAAATTTCAGTTACAGCTCCACCCAAGCCTCCCAGGCCAACCACGCTCACCCGTGATTTGAGAAGGGCGGCTTGCTGCTCAAGCGAGAAAAATTTCATGTTGCGTGCATATCGCTCGGGGACAACGCCCTGCTCCAGAGCCGTTATTTCAATCTCATGACCGCTGAGCCCGGCGTGTTTCGATAATTTTTGAACGTGATCAACCGAGATGCTGGTATAGGAAGTGTTATCAGGATATTTTTTGGATATTGATTTTTCCAGGATTTCATTGATCGGTCCGGTTGCCAACGCTATCCTCCTCCCACAGGAGGAAAAATTCCGACCCGTTCTCCCCCATCTAAGGTTGATGTAAGATCGGATTTGACACCGTCAACGAATATCAGTTTGGCTTTCTCTTCAGGAATTCCGAGCTGCTCCAGTAAATTGCGAATGCTGATTCCCGGCTCAATGCTGTAATTGTTGGCGGAAGGCGGCGTAAATCGCTGCAAGTTTGCAAATAGCTTTATTTGAATTTGCGACGTCATTTTTGGATTTAAATTCGTTGTGATGTGGTGTATGAGAATGCCTTTCTCTCAGCAATTTATCCCTGAGGGCGGGATTTTAATTTTGAAGACCGGCGATCATTTTCTAACACGATCAACGGGCCCCGAACACGATTATGCACCAAAATTTTTGGCGGTCGGTGCCTGTGCCGATTTAACCTGTCAAGGTCGAATTTAGGTCCGAATTAAACGAAAGTCAAGAGTCAATAGGATGTCACAAATGAACACCAACCTGGATATCAAGTTAAGCGTCCACGAAGTAGATCCTGAGTCGTTGCAGCGTCGGTGAATTGCATGACGATTGCCGCGACCATTATACCCATTTTTATCATTATTCTTGTCGGATGGGTAGCCCGCCAACGGGGATTCATCCCAGATAGTTTTTTCGAACCAGCCAACCGGCTGGTTTTCTATCTGGCTATTCCTGCCATGGTATTTCGGGCGATCTCAAAAGCCTCCTTGAAAACCGAATTTGATGCTTGGGTGCTAACCGCAACCTTAGTGTCTGTCCTGATCATGTTTCTGATTACGTGGGGTCTTGGAATCGTTTTGCGTATTCCCCGCCGACAACGCGGGACCTTTATACAAAATTCGTTTCACGGAAATCTTGGATACATTGGTCTTGCGGTGGCCTTCTACTACTTGGGAGCCGAAGGTTTCGCCAGAGCGAGTATCATTGCGGGCTTTATGATGATTCTGCAGAATTTGCTCTCCGTTTTGGGTCTTCAAGTTTGCGCTGGGAGCAGCACGCAAGGCGCAACACGGTGGTATGCGGCCGTCAAAATACTGGGAAACCCGATTATCTGGTCGGCACTGGCCGGCATGTTTTTCTCGTTGTCCGCCACACCGCTGCCGGCAATATTAGATCGATCCTTAGCTATACTAAGCGGGCTTGCTCTACCCATGGCGCTTTTGATCATCGGCGGGTCGCTATCTTTTGAGTTGCGCAATTTCAGACCGGCTGCCGTGATAGTAGCCGTGATGATAAAGCTGGTGATCTTACCCGGCTTTCGATTTTTGCTATATCATTATTTC
>WOR8_10008294_pt1 | contig 11067 bp, 16 predicted proteins | sample DeeMarSeWOR38_10_FD_19890 | JGI IMG/M metagenome (IMG submission 19890)
TCTACAACTGTCATTGGGAATCCTCCTTTGGAAAAACAGTTGAATGACTACCTTGATTATACACTGGAACGATTTTGTTCAGACACATTTTATTCCCAAAACTCTTCACGTAATCCACTCCAAACCGCTCTCGATCACCCAGCGTCCTTCCTTTTTGATCATCAGGTAGTAACCGCCCTTGATTGGTTGCTTATAGTGGAAGCTCTCGATGTAAACCAACGCTTGACTGAAATCGGCATTGAAACCGACCCGCGAGAGATATACAAACCCATAGGAATTGGGATATTTCTCTTTTAACAATTTCCATCCGCTAGCCTCGTCCAGAGGACGAAATTCATCGACCTCTTCCTGGGTCAGCAACTGGTACTCCACCCCAAAATCCAGAATTGGTTTGAGTTGGTAAGGTTGCTGGTTGCGCTCCTTAAAGCTGGCGACCAGCTCCGGTGCCAGGGGAGTATGCTTATGGAATGCAGCCAGCTCTTGCTCCAAGATCTCCGTTTTGTTAGCCCGGGTGTGATCGATAATCAAAATCTGATTGATATTATCGCCTTTGAATTCGGCTTCGAGTAGAGCATTATAGACAGCGTATTCCTCAACATCTGGATCAGGTTGCGGTGTGGCGGTAGACTCGTTCACCGGGGTGGGACTAGCTGGCGAGGGTGTAAGGTCTTGCTGGCAGGATGCGCAAAGATAAGCGCCGAAAGCCAATATCAGAATAAATCGAGTTCTCATGTACATATTCCCTCTTTGCCTTTCATCTTGATTGATACCTACCAAGATGGCATCATTGAAATCTTCACGATTGGAATCCGTAACTGGCCTCGATTACCCAGCGCCCATCCTGTTTAATCATCAAATAGTACTCCCCCTCCATGAGTCTCTCGTAGTGAAAAGTGCTCATGAAAACCAATGCTTGACTGAAATCAGCATTGAAGCCAACCCGCGAGAGATATACAAATCCATAAGCATTGGGATATTTGTCATAGAGTAATGTCCATCCGCTGGCCTCGTCCTCCGAACGCAATTCATCTACCTCTTCCTGGGTCAGCAACTGGTATTTCACCCCAAAATCCAGAACTGGATTAATCAGGTAAGATTGATTGTTGCGTTCCTTAAAGCTGGCGATCATTTCCGGTGACAAGGGAACATACTCTTGGAACTCAGCCAGGTTCTGCTCTATGAGCTTTGCACTGCTAACTTGGGTGTGATCGATAATCAAGATCTGATCGATGTCATCGCCTTTGAATTCAGCCTCGAGCAGAGCGTTATAGACGGCGTATTCCTCAATATCTGGATCAGGTAGTGGTGTTGCAGTTGGCTCGATCACCGGGGTAGAGCTAGCTGGTGTAGGGATAGGGTTTTGCTGACAAGCAGCACAAAGGCAAACGCCAAAAGCCAATATCAGAATAAAACGAACGCTCGCGTACATGGTTCCTCCTTTTCGACTGATGATCCAAATCATTTAACAGTTTGACCCCATTGTAGCTCGTAGCCGTGGTGAGATGTTCCAACTCGCAAAAAAATACAACTATACAACTAACAATGAGAAGCTAGTACCCGGACAACATGTTATTGATTGGTGAAGTTGCTGTACGCAAAAGGATACTTCACCAATCAAAATAAACTTGGACGGGCACTAGGCAAGAATGAATAACCTACGAAAAAATTTCCAATGTCTCTCCCAATGTGATATACGTGGATATCGACAGCATAATTACTAAATTAATTATACACTTGAGTTTCTAAAAACCATTAGCAAACCTTATGGGGGCGCCTAACTCCAACTACAGTTGAATAATGAATTTTGAGAAAACTCTACCAGACATGATTGACAGGGGCCTACCGATTACCTATACTAATAGTAAGTATTGAAAAGCTGACTACCCAACGATTTGATACCTTTCAAGTAACTACCAACGACGTCAAAAGTAACCGTTAGTTGCGAGAGGAGTGAAAGTGGAGGAAGAAACTAACAAACCCAAAGATGTTGAGGAGTGGATTGAGCTGGCAGGCAAAGCATCAGAAGAAGGGGATAAAGAAAAAGCCCGCGAATACCTTCAGAATGCAGTAAATGTTGATCCAGAAAGTGCAAAGGCATGGGGTTATCTCAGTCATTTTGCGCAATCAAAAGATGACGAAATATATGCCTTGAAGAAAGTTCTGGAATTGCAGCCAGGCAATCAAGGTGCGGCAGAACGATTGCGGCTTGTGCAAGAAATGCTCGAGTAGCTCATACCATTCCAGAAGCCTGATCTCAGATGAAAATAATTTTCTCTCTTCATAAAACCAAAAGAAAACTTCTGTATATTTTTATTCCCACACTCATCGTTTCTTTATGTATGCCCCTAACTAGCACATTAGCAGATACGGGTACTAACCCAACTATGAAATTTGAATTGCAATACAATATTGTCCCAGTGTCTGTCGAAAGCGCGAAATTGATGTTTTGTGATGATCTGGATTGCAAAGTCAGTCAGGAAGTGCTAGGTCCTTTTTGGTGTGACCAAAACTCTTGCTCGTATAGATACGGAGGCAAAGGGTATTACAAGTTAGTAATAACCTATTCTGACAAAACACGAGAAAGCAACGTTTTTCAAAAGACAAGATACAACTCCAGTTTTACCGTTATCGTGAATCAAGATGGACTGCAAGTAACGGAGAACTGGAGTGGCTTACCTTATGAACCTGGAAGCCAAATTAAAGTATTTTTGATTGCACTGGCAATGACAATTCCTATCGAGTTGTTGGTTGCGGGCATATTTTTAAAGATTCGAAAGCAACCTTATAAACCAGCAATCATAATAACTGCTAATCTTATTACGTTGCCCATTGTATGGTTTGCATTTCCGTTTATCCGCCTTGATGGTTTTGTTGTAATATTTCTGGGAGAATTATTTGCGCTCTTATTTGAAACTTGGTACATAAAAAAGAATTACAGAGATATATCCTATATAACTTCATTTTGGTTAAGCTTAAGTATAAATCTTGCAAGCTTCTTAATTCCCGTCCTTCTATTACTTAAGGGACTTATTCCTGATATTCCTATGTACTAATAATCACGCCAAACACTGCTAGCCGGCAGAAACACGCGATAGAACGAGAGAGGAGAGAATGATGGGAGAATATCGAAGAGTTACAAAAGAATGCACACTGGAGAATATGCGGCCTGAATTGGCTGAAGCCATAAAAGCGCATATTGAACGATATGAAATAGAAGGGGTTATAGAAAATATGCTGATAGGTGGTGAGACCATATCGACAAAAGAAAAGAAGGGTTTGTTTGGAAGGAAAACAGAGGTAGAGATAGGGGGAGTTATTCTGACGCCCAAATGGCTGATATGGGCAGGTGGAAAAGAGAGTGAAAATGTAGGAGTACTCTCGGCAAGATTACAGGATCTTCGAGTGCAAGATTACGAAGAAACGAAAATGTACCAGATGATCGAAGATACGGGGGTAAATGTAGATGGTTTCCAAACGGGACAAGAGATAGGTTCTGGAAGCGTATTCATTGGGTTGGGAAATGAACCAGCGGCGAAAAGATTCAGAGAAATGCTGAAGGAAGCAATAAAAAAGGTGTGATCGGAACGCGTTCGGCAAGCAGTTTTTTACGCCCGAGCATTTTTCTGCTGGCTGGAGGAAAAGAAATGAAACGGAAAATGATGATGGTGTATGTGGTGTCCGCGTTAGTTGTTGGCCTTTGTTTCGCATGCGGCGCGGCGAATAACAACGTCGAGTCTGTGTCCTTGATGCAGCTTATCGTGAATCCCGAGGAGTATCACGGGCAACTGGTTCGTGTCATCGGCGTCTCTAGCATTCAGTTCGAGGGCGATGCTATTTGGTTCACAAAAGAACATTACGAAAATTTCGCCTATATGAACGCACTCTGGATTGAGCCCGACTATGATGCCCTTGGAGCCACGCGACAAAAAATGGAACAGTTCAACGGGAAATATGTTCTTGTAGAAGGAGTCTTCAACAAGGATAATCATGGCCATATGGGGATGTACGGTGGAGCTATAGAGAAAATCACGCGGTTTCAGCTATGGGAGGAAGATGAGAAGACCAGCCAGCCAACTGACGCACCCTCACTCCCTGCTACTACGCCATCACCAGACTCGACCGTCTGGCGCAAAGTCCGCTCGCCGTTATTCCCCTCAAACTGGGCCCCCACTGCCGAAACGGTCTGGGTGCGCTATACTTTTGCGTATGGCAGCAATCTTGATGAACTCATTGACGGCGAGTATGTAACGATGCCGCTTTCCAAAACGGAGTGTAGGGGAGACAATGTGAAAACCACTGTGTTAAGCGATGAGATGGTGCAAGCGGCGATTCAAGGCGCCATTCCAATCGATGAAGCGACTCGCCTGATTCTCCAAGATGAAAAGCCTGTTACTGGGGATTGTGTCAATATGACACAACTGCCCGACCCCAACCTGCCCGAAACCAAAGAACTGCTTGCATATTATCGCGCGTGGTTCAAATACAATGGCGCATTCTTGGAGTTGATCCGTAAAGATCATGCGGATTTCATTGATTGGGTAATGTCAAATGAGTAAATGTCCCCTATATTTTTCTGCTTCACAAAAAGCCGAACGGGAGTCTTCAATGAAACATAAATCATTCACACATATTTCATTTACCAGATTTTCTCTTCTAATTGCTGTCTTAATGATGCTGGCCAGCCTATTAACTTCATGTACCTCATTTGTAAAATCTGAAGCAACCTTTGAAGGGCTTTACGCAACCTCATTTGAAGTCTCTGTTTTTTATCCGTGCGGCATGACTGAAGACATAGAAGATCAGGGGAATAAAGACTTGGGGTATTGGTTAACTTCAACGCCGGATTCTGGCTTCAACGAACAATTAACAGAATTCTCTGCTCTAGCAGAACCTACGGGGCTTAGAGTGTATGTAAAATTTACCGGGGTACGTTCACCTACAAAACCTTTTGGCGGATATGGGCATTTGGGTATGTACTCGAATCAAGTTACTGTACTAGAAGTATTAGAGATGAAACCTTGGAGTGATTCTGAATGTGTGGGAGGGCCATAGGAATGGACACTAAAGTAAACCTGAGTATGAGTACGCGAGTTGGGGAGCAAACCTGTTCAGCAGGTGAATAAACTGTTGTGCGTCAGGAGAGAAAGATGAATCATAATATAGTTTTGCAAACGCGAAAAAACTTGAAACAAATTATAAGAATAATGCTCCAGACAATGTTTGTTGGGTGTAATGCGTGTGGGATAGTTGTTGAAAGCCCAACGGGAGTAGTAGATGCCAATCAAAACTGGGTGATTATTGAGGAAAACCAGGCCGAAGACATGGGGATTGGAGCGTGGCTATTACATAGCGATGATTTTTGGACGCCATCTACCGATGACATATTGAGATTGGAGGAGGGAGTAGCTGAGTATTTGCGTCAGAATTCGGGCGCATTTTATCGTCAGCCGCCAGTGTGGGAGCGGCTCGATGAATATCGGCGTCAATATATAGGGTATGCCATTGAGGGAAAGAAAATCATCTATGGCAACTTCTTTTGCAGTGAAGAAGATAACTGGCAGCAAGAATTCGTAATGGTGATAGATGGCGGAGATTGTTATTTCCAGGTTAAATACGATGTAGAGAGTGGAAAGTTCATCTACTTAGCAGTAAATGGAGAAGCGTAAATCTAGAGCGAGAAAGTACCGGGCTGTGAGAGGATTGTGTTGACTATTCAATCACCTTGATCTTCCTTTGATCTAATTTTTAGAATTTTGCCTACGGTGCCCGGTCCAAACACCATATCCACGATAGCCATTACAAATATAAACCCAAACAAGAGAAAGATAAATCCTCCAATGACCGTGACTAAGATATTTGTCGCCAGGCCATATATCCAAATCGTTAGCGGCTTGCGAGTGGGGGTATTAAGATAGTTATTGATCCGTCTCGCGGTCCAGTTTGAAATGAACCCATACTCATCGGAACCTGTCAGGACAAACTCACCCGTATCGTTGACCAATACAACCTCGAAAGAATAAAAAGTGTACTCGTCTCCGTCCTCATCTTCCCCGTAGTGGATTTCCCTATTAACGTAAGCTTCCTTCAAATCAGTGAGTGAGATTTCCCGTATAGATATCACCCAAGCTATACGTTCTTGAATCTGACAATCAATTTGTTCTCGATTCACGTGGCGACAGGTGAGGATTGGCAATGGCTGTACGTTCATTATCGCTATACCTCCAAAACTTAAGGCGAGGATAAACATAAGACCCACAACTTGTATCAGGCGAAACATCAACCTATTGATAGGTCGAAGATTCAGTTTACATTTTTCACAATTAGTTTGGTTGTCAGGGTACTTGGTTTTACATCTCGGGCAAGTTATTTCTGTCATATCCGTTGATCCCTCTCATAATTGTTTGAGTGCAAGTGCGCTATAGGATATACTAATGATTATAAGACATCTCATATTCGGATCACAGGCATATAGCCCACACTGTTAGCGAGAAATCCATTATGAGATCCATAAGAGTATACTTGTTTGTATTGCTTCTGCTTACCATATAGGTTGTGCATCAAACTCGGGCATCCACAGGGATGGTGAGCCGTGGTTCGAATAAGAGAAGCCAAAAGGGAGATTCTCAAGATGGAAAGGTGGTTTCTAACATGTCTAATAAAATGAATACTGGCACTAAAGGGGTGCTACTGGTTATTGGCGCATACATTGTCACATTTGGGGTTGCGATCTGTATCATTGCGCTCGCTGCCGCAACCTTCATAGATACAACCAATTGTGGCGCTGTGAGTCGGGCGCTGCCGGTGTTGTGGGGCACAGTAGCTGTGGTGTTCCTTGCCAGTGTCATCGTGGTAGGAATCCTGGCATGGAAGATTATTCCGAGCCTCGCTGGGCGCTTGGTGGTCATAGCCGTGTACGGAGTAGCGATGCTGGTTGGCTATGTTGGAATCGCCTTCGGATTGTTGGTGGCTTTTAACTGCTGAAATCAAGGGGAGATAATAAACAAGATAATTATGAAGTGGGTATACTGTTTTTGAGCTTTCTCATGCCCAGTACGTAATTCCTGATTTTGTAGTTGACAAAAACTGGGAATAACAGTATCTTTTTTATGTATTAAAGCAATAACGCTAGCAGAGATGCTCCCAACACGAACGCGTTTTTCATGAAAGATACGTTGATTTGAGGGCAACAAAATGATGAAAAAGGGAACGCTTTTTGTAGCATTGTTTACGTTGCTTATGGTGGGGGCCTGCAAGGGTTCAGAGATGCAAGCGGGGGCGGAGTGGTTGCGTGAGCCCGATTTAGAAAACGTGCAAAGTGAGAACATCCTCGATATCCCACAAACTGACATCTATGAAGTGACCGCATCGAAAGTTAATCTCGCCTTCAGCGCATTGGAGGAGACAAGTATTGCCAAATTAACACCTGAAAGCGCAATCGGATTTACAGGTCATTACTACACTTGCCCCCCGAACAAACAGCCATACCTGGTCAGGGCTGTCTATGGTCATGCCGGAACAGGAGCTTTTTCTCTCAAACGACTTGAGGATGACCTTTTGATCCTTCATCAATCGCTGGGGCACTCAACAATCTATCAGAAAACTGCGCTCGTTGTAAATCTTGATTACGAACCGGACCAGGTCTTTATTCGTGTGAAGATTGCCGAATAAAGTTCTGCAATTTCATGAAAACCTCGAGGGAGAAGTGCGGGATACATTCAAATTAGTGATTGGCATGTTGCTGTTGATAAATCTGGCAGCGTGTAATACCCTTCCAAGGGACAAACCGCCGGTTGATATTCCCTTGACAGCTACGGAAGAAAGCCCGACGGCGGTGGCAAATCAGAGCTGGATGATTGTCACCGAAGAGTACGCTGAAGAAAAGGGAATAGCATCCTGGCTGGTAGAGGGTGATGGCTATTGGACGCCATCTGAAGACGACATCTTGAAGCTTGAAGAAAAAATAGGGGAGTATTTATCTCAAAATCCCAGCCAATTTTATCGCCAACCGCCGGTGTGGGAGCGACTTGATGAGTATCAACGCCAATACATCGGGATTGAGCGTGGGGACAAGCAAATTATCTATGGCAATTACTTTTGTGATAGCGGAAGGGTAAACTGGCGGGAGGAATTGGTGATCGTGGAAGACGGGGGCGATTGTTTCTTTCAAATTGAATACGATGTAGAAAGCGAGGTGTTCATCAAGCTTCTGGTAAATGGAGTATCGTAATGATAATGAAGACAGCCTTCTATGTGGTAACAAGTTTTCGTAGTTAGGTTCGCATACACCTTCGATTGAGGTGAGAGGAGGAGAAATGGAGAATCTTATTGGCTACAGCGTGATCATCGTAATAGCTGCCATTTTTGGTTCCCTCAGCTATTGGTACGGCGCGAGAACGACGAAGAAAAACAAGGCCGCCGCAAAATGGCCGACGGTGCCGGGGGTGATCATCAGCGCCGAACTAGATAGCTATGTCAAACATGATGATGATGGCGATGCCACCACCATGTACAGGCCGCTCATCATTTACGAATATGAGGTGGAGGGCCAGAAATATAATAACAACCGAGTGAGAGTGCAAGCATTTGTCGCAACCAACATGCAAAGCGTTTCAAGTAAGAAGCTAGAAGAATACCCTGTGGGGGGTGCGGTGGAGGTACACTACGACCCCCTCAACCCCGAAGATGCTCTCCTAGAGATCGACCCAAGCAAGATCAACGTACCCATGATCATCGGGATCATCTGCGGGCTGATCGTACTTTATACCGCTTTCCTGTTGATTAGGAACTTATAATCTCTAAGCAGCTCGCATTATGAGGAAGGAATATTATGAAGCAATTACATGAAGGCTTGGATTATAAGCTGTACAAAATATACATTTGGGGCGGACTACTGCTTATTGTGATTTACATTGTCGTTGCAGTGTTAGTATTCGATACTCCCAGCCTGGACGGCCCAATAGACTTTCTGGTGACTGCCGGACCGTTAATGATCTGGTTCGTTGGTATATTGTTATATTGGTGGTGGGTGTTCCTGTTTAAAGGCAATAAGGAAATGGAAGAATTGGTCCAAGCTCAAGATGAGGGGATTCCGGGTATCAGTGCATTAAAAAGCTGGAACAACTTACATCAGGCCATGGCGATCAGCGGTGGGGATGTGGAAGAGTTGATCAAAAACGCTAAAAAGGCGAACCGCCCTATGATTCTCTGGTATGGGAGTACAAATCTGATAGCGATCTGGATTTGCGGTTATATCACCCTGGGTAATCTTGGAATCATAAAAGGGAATGATATTTGGCCCTTGTTGTACGGGGCTTTCATCTGGATTGGGGTGATGATCTTCGGGACGCCTTTTCTTCTAGGGTGGGGAAGCAAGTCTGCGGAGAAGGCTTATTTTGCACCATTGGGCCTGGCAATTACTCAAGTCCCGGGGTTGAAGCCAGACGTGATTGGAATGATTGGGGGCGGTCAGATGCTGATTCCTGATGGTCCAGCCATTGTTGAAGGAGAGCGTCACGGACGACTGGTACATATAGAAACAATCGATAAACATAGCCTGACCGTCTTACAGGCCAGTCTGCCTGAATTCAAGGTGCTAAGCAAAGAAGGTAAATTAACGCCCGATGCAAATGTCCCGGAGCATGTTGTGGATGCGCTCAAAGGCTTGCGCAAGGCGAAACGCTGGCAAGGGATAGAAGTTTATGCCGGGCCAGATGGAATAGCCGTTCAGCGCGAATCGAAGGGCACCAATATGTGGTTATATGATTTGTGGTTGGCTGAATACTTGTTAGACAAAATCAGTGTTGCCATAAATTGAGAACAATTTGTTAATTTAATCAGATATCTTTATCCTTTTTCAGGAGGTGAAAAAATGGATGAAAAAACCAAGAAGCAAATGGCGAAGATGGTAGATGCGCTTCAGCCACACTGCGATGAACAAATTGCTGCCGCCATGACCTGCAGCCTCCCCGGTTCGATGGGCTCATTGTTGATTTCCAAGTTGCTGGGTGGCAGCGGGGGGAGTGTGCAATCCGTCAAACTTCCTAACCCGGTCTTCATCGCTGTGGGATCCAAATCGATTTACGCTTTCGATTATGCGCCCAGGGGATTTAATTTCAAGATTAAGAAGGAAGTTGCGCGCTGGCCCAGAGATGAGGTCCGCGTGGAATCCGAGAATACCGGTGCTATGGCAACCTTCACTCTGTTTACGGGCTCAGGTGAGAGTTATTCTTTTGAAATCCCTACCATGATGGGCGGCAGGGAACTCGTTGACGAGTTCTTCGAAGCTTTAGGAGGCTCTTAAGCCTGACAGAAAAAATTGATACTTCATGTCAATAAAATCGAAATACTGCTTCTTGCATAATTTCCTGAAGTAGTATCTGACAAATTACCTTCAAAAACCAAGTTTTTTGTTCGGATATTTACGCAGTACTCTGTAGTCTGCTACCAAAAGCCTGAAAACGTTGAGGTGATGTTATTTTTGTTGCTTGTTGAAAAAGAAGAAGAATGAAATGAAAAAACAATCTCCTGTATTTCATAGAACATTGCTCATCCTTGCGCTTTTCACTATCCTGATGTGTCCTGTGCTGTTCATCGGTGGGGTGTTTTTTCCTTCTTCATTGGGTTTTCTAGAACCAGTGCTTTGTCCATCAGGTATGCATTTAGATAAGTTGACGGAATCCATGTCTGACGCTCGCGGAAATGTAACTGCAATTTATCTTGCTTGCACTGATGGGCGTGAGCAAGTAGATGTCACCGGAAGGATGCTGATCATACTTTTTGGAGTTGGAATCTTGGGTGTGGGTTTACTTGTAACTTGGGCGCTGATTAGTCCGGGCAAAAAGCTAGATGGTCCTAAAATCGCGATGGAATAAGTATTGCCAGTGAATTGTAGCAATCGCCGCTACTGAGAGAAAGATAAAAATGGGAACACAAGCAACCCGAACAAAAGGACGGCTAACTGTAGTGGTCTTAGTGACCCTCTCACTGATTATTATGAGCGGGTTCTGTATTTGTAATGCTGTCACCGTCGCGCTTTCCAAGAGTACTGATACCGATCCTTTTGCTTTG
>WOR8_10006666_pt1 | contig 11065 bp, 10 predicted proteins | sample DeeMarSeWOR38_10_FD_19890 | JGI IMG/M metagenome (IMG submission 19890)
CGCTCGGATGCTTCCGCCATAGACTGCCAGAATGCGTCGCCGGCTGTGTGTGTCCCGCGGCCACGCTCTAGCGCTGCGTAGCCGCCGTCGAGGAGCTCGGGGAAGACGACCGCATCGACGCGCCTGAGCCCGCGGTTGCGGTCAACGAGACGCTGGTCGGCACCAAGGGCAAGCCTGATGCGCTCGTGCGACTGCCTCATCCTCACGCTCCTTCTGTGCTATGGGGGAAACGCCCCGGGCGGTGAGACCGGGCGGAAACGAAAAAGCCCCGGCCTGAGGCGCGGGGCTCGGAGGTCTGGGCGCATCCTGCGCTCAGACCGCTGCGACCTTGACGGCATGAGGACCCTCGGGTCTCTCTCTGTTGATGTCACAGCTGACCGACCCGAGCTCCGTGAACCGGCCTCAGGTGCCTTGAGGGATCGCCCTCTGCCGGCCGAAGAGTGCCGCGCCAGCCCGGTGCCGACATCTCCGCATTTCTGGGACATAAGATAGCGGAAGACCCCAGGAGTTGCAAGACCGTCACTGCATGATCAGGAGAACTTCACGACCGAGCAGTCCGCTCCAGGAGACGGCGTACCATCCCTGCAGATGGACCTCGTCCATGAGCACCGCATCGTGCAGTTCGCGATCGGCTCGCGAGAGGGTCGGGAAGCTGTAGCGCCGTCGCATGAGGTCGTTCTCCTGAGGTCTCCTTACGGAAGCTGTTTCGAATAGCGTGCCAGGTTTTTTTGCCTCCCGGGGACCGGATTTCGGCAGGGGGGAGAGCACGATGTGCACTTTCGCGGACGCCGATGCGTCAAATCGTAACCATGCGGTGGGCCGCGCCTTTTGTACAATCTCCAGTTTTTGGCTATATTGGGGGCTATAATTACCCACCCCGCGCTATTGAAGGAGAGATCATCTATGTTGAAGACCATCGAAGAGCTGCTGGCATCAGAGGCCCGTTCGCTCCTGGAACACCGCTGCAAGGGGTTCCCCCAGGAATCGCTCCATCTGCCAGGCCCGGATTTTGTAGACCGCGTCCTGGCCGTGAGCGACCGGCAGCCCGGGGTCCTGCGGAGCATCCAGCAGCTGTACGACCACGGCCGCCTGGCCGGGACGGGCTACCTGTCGATCCTCCCGGTCGACCAGGGGATCGAGCACTCGGCGGGCGCCTCCTTTGCTCCGAACCCGGTCTACTTCGATCCCGAAAACATCGTAAAGCTCGCCATCGAGGGGGGCTGCAACGCCGTGGCCTCGACCTTCGGCGTCCTGGGCTCGGTCGCGCGGAAGTATGCGCACAAGATCCCGTTCATCGCCAAGATCAACCACAACGAGTTCCTCTCCTACCCGAACACCTACGATCAGACCCTCTTCGGAGACGTCGACATGGCCTTCGAGATGGGAGCCGTCGCGTTGGGCGCGACGATCTACTTCGGCTCCGAAGAGTCACGCCGGCAGATCCAGGAGGTGAGCGCCGCCTTCAAGTACGCCCATGAACTGGGGATGGCGACCATTCTCTGGTGCTACACGCGCAACAGCGCCTTCAAGACGAAGGAGAAGGACTACCACGTCTCGGCCGACCTCACCGGCCAGGCGAACCACCTCGGCGTGACCATCGAAGCCGACATCATCAAGCAGAAATTGCCCGAGAACAACGGCGGGTACACCGCGCTGAATTTTGGCAAGACGCACCCCAAAGTCTACAGCGAGCTCACTACGGACCATCCGATCGACCTGGTCCGCTACCAGGTGGCCAACTGTTACATGGGCCGTGCGGGGTTGATCAACTCAGGAGGCGCCTCGGGGAAGAACGACATGGCCGACGCCGTGAAGACAGCCGTCATCAACAAGCGCGCCGGTGGCATGGGTCTCATCTCCGGCCGGAAGGCATTCCAGCGGCCGATGAAGGACGGCGCTAAGCTACTGGAGGCGATCCAGGATGTCTACCTGACCAGGGAGGTCACCGTCGCCTGAGGACTCAGTCCTCCTCCAGACGGTTGCGCACCAGCACGAGCACGGCGGACTGGGGAACGATAAGGTAGCGCGTCTCCTCGAACTCGATTTCGATGGCCTGCTCGCGGAGGAAGATCGCATAGTCGCCCTCCTCGGCCTGAAGTGGAATGTAGCGCATGGGATCCTTTGGCGTCGACCAGGGCTCGTCCTCGCTGAAGTTCGGATTGGGGATGGGGTAGCCTGGGCCCACGCGGACGACGCGGCCGGTGGCGACCTTCTCCTTCTCCCGTACCGAGGGGGGGAGGTAGAGTCCCGATTTTGTCTTGTCGGCGCCATCATCCGGCGTGAGCAGGATGCGGTCCCCGACAATCACCATTTCCTTGCGCAAATGCATGGGTCCTCCCGCCGGGCGCCTTCTCGTTCAGGGGGCGCCCGCTGTCGTTGGTATTCTACGCAATCCCGGGCGCAAGCTCAACTCCCGATGTCTTGATTCTCAGTGTCCGGTTGGGTATCTTTAACGCTGTTTTCGACGTGCCCACCGCACAGACGACCTGTTCACAACCCCGGTCAATACCATGAGCATTGCGGTTCGCAACCTGACTAAAGCATATGCCGACCAGAAGGCGGTCGACGACATCTCCTTCGACGTCCGGACCGGCGAGATCCTGGGCTTCCTCGGTCCGAACGGGGCCGGAAAGACCACAACGATGAAGATCATCACCTGCTACATGCCCCCCAACGCGGGCACCGTTGAGATCGACGGGCTGGACATCTCCGAGCACTCCCTCGAGGTCCGGCGCAAGATCGGGTACCTTCCGGAAATGAACCCCCTCTATATGGATATGAATGTCCTGGACTACCTGGAGTATGCCGGCCGGCTCCACGGCATCGAGCCCCCGGGGATCCCGCGCCGCATCAAGGAGATGGTCGATGTCTGCGGCCTGGAGCAAGTCCGGCACAAGGACATCGGGGAGCTCTCCAAGGGGTACCGCCAGCGCGTCGGGCTCGCTCAGGCGATGATCCACGACCCCGAGGTGCTGATCCTGGACGAGCCCACCAGCGGGCTGGACCCGAACCAGATCGTCGAGATCCGCAACCTGATCCGCCGCCTGGGGCAGGCCAAGACGGTGATCCTCTCCACGCACATCCTCTCGGAAGTCCAGGCCACCTGCGACCGCGTGCTGATCATTAACGACGGGAAGATTGTCGCCGACGGTACCCCCTCACAGCTCCAGCGCGAGTTTACCGGTGGGGAGCGGATCACGCTCGAGCTGAAGGCGCCGAAGGTCAATCCGCTGGAGGAAATACTGCCAAAACTTCGGATCATCGCCTACGTGAAGAACGCCACGCTGGTGGCGCACGAGGGCGACGTCTGCACCGTCGACCTCGACGTCGACAAGGGTGCTGACGTACGGGAGGCCGCCTTCCGCCTTGTCGTGTCGGAGAACTGGGTCCTCCTGGAGATGCACCGCCATACGACCTCCCTGGAAGAAGTGTTCCACAAACTGACCATGAGCTGACCATGCCGTCCGTCCCGAACATCCTGACCATCTTCCGGCGCGAGATTCGTTCGTATTTCAACTCGCCGGTCGCCTACGTCGTCATCATCGTCTTTCTGGCAATCATCGGATGGTTCTTCTCGACGAACCTCTTTTTGATGAACTTCGCCTCCATGCGGGTGGCCTTCGAGCTCATACCGCTTGTCTTCCTGTTCTTCGTCCCGGCCATCACGATGCGACTGCTGGCCGAAGAGCAGAAATCCGGGACGCTCGAACTGCTCACGACCAAGCCGATCCGGGACATTGAGATCGTCCTCGGCAAGTTCTTCGCGGCCTGGGTGCTGCTGTCCGCCACGCTCGCTCCCACGCTGCTCTACGTTCTTACGATGGCCGCGCTGGGACCGCTGGATCCGGGACCGGTCGTGAGCGGGTACCTGGGGCTCCTGCTGATGGGGGCGGTCTACATCGGGATTGGCCTGTTCGCCTCGAGCGTCACCGAGAACCAGATCGTCGCCTTCATTCTGAGCTTCCTGATCGTCCTGGCCTTCTTCCTCATGGACAAGGTGCTGATGTTCGTCCCCGAAGCGCTCACCTCCACGATGGAGTTTCTGGCCGTCGACTATCACTTCTCCAATATTGCCCGGGGCGTCATCGACTCTCGCGATCTGATCTACTTCGGTTCGCTCCTGGTCTTCTCGCTCTTCCTGACCACCGTGTCACTCGAACGTCGCAAATGGTAGCCCGATGAAAACAACCAAAACCCAAACCCTGGTCCGCCTCCTGATCGTCTTCGGCATCCTGGTGCTAGTGAACGTCATTTCGATCAGGATTTTCGGGCGCCTTGACCTCACCGGAAACCGTCAGTTCAGCCTTGCCGAGGCCAGCAAGGAGCTCATGCGGAACCTCGACGACCGCGTCACGGTCAAGGCCTACTTCACCGAGGACCTGCCCGCACCCTACAACAACAACCGGCGCCTGGTGCTCGACCAGTTGAACGAGTACAAGGCCTACGCGGGCGGCAATCTCCAGTTCGACTTCATCGATCCAGCCGAGGAGAAGACAGAACAGGAGGCCGTCCAGCAGGGGGTCGCACCCGTCCAGGTGCAGGTCGTCAAGGAGGACAAGTTCGAGGTCAAGCGCGCCTTCATGGGATTGGTCTTCCTCTACGAGGACCGCCGGGAGGTGATTCCCGTGCTGCAGAACACCGCCAACCTGGAGTACGAGATCTCAAGCACTATCCGGCGCCTGACGGTCCGCGAGCGCAAGACGATTGGGTTTCTGACCGGGCACGGAGAGCCAGCCCTCAACGAGCTGGGCGGCGCGCAGCAGCTGCTCCGCCGCCAGTATGAACTGCAGGCCGTGGACCTGGCCGGCGGCAAAACTGTCCCGCCGGGCGTGGCCGCGCTCGTCGTTATGGCCCCCAGTACGGCAATCCCGGAACCGGCCAAATACAAGCTCGACCAGTATCTGATGCGGGGCGGGCGCCTGGCATTCCTGCTCAACCGCGTCAACGCGAACCTCCAGAACCAGAGCGGGACTCCGCTGGATCTCAATCTGGACGACATGCTGGAGACCTACGGGATGCGCATCAATAATGACCTGGTCCGCGACGTCCAGTGCGCCAACATCAGCATCGTGCAGCAGCAGTTCGGGTTCTCGTTCCAGTCCCAGGTCCCCTTCCCCTACCTGCCGATGGCATCAGCCTTCAGCCCGGACAACCCGATGGTAAAGGACCTTCAGAGCGTGGTCTTTTTCTTCGTGAGTTCGGTCGACACCGCGCGCCCCTCCGAGCGGGGGCTCACCGCAGAGATGCTCGTGCGCTCCTCAGCGCAGAGCGGCCGGCAGACGGGCGTCTACATGTTCGATCCGCTCCAGCGCTTCACCGCCGACGAATTTACCGAAAAGAATATCCCGATGGCCCTGCTGACCAGCGGGGTCTTTACCAGCCTCTATAAGGACCGGCCGATCCCGGAAGACACCTCGGCCACCACACCGCCGCCCGTGGGGCAGCCCCTGACGGTGAGCCCCGAGACACGCGTCATCCTGGTGGGCGACGGAGATTTTGCCCGCGACCAGTACCTGGGCAACCGCGACAACCTCACCTTCCTGGCTAACGCCATTGACTACCTGGTCGACGATGCCGGCTTGATCAGTATCCGTTCGAAGGACGTCACGCTTTCTCCGCTGGAGCAGGTCTCCGACGGAACGAAGCGCATGCTGAAGTACGGCACGCTGGCAGTGCCGCCCCTGCTTGTGCTCGGCTACGGCATCATCCGCTGGCGGATCCGCAAAGCGCGCCGGAAGGCACTGGAAACGCAGTAAGAGGGGGAACCCATCATGAAACGCAACACATGGATCCTGCTGGGCGTCCTGGCCGTGCTGGCCATCGCGACGATTCTCGTGCTGAACCGGCCCGGCGAGCAGAGCACGCAGGGTGTGATGGAAGACCCGCTCGTCGAGTACGACTCGGCCGCCGTGGACCGCCTCGAGATCACCTCCTCCCAGGGCACGGTCGTTCTTGCCCGTCAGGGGAGCCGGTGGATAGTGGAGGAGCCCGTCTCGGCTCCCGCCGACGAGTCGGTCGTCGGTACGGCCATCGGCAAGGGGACGGACATTCGGCTCAAGAGCCTGGTCTCCTCCAACCCGCAGAAACAACTCCTGTTCCAGGTCGACTCCAGTGCCACGCTGGTGCGCATCTTCGACCACGGCACAGAGCGCGCCGCGTTCCGGATCGGGAAGCTGGGCAGCTCCTACCGCGACACCTATGTCCGGCGCGAGGGGTCCGACGACGTCTACCTCGCTGACGGCGTCCTGACCTACGTCTTCAACAAGCCGGCGCGCGACTGGCGCGACCGAACGATCTTCCGGGCCGAGCAGGCCGACATTCAGTCTGTCGACTTCCGCTACGGCGACACGACCTTCACGCTGACACGCGAGGACACCCTCTGGTTGGTGGACGGCACCACGGCCAGCGAGTCGACCGTCCGCAGCTTCCTCTCGTCGCTCTCCAACATCCAGGCCGACGATTTTGTCGACTCCACCGTGGCGCTGGACGATCCGGAGGCCCTGGTCAGCGTCGGCACCACTACGCTCGGGTTCTTCCGTTCAGGAAGTGACAGGTACACGGTAAAGAGCTCGGCCTCCGATCAGCTCTACCAGATCTATAACTGGAGAGCGAATCAGCTCCTGAAGCGCGCTCCCGACTTCGCCTCCGCAGAACTCTGAGGCCCCGCTCCGACGACGGGCAGTTCCACAAAAGACGAGGTCGCCACACTGTGGCGACCTCGTTGTCGTTGTACTCCTGCGATCGCTTGGCGCACGGGGCTACTCCTTGCGCGGAGGGCGCGAGGACCTCGGGGGAGACGCCGAGGGACTGCGCGAGCGCTGCGGCGCCGGTGACTTCATCGAGGGGGTCCGCGCCGACGGGCGGTCGACCGAGGCCGGACTGCGCGACGGCCGCTCGGGCGTGACCGAGCCGGAGCGAGGGCTCGAGCGCCGCTCGGTGTTCCGCTCCACGCGGCGGGGAACCGGAGACTCAAACTGCGGCTGGCGCGTGCCACGCTCGATGCGTGTCTCGTAGCGGCGCTCCGCCTCCGGCCGGGGGACGGCCTTCCGGTCGCTCCGCGGCATCAGCTCGCGCTGCTCCTGCTTTCGCGTCATCGCCCGCTCCAGGTCGCGACCCTCATCGCGGGCCCGCTCCCGGGCGCGCAGATCAATCCGCCGCGTATCAAGCGTGACCGGACGCTCAGCCTGCCGCACATCCTTGGGGCGCAACGAGGGGTCCTCACGCCCCGAGCCGAGCTCGGGCCGGTAGACCTGAATGCGCTCGCGTGAACCATCGCGCGACAGGCCGTGCCGTCGTGCATCGGCGACATCCACGACCTCGGCCGTGCTGATCCGCGCCTTCCCCCGCCGCTCAACATACGAACGATCCGGTCCGCGCGTTGTGATCCTCCCCCCCTGGTAGCGCACGCTGCCTGCATTGCGCGTTCGCCCGATGATCCTGGGATTCTCCGAATTACGATAGACGTAGGTGTGCACGCTGGGATAGGCAACCGCATGCACCGGTGCAAAGCACCAGTAGTGGTGTGGCGTCACCCAGCGGTGGCTGTAGTAGATGCCGAAGGAGAGGCTGAACACAGCATAGGGCGCCAGAGGAGCCCAGCCGACGTACGGCCCGCCGACGCGCCATTCCACCCAGGCCGGTGCCCAGTCATACCCCGGCGTCCAGAGCCAGCCGTAGTAGTCATCGTAGTACCAGCGGCCGTAATGGTAGACCGCCCACGCCCATGGCTCTTCCGACTCCCAGTACCAGCCATCGGCGGTCCAGAACCAGCGGCCGTAGTAGTACGGGCGCCAGCCGTGAGCCACACCCAGGGGTCGCCAGGCATAGACCCCGGCATCGACCGCGATCCACTCTCCGTGAGGGGCGAGCGAGGAGTAGAAGATGCCGAAGGAAACCCCGGCCTCTGCCCGATCCACAGGGATCGCCAGCAGCATGACCATCAGTACCAGCGCGCGTGTCTTCATGGCTCTTCCTCCTCGTCCCGTTGCACATCCTCTGCCTCCATCCGGTTCCAATCCCGTGCCAGCACAAATATGGTGAACAACGGGCGGGAACGAGGCTCGGGACGGAACCTATCGTCCAGAATTCTGGTCATTGGCCACTCCAGAGAACACCCCGGGAGGGCTAGGAGCGCCCCACCAGAAGAGTGAGGATGGCCTTCTGAACATGAAGGCGGTTGGAGGCCTGTCGGAGGACAATCGAGCGGGGGCCGTCCAGGACATCGCTCGTCACCTCTTCCCCCCGGTTGGCAGGCAATCGGTGCATGAGCAGGACATCGTCGGAGGCACGCTTGAGCAGAGCCGCGTTGACCTGAAACGGGCGGAAGACGATGATCCGCCTGCCGACATCGACCCCCTGCGCGGCTGCGGGCCAGACATCGGTGTACACAACCCCGGCACCCTCGACGGCACGCTCCGGATCAGGCTCGAAGCGTATGGCACTCGTGCCGGAGTCCTGGGCTTCTTCCAAAAGCTTCGGGTGCGGCTCGTACCCGTCGGGACAGGAGAGCACCAGGTCAAGGGGGAAGAGACGCGCCAGCTCCAGCCAGGAGTTTACCACGCTGGTCCCCGCACCCAGATAGACGATCTTCGTCTCGGAGGTAAGCCTGCCCAGCTCACTCAGCGTGAAGGCGTCGGCCAGCACCTGGCAGGGGTGCAGCAGATCGGTGAGCGCATTGATCACAGGCACGGGCGCGCTGTCGGCGAGCTGCACGCATGTTGCATGCCGCGAGGTCCGCGCCACGATTGCCCCGACATACTCCGAGAGTACCTGTGCGATGTCATGAACGGATTCACGGGTGGCAATGCCAATCGTCTCCTGCTGCAGAAAGACGGCATGCCCGCCCAGCTGAGCGATGCCGACTTCGAAGGACACACGCGTCCGAAGCGACTCCTGCTCAAAGACCAGCGCGATCCCACGCCCTGCCAGCGGCCGCTCTGCCGAGACGGGATCGGACTTCAAGCGGGCAGCAAGTGTGAGCACCTCGCGGATCTGATCCATGGACCAGAGGGCGAACGACAGAAGATCGCGTTTCATCGATAGTGTCAGCTTGGGTGGTCAACAGGCTGGAATGGCCGTACCGTGGCGCTCCCACCGTCGGCGGGATACGGCGATCGCCCTCCGGCTAGCCTCCCTCAGAGGAAGGCCGACGGCTGAATGTCGTGTTGCGTGGCGTGGTGAAGGTACCGTTGTTCGCATTCGGCGCAAAAACGCCGCGCCGGATCCTGCTCGAGGACCGAGGCGGGCATCCGCGCCTTGCAGCAGCAGCATATCCCGTACGTTCCGCGTTCCAGACGGCCGAGCGCCCCCCGGAGTTCTTCAATGCGCGGATCACTCTTGTAGGCTAGCAATGCATCGATCTGGGGGAGTGACAACGCGCCGTCGACGAAAGTGTCACGGGACCAGTCGACACCGAAGCGCTGCTCCAAGTGTTCGAAGAGACTGGAAAGTACCACACGCCGCATTGCTCTTCTGCTCTTCATCGTCTCACCTTCCTCACCGGCGGGCTAACCGGTGCACAGAGCATCATGTGCGGATTGCGTACAGCCCAGGATTACCCCTACTCTCTCTAAGATAGGCAGCGCACGCCAAAAGTCAAGCCCCCGCCAAAGGCATCGTCGCGAGTGAATTCCGGCGGCCTCGCAGGAAACAACGAAGCCCATCGGGATGAAGTGATCTCCAGCTCTGTGCGCTCGAGCGCTCTCAGAAGAGTCGGCCGACGCCTGAGGCCGCCTCACTCCTGCAACTCTTCGTTCCAGTGCAAGACCATCGTCAGCTGGTCGGTCTTGGCTTCCACCGGATCGTACAGCAGGAGGAACTTCTGCCCGTCGGGAGAGACGTCCAACAGGTCGGTCGCCCCTTTTGCCTGTCCCTCAAACAGTGTCTTCACAGCACCCACGGAGAATGTCCCCCCGCCGCTGCTCACCTCTGCCACCATGATCTTGCCATCGCGCGAAGAATAATCGATCTCCCTGCCGTCCCCCCTCCAGAACGGCCGAAATCCCGCACCGGCGGGCGACACGTGCCATTTGCCCCCGGGGCCGGGGAACGGACGCACGTAGATTTCCCTCTGACCCGACTCGTTTGAGGCACAGACCATCCATCTGCCATCAGGTGAAAACTTGGCTTCATCCTCGGTGAATTCTGTCTGCAGAAACACCGACGGCGCGCGCTCCCCGGTCACCGGAAAGACTAAGATGTTCAGGTTTCCGTACGAGGTGCACGTAATGAACCCTCCATCCTGCGACCAGTCGGTGGAATAGAGACCCACCCCAGCTGTGAGGAGCGCGTCATCACTTCCCGTTCCGTCGGCGTTCTTTCGAAAGACATCGGCCCCGTCCCCCGTCCTATCCGATGAGAAGACGATCTGCTTTCCATCAGGCGACCACACCGGATCGGTGTCGTCCTTGGGATCGAAGGTCAAGCGCGTCGAGATCGCGCGAGCGATATCGTACACCCAGATCTCCTCATTGCGTCGCTGGATGTCAACCGAGGAGAACGCAATCCTCTTCATATCGGGCGAGAAGGAGGCTTCAAACACGTATTGAACACCCTTCAACACGCTGAGAAGCGTCCCGGACCTGTGAAAGATCGCGAGTCGGTTACTCGCAGGCCCGATTCCGCCTTCATAGATTAGCGTACCCTGCTGAGAGGCTGAGAACGAACCGCGGCTCCACCCCCCGTTGAAGCGCACCTGCTCGGCAATGGGCACTGCATTGCCACCGAGCTCCAGGCCGTCCACGTCAAACGGTTGGGCAACGACTGTCTGCTCCCGCACATAGAGGAGATGCCCCATCGCAACGATCGCATTAGAGGCAGCATTCACCAGTGGCTTCTTCACTGTCCCGTCAAGCGAACCCACATACACCTGGTCGTCTTCGCTTCCGCTTCCGATGCGCACGAAATAGACGAAGTGCTTGTCATCGGGCAGAAACCAGGGGTACCGATGCGTAGACTCCTGCCGTAGAGTGTCAAGCACGGTGACCTGCGTTGGGATCCCTCCCGCCGCCGGAACCTGGTAGAGAGGGGCCGCCCCCCCCGGACTGAACACGATCACCCCCTCCTG
>WOR8_10009527_pt1 | contig 11065 bp, 8 predicted proteins | sample DeeMarSeWOR38_10_FD_19890 | JGI IMG/M metagenome (IMG submission 19890)
GAGGACCCAGGCCCGCAAGGCGTGTTGACGGTCGGTTCGTCCTCCCCCGTGAGGACTACGCCTGGGAGAACGACAGGATTGCGTTTCGCATGTACGGCTCTCCGCTGGCGGGGGACGTCAGAAACGGCATCGATGTCTGGACAAAACGGGTTCGCCACCTCATTGTGGAGAAATGGTACAGGGAGAGCGAGGGGAGTCCGCCGGGAAAGGATACCTACCATGTGGACCGGGGGGAGGGCGCAGACTTCTTCAGCGTGGGAAAGAGCCTGGGAGCCGGCGGCTCTGCCATCCGGCGGGAGGGGAGACTCTATCAGCCGGGCATCTTCAAGAGCTGGAGGACGATAGAGAACGGTCCTCTCCGGGTCTCTTTCGAGCTCTCCTATGACAGCATCGATGTGAACGGGACTCTCTACAGCGAGATCAGGCGAACCACGCTGGATGCGGGTCAGAACCTGAACAGGATTGATGTCACCTACTACGGCCCCCTCGACAATGAGGAGCTGGAGGTGGCCTGCGGCCTCGTGAAGCGGAAGGGAGTGATGGTCAGCCGGGATCCGAACGGGTGCTGGCTGAGTCTCTGGGGAGAGACCACCTCGGACACGACGAGCGGATGTTTGGGGACCGGGGTAGTTCTGCCGGCATCTGGGTGCAAGGAGATAGCGGAAGATACGCTCCACTGCTGGATTCTGGGGAAGGCCAGGACAGGGCGTCCGCTTACCTACTATGCGGGGGCGGGATGGACACGGAGCGGAGATTTTGGATCGGCCGAAGACTGGAACAGTCACCTTGCGGAGTTTGCCCAAAAAATCCGCTCTCCCCTTCGCCTGAATCTGGAGGTTGCGGGGAACTAACGTGGAGCACGCCTTGTGTTTCAGGCGACATATTTGCATGATGGTAACCGAAGAGAAATCCTGATCTGAAGGAGGGCATACTATGGATGTACGATACTCACCTGATCCCCTGGCATACCGCAAAATGGACACTGATGAGCTGCGCGCGCATTTTCTCGTGGACACGCTCTTTGCGCCCGATAAGCTCCCTATGGTCTATTCCGATGTGGACAGGTCTATTACCGGTTCGGCCGTGCCCGTGAAGGGAGAGCTGCAGCTTCTCGGGAGCAAGAAGGAGATGGCTGCCGACTACTTCCTGGAGCGGCGTGAGATCGGTATCATCAACATAGGAGGCGATGGTGGGGTCAGGTGTGACGGCAAGGAGATTCGTCTGCGCCAGAGAGACGGGCTCTACGTGGGGAGGGGGACGAAAGAAGTTGTCTTCACGAGCGCTGATCGGAAGCAGCCGGCCCTGTTCTACTTTGTGAGCTACCCGGCGCACGCGGAGTATCCCACCACCCACGCCCCTTTCGAGAAGTCCACGCCGACGCGACTCGGCACCGTAGAGGATGCCAACAAGCGAACGATCTACAAGTACATCCATGCCGGTGCCATCAAGAGCTGTCAGCTTGTCATGGGGCTCACACAGCTGGAGGGGGGGAGCGTCTGGAACACAATGCCCGTCCACACGCACCAGAGGCGGTCTGAGATCTACATGTATTTCGACATCCCCGAAAATGCCCTGGTGGTTCACCTTCTGGGGGAGCCGAGCGAGACAAAGCATCTCCTTGTGCGGAACGGCCAGGCGGTCATCTCACCCAGCTGGTCCATACACGCTGGCGTGGGGACGCGCAACTACTCGTTCATCTGGGCGATGGGAGGTGAGAACCAGGAGTTCGATGACATGGACTGGGTAGATATGAAAACGCTCAGGTAGAAGGGTGTTCCCCCGCACAACATCAAAGGATGGTTCCTCGTGAGAGCGCTCATTCTTCTCGCGCCGTTGGCGCTCCTCCAGGCCGTGGCCCAGACACCGGAAGCTTCGCCGTCGGACACTCTCCGTCTGAAGCTCAGCCTTGAGTATTGTGTCAATCAGTTCTCCCCTGCGGAGGTGGAATCGACACGCGTCGGGTTTCAGTACTGGTTTGTGGGGAAGGAGTTTCTGGACGGGCGGACAATCAAGATGAGCGTCGTCAGGCCGCACGAGGCAACCCATCCCCCCCACGTCCATGGTGAGGACGAGTTCTTCTTCGTCCTGGAGGGAGAGGCGGAGCTCATCCTGGGGGAGGAGCGTGTGACGGTGGGTCCCTACACCAGTTTCTACTGTCCTCCATCGGTCTCTCACGGGATACGGAACGTGGGAGAGTCTGAGCTGAAGTACCTCGTGATCAAGAAGTACCCTTCCCCCCCGGCGGACAGCCAATGAACGGAAGTCCCATGAGACGGGCAGCCGCTATCCTCGTAGTGCTACCGCTCCTGGAGTGCTGTTCCGCCCCGTCACCGCAGCTCGCGCCCGGATCCGACACCGGGAAACCCTGGTTTGATGGGTTCTGGTCCTGCGCCCGCCACTGGTACGCCTCGGGAGAAACCGAAGGGGTGATCAGCCCACTTCCCTCCCGCCCCCGGTATGCTTCAGACGATGTTGCCGGGATTGCCGACAACGTGCTCCTCTATCAGAAGAGCAACGGAGGCTGGCCCAAGAACTACGACATGCAGGCAATACTGACGGAGGAGCAGATTGCTACGCTCGTGGCCGTCAAAGAGGAAACCAACACGACATTCGACAACGGGGCAACGCATTCACAGATTCACTTTCTCGCCCACGCGTACAGGCATACGGAAGACGAGCGCTACCGGGATGGGTGCCTGAGGGGGATAGAGTTCATCCTCTCGGCGCAGTACAGTTCGGGAGGCTGGCCGCAGTTCTATCCGGATCCCAGGGGATACCAGCGATACATTACATTCAACGACGGCGTGATGATCGGTGTGATGACCGTCCTGAGACGGATTGAGGAGGGAGACCAGGATTTTGCCTTTGTCAGCTCTGACCTGCGCGATCGGGTGCGCCGGGCGTACGAAAAGGGGGTGGAGTGCATACTCCGGTGCCAGATTGTGGAAGACGGCAGGAAGACGGTATGGTGCCAGCAGCACGATGAGCAGACCCTCTCTCCCCGGGAGGCCCGCACGTTTGAGCCGGCGGCACTGGCCAGCCAGGAGAGTGCGGAAATCGTCCTCTTTCTCATGGGACTTGATGCCCCGGGTGATTCCATCATCTCTGCGGTCGGAGCTGCCGTGGAGTGGTTTCGAGAATCGGCCATAGAGGGGATCCGCGTGAGCGGAGTGCCCCCGCCGGAAATGCGGCATCAGTATCGTTCATATGGCGACGACAAGGTTGTCACAGAGGATCCAGAGGCTCCCCCCATCTGGGCACGGTTCTATGAGCTGGGGACCGGGAGGCCCCTCTTTGCCAACCGGGACGGGAGGCGTGTCTATGTGCTGGAGGATGTGGATCGGGAGCGAAGGATCGGCTACGGGTGGTACTCATACGACCCGCAGAAGGTTCTGAAGGACTATGAAGCCTGGCGAGCTCGCCGGGTCCCGAACGAAGAAAGCCCTCGATGAATCTCGCTTGAACGCCCGACCCTGACTCTACTGAAGGAAGCCGAGAGACCGGAAGAATTCGTCAGTTCGCCTCAGTGCGTCGGCCATCACCTCAGGATCCGGCTGAGGCCATCCGTCGTCAGGTCGATCGGCCGGCGTGAACCGGTGACCATACCCCGGATACACCTTCAACTCGCATCTGTTTCCTGCCTTCTGCATACGGCGACAGAACCGTTCTACCCCTTCAAGCGGCGTAACCGTATCCACGTCTCCCTGGAGAACAAGTGTGGGAGGCAGCCCGCTTCGGATATGCTCATCTGGAGAAAGAGCCCCGGGGTCTGCCCGACCAAGGAGGAGGCCGCGAAACCAGCTGTCGCGACCCACTGAAACAGCGGGAGACTCGAGAACGAGGGCGTCAGGAATGCAGCTGAGCTCAGAGGCAGAGTCGGTTTCAGCGAATACGGCGGTGCACGCCGCAAGGTGCGCTCCGGCTGACCAGCCGTAGGCTGCAATCCTGTTGCCATCTATCCCCAGGGAATCGAGATGGGCCCGCATCCACCGGATGACCGCCCGGGCATCTGCCATTGCATCAAGCGGCGTGACGGACCTCTGGTCCGAGAGGCGGTACTGTGCCGCCACGCCAATCATGCCCAGCTCGGCAAAGTGCCGGGCGAGTGGAAATCCCCATTCGGGCTCACCCATGCTCCACCCTCCGCCGTGAAAGAGGACGACTGCGGCTCGGCGCTCAGGTGGCGTTGCTTCGGGCAAGAAGAGATGGACCCTGAGCTCCAGTCCATCGCTCTCCTGGTAGACATAGTCGACTGGACCGATGACAGGTCTGCTCTTCTGACATCCTGCATTCAGGAGGAGGAGAATGAGAATCAGCAGTGGCCGAAACAATGGAGGGAGTGTACGGTCCATCGGTCACCTCCTGTTGTCGCATTACCACTGTGATGCGAGCGTTGTAGAGTATTCCGGGTCATACGAGTTTCTGACCGGGAATATAGCCCTGCCACCAACGACTGTCAACTGACTGCTTCGGAGATGATCCTCACGGGAGCCACGGTTGTGATTGTGGCTTGTGCGGACTCCCTCCCATGCAACATTCCCTCATTTGCGGCCGTATTCGACAGAAGACCATGCCAGAGGAGCAAGGCGCATGAAGATACTGCTGGTGGAGCCATGTAAGGCGCCCGCGACGATAGGCGGCGAAGATGTGTTTCTCTTTGAACCACTTGCGCTGGAGTATGTGGCTGCGGGTGTAGCGCAGGACCACGAGGTGAGGATCCTGGACCTCCGGCTTGGCAATGATCTCTGCGAGGCGCTCGAGGAGTTTCAGCCCCATGTTGTGGGCATAACGTCGTACACGGTTCACGTCAATACCGTCAAATCCCTCTTCGATGAGACAAAGAGGTGGAACCCCGCAACCCTTACCGTGGTAGGCGGCCATCATGCGACGGTTGTGCCAGAAGACTTCCATACCCCCTCCATTGATCTCGTTGTGACGGGAGAGGGTGTTTTTGCGTTCCAGGAAATCGTTCGAAGGTTTGAGAAGAAGCAGGACTTTGAAGGAGTGGCAGGAGTAGCCCGTCTGAACGGTGGTCAACTTGTGAGAGCCGACAACCCGACCTCGGTTGACCTGGACGATTTTCCTTTCCCGGAGAGACGTCTGACTGTGAAGGACCGAAAACACTACTACTCGGAGTGGATGCAGCCGCTGGCCTCGATACGGACCTCAAAAGGCTGTCCCTACCGGTGCAGCTTCTGTGCCCTCTGGAAGCTGACAGAGGGTCGCTACCTGCGAAGAAAGCCGGAGAAGGTGGTCGAGGAACTTGCCGGAATAGAAGAAGAGTTCGTCTTCTTTGCGGATGATGAGTCGCTGGTTGACGCTGCAAGAATGAAGACCCTTGCGGCGATGATCCGGGAGGCCGGCATACGAAAGCGCTACTTCCTCTACGGCAGGAGCGACACTATCGCACGCAATGCAGAACTCCTTGAACTCTGGCGGGATGTCGGCCTGGAGAGGGTCTTCGTGGGGCTGGAATCGTTCCGGGATGAAGACCTGGGGCACATCCGGAAAGGCTCGCATGTGGGCGACAACGAGCGCGCGGTGGAGATCCTTCACGATCTTGGCATTGAAATCTACGCGTCCTTCATCGTGCGACCGGAGTTCACCAGGAAGGATTTTCGGGCATTCCGTCACTACACCCGGCAATTGGGGATACGGTTGGCATCGTTTGCGGTTCTGACGCCACTCCCCGGGACGGAGCTCTACGGCGAGGTACGAACTCAGATGATAACCCACAACTATGACTACTTTGATTTCATACACACGCTGCTGCCGACCGCGCTTCCGCTGAAGGATTTCTACAGAGAGTTCAGCGATCTCTATAGGAAAGCGATCCCTCTCGGGAAGGGGCTGGCGTTCTTGAGCAAGTATCCGTGGAGGGAAATCCCCGGCACACTGGTCAAGTCAGTGCAGATCCGCGCCCGGATGAGAAAAGCCTATATGGACTATGAAGAGGGTAGGGAGGAGCTGGCTGCGGGTCACTACGGGTGAGTCCTTGTTTTCACGGGCTGAAAACCCGGCACTCTCCGTGTCGGGTGCCGGAAGTGGAGGAGTCTCGCCCGGCATGTTGACTTTATAGCTCGGCTGGCGTAGTTTTCGTGCACATCTTGACCCTTCGTGGCTCGCTGCTGGAACCGAGCTTCGGAATGTGGTAACGCTCGCCTCTACCTTGACTTCTTCAGGAGAAATGCCATGCGCGCTCCATTCTTCTTCACTCCTGTCTGCATTTTGCTTCTTACGGCAATCTCGATGGCTGACACTTTTGATGATGAGGCGCTTTTCACTCGGCAGGCAATGCCGTTGAAAATAGATGCCAGGAGTGCAACTGCGGGTGAGGAGCTCTTTCTCTCCGAGAAGAGTACCGTGCTCCCCGTGCCGGTCACTGCCTTCTACATAAACGGAAAATGCTCCTCCGAAGGCTGGGCTTTCCAGTATCGCTACGTGGAGGCCGGTGGCGACTGGTCCGCGTGGCAGGAGGGAGAACTCCACCTTCGGAAGTTCGGGAGGTTCTGGATAACGATGGGGGTCCCGGGAGCCGGAACGAAGCAGTTCCAGTACAGGATCCTCACGACCGAGCCCGTTGGGGATCTGACTATCCAGATCTATGGCGTCGATGCACCAGAACTCCATGCAAAGGAGGTGTTGCGGGAGTCCGTCCCTTCGAAAATCCGCCGTCTGGACCGGACCCTGGATTCGATTCCGAGGCCCCCGGTCATCTCCCGGGAAGAATGGGGAGCGCAACCGGCACTGGGAACCCCGGTTCCCCACAATCCCTACAGGGCCACGGTGCACCACACGGCCATGTCGCGATGCGTGACGCTCGAGGAGGGGATAGCAGAGGTGCAGTTCATTCAGGAGTTCCATCAGGTCACGCGTGGATGGAGGGATATCGCCTATCACTTCTTAATCGACGACTCCGGACGCGTCTACCAGGGGACACCCGAGGAGTATCTTGGCACACACACGGGGAACGCCAACACGGGAAACCTCGGCGTCTCCCTCCTGGGCAATTTCTCGGTAGACACACCTCCGGATCTTATGGTGGAGTCCTGTACAGACCTCCTGGCTGCCCTGGTGTACGATTATTCGATGTACCCCGATTCGATCCTGGGCCACAGGGATCATGTCGCCAGCACAGTCTGTCCGGGAGACGGCGTCTATCCTCTTCTGGAGGAGATGAGAACAGAGGTACGGCGGCGCATCGGGTTTGGGGCCCCCTATCTCTCAAGACCGTTCCCGGCGGCCTTTGCCAAGGATGTTGACCCTACCACACAGATATGGTTTCACCTGATGGATGACGAGGAGGGGGTGGACCTGGCGACGCTCTCGATCTGGGTGGAGGGGACACCCGCCACGTTCACGTTCACCGGCAGACCGGCGGACTACACGATCCTGCCAAAGAACTACGGCTCGCTTCCGGATGGCTCTGTCGTGAATGTTCTTATCCAGGTCTCGGATCTTGGTGCCGAGCCCAAGACGCTTGACTACACCTTCTCGTTCGAGACCATAGCCAAGGCGGTCATAACCGAGAGTGATGGGATCAGCGGGACGGTAAACGGCACAATCAATCTGGAGGGGACCTGGTATGATCTGGGAGGAGGCCTGGATCTCCCCGGCCTCGTGCCGGGGGGGGCGATATACGCATATGGTGAGGCGGGGGAGGCAAAGGCCACAATACGGCCCAATGTCGAGGAGCCCGGGGACTACCTGCTCTCGATAGCAATGCCGTTCACCGCCGACGGGTTGAACGTCCGATACCATATCGTGAACTCAGAGGGTACAGCGAACGACGAGATTATTGAATACAACCCCAGCTACTTCAATCAATGGAAGGCGGTAGGGAACGGTCCCATCTACTTCGAGCCGGGGACCCCATCGAGCGCGTACATAGAACTCCACATCCCTGACAGCATAGTTGGGGTTCTGGGGATTGACGGGGTGAGGCTTCAGCTGGAGGCTGTGCTTTCTCCTCCTGCCATTCCTGAGCTGAAGTACGTCAGGGGCAGCGGACCCGGAATGACAGAGATCGGCTGGGTTCCGACACTGGAGGGGGATGTGAAGGGATATAGAGTCTATGAGAGCACCGATGGAATGAGCTGGGGTGAGCCTATAGCCGATGAGTCGACAGTGTCCAAACTGGACACGGTCCTGACCCGCCCGGCACCTCCGGCCGGATCGATGCTCTACTACCGCGTAGCGGCCGTGGAGACGACCATGATCGAGGGATCATCGGGTCTGGAGCCGGTCCTGAGCGATGTGTCAGACACATACGGAGTCCACGAGCATGCCGGGTCAAGAGTGCTCATTGTAGACGCGTTCGACCGGATAGCGAGTTGGTCACTGCCTCAGCACGCCTTTGTCAAGAGCTACGGCGACGCGCTACACGCACTCGGGGTTCCCTTCGAATCCTGCGGCAACGATGCGGTGCAGAGTGGGGAGGTGAACCTGCTGGACTACGACGTGGTCCTCTACTTCACGGGAGATGACAGCGATTTTGATGAATCACTCTCGTACGTGGAGGAGTTCCACCTCTACAAGTATCTCACGGGAGGGGGGAAACTTTTCATCTCGGGGTCTGAGCTGGGATACGACCTCGCACGGGGTGGTCGGCCTGACGCTGCCATCTACGCCGAGTTGCTCAAGGCTACCTATGTCGGTGACGACGCGGGGAGGAGGAGCTGCGAGGGTGCTCCGGGGACGGTGTTCGAGGGGCTCTCGTTTACGTTTGGCGAAGTTACCGAAGACACATACGTTGAAGACTATCCCGACTACATAGCACCGGTCGGAGGGGGCGAGGCAGCGCTCCTCTATTCTGGCTCTCCATTCGTTGCGGCCGTCCAGTACACGGGGACATTCTTCGACACGCTTGGGATCACAGAGGTGGGGCAGCTCATATACTGCGCCTTCACCTGCGAGACGATCTATCCGGCCCAGAGCAGGGTGGAGCTGTTGAGGAGGGTGATGGAGTATTTCAATGTGCCGGTCTCGGTCAGTCCAGTGGCCGAACTCCCCTTGGTCTATTCGCTTGAGCAGAACTACCCCAATCCGTTCAATCCGACGACGACGATCCGTTATGAGCTGCCCGTGAGATCACACGTCACGCTCAAGATCTTTGGCATACTGGGGGATGAGATCGTGACGCTCGTGGATGAGGCGGAAGAGGCGGGGAGGAGATCTCTGCAGTTTGACGCAGCCAATCTCGCCAGCGGTGTCTATTTCTGCCGGCTGACTGCGGGGCCCTATGTCCAGACCCGGAAGATGATGGTCATGAAGTAATAGGTGCGCCTGTGGCGGCAGGCGCACATCTCAGTTACTGGCGGTTGCATCGCTGACTGTGGGCGGCACCCAGCCAGGTCGGTCCCACTTCTCCAGCTCAACGACAACAGAACCGACGATCACCTTCATCTCGGCGCGCACGGGGACAGCCGCGTCGTCATCGGTGAACCATCCGCTGAAATGGCCCGAGAATCCTGCCACCCCCTTTCCCTCGCCCCACTTGGTTTCTCCGCTGAACATCCGGGTGCGAACGGGAGATTCCAGTGCGTCGATTTCAATCTCCTCCTTCTCCCCCCGGAAGATTACTTCTGTTGTGGCCATTGTTCTGTCCACAAATGTCGGGACCCGGTAGAGTCCTGTGCGGTCTGACACTGAACGCGCAAAGGAGAGAAGCGACGGACACTGGCAGCAGGAGATGACGTTCTCGAGCGTGTCCTCGACTATCGTATCGCCTGTGTTCTTGTCCAGGATGAGGTACCCGAGTCGCCGGGTCTCCTCGTCCAGTGTTGCGCGGGTCTCGATGAACTTCTCCCGGTCACGCTCCAGAACCCATACGCCCTTTGAGGTCAGGCTGGCCGCGTCCATTGTGGATTCAAAATACCCCCTGAGCCAGATGATGCCGATATCGGGGTTTGATTCCGCATAGAGGGCCACCTTGTAGTCGTGCAGGCCTCTGCAGGTGCTGTCCCGGAATGTCCGGAACGTGAGTGTGCCGAGCCTGAAGAGGGTCCATTTGACCTTGTACTGGAGCACTTCGCCGTCCTGAAAGACAGGACTTGCTTCGTCCGGTTCCTCTCCCGGCGCACTCTCAGGAAGTGCGATCAGTACTATCAGCCATAGCGTGAGGAATGTTTTCATCGGAGTATCCTCCTGTCTCTTGACTACTCCCAACATAAGACACGGGGGGAGGAGGGGTGTCACGGAATTGTTGGAAATGGGTCACAGTTTTGTCCAGGAATCTCTACACACCCGGCGCAAACGCCTGCTTTGAGATGTCGACCTCGCTCCTTACCATCCCCTGCAATGAGCCGCCTCTGACCGGCTCACCACCAAGTCAGGGAGGCAAAGGATGTTCTTTTCTGCCCGAATCTGGGGATGAGGAACAAACGGATCACCAGGGGAGGCATGTTCCTCTCTCTCCTCTTCCTGCTGGATTCGGCACCTTCTCCGGGACAGCAGGTCGGCTCCTTCTCCGATCTCGATTCGCTGGAGCTGCAAATACTGGACACCCGGATCCAGGAGGCCCGACAGCGGGTCTCCCAGTCCAGTTTCCTCTGGAGACTCATACCCAGGATACACGCGACCGCCTCCTTTGGGGCGAGAGACGTCTTCTTTGTCGATCCCCTCACGGCCGATCCCTATCTCCTCCCGCATGACGCATTCAGGCTGACCGTAAGCCTCCCGCTGACCGACATAGTCGATTTCACGAGGCAGAATCTTGCCGCGATGGAGCTCGCGCGGCTGGAGCTGGAACGGCAGAAGGCCGGACTCGAGCAGGCACGTCGCAGAAGAGGTCTCAGAGCAACCGTCACCCGGCTCGAACGGCAGCTGGAGTTGCTGATGGAAGAAGAGCCGCTCAAGGCCAGGCTGGTCGACTACAGAGAGCTCCTCTTCCAGCAGGGGAAGACCGACTACGATACACTGATACGGGCCCGGCTCCAGCTCCTCTCGCTCAAGAGGAGTATACTGAATCAGGAGCAGCGGATTGACAAGGTGAGGAGGGCTCTGGAATGATCCCCTGTCCAGTACCAGAGAGAGAAGAAGGCCAATGATTACGGGGTCGGAACTC
>WOR8_10008658_pt1 | contig 11064 bp, 9 predicted proteins | sample DeeMarSeWOR38_10_FD_19890 | JGI IMG/M metagenome (IMG submission 19890)
GATAGCGTACGGAGACCGCGCTGCTGGTCCTCCAGGACCAGCAGCAGGATTCCCGCACCCATGGCCAGCAGGAAGAGGATATCCAGGTAGTAGCCCCAAGGGTTCCAGACGCCGCGTGCCCGCAAGAATGGGTAGTCCAAGTGATGAACGCCCCACAGCAGCAGCGCGATGGCAAGCGAGGCAGCACCGACCGATTTGATATGACGGTGATAGTGGAAAAAGACCCACCCCGTCCACAACGTTGCTCCGCTCAAGAACAGTACGGCTGGCCCGGCGGCTAACAGGAAGTTGTCGAGACGGTAGATCGCAATGTACGACCAGAGTGGTGGAAACAAAGCCATCCATAGATAGCGGTTCCGCCACGGAAGCTGCTGCGAGAAGACCAACGCTGCCCAGAGCAGGGCGAGCGCGGCCCAGCCCGTAGTCACCTGGTGCCAATAGAGCCAGTGGCGATTGGCGGTTATGAGAAAACTGATGATTGCTCCCAGGCGCAATGCGTAGATCATCCAGGCAAGAGCCCAGTATGCGAAATAGCGTTTCTTGTGAAGGTGGTATAGTGCCGCGCAGAGAGCGGCCAATCCGACCGTAAGGGCGGCTTGCAGAAACGCGGCCGCCAGCTCTGAGAGAGCCGCAGGCGGGATAGTGAGATCCATGCAATGTAAGAAAAGAGAGATGGCACCAGGCGCAATGGCTAGTGGCCAGCGACCGGAGTGAGGTCAGCACAGCTCTGAGGGTGGCTGCACCACGACATGAGGCAGCACGAAGCCCCTCCGCAGAAGTGCACGCCAACCCGGCACGTTGGAGTTCGCTGGAAGTTTGAGAGTCCCCCGCTCACGCCGTCACAGGAATCCTCAAATTCGTTTGGAGAGCTTGTTGGCTTGGTTCACCCAAGTGTTTCACTGCAGGTGGACTTCACAAGCTGCGTGGAAGCACCGGTTTCCCTCCCATAATGCCGTGTTTGGCCTGGGGCTCACGAGGTGAGAGAGCATCCGCCAAGACCTTGCGCAAGTGTAAAGCGGGATCCTTTCAGAGGTGTCTTAGGGCGAGAATTGCTCATTTGGCTGGCGTGCCGAACGGCCGCCACCCATGCCAGTTTGGATTTCCCCTGGGGAAAACGCTTGTTCTTCAGAGAGAATTTCTTACTTTGTGGTGCGTGCAGAGGCTGGTAGTCAATCCTTTTCCTGTCTCCGAGGTACACATGGCACCAAAGAAGAAGGCAAAGAAGGCCGCCAAGCGGCGCCCAGCGAAGAAGAAGGCCGCCAAGCGGCGCCCGGCGAAGAAGAAGGCCGCCAAGCGGCGCCCGGCGAAGAAGAAGGCCGCCAAGCGGCGCCCAGCGAAGAAGAAGGTCGCCAAGAAGAAGAAGCGGGTAGTCAAGAAGAAGGCGACCAAGAAGAAGAAGGTGGCTAAGAAGAAGGCCACCAAGAAGAAGAAGGTTGCCAAGAAAAAAGTAGCTAAGAAGCCGAAGAAGAAGGCAGCCAAGAAGAAGGTGAAGCGCAAGCCCAACCCGGCGTTCATGAAGCCCATGACACCGGACGCAGCTCTGGCGGGCGTGGTCGGTTCAGCTCCACTGCCGCGTACGCAGATCACCAAGAAGCTGTGGGCGTACATCAAGAGGAACGACCTGCAGGATCGGCAGAACAGACGCATGATCAATGCTGATGACAAGCTGCGGTCGGTCTTCAACGGCAAGACCCAAGTCAGCATGTTCGAGATGACCAAGTTGGTCAATCGTCACATCAGTTAATCAGGCCTCGAACAGAATCAGCACGTAGTACTCGCGGTCACGTACCGCTCTCGTTACTCACACCCAGCCCTGCATCGGAGGGGGGTCGGCGCGCTCGCCGACCCCCAACGAGGCCTCTCACAGGATCCCACGCAGCCCAGCCGACTTTGCGCTTGGCACAGTCAGAGAAACTCGCTCGAGCCAGGGTGTTATTGGGAGTGGCAAGCCTATGGGAGCAGTTGGCCTACTTCAACGGCAGTCTGGGCTGTACGACCGGTGCGAATGAAGCTCGATGGTGTCGAGTTGGTCCTTTGGTATCCAGGGCGCGGAGGTGCTCCTGCGTCGCATACCCCTTGTTTTCACCCCAGCCGAAGACAGGATAGTGTGCCGCAAGCCGTCTCATGAGGCGATCCCGAACACACTTTGCGACCACAGCGGCCGCTGCTATACTCTGCGACTCACCGTCACCCCCCACAACTGCTTCGTGTCGCATGCCCAGCTCGGGTAGCGGATTGCCATCAACCAACAAGTAATCCGGCGGGAACGGAAGGCGGTTGATTGCACGGCGCATCGCTAGTGCAGTGGCCCGTCTGATATTCAGTCGGTCTATCTCCCGCACTGAAGCGGCGGCAACAGTCCACGCAATCGCTTGAGAGCGGACTTCCGCTGCCACACGCTCCCGACCGGCTGCGGTCATGGTTTTGGAATCGCGCAGGCCGTCAATGAGAAGCTGCCCCGGTGGAAACACCACTCGTCAACGCCGACAACGACCTGGTACCCCTGCGCCCAGAGCGCCGCCTCGCGCTCAAGCGTGGGGGACCGCACTCAATTCTCTCGCCGCTCCTGAATCCGCGCAGCTTTGCCCGACAGCTTCCGGAGGTAGTACAGCTTGGCGCGCCTGACTTTCCCGCGGCGAACGACCTTGATCTCGGCTAAATTGGGTGAGTGCAGGGGGAAGATGCGTTCCACGCCGATCCCGGACGAGATCTTGCGGACGGTAAACGTCTCGCTGACCCCGGCACCGCGCCGGCCGATGCACACTCCCTCGAACGCCTGCAGCCTTTCCTTCTCTCCCTCACGCACCCGGACGGACACCCGCACCGTGTCACCGGGGCGGAATTCCGGCATGTCTTCGCGCAGCCCCTCACGCTGCAGCGCCGTCAATCGATTCATCCTCTCAACCTCTCGTTACTCGGCCTCATCGGGCCCGTGTTCAGCCTCATAGCGAGCCCACAAATCGGGCCGCCGTACCCTCGTAAGTTCTTCGGCCTGCGCGCGGCGCCACATCGCTACCTTCTTGTGATCCCCACTCAACAATACTTCAGGGACCCCGAGACCGCGATACTCCGGCGGCCGTGTGTAGGCTGGTGGGCTCAATAGCCCATCGTAGAGCGAATCAGAGGCAGCTGACTCGTGATCGCCCAGCGCGCCCGGTATTAAGCGCACCACCGCGTCGATTATGCACAGTGCCGCAAACTCACCACCCGACAGCACGAAGTCACCGATCGACACCTCTTCTGTCTCGGGCCAACTGGCGACTCGCTGGTCAACATCTTTGTAGTGGCCGCACAGTAGTGTCAGTTCACTGCACAGACTATAACGAACAGCGTCTTGGTGCCGAAACAGCTCACCTCTGGCAGACAGCAGAACCGTTGGTCCCTCGGCATCGAGCTGCTCCAGAGCCTCGAAGAACGGATCTGGCTTCAACACCATGCCGGCACCTCCGCCGTAAGCGTAGTCATCGACGGTTCGATGTCGGTCGTGAGTGTGGTCTCTCAGATTCACGACCTCGAACTCAACCAGTCCCGCACTCACCGCGCGGCCCAAAATGCTGGTGGCCAGGGGCTCCCGAAACACCTCCGGAAACAGGGTGATGACGTTGATCCGCAAAGCCATCACAAATCCAACAACCCCGGTGGCGGGTCGATCTCGATCATGCGGTCAGGTCGACTCACGCGTACCAGAATTGGCCGGCGGAACGGCACCAGCACTTCCCTCCCACCAACATCCACCGACAACAGCTTGCCAGCAGCAACATCAAGCAGGCCCAGGGCCGTCCCGATCGCCTTGCCTCCAGCCACCACAATCGCACCCGCGAGCTCGTGCTCATACATCTCGACATCACTCGGGGGCCTCAGCTCCACCGCTGGCGCCCCAAGTAGGATTTGGTCCCACTGCTCCAACGCGCTCCTGTCCGAAACCCCACGAAACTTGACCAACCAGTTCCGCTGATACCGCCGCTCTCGCTCTATTTCCAGTGGCTCGCCGATTGGGTTGCCACTCTCGTCCACCGGCGTCAGCAGCCGGCCGACGGCGAACACCTCTTCAGGCTCGTCAGTCAACACCCAAAGCAGTGCATCCCCCTTGAGCCCGTGAGGCTTGCGGAAGCGCGCCACCGCTAGGTAGGCGGCTTCCATTTCTCTGTCAGGATTCGGTCGGGGTTTCGAAGACACCGGCCTTCTTGAGGAGCGAACGGACTGTGTCCGACGGTGTCGCTCCCTTAGCCAGCCACGCACGTGCCTTTGCCTGATCGACTTTTATCGTCGCCGGCTCCGTGCGGGGGTTGTAGTGCCCCAGCGTCTCCACGAACCTCCCGTCTCGCGCCTTCTGTCGATCGGTAACGACGATGCGATACACGGGCTGCTTCTTGCGCCCCACCCTACGTAAACGAATTCGTGTTGCCATGTCCCTGCCTTGTGGTCTATCTCAAACCGAGCCCGAACTTGCCCATCTGCTTCATCATCTTCCTCATTTCTGCAAACTGCTTGACGAGCCTATTGACTTCCTGAACGCTGCGCCCGGCGCCCTTGGCAATCCGCGCCCTTCGCGATCCATTCAAGATCTCGGGTTTGCGGCGCTCCTCCGGCGTCATTGAAAGGACCAATGCCTCAATATGCTTCAGTCCCTTCGGATCGACCTTGGCTTGTTTGAGCAGTTTAGTGTTGACACCCGGGAGCATTCCCAAGAGCGACTCGATCGGACCCATCCGTTGGATCTGACGCATCGCCACGAGGAAGTCAGCCAGGTCCATTCCCTTCTTCGATGTTGCTTTCTTCGCCAGCCGCTCTGCATCTTCGACCTTCACAGCGGTCTGAGCCCGTTCCACCAACCCGACCACGTCGCCGCGCTGCAGGATTCTGCCGGCCATCCGCCCTGGGTCGAACACCTCTAACGCGTCCAAGCCTTCGCCGATCCCGACATACTTGATCGGGGCTCCCGTCACTCCGTGGATGGATAGTGCCGCCCCACCTCTCGCGTCACCATCCAACTTGGTCAAAACGACGCCGGTTATGCCCAACGCGCTGTGAAAGCCTGCGGCGATTCGAACTGCATCCTGACCGGTCATGCCGTCGGCAACCAGCAGAATCTCATGCGGTTCGACCGCACCCTTGAGCCGCTCGAGCTCCTCCATCATCTCCGTGTCGATCTGGAGACGGCCGGCGGTGTCGACGAGAACAGTACGGCACCGTGCCTTGGTGGCAGCGGCGATCCCCATTTGTACCAGCCCCACTACGTCTGAGGCCACTCCGTGCACACCATCCCCACGAAACACCGGTACGTTGATCTTCCTGCCGAGCTGATCGAGCTGCTCCGCCGCGGCAGGCCGGTACACGTCAGCCGCCACCAGGAAGGGAGCCTTTTGCTCTCGCTTGAGCCGCGCGGCCAGCTTAGCCGCCGTCGTGGTCTTGCCGGAACCTTGCAGCCCGACCAACAGGATCACTGTCGGCGGCACCGAAGCGAAACACAACGAGACCTGTTCGTCCCCCAGCAGCACTATCAGCTCGTCGTGAACGATCTTGACCAACTGCTGACCGGGGCTCACCGCCTTGATCTTGTCGAGCCCTACCGCCTTGTCACGCACCCGCTCCATGAAAGCGCGGGTTAGGTCGTAGCTCACGTCTGCCTCGAGGAGAACACGACGGATCTCCCGCAGACCGTCCTTTACTGCGTCCTCAGTGAGGACACCACGGTCTGTAAGCCGCTGCAGAGTGGCAGTGAGGCGGTCAGAAAGGGCGTCAAACATATAGCCTTTTAATATAGAACGACGCTTCCCGAACACCAAACCGGCGGCGCTGGAAACCACCGCGGCGAGATTAGGTCGGCCGGCGCGAGTGGATCCAGCCTGAGAAGTACGCTATCGCCAACATCACCAGGATAGACAGGAATCCGACCACATAGCTCGTCCTCACCCCAAAACTCACAATCAGTACTGGGGCTGCAGCAGTTATGAAACCGCCCCCCAACATCGGCTCGTAGATTATCTGCTTGAAGCCAAACGACTCCGCGGCCTCTGTCTCGAAGTGAGGATCGGCTACTCGCAGCAGCAGCAATCCCAAAGCCGTCACGCCCGTCTGCATGCCGTACTCCGTGATCCCCCGCTCGAACCAGGCTCCGGGCATCATCCGCGGTGCGATGAACCAGGTCGCAAAGATCACCCAGCTCAAACCGACCAGCATGAGAATGGCAAACGGCCAGAAGTAGGCCAAGAACACATCGAGTTTGATCGAGGCAATGGCGGACACCACCAGGAAGTCGAGCGAAGCACCTAGAATCCGGTCAAATGTCTTTCTGTCGAAGTACTTCGCAATTCCGACCCTGGCCGCGAAGATCTGCACCATTATCCCGCCGATCATGGCCAGGGGAAAGAGTGGGAAGCTACGAAACAGGTCCGGTTCCATGTTGGCGCTCAAGCTCTTGATGCTCGTGAGCAGGTACCAGCCTATGAGAATGGCGATGCCGACGAAGGCCGCGTGAAACGCGAACGGTTCCAGGGCATCCGGCGAGATTGTCAGGGACGACCCGGATCTGCGTTGTCCTTCTGGGATGAGACCGCGGATTTCTTCCTTACTCAGCTTCTCAGGGGACTTGATAACCTTTGTGTACCCTCGCCGGGCCGCCATGTTTATCATCACCATGCCGAAAACAACCGCACTGATCACCCCCACCGTGGCTGACATGAGGCCGAGATCAGAACCCGCGGGAAACCCCAGTTGGGTGAAGGCTTCCCTCATGCCGGCTGCCGTGCCGTGGCCTCCGGAGAAACCGATCTCCAAAAGACAACCGAAGAATGCTGGCACACCGAAGAGCGGCCCAAGCAGTAACACAGTGACACCAACTCCCACCATGTACTGTCCCATGCCAACCAGCCAACCGTAGCAGAGTTGTGGGCCGCCTTCTCGCCATATCGTGCGGATGGAGGGAATGGTGAATCCCAAAAACAGGCAGGCGAACACGATGTTGATCAGTACACCGGGAAGAGCACCCCAGGTTGTGAGTGTCTCCTGTGGAACGACCTGTACCCCCAGTTCACCGGCCCCATATGGTCCTAACGCAAGACCAATGAAGCCTCCGATGATGGAGGCTGGGAGAAACAGCTTCTGGAACAGGGGAATATTCGCACGCAGGAATTTGCCTGCCAGCAGCAGCACTGACAGCCATCCCACATCAATCATCAGTCTCGTCAGGACGTCGCCTGTTATTGCCATTGCGAGTTCCTTGCGGTGGCGATGGATGGTCGAAACTTAGTGGCGCATTCTAACGCAAAGCACGCTGCCGGGCAAAACGAGCAGCCTACCGGACCCCGACAGAGACAGTAACTTCCTTTCACCCGATACTGCACCGGTAGGTAACGCCAGGCGGGAACGGAAACTCCCCGCCCAGTTCTCACGTACCGACGTCATGCGGACCAGGCAGCCGGGCTGATGGCATCCCGGTATGTGGCTTCACATTCAAACTAGAGTTATCGTCCCCGGGTGATCACTGACCCATCACTGCTCAGGGCAGTCACGACGGTGGCCTTCGGCGCCATGGCAGGCGGACTCACCAACGCAGTCGCCATCTGGATGCTATTCCACCCATATGAGCCGCGCGGCACGAAGCTGTTCAAGCTCCACGGCGCCATCCCAAAGAACAAGACCCGCTTGGCCAAGACCATCGGTCGCACAGTGGGACAGCGCCTGCTTTCGACGGATGATCTGGCGCGCCAATTGACAGCCCCTGGTATTCGCGAGGCCTTCGACGGAGCAGTGCGAGGTTTCGTATCGTCGCTGCTCGAATCGGAGCGCCGGTCGCTGCGTGAGGAACTGCCTTCCAGTCTCCTCGCAGAGGTCGACGGGGCCATCGGCTTCATCAGCGAGATCGTCGCGGATCGGGTCGTGGAGTACACTGGCACAGACGCGTTCCGCGACAGAGCCGTGGACTTCCTAACCCGCACACGCGACCAGGTCGCCGACCAGCAGATCGGGGAGGTGTTGACCGCCGCCCGGCGTGAGGCGGTCCGCACGAGGGTTGAGAAGTGGATATCTGATGCCGCTGCAAGCTCAGAGCTAGACCGCATAATCGAGGAGTGGATGGATCGCCAGCTCGTGCGGCTCGCAGCCGATCGTACCCCCCTGCTTGAACGTCTGCCACAGGGATTGATTGCGGCTGTCGAGAAGGAGATAGCCGACTACCTTCCCGCAGCGATCGACCGGATCGCCGGCGTACTCGGCGACCCGATTGCACGGCATAGAATACAGGAGGCCCTGCACGAGTTGTTCGATCGGTTTGTGCGGGACCTGCTGTTGCACGAGCGAATAGTCGCCCGGCTGGTGGTGACGGAACGGACGATGACGCGCGTGCTGGACAACTTTGAACGCGACGGTGCCGATCAGCTTGCCAAGCTCCTCGAGCAGCCTGAAATGAGGAATCAGGTCGCGCGCAGCGTAAACGACGCGGTGGTGAACTTCCTTCGCAGACCGATGGCCGATCACATCGAGCGGCTCGGGCCCGACCGCATCGGCGGTGTCAAGAGAACTGCCGTCCAGCAGATTACGGATGTGATTAGGGATCCAGCCACCCGCAAGTACGCGATAGAGAAGCTGGACCTGGCATTGCAGTCCGCCGAGAAGCGCACCTGGGGAGAGCTGCTACGGCACATACCTCCCGAGCAAGCGGCCGATTGGTTGGTGCAGTCGACGAGCGATCCCAAGGTGAGGAAGTGGATTGCTGATGGCACTGGGATGGCTCTCACAACACTGCTCGATAGGCGGATCGGTACTCCTGCACGTTGGATGCCCGAAGGGAGTGTTGACCGAATCGCAGACAAGCTGTCCCCGGCCCTGTGGGAGTGGACTCAAAAGCAAGTCCCCGCCGTAGTGGAGAAGATCGACGTCCAAGCCATGGTGGAGGAGAAGGTATTGGGGTTCTCGCTGGAACGTATCGAACAGATCGTCCGCTCCACCACGCAGCGCGAGTTGGACATCATCGTAAGACTGGGTTATGTGCTAGGAGCTATGGTCGGCGGAGCCGCCTACGTTCTCTCGCTCTTCATCTAGCATAGCACCGGGTTCAGCGCGTGGTAACGCGAGCTGGATCATCCCACATGCTCCAATTGCTCGGACCGTACATGAATAGCACTGCCGGATAGCTGTCCACGGTCTGCCGCTCAACGGCATGGCGCTCGGAACCGCTCATGCGCTCGGACCATGCCCGGCCAAGCAGATCGGCAAACCGATCAGCCGCTCTGTCGCTATCCCACACTGACCACCACACCAGCCCGTGCCGTCCGGCGATGTCAAAGACCGCATAGCGGTCGCCACCCCAGCCCAGTGCGCCAGCGGCAGCGGTTGATTCGCTGCCCGTCAACTCCGTTAGGAGTACACGAATCTCATACTCTCCCAATCCATCCGTGTAGACTGCGCTCTGCTCGTCTGAAAAATCGAGACTCACAGGACTGTCGCCGGCGCGATACCTGTCGGGATGGAGAATCTGTTCCGTCGACGTTGGAAGTCGAGGGCCATACGGCACTGTGTCCGGATAGAGCCGGTTGAACCACCCTACGAAATCGGCACCCGCCAAGTACGGAAAGATCAGCCCCTCACGGACAATCAACGGGGCCGAAGCAAATACCGGCATCCTTTGCTCTTGCTCGCGAATCGCGCGGCGCCGTTCACCATCACTCCAGAAACTCCCCAATGCACTCAGGTCTTGTCCCGGCACTAGTGCGAGTATGGAGCCGATCATTGCCTGGCCCTCCAATACAGCCTGAGCAGCGATCTGGCGGTCGTTCTGGCGTTGTAGATTGAGAACCGAGTCGATCGGCATGTATTGATCTTGCAGCGCATGCACCAGCTCGTGCGCAATCGTGAACTTGGCGACAGCCGGATCGCTGCCCTCGACCACATACAGCATCGACGAATCGGGATCGTAATACCCAGCCACTTGTTCTGAGTAGAGGTCGAGGAGCAGAGCAGCCAAGTCCAGTGTGTCAGGTATCAGGCCAAATATGCGGTATGCTATCGTAAGCCGCTCGATCTCTTGCGGTGGCAATTCGGCTTCGATCTTGAGGTTGAGGTAAGCACGCACCTGTTCGCGAGACCGCAGGGCGATCTGGGGTGGGGACTGGAACGCGAGGCCCACGGCCCGCTCGACTTGAGGTATGACCTCGTCAGCGATCTCCCGCACTCTCGCATCGGTCTGCGCCTGACTGCGGTCGCTGCAGGAAGTCAGACCCACTGCAATAGGAAGGATCAGCAGGCTGACGAGCGGGTAACCAGGATGGCGCAACAGTTGCGTCATGGGCCTCTCTCGGATAACGATTGATCTGCAGTACCTCATATAATAATGAGTTCATCGAAAAACGCTCCCGGCAATGCCAGGAGCGTCTCTCCAACTCCCAATCTTGATATTCCGGCCCTATCTTCTCCGTAACTCAATCCTCCCATTGACTGTCTCTAACCATAGGCGCGGACCACCACCACCGATTGTGCCCGTGAGCCGGCGTGCAGAGAACCTACCTTGCACTGTGAGCGGGAAGTCGGTCTCGATCCCACCGTTCACTGTCTTGGCGGACACATCAGCTCCAACTCCATCGGGGATTTCTACCGTGATACTGCCGTTCACAGTCTCGAACTCCAGCGCTCCGTCCCACTGGGTGCTTCCCAGCGCAACCCAGATGGAACCGTTTACCGTCGTTGCCTGCGCTATGCCGCTGGTGCTCACGTCGACATCGCCGTTGACTGTGTGCACGTCGACATCACCATCCAGTGACTCAACATCAATTTCCCCGTTTACCGTGCGACCAACGAAGTTCACACCCCTGGGTACTCGTACCGTGAAATAGACTTCAACGTCGTTGTCGCTAGTGTTCATGCGGCCCCGCCCACCTGGGCGGCATTCGTTGGGCTCATCAGCGCGGCGTGGCGTTGGATAGACAGCGCAGATAGTTACGCCTCCGTCGTGTTCGATCACTTCGAACTCAATGTCTTCTGCGTCACCCCGGCGCCCCTCCCTTATCTCCGCCGTGACGGCGACCTCAGTTCCACTTGCCGCAACCGCCCGTATGTCACCCAACACCCCCT
>WOR8_10006669_pt1 | contig 11063 bp, 8 predicted proteins | sample DeeMarSeWOR38_10_FD_19890 | JGI IMG/M metagenome (IMG submission 19890)
GATAGATAGGGCCCGGTTTGAATTCATCCGACCACAATGCGCCGCCCGTACAGCCCAGAAGCGGCTGGTTGTCGATAATTGTCTTGCCGTTAAGCACTACTGTTACGTGCCTGTCGAGCAGTGTTATGTCCAGGTCCTGCCACTGTCCTGCCGGTTTTTCGGCACTTACGGTCGGCGTAATTCGGCTGTAAATTCCACCCATATTATGTGAATCGAGACCCCTGCCATAGGCATCACTGACCTGGACCTCGTATATACCCCTCAGGTAAACGCCGCTGTTGCCTCCCTTTGGGACATTGACCTGAAGTTTGAGGTTGAAATCCTCGAATTCCTGCACCGTGCGAAGGTTGCCGTATGAGACGTGGGGTTTTCCTTTTCGCTGTATTGGCTTATTGTAAAGCACGCCGTCTTCGACGGACCATCCGTTAGTTTGGGCGGGATTGGTGAGCTTCCAGCCGTCAAGATTTTTACCATTGAAAAGAACGATTTCTTTACCGTATTCGATCCCGGAGAGGTCGGGCCTTGGCGGCATTGGGGGAATCCGCTTGCCGGTGAATTCATTGCGGCTTGCGTCTTTTCCGTTTCTGTTAGGACGGATTTGCATCAAGTCCAGTGTATCGTCCGAGGCTTTGGCAAAAATTATTTCCGTTAACGTTTGTGTCCTGACCACTTTGCCCTTGGCGTCTTTGCGTTCAACCCTGTGATTACGTGTAACAACAAGGTTTTCCCCATCTACAACGACAAAGTCCACCGGGACCACACTCCCCCCACCCCACAGGATTTGGGCATCGAGATAACCCTCTTTCTGCTCAACACTGAGCCATCCTGCACCTCCACCGGGGATGGTCAAGGCCCATCGGCCGAGGAAGGGGTTTTCGGATTCGGCGGCCTGAACCACTATAGAACTACTCAATAAGCCTAAGATGACCAGTGCGTAAGGAATTCTTTTATTCATAACAGGGGCCCTTTCAAAATGTCTTTAATATGTCGCATTAAAACTGAGATTACCCATATCTCCTTGCTCGGCTACACAGCCAAGCCGTATTCGCAATAGAATATCAACAATGTTTTTGACAGTCAAGGGCCGAAACGTGCCGGGAAATTATTGACAATGAGCCGAAATTATGGTATTTTAGGGCTTAAATTCTACAGGAGAGCCGTCAATGGAATCACATGGGAAATGTCGGAAGATATTTGCAACGTTAGCTCTACTGACAATGTTTTTTCAGATCAGGGTGGCCGTATCTGCGACAATCAGTGCTGTTTCTAATATTATCTCAACAGGTATAGTTTCTCTTCCTCAACCGATAGTTACAGGAAACTCTGTAGAAACATGTCTGAATAGCAGGTACTCACAACATAGCCTCAGCGGCACAGCCAGCGACCAGCAGATAAGTAATATCCTATGGGCCGCAGGAAAAGCTCCCTTTACAGGGAGTCAAAGGGACATTTATATCGCCACAGCAGCCGGGACATATTTATATGATTCAAACAGCCATTCACTGAGTTCGTATTCAAGTGAGGTAAGAGACGATGGCGCTTTCGCGATTATATATGAAAGCTCACTTGATTTCGACACGGGAGTTTCATTTATGCCTGCACTTCTTGCCTCTGTTTCATTATGTAACAGCAGTGAATCGCCTGTAGCAAGCTGCCCGAAAGGAATTGGATACCCAAAGGCAAGATTGATTTTTGGAGTGCAGTCAGGCAGAGGACTGACAACCGATCTGGCAGTGCATAGCTCTGTTCCTGAAGGCGAGCCCGGCTGGCTGCCGGACCCTTGTACTACGTCTGACAACAGCATTGAAGAAGTATTAGCCGATTTGAATTACGTCAATAGTTTCGGTCAAACTAATCTGACGTTGCAGCAAATATCGCAGATTTTATGGGCAGGATATGGCTGCACCGACCATACACCAAGTGGCAAGGGGGGATTAACGGTTCCCTCGGCCTGGGCGAACTATTATTTGACCCGTAGCATTTATTTGGTAAATGAAGATGGTATCTATCGTTATCACAACAGGAATCCCATCACAGACCTGAGAACCAAGGATCATAGAATCGAGCAAATACAGTCCGGGGATGTTAGAGATATTCTTCACTTTGCTGTTAGTGGTTTGCCTCAGGCACCGTGTTATGTGATAATTTGCCTTGATTCTTCTTATGCAGGTGAGGAGTATGCACATTTAGAAACGGGTTTTGCAGCCGGGAATATGCTTATCCAAGCCACAGCAATCGGCTTAGGCTGCCATTTTAAGACCGAACTAACGGTGCATGATCGCAGCAATATTCAAGTCACCACGACTATACCTTCGTCACATATCCCCCAAGTGATAGTCAGCATAGGGCTAATGGAAGATCCCATAGTTGATTTTAGTGGCGATGGGATAGTGAATTTCGAAGATTATTGCATATTGGCCCATTACTGGTTGCAGGATGAATCTTCGGTTGATATTGCACCGCCACCATATGGTAACGGTAAAGTGTATTTTGAGGATGCTGCTATATTTCTGGACGGCTGGCTAACGGCCACGACGATACCTCCGTTGCCGGAGCAGGCCGGTAATCCGAATCCACTTAACGGCGCAACAGATGTAAATATAGCCACCGTTTTGAGCTGGACAGAAGGTCCAGGAGCAACATCACACGATGTCTACTTTGGTATGACGAATCCGCCTGCCTTTATAGGCAACCAAGTTGCTACAACATTTGATCCGAGCATAGTGTATTACAGCGCAACATATTACTGGCGTATCGACGAGGTCAATGGCTGGGGTAAAACCAAGGGTATAGTCTGGAGTTTCACAACTACTACAGGTCCACCTCCGCCACCACCACCCTAAGCGGATTGTTACTATCTCATACAAATTTGGAGCGGTCTTGAGAGTAATGCCTTGCCGGCATCGTTTGAGGCGATGAGCAAACGAGTGTTATCCGTTGCCGTTACGTCAGTTTCTTATGCGTGAACAGTTTCGCCCCGGGTCCTGAGTAATCGGCGACGATTTGTCCGCTGCCGATGAGCTTCCATTTATAAGTCGTGAGGCCTTCCATGCCGACGGGCCCCCGTGCGTGTATTTTGTTAGTGCTTATTCCCACCTCGGCACCGAGGCCGTATCGGTAACCATCACTAAATCGGGTGCTGCAGTTTACGAATACATTTCCCGAGTCTACAAGGCTCATAAACTTAGCCGCCTTTTTCTTGTCAGACGTAACGATGGCGTCTGTATGGCCCGATCCGAACTTATTTATATGCTCGATGGCCTCGTCTATTCCCGCAACGATCTTTATTGAAAGGATATAGTCCAGATATTCTGTTGACCAGTCCTCCTCCGTGACAGTTTCGACTTTAATCACGTCCGTGGTCTTTTTACACCCGAACAGTTCTACGTTTTTTTTGTCAAGTTCGGCTTTGATTATCGGTAGGAACTGCTCAGCAATCTTCTCGTCGACCAGCAGTGTCTCGGCTGCGTTACAGGCTGCAACATACTGACACTTCGAGTCGACTATGATTTTTATCGCCATCTCCAAATCAGCATCACCATCGACATAAACATGGCATATCCCATCGGCGTGTCCGAGGACTGGTATGTTGGTATCATTTATAATAGAGCGAACAAAATCATTCGAGCCTCGCGGGATAATCAAATCGATGTATTCATCCAACGCCAGCATCTCAGCCACGTCCTGGCGGGTTTGCAGGAGCTGGAGCCATCCCGGAGGCAATTCCGCCTTTTCGCTGATTTCACAGATAATCTTGGATAGTATATTGTTGGTCTTCTCTGCTTCGCTTCCTCCTTTGAGCAGTACAGCGTTACCGGTTTTTAAGCACAGGGTCGAGATTTGAACGAGTGCATCAGGGCGGGCCTCAAAAATTACGCCGATTAGGCCTATGGGACAGCTTACTTTGTAAAGTTTTAGCCCCTCATCAAGCTCGGTGGCGGTGATAGTCCTTCCCACCGGGTCAGGGAGTTCGGCCAGAGTCTCAATCCCGGCGCAGACGTCTTCAATTTTACCCTCGTCAAAGTGTAATCTTTTGAGGAGAGGCTCGGGGAGATGGTTTTTCCTGGCAGCTTCCATATCCACTTCATTAACGGCTGTGATGTGGTCGCATCGCTGCCTGAGTGTGTTTGCAATTGCGGTTAGGGCGGCATTTGTTTCGCCCGTCTGGACGGTGGCCAATTGAATCGCCGCTTTTTTTGCGATGGCCGCTACTTCTGCTATACCCATGTCCGTTCTCTCAAATTTAGCATCTCATTTTCCGAATTTTGTATTAAATGCCTCATTTTAAGTAATCCTCATTCAATAATCAAATACAATTGTTTAAAGATTTTCAGAAAATCCGGGCCTGCAGAATTGATATCATTTCGACTGGAGTCTTAGCAGATGCCAGCTCTTTTCGGCTTTACCGCCATGGTCTTTTTATTGAGGCGTTTCTGAACACTTTATTTATATTTTCATGCTTCACCAGTCCAGCCCGCCCATAGGAAAAGGTTTTCGTTTTATAGGAAAAGGATGACTTTTTTTATTGGTGCATGATTTCCTTATCGTGGTTTTTTCTCTCTTTTTGACTCGAATAAGCCGGATAGAACCACAGTGGGCCGATTTTTTTATTTCACTGCCAGCGAGGGTATTGGTATGATATGTGGAAATCATATAATCAGAAATTGCATATTGGAACTGTGATGGAAAAGAAAAAACGTTCATTACTGAATCCGCGAACTTTCCTTTGGGTGCTGCTTACCATGTTGATAGCCCGGCCCGCCTTTGGGGCGTTTCACTGGAAGGGTAAACTAAAAGTAGTATCAGCGAAACCCTGGAAGATTGAAATTATCGAAAGTAACGTTAGGTCTGGGGAAATGCTTCGCACTGAAAAGACGGGTTTGCCTGAAGTTACGGAAAAACACTGGATTTGCACCGGCCGATTGCCCGCCAAAACCGATATTGGATGGGTTTACGAGTTCACCGGAACCATTCCCGATATCGGAGGACATTATTCTTTTGAGGTCGGTAAACAATCGCTTTCTTTTAGTTCCAGGTGGTCACAACCTTCGTTCTTTCGAGTACAAATTGTTGTTGTATCAGTTATCCTTGTTGTCTTAGTTGGACTCGCTATTTACATATATACGAAGGTCGCCAAAAAATAAGCGCTGAGTTTGCAGACTAAGCTGCGGGGATCGTTATTCTGAGGCAAGATCCGGCCGGCCGGACGCACTTTTGCCCTATGTTTTCACGGTTTTTGCCTGGTGCTTTTTGTGCTGTCGCAAGTGAAATATGACGTCCAGAGAGGTTTTCAGGCCCACAAGGATTATCAGAATACCAACCGGCGAACCCAGCGCCGCAGTCAGGAATGCGCCGAAAATAATGGCTACGTGCATCACAACCACCCGTCCATAGGGGCTGCCCATCAGCTTGTCAGGTTTGATCTTTGCGTATTCGCCCTTAATCAGGTAGTTGTATATAAAGGAGACGCCGTGACTTAGAAAAAGGGCCCCCATTGCATACCTCATCTCCAGCGACATGATTGAATAGGCATGTCTTATGACGTTCAGCAACATCTGTAGAAAGACAAAAAAGCAGGGCCAGCTCTCCCCTTGTATAGGCTCAAATCCAGACTCACCTTTTCCAAAAAGCATTAAAACGAAGAATCCATGGACGGCGCAAAACCCACCATAGTGTACAGAAAAAAACGGTATCAAAAAGAGCTTACCGAGGTGTTCTGCCGGGTGGGAAACCCTGGCAAATGCCATCTTGAGGATGTTATAGAATCCGACGACGATGTTTTCGGACCAGTAAAGAAGGACGACATTAAATGCATCCCAATCCCAAAAAATCACTCCCCACAGCGGAATCAAATTTGCCGCCACCAGCACGATAAGTGGTATATTTGTCAGGTCTTTGCTGTTCAACTTCAATTGATGTTCCTGTCCATATCAACGCAAATTTGACACTTAGGCAAATACTATCCAATATTTCGGATACGCAGCCTAAGAAAGCCGGATACTAATCGGCTTATCCAAGTTGTTTAGAACATTCTGCAAAATTCTGAAATATTTATCGTTGTCAGGCCAAAGAATCCTTTCATCGTCGGACATCGGCTTGCCGAGATGCTGAAGGAAACGGCCTACAATTTCTTCGTCCAGTTTTTCAGCCGAGACGCCCAATCCCAGCTTTTCTATATAATAGGCGTTCATTATCTGCTCATACTGGCCGGTAATAGGCAGCAGGCACATCGGCTTTTTCAAATGCAGACACTCACTGATCAACGAAAAGCCGGCCGATGCTATCACGCCCCTCGCCGAGGCCAAATCGGCCAAGAATCCTTCTGTTGAGCGTTCCTTGAAAATGCAGTTGTCGTATTGGCCTGCTTTTTTGAAGCCGTATAAAAAGAATTTTTGGGCACCAAATTTACCAAGGACTTCCAGCAGTATGTCTTCGTCCTTGCCGGTAGTCGAATACAGCAGGATGTGCTCACCGTTACTCGGCTTGAGCGCGCCCACAACAGGCCTTATGACAGGCGGTGATAGAATCGCCGAATCAATTCGCAGCGGGGCATCAAAAAAATTGATGACAATGTACGCGGCCGCCCCCACATAGTGACATTCTGTTACGACGCTTGCGGTTATGCGTGAGAACCAGTTTCCGCTCCTGTGTTCCAGCTCACAGAGGGTCAGCACGTGCTCATGGTCTATACTGATGAACGGTACATTCTTTCGCCACGCCCACCACGCACTGAAAGGCTCGAAATCGGATATCACCAGGTCTGGCCCAAAAGGCTCAAAATGCTGGTGGAAAAGTTCGTCGTTTATTTTGTTTCCCTCAGGCAAATTAAGAAGATTTCTCTTTAGTGTCTCTGATTTATCAATCCTTCCATCTATAAAGGCAAAAGAGAGGCCGAAAATCTCTCTGACGCGCTCACCGAAATATTGTTTGAGATACAGAAGTGATTTTTGCGAGCCTACAAACATGACATCGTGGCCGGCATCGATGAGCCTTTGTCCAGTCAAATGTGACCGGCTGCTGTGTCCGAAACCCTCGCCTGCGACGCCATAGATTATTTTTGCCATATTTTACACCTCGTAGATTGTGTATATCGTAGAGTGCCGGTTATGTCAAGGCTGGAAAATTTAAAGAATTAAAAGCTTTAGGCGATTTAGTCAAGGCTCACAGGACCCTTTCAGGAACACGGAGGTAATTAAGGGTCTTTTCAAGTATCCTTCCTGCGACCGGTGAGGCTACGGCACCTCCGCTGTCGCCTTTGCCGAGTCTGCTGTTTGGTCTTCGGATTGAAACCAAGACTATAACAGCGGGGTCTTCGGCGGGAGCGCCTGCTATGAAGGAAGCAAGATTTGAATTGTCTTCGTAACCCCTCTCGCCGACTTTAGCAATATTAGCGGTTCCCGTCTTGCCGAAGACCTGCCATTTGTCGAGTTTTGCTCTCCAGCCGGTACCTCCGTTTTCCTTCTCGTTAACTACACCAACCAGGCAGTCATTGACGATCCATTTAGCCACTTCGGGCTTGATGATGTAACCGACATCGGGAGATGAGTGTCTTAGCTTAATTACCTCACCATTACTGTCCACTATCGCCTTTACGATATGCGGCTGTACGGTTCTGCCATCTGCAGCAAGGATGCAAAAGGCTCGAAGCATTTGCATCGCTGTTACGTTTAATTCATACCCATAGGGTATTCGGGTCACGCTGTATCCGGTCCACTCATTGGTCGGTCTTAATAATCCCTCAACTTCGCCTGGCAGTTCGATTCCGGTTTTTTTAGAGAATCCAAAGAGTTTAAGGCCGTCATAAAGTTTTCCGGGCCCCATTTTCTGGCCGATTTTGGCCATGCCTATATTGCTGGACTTAATCAGGACTTCTCTGACAGGTAAATTACCGAATTTGTGGTTTCTGTATTCATTGACTCTTCCGAAACTTCTGCCGTAGTAGTCGCCGTTTTCACAAAAAATCTTTTCATCCTTTTTGATGATACCTCTATCAACCGCAATGGCCACGACAATGGGCTTTATCATACTTCCTGGCTCAAACTGGTCGGTTACCACGCGGTTGCGAAAGGTGTTGGGGTCGGAAGAGCCGATTTGTTGCGGGTCATAATCGGGCAGTGAAACCATTGCCAAAATGGCGCCGGTCTTCGCCGATGCCACAATCGCAATAGCGGCCTCGGCCTCAAAGCTTTGGTATTGATTTAGGAGTTCGGCCCTGGTGAACTGCTGTATCGCAGAATCAATAGTGAGTATTATGCCAACGCCGTTACTTACAACACTTTTTTGCTGCAGCGGCTGAACCGGACGACGAAAGGGATCTATGAAAAAGATATTCTGCCCCGGGGACCCGCGGAGTTCTTTGTCATATTGCAATTCAATTCCGCTCAATCCCCGGTTGTCGCCGCGGCTTGTAAAACCAACGACGTGTGCCACCAGCCGGCCAGTCGGATAAGTCCTTTGCCAGTCGGATTGAACGCCGATGCCGAAAATTTTACGTGCGGCACTGCACTGCTCCGCCGTTGCACCGACCTTGATTCTTGCAAAACCGGGATTTTTGCTCTCTTTAATAAGTCTTATTATCTCGCTCGCCTGCATCTGTGAGTCTAAGATTTGTGCCAGTTTTACGGCAGGGTTTATAGGGTCCTTAATAGCCCTTGGCTCGGCAAAAATGCACGGTACCCGGTTGCTGCCGGCAAGGAGCCTGCCGATGGAATCAAGTATCGGGCCACGTTGAGGCTCCTTGTTGAGGCGGCCTCGCTGCTGTTTCGTGCTGATGTCGGTATAATATTCGCTCCTGAAGTGCTGAAGGTAAACGCAACGTGCAACCAGTGACAAAAAAGCCACTATCAGCAGCAAAAAGAAGATAATAATCGTTCGAGCACTTCTCACGTTAATTGCACCTGGTTACGCGCACAAATCGTCACGGACCACCAAGACGTTCAGAGACCGCAGCTGGATTTATTAAAGTTTCAACCAGAAGCTGCTTGTTCGTAAGCTCCTGTATTAACCAGCTTTGTTCGGCCTGTTGAGTGATAAGCTGGTAGAAGATGCGATTATTGGCACTGCGGAGATAAACGGCGAAAATCAGAACAGCCGTGAAGTAAAAAACAACAAATACAAAACGAAATTGTGGCCTCATAATTTAATCAGCGCATTATATTCAGCGGATTTCGGGTGAGTCTTACTTTTATTCCCATCAATGCAGTGGCTATGCCGAATTTCTATCGAGGTGGCATTTTCAAAATCATTCCGACAGTCAGGCTGTCCTCATCGGATAGAACATCATCATTGAGTTTTGCTACTTCCATATAGCGGTTGCCGTCTCCAAGCTGATCAGCGGCAATTTTCCATAAACTGTCACCCTCGCGAACCTTGTATGATTTTGCCTGCTTTGGGCGTTCCGGTTTTTTCAAAGACAGATGCTCCCGGCCGATAGATTTGACCTTCTCAAAAATAGAACTGGCAAGACCGTTCTTATTTTCCTCGTTGGATGATGTCGAGCCACGCAAGGGCGGTATAATTAATTTCTGGCCCACTTGAATTTCATCGGCGGCCTTCAGAAGGTTACGGTTGGCCTCGAATATCTTCATGATGTTGACCCTTTTGTTTCCTTCCACATCACCGTAATATTTTTTGGCAATCAAGGCCAGGTTGTCACCATCGGTAACTTCATAGATTTTCGGCAAAGCAGGCTTGGGCTCGACCGTCTCGGTCTTTCTGAGGTCCGAGCTCTCATTTTTATTCTGTGTCGATGTAACCATCTTCACTGTATCGCTATTGTTGAGACTCGAAGCATTATTACCTTTTGCGAGTGCAGGGCCCTGTGGGAGGTCTGCTCTGTATCGGATATCGGGCTCTTCGAGCAGTGTGTTCTCAAATATGAAAGGTTGTTTTTCCATCGTCTCAGCCCAGTGGATGACATCGCGCTCGTTGGCCCCAATACCGGGCTGCCTATTAGGCGGATTGATCATTGATTTAGTAAGCTCATTGCCATCGCCTTTAAAGCTCGGCAGGCCATTAATTACGAAGGCTATCATAAAAATGAAAGCCAAACCCAACAGCAATCCAATTTTGACATCGCGAGTCATAGCAAAACTCCTTCTTCACTATTACCTTTATATTCTTTCAGCGATCCTTAAGTTCGCACTTCTTGCCCTGTGATTTTTCGCAATTTCCTCCCGTGACGGCACAATTGGCTTTTTGGTGATAATCTTGTAAATGCCCGCTTCTTCATTTGCCTTAAAATTGTTCTTAACCAATCTGTCTTCAAGGCTGTGGTAGCTGATAACCGCGATCCGGCCTTTTTTTGCCAAAAGGTCCGATGCTGAATCAAGCAGCCTTTCAAGGTTTTCCAGTTCGTTATTGACAGCAATTCTCAAGGCCTGAAAAGTCATTGTTGCCGGGTGTATTCTATTTTTTCCTTTTTTGCTAGGCCTTCCGAGTGCCCTGCAGACTATCGCAGCCAATTGACCCGTTGTCGTTATTGGCCGGTCCTTACGCTGGCTCACGATAAACCTGGCAATACGCCGCGAGGCTCTTTCCTGGCCGAATTTGTAAATCAAATCCGCAAGGCTTTTTTGGTCGGCCTTATTAACAATATCGGCAGCACTGGTCTTTATTCTTTTGTCAATTCTCATATCAAGCGGCATATCGGTCTGAAAACTAAGCCCAATATCAGCATCTGTAAGCTGACTTGAGCACAGGCCCAAATCCGCCAATATGAAATCAACCTTCTCTACTCCCTTTTCCCGTACAAACTCGCCAATTTTTGAAAAATTGCCGCATATATAAATAACCTTGCAGGCAAGGTTTTTGGTTTTAATTTGGGCCCCTTGGATAGATTTTTTATCAACATCAAGAGCGAAGATCACACCATTGGGGCCCAAAGTCTTGCCGAACAGTAAACTATGACCTCCGTGTCCTATGGTCGCATCGACCATCACCCCATCCCGGGGTAAGTTTACGTGCTCGGCCAGCGTCCTTGCTAATACCGGAATATGCTCTACTTTCGAGCTATTCACCTCCATTGTGTCTCTAATTTCATATCTCGTCCCGATATATCAAGG
>WOR8_10008201_pt1 | contig 11060 bp, 10 predicted proteins | sample DeeMarSeWOR38_10_FD_19890 | JGI IMG/M metagenome (IMG submission 19890)
GCCTGTCAGCCGCAGCATGCCCTTGTTGAGGGCACCGAGATAGATGGGCACCTCCCCGACGGGGGCCCCGCCGAGGCGAAACCCTTTGACCGACAGCGTCTTGCCTTCGTAGCTCGTCTTCTGCCCGCTCAACATCTGGCGGAGCACCTCGACGTGCTCACGCATCGTCGTGAGGGGGCGATCGAATCGCTGACCGGCCCAATCGCGGACGATGTTCGGCGACGAAAGCCCGATGCCCAAGATGAAGTTGCCCCCGGTCATCTGGCTCAAGGTCATGGCCGCCATGGCGTGGGCCATCGGTGTGCGGGTCTGCGCCGGGACGACGGCCGTGCCGATGCGAACGCCGGGAAGCGCCTGTGCAACGGCGCCGGCCAATGCGTAGGAGTCGCCTCCGTTGACTTCGGCCATCCAGATCTCGTCGTAACCGCATCCGTGCGCAGCCTTCGCAAGCTCGGTTGCCTTGTCTGCTCCACCAATCGGGAGGGTCATGCCCAGCCGGACGTTCTTCTTCGCTCGCTCCATGCGTGAACCTTAGTGCAAGTCGGACAACTCAGCCCGAGAACCTGCTACTACGGTGCGATGAGCGAGAGTTTCGAGGTTCGGGCGCCGATGAAGGCGCTCGTCGTAGACGTCATGGGTCGTGGCGGCGGCCAATTCGATGGTCGAAGCCGGCGAGGCGCTCGTGCGGCTCGAGGCCGCCGACGTTCCAGTCGCGCGCGCTACGGAGGATTCCGAGCTGATCGATCGGATCCGTCCCGATCTCGAGGAGGTGAAGGCACGCCACGCATTCGGGCTCGACGAAAACAGGCCCGAGGCAGTCGCGAAGCGTCGCAAGACCGGGCAGCGAACAGCACGCGAGAACCTGGCCGACCTCGTCGACGAGGGTACGTGGGTCGAATACGGCGCGCTCGTGATCGCAGCGCAACGGCGGCGCCGCTCGCGGGAGGATTTGATCGCGCGCACGCCCGCCGACGGAATGATCGCGGGCATCGGCCGGATCAACGGGGACCTCTTTGGCGAATCGGGAACCCGAGCCGTGGTGACGTCGTACGACTACACCGTGCTCGCGGGCACGCAAGGGACGATGAACCACCTGAAGAAGGACCGGATGTTCGAGATTGCCGAGCAACGACGTCTCCCGGTCGTGCTGTTCTCGGAGGGCGGCGGGGGCCGTCCCGGCGACACCGATTATGCGGTCGTCGCCGGACTCGATTGCCGGGCCTTTCAGTATTTCGCCGAGCTTTCGGGCAAGGTGCCGCTCGTAGGCGTCAACTCCGGCCGCTGCTTCGCCGGGAACGCAGCCTGTTGTGACGTCGTGATCGCCACCAAGGCGTCCAACATCGGTATGGGTGGGCCGGCCATGATCGAGGGGGGCGGCCTGGGCGTGTTCGCGTCGGAGCAAATCGGTCCCTCCGAATCCCAGTATCGGAACGGTGTCATCGACCTGCTCGTGGACGACGACGCGCAAGCCGTCAGAGCGGCGAAGAAATACCTGAGCTACTTCCAGGGAACCGTCGCGCGCTGGTCCTCAGAGGACCAGCGCGTTCTTCGCTCCCTCGTCCCCGAGAACCGGCTGCGCGTCTACGACGTGCGGCGAATCATCGAGGCGCTGATGGACCAGGACTCGGTGCTCGAGCTCCGCGCCGGCTTCGGCATCGCGATGATCACGGTGCTCGCTCGCATCGAGGGCTTGCCCGTCGGCGTAATCGCGAATAACCCCCAACACCTCGGCGGCGCCATCGATGGCGAGGCCGCCGACAAGGCCAGCGATTTCATGGCGCTCTGCAGCCGCTTCGGGATACCGCTCGTCTTTCTTTGCGACACGCCTGGCTTCATGGTCGGGCCGGAGGCCGAAGAGACGGGCTTGGTAAAACGCGCCGCGCGCTTGTTCACGACCGGTGCCCACCTGGGAGTCCCTTTCTGCACGGTGGTGCTGCGCAAGGGCTACGGCCTCGGCGCGCAATCCATGGCGGGCGGGAGCTTCAAAGCACCCAGCTTCACGATCGCTTGGCCCACGGGCGAGTTTGGCGGAATGGGCCTCGAAGGCGCCGTGAAGCTCGGTTTTCGCAAGGAGCTCGAGGCGGTCGCAGACCCGAAGGAGAGAGAGAAGATGTTCGAGCAAATGGTCGCGCTCGCCTACGAGCGGGGCAAAGCAATCAACATGGCGGAGCACTTCGAGATCGACGCGGTCATCGACCCGATCGACACCCGCAGGTGGATCCTCAGCGCAGTGAAGCCATGACCTCGGTAGCGGCGCGGGCACCCGCGGAGATCGCGCCATCCATGTAGCCGCACCAGACCTTCGCACTCTCGGTCCCCGCCCAATGAATGCGCCCGCTCGGCTTCCTGAGGTGCTCGCCACCCGCAGTCAGCAGCCCCGGGGTGAGGGGGGTGATGCACCCGGTGCTCCAGGGATCGGTGGACCAGTCCTTTTCGACGTAGCCTTTGGCATCAAGTGCTTTGGGTCCGAAGTAGCGAGCGAGCTCTTGCTTCAGACCCGCTTCGCGCGCAGCCCGGTCTGCCAAATGCGGGCATTCCACGACGGAGAGGAAGCAACTGAGCACGCCCATAGAGGCATCGTCGGGCGAGTTGTCGAAGACGAGCTGAATCGGACTGCGATCGCTTTGCATGGCGCCGTTCAGCCCGTCGGCCCGCCAGAACGGTTTGTCGTAAAGCATCGCGGCTTTGACGAGGGGAAGCCGCGGCAAACGGGCCCAGCCCGACGCGAGATCGAGCCTCGGCTTCGGGAGACCGGAGGTGAACTCGATGCGCATGGTGTCTGCTGGCGCCATCGCGACGATCACGCGCTCGGCGACGAATGTTTCACGAGACGTGACGACGCGCATCGGCCCGCTCGGTGAGTCGTCGATCCGCAGAACGGGTCGTCCTAGCAGCACACGGTCTCCGAGCTCGGCCGCCATGCGCTCCGAGATCACCTGGGAGCCGCCCTCGATGCGCTGATCCTGCGCGCCGCCGTCGTTCAAAATGACCGGCAGAAGCCCGCCTGCCGAACGGAGGTAGTGGAGAATCCAGAGCAGCGAGGTGCGCTCGGGGTAACCAGACCAGACAGCTCGGTTGATCAGCCGAAACACCGCGGGGGTAAAGCTCGTCGCCGCATGCTCGGTCAACCAAGCGCCGAACGTCTGCTGATCGAGCGCGGAGGCGTTTTCGGCGAGCCAAGGCTCCCCGAGTGGTAGCTTCGCGCTGAGCCGATCGAGCTGCCACGCCACCTTCGCGAAGTCCACGGCTTCCGCGAACGTGACATCCGGGAGGAGCCCGCGCGACACGGTCCCCTCGATGTCGTAGGTGGTGTCGCCCTCGTAGTAATGATCGTAGCTGGCAATGCCTAGCTCACGGATGAGCGCGGCAATGGCATCCTGCCCAGGCCCGATCCACTCGCCGCCGACCTCGACCACGTGACCGTTTCCGATCGGCATGTTGAGCGTGCGGCCGCCGACGCGTTCACGCGCTTCGAGCACGACGAAGGAGTCTTCTCCTCCGCGACGGAGCTCGCGAGCGGCAGTCAAGCCCGAAAGGCCGGCGCCGACGATGGCAACACGAACCGCGCCTTCGGATCTGCCCGATACAGCGGCTCGTGCGAAACCCGGCCCGGGCAGGGACGTCGCGACGGCAGCAGCACCACCGACCCGGAGAAAACGCCTGCGATTCCAAGATGCGCTCATGGTGCGCCGCATCCTTTCCCGGCGGCAAGCCACTTCACGACCGGCTCGAGGTCGTCGACCGGCAAACTTTCGAGCACTCCTTGCATGATCGCATCCGAGTCCCCCCGCACCTTCGTTTCGACCTCCTGCAACCGGCGCTCGAGGTAGCCGGCGTACTGACCACAAAGGCGCGAAGCGAACAGCCCGTCGTGCCCTTCCCCGTTCGCGCCGTGGCACGACGCACAATGCTCGGCGAAGAGAGTTGCGCCGATCGAACGTTCCTCGTCGGTGAGATCGCTCCGTGCGGGCAGGGTGTCCGGCAAGCTCGAGAGATAGCTAGCGACCTCGGTGATCTCTGCGGTCTCGAGCGCCCGCGCAAAGGGCGCCATCACCGGCAACCGAGTCATACCGGCCCGCAATCGGTGGAGCTTCTGCTCGAGCACGGCCCGGCGCTGGCCGTTCAGTCTCGGAATGGACCCATCGGGACGCCCGCTGCCATCGTGCAAATGACAGGAAGCACAATGCGCATACGCAGGTGGTGCCCCAGGCGATCCGGTCGGTGCGAGCACCGCCGCGATCTCGGAGGCCTCAGCATCCGTGGGTCCTCGCATGACGAGATAGGTCGTCGCGCCGAGGAGCACGAGAAGAAGGACGGAGGCGATGGCGACGAAAGCCCGCATCGGCGCCCGGAGCATACCAGAGGTTTTCGTACGGTTGCCCTACGCAATGTGTTAGTCAGGAACGCCCCATGGAAGCGGTCGACCAGGTCCAGCTCAACTTCGAGCCAGCGACGTTGACACTGCTCAACGTCCTCATCGGGCTCATCATGTTCGGCGTAGCGCTCGACATCCGAGTCGAGGACTTCAAGCGCGTCGTCCGTGACCCGCGGGGTCCGATCATCGGCCTCGTTGCGCAGTTCATTCTGCTTCCCGCGATGACTTTCGCGCTGGTGCTCGTCATCGCTCCGTTACCGTCGATCGCGCTCGGCATGATCATGGTCGCTGCTTGCCCGGGCGGGAACTTCTCGAACTTCCTGGCGCACCATGCCAAAGCGAACTCTGCGCTCAGCGTGAGCATGACGGCGATTTCGACCGCGCTGGCCATCGTCATGACACCGGCCAACCTCGCGTTCTGGGGAAGCCTCAACCCGAACACTGCAGCGATCCTACGCGAAGTCGACCTCGACCCACTGGCGCTGCTGAAGACGATTCTGGTCATCTTGGGCATACCCTTGGTCATCGGCATGTTGGTCGCCGCGAAGAGGCCAGCTCTCGCGGCTCGGGTGCGGCGCCCGATGAAGGTCTTCTCGCTCACGGCGTTCGGCTTGTTCATCATTGGCGCGTTGCTCGGGAACTGGCAGCACTTCTTGCAGAACGTCGGCTACGTCGCGCTGGCGGTCGCACTGCACAACGCGCTCGGGCTTGCACTAGGCTATTGGAGTGGCCGTGTTCTCGGCTGTCATCGCTACGACGCGCGTGCAATCTCGATCGAGGTGGGCATTCAGAACTCCGCGCTCGCCCTGGTTCTCATCTTCGGGTTCTTCGACGGCCTCGGGGGCATGGCGATCATCGCCGCGTGGTGGGGTGTGTGGCACTTGATCTCGGGGCTCACCGTCGCAACCTATTGGTCCAAGCGTCCCGTGCCGATTCCGGAGGCTGCATGAAGAACCCAGCGATCTACGAGCATCTGCTAGGCAAGCTGGCCAGCGTGTACGAGCGGGGTCCCGACCCCGGGCTCCGCGATTTCACCATTCCAACCGAGGCGTACACCGACTCCGCGCGCTTCGAGAAGGAACAGCGTCTGCTTCGCGCGCTTCCCATCGCGATCGCGCACGTGTCTCAGCTCGCGAATTCAGGCTCGTGCCTGGTTCACGATGCGCTGGGCGCTCCGATCCTCGTCACACGGACCCGCGATGGCGATCTCCGCGCGATGTTCAACGTCTGCAGGCATCGGGGCACGCGTCTCGTGGAGGGGCCCGGTTTCTGCAAACTGCGCAAGGGCTTTCACTGCATCTATCACGGATGGAGCTACGACCTCGCGGGAAGCCTCACAAACGTGCCGCGCGAAGAGCTGTTCCCTTCGCTCGACAAAGCCTCACTCTCTCTGACGCAATTGCCTGTCACCGAACGGTTCGGCTTCGTTTGGGTCGTGGCCACCCCGGGCACCGAGTATGACTTCGACGCCTTTCTCGACCCGCTCGAGCCCGACCTCGCGCCACTCGGGCTCGAAAGCCACGTGGTCTTCCGCCGCGGGACGACGACGGCTCGGTCCAACTGGAAGATCGTCATGGAAGCCTTTCTCGACGGCTACCACGTGCGGCACCTCCACAAGAACACGGTCGGTCCGTACTTCCAAGGCCACCAGAGTTACTCCGAACCGGCTGGCCCGCACGTCCGCGCGATCGTCGGCCGGGGCGGCTTTCAGGATGCCATCGGCAACGATGCGGTCGGCGACATCCGCGAGGTCGCGACGCCGACCTACGTGTTCTTCCCGAACACGGTGTTCGTCGCGCAGCCCGGCTTCGTCAGCCGCGCCACCGCGTACCCGATCGGCCTCGACGAGATCCATTGGGAGCACGACCTGATCATCCCCGAAGAGCCGAAGACCGAAAAAGCCAGGGCGCACTGGGAGCTCAACTACCAGCTCATTCAAGACGGGGTCTTCAAGGGCGAGGATCTATGGGTATGCGAGCAAATCCAGAGCGGCCTTCGGAGCGGCGCCAACGATCGCTTCACCTACGGCATCGAGGAAACGCCCATCGAGTGGTTCCACCGCGAGCTCGAGCGTCGCATCCGCGAGATGGCGTGAGCCGCCGGTAAGATCTGCTCAATTTCGCCCTTTCCTGGCCCACGAGTCCTTGAGTTGAATCGTGCGGTCGTAGACCGGACGCTCGGCGGTACTGTCTGGATCGACGATGAAATACCCGAGACGTTCGAACTGCACGCGCTCGCCATGACTGCGCGTCGCGAGGTTGGGCTCGAGCTTGGCGTTCTGCACGACTTCGAGAGAGCTCGGATTGATGCGATCCGTGAAATCGCCCTCGTGGGATTCGTCGAGCGGGTTCTCCTCGTTGAACAATCGGTCATAGAGGCGCACTTCCGCATCGACCGCGTGTTTGGCACTCACCCAATGAATGGTGCCGCGCACTCGCCGGCCGTCCGGTGCGTTACCGCCTTTGGAATCGGGGTCCCAGGTGCATCGTAGCTCTACGACCTCACCAGAATCGTCTTTGATGACGTCGGTGCAGGTAATGAGCGCGCCATAGCGGAGGCGAACCTCCTTGCCCGGAGCCAATCGGAACCACTTTTTGGCCGGCTCTTCCATGAAATCGTCACGCTCGATGAAGATCTCGCGCGTCAAGTGCAACGTACGGGAGCCGAAGCTCGGATCATCGGGGCTGAACGGCGCGTCGACCGTGACTTCTTCGTCAGCCGGGAAGTTCTCGATGACCACCTTCAGCGGCCGGAGCACCGCCATCGTCCTTGGAGATGTCGCATTGAGATCCTCGCGCAGCGCGTGCTCGAGCAGGCCGACATCGACGATGCTGTCTCTTCGCGACACCCCAATTCGCTCGGCAAAACGTCGAACGGCGGCCGGCGTGTAACCGCGGCGCCGCATCCCGGCGATGGTGGGCATTCGCGGGTCGTCCCAGCCGTCGACATGCCCTTCCTCCACTAAACGCTTGAGCAATCGTTTGCTCATCACGGTGTAGGTGAGATTCAGCCGCGCGAATTCGTATTGCCAAGGAACGGGATCGAAATCGAAGTGCGACACGAACCACTGATACAGGGGATTGTGGTGTGCGAACTCGAGCGTGCAGATCGAGTGGGTGATTCCCTCGAACGCGTCTGACATCGGGTGCGCGTAGTCGTACATGGGATAGATACACCAGTCGTCACCGGTTCGGTGGTGCGTGACCTTGCGGATCCGATACATCAGCGGATCGCGGAGGTTCACGTCCTTCGAGGCCATGTCGATCTTCGCGCGAAGGACGTGGGACCCTTCGTCGAGCTCTCCCGCACGCATTCGCGCGAAGAGATCGAGGTTTTCATCGACGCTCCGATCGCGAAAAGGACTGTTGACCCCGGGCGTGTAAAAATCGCCGCGGCCCTTGCGGATTTCTTCGAGACTCTGGCTGTCGACGTAGGCGAGGCCGCGCTCGATGAGATCCACTGCGCACTGGTAGAGTCGTTCGAAATAGTCAGATGCGAAGTACTCGTGGCTGCCCCAATCGAACCCCAACCACCGTACGTCCTCCCGGATCGACTCGACATACTCGGTGTCTTCCGCCTCCGGGTTGGTGTCGTCGAATCGCAAATGGCAGCGGCCCCCTTCGGCGAGCTCGGCGGTGGTGAAATTCAAGCAGATGGATTTGGCGTGCCCAATGTGGAGGTAGCCGTTGGGCTCGGGCGGGAAGCGCGTGACGACGGCACCGCCGTGCTTGCTGGTACGAAGGTCCTCGCGGACCAGATCGTGGACGAAGTTCGGTGCGTTCTCCTGACCTTCGGTCTTGCCCTTGGGCTCGTTCATGCCCGAGGTCTAGCGCGGTTTTCACGCTGGCGCTGCATTTGGTCAGCGGGACACAGGCGTTCGTTGCGCACGTCGGGCGCGTCCAAGCGCCAGGCAAATTCTAGAAATTCCGAAGGCGCGTCGATGCCGGTGCGGGCGACGAAAAGCGCCGCCCCCGAGAGCCGGGCCGACACGAGCTTCGAAAATCGAGTCACCGGCGAACCGTAGGGAATCGAGAGGCGGGGGGCATCCCCCCTCTGGCGCGGGCAATGGCGCGCACTATCCTTGCCGCATGCTCTCGAAGATCATCCTCGTTGTGGTGGCCATTCTAGTTATCGCCGTGCTGTACATGAAGCTGGCGGCGATCCGCGTCACCGGCTCCGAGGCGCGGGCGCTCGTAGCCAAAGGCGCGTTGCTGGTCGACGTCCGAAGCGAAGGCGAGCATGCGGGAGGGGCCATCGAAGGCTCGATCAATATCCCCATCCAGGAGCTTTCGGGGCGGATGGACGAGCTCGGAGACAAGGACGCCGAGATTGTCGTCTATTGCCAAAGCGGCGGACGAAGCGCCATGGCCAAGCGCCTCCTCGAAAAGAACGGCTTCACCAAGGTGCACGACTTGGGCGGTATTGGGAGATGGTGAGCCGCATGTCGACCAAGTACGTTTGCGCGGACTGCGACCTCGAGTTCACGCCCGCCGAGGAGGGCGACGACCCGCGATGCCCGAAGTGCACGCGAACGGAAGCGGTCGAACCGGCCGATGCGCCGGCGCTTCAGAGTGATATCTGGCGACAGTGGTTGGTCGTGTTCGCTCTGCTACTCATCGCAGGGATTTTCTATTTGGTGTACGAATGACGGTTCACATCTCTTACGTATCGGATGTCTTGTGCGTCTGGGCGTACGTTGCCGAAGCGCGCCTCGACCAGCTCCGGAAGGAGTTCGGCCCCTCGATCGAGCTGGAGTATCGGTTCATCCCGATCTTCGGTGCGACACGCTATCGGATCGCGGAAGGCTGGAAGGACCGCGGAGGATACGCTGGCTTCGGAGCCCACGTCCGCGAGGTCGCGAAGGGGTTTCCGCATGTGACTGTCGCGTCCGGAGTCTGGGATGAAGTGGCCCCAACGACTTCCGCGGCAGCACACGAGATGTTGTGCGCGCTGCGTCTGCTTCAAGACGAGGGCATCCTGAGCGGGGAACGCCGCGGCGACCTACATGGCCGGACGCTTTTCGAGGAAGCCATTTGGCGGGTTCGAACCGCATTCTTCGAGGAGGCCCGCGACATCTCCGATCGCAGGGTGCTCTTGGGCGTATTCGGGGAGGCCGGCCTACCGCTTCCCCAAATCGAGGCGAAGCTCAGCTCCGGGGAAGCGCTTGCCGAGGTCTGTCGGGACATCGAGCTGCGCGACCAGCTCAGCATCGAGGGCAGCCCCACCTACTATCTCAACCAGGGTAGGCAGAAGCTTTACGGCAATGTCGGCTACCGAGTCGTTTCCGCGAACCTGCGGGAGCTGCTCGAGCAGCCGGGCCACCAGGCGTCTTGGTGCTGAGGGAGCGCTAGTTCACCGTGTCGGCGGCATCGCCGGTGGGCGGGCCGGGAGGTGTCCGGCCAAGGAGCCTCATGACCCCCAGCGCCAAGCCGCCACCGACGAGAGCGGCGACGTGAAGCGCGACGATGGACAGGATGACGATGAGTAGCTCGGTATTCATGGGGTACCCCCAAGGTTGGCTCGGCCGGTGCCGCGTTGGGGCCTGACACCCGCCATGGAGTCCTCAGTATGGGTGTCTCGACGCAGCGCGTCAAGGATTAATGCTGCAAGATTCCAGCAGCAGCGTTACTTGCTCAAAAAAAGACCAGTAGTTTCGAGGGGCCCTGCCGAGATGCATGGCTTCCGAAACGGAGCTCAGGCGCAGTTCAGGCGGCGTGAATCGCCCGGCTCGGACGGCGGTTGCTGGGGCTGTCTCCCGCCTTGACGGGCGCTCCATCGCGGAAGCGCACCATCATCTGCATCCCGCGTTCACCCGGGTTGAGTGACAACTCCGGAAGCAAGTCCGGCTCGAAGCCGTCGAGGACGTTGATATCGACGTTCTGGATGAGGGTACCAAGAACGATACGCATCTCCATCATCGCGAACTGCTTGCCGAGGCAGACCCGGGGACCCGCGGCAAAGGGCACGTAGGCCCCCCGTGGAAGCTGACGTTCGAACTCCCGGGTCCAGCGCTCCGGTCGGTAGGCTAACGGGTCGTCGAAGTACTTCTCGTTGCGCCCGATCGCGAGGGGACTGATCGCCAAGATGGCGCCCTTGGGAATTACGTAGTCCGCAATGTGGAGCTCGGTCTGCGCTTCACGCGCGTAGATCCACACGGCGGGCAGCCTTCGAAGCGACTCCTTGAGACACATCTCGAGGTAGGGGAGCTCTCCAAGGTCGTCGACTCGGATCGGGCGGCCACCGATCTTCTCGTCGATCTCCTGCTGCGCCTTGCGAAGCTTGTCTGGATTCTTCGCCAGCAGATACCACGCCCAGGTGAGGGTGTGGGCCGTGGTTTCATGCCCCGCGAAGATGAGTGTCATGAGCTCGTCGCGCATCTGCTTTTCCGACATGCCGCCCTGTTCATCGGTCGCGAACACGATGTGCGACATCAGATCTCCATGGTCTTCGTTCTCTTTGCGACGGGAGGCAACCAGGCGCGCGATGACCTCATCCATCGCGTCGAGCGCGCGGACCATTCGTCGGTTCCGCTCGCTCGGCCACCAGCGCGGCGTTGGAATCGGTGTTTGCGCATGATCGATCAGCGCCTCACTGATGTCGATCATGGCGTCGTTGATCGTCTTCGCATCGCCACCGACATCGGTGTCGAACAGCGTCTTGGCGACGACACGAAGAGCGAGGTCGA
>WOR8_10007096_pt1 | contig 11057 bp, 6 predicted proteins | sample DeeMarSeWOR38_10_FD_19890 | JGI IMG/M metagenome (IMG submission 19890)
AACCGCGTAGGGCAGCAGCCCCTCGCCCAAAAGCTCGGGGTGATACATCGGGTTGCGAGCTGCCGGGAAGATGGCCTCTAATGCCACCTGGCCTGCCGCCCGATGGTCCGGATGATTGACGTAGGTGTCACCAAAGTAGTAAGTAGATGGATCGGGGCAAATGACGATATCGGGCCGGTGGCGACGAATCTCTTGCACCACCCGCTGCCGCAACTGGAGTGTCGCTTGCAGCTCGCCATCCGGATCGTCAAGGAAGATAATCGTCTTCACCCCCAACAGGCTGGCAGCGGTTCTCTGCTCGTTCCGACGCAATTTGGTCAGCCGTTCTGGGGTCATCTCGGGGTCTTGGCTGCCCTTGTTGCCGTTAGTAAGAATAAGATAAATAACTTCAGCCCCTCCCCGTGCCCAGAGTGCAATCGTGCACTTCAGCCCCTCCCCGTGCCCAGAGTGCAATCGTGCCTCCCGTGAAGAACTCGGGATCATCCGGATGTGCCATAATGACCATCACCCGTTTTGACTCGGTCTCCGTCAAGTTGAACATACCTCCTCAGACTCAGGGACGGGGGGCTTGAAGAATCAGGGCTGGGTTAAAAAGACGGGGGCGCCGTTAAACGTGACGCCACCCGCCGAATCACTACATGGCTTGTGCTCGAGAAGAAATTGATTCCCACCTGCATATGAAAGCATGGCTGACTCGCCTGCCTGGCAGGAAGTCTAACCTCTATCTGGGTTCCTTTCCTCTTCCAGATCGAAGTCCCAATAGCCCGGTCCGCTCTCGAAGTAATCGTAGTTCATCTTGATGTCGGCCTCATACTCAGCCGGCACGTCTTCCTCAGGGAAGATGGCCTCTGGCGGGCAGACGGGGATACAGGCGCCACAATCAATGCAGGTTTCGGGATCAATGTAGAAATACGCAGCCCAGTCTGGTTGATCCTTGGGACCTGGAACGATGCAATCTACTGGGCAGACCTCCACACAGTCACCCTGGCGCGTACATAAGCTTACGATAATGTGCGTCATACGATTTTCCCTCCTGCTGTATAGATTGTTTATGGTTGGACTGTAATCGCCTTCTGGCGAAAACAAGACCGCACACGGACTTCGATCACTATCAGCATTGTACTACAAAATCTGGCGTTTGACAAGATTTTCACCCATTTCGGATACAGCCTCGATATTAGCTGGCATTGTCTTCAGACCCGATCTATGGTAAACTTGTAACCAACGCATCGGGGTGCACCCCAGCCTGTCCCTGGAGAAGGTCCCCAATTTGTGGTGGAACTACTCTGCCCAGCGACAGCCAAGATCTCATAGACAAGTACTATGCAGACCCGATGAGGAACTGACCAGTGAATTTGACTGCCAGGCGGTGAGTTGTGGAACCCCTTGAAGATCGACAGGACTTGACTATCGGCGATCTGGCCCCCTCAGAACCTGGAAGCTACGTGCTAATCATGCACCTGGCTCAAGCCGCAACAATTACCGTCGGCAAGTTAGGAACCTTTGAATTCGTGGCGGGCTGGTATGCCTACGCAGGGAGCGCCCTGGGCCAAGGCGGCTTGGCAGCCCGTCTTGCCTACCACAATCGTCGTAACAAGAGCTATAACTGGCATATTGATTATCTGCTGGCCCACGCAGAACTGGTCGAAATCTGGTGGGCCGAGGAGAATAAGCGCAAAGAATGTGTATGGGCCTCGGCACTGCGAGCCATTCCCAGTGCGCGCGTGCCGGTGGCCAACTTCGGGGCATCTGACTGTCGCTGTTTGGCTCACCTGGTCTACTTCCATCAACGTCCGGCCTTCGCCAACTTCTCGCGTGCTCTGTCCGACCTGGGATTTTGAACAGCTGCAACCCCTTTGCTGCTTGAACGACCCACCACCCTATCCACGCACGAGTACATCACCTGGGGATCACCTCGGGCCGACAGTTCGCACCGATTGGAGTCCTGGCACCACTCTCACAAGCAAATTGCCGGTTGGCTGAGGGTTGGGATACGCCAAACGATTTGCGAGAGAACGATTGGGAATGTATACTTGCCGAGTCTAAGAAACCGGTGAGCAGCAGGGCAGGGACGACATCCGCACACCGCTTGAAATCAATGATGCCACCGGGAGGAATTGCCTCATGGAATACAAGCTTCTGGAGCCATATCACGCAGGCCAGGCAGCCGAGATTCACATCGAAGGCCAGCCGGACACCCTACTTACCAAACTGGGCAAGCCGTTTCTGACCACGCTATACAAAGAGATTTGCCATTCGGAATGGGGATTCGGCGTGGTCGCTTTAGATGGTGAGGTGGTCGCTGGTGTGGGAATCTTGAGCACCAGCACCAGCCGATTGTTCCGCGACCTGAAGCGCCGTCGCGCTGTGCAATTGCTGCTTCCCATCATTCCGCGCTTGCTCTCTCACCCACGCATTATGCTCGATGTGTACCAATCTTGGCGCTACCCAGCCAAGATGGGCGTCGGCCGCAAGCCGTCAATGTCTGACAACGGCACTGGTGGTGACCAGCAGAATGAGGCGACCAGAGACACCAAAAGGATAGACGCCGAATTCCTATTCCTAGGTGTGCGCAAGGCGTATCGAGGACAGAAAATCGCCTCAGGCATGTTTGATGCCTCGGTGGTCTTCTGTCGTGAACGCAATGTTAACTACCTGATTGCAATTGTCGAACATACCAACTGGAAGCTGCATCAGGTAGCCAGTCACCACGTAGCGCGGTATGGCTGGCGGCGAATTCGCCAGATAGAACTCAATGGGCGACCGATGGATGTGATCGAAATAGACCTGACCCGCGAGTTGCCGCCAGAGGAGTGGGGACCGGGAACCCTGGACCCGGATGTGGTGCCCAACGTATAGACAGTTCGTAGTTAGGGCAGAGCAAGCAGGACGCACGCCGAACTTGCCAGGGATATCGATGGTAAAACACGGATGATCGACGGACGGATCAGAATATCCGAAGACGGGGAAATCACAAAATCGACTGCACAAGTGCCTGACTCCCTTCCTTCGTCTACACTCACCCAACCACGAGCGCGGGTTTTCTACCCTTTGCTGGTTGTCCTGGTTGTCGTTGTCTCCATCGTTTGGCGGACTGGCAACCTGGATGCCTTCAGCCTTTCCAACGACGAGGGCGCTTACCTGATGTGGGCCTGGTTGGTGCACAGCGGCCATCCTCTATACAGCGAGACAGTGTCTGTTTCAGCGCCGCTGTTCATCGCGGCGCTAGATTGGGCTTTCGACGTGGCAGGGGTCAGCCTGGTCACGGGGCGAGCCATGGTATTGGCGTTTTTGGGCCTGGCGCTATTTAGCCTGGCCTGGTCAGGCAGACTACTGCACGGCTGGCTGGCTGGGTTGATGGCGGCTGCAATATTCAGCCTGGCTCCTCTGGTTTTTCTTCTGTCCCGTATGGCGATAGGGGAAATCCCATCTGTAGCCCTGGTCAGCCTTTCGGTGGCCCTGGCTCTAGCTTATTGGCGACACGGCGGTAAAGCCTGGCTGGTGTTATCCGGTCTGGCGGTAAGCCTGAGCTTGCTGATAAAAGCAGTGAATCCCCTGATCTCAGTGCCCATCGTTTGGCTCATCGTAGCTCGAAATTGGCATAGCCGGAAAAGATATTCTGAGATTGTGGCAGCCTTGGCCGTGTGGGGGCTAGCTTGCGTGCTGCCTATTCTTACCTGCCTTCTGATCTATGATCCAGCAGCCCTATATGACCAGGCGATTGCGTTTCGCTTTGAGCTGCGCGCGGCTTTCCCGTGGCTTCCAGCCGAGAATGCGGTCCAGATTAAACTCGTCCTGGAACAGCACCTGGGCATCGTTGGATTAGCCTTGGCCGGGTTTGTGCTGTTGGCGCATCGGGCAAGTTGGGAGAGATTGATCTTCCTAAGCTTATGGCTGGTCGCGAGCACTCTCAGCGTCCTGTTTCATTCACCCTTATTTTTCCATCATACGGTCATCCTAGTGCCTCCGCTGGCGCTGCTAGCCGGCATAGGTTTGGCGGAGACGGTACGCCTGCTGCAAGAACGACGCTGGTCCTGGAGCTTGGTAGGCATGGCAGGCATACTCGCCTTTCTGCTCACTCTACCCAGCGCAATAGAAACCAACCAGGCCGTGCGGGCGGCACGCTTTGGGCGCGAGGCTGAGGCAATTGCCTTTCTCGAGCAGGTTACCGCCCCCACCGACAATGTCATCAGCGATAACCTGCTCTTGCCCTTTATGGCCGGACGGCAAACTCCGCCCCCCTTGGGAGATATAGCTCAGGTAGCTATTGGTAGTGGTCGACAGACCAGCGAACGGCTGATTGCCATTTCGGAAGCTTATCCGGTAGAAGCAGTGGCGAACTGGGCTCTGCGGTTGCCGCATTTGGGCGAGTATATGGATTGGGTTGAAAGCAATTACCTGGTGCGGCGAGTGTGGGATGATCACCACATCATCTATGTGGGACGGCGGGTTCCGAAAGACCAAGTTCCAAACCGCATCGATGCCAAAGTAGGCAACTCGATAGAGCTGCTCGGCTACCACATCGGGGGCAGCGAGCACGAGGAAGTTAGCAAGCCATATGGAACACGAAGCAAAGCACAAACGCTAGATGTGACCCTCTACTGGCAGGCGCAAGAGCCGGTGCAAGAGAACTACAGCGTATTTGTGCAACTGCTCGACCCGGGGGGACAACTGGTCGCCCAGCACGACGGGCAACCCCTGCACGGCTACCTGCCAAGCGGCGATTGGTCGCCAGATGACGTGATCCCTGACCGCCACAGCCTGACGCTGCCTCACGATCTGCCAGCCGGCTCCTACCGTCTGATTGCCGGGATGTATGTGCTGGAAACGCTGGAGCGATTGCCAGTGTACGCGGCACATCCCCAAGATAGCTCCGATTATGTGACGGTGAGCAAATTAAAACTTGGAGATCAAGGGCCGCAGATCCAGGATTAGAGGCCGGGTATCGAGCCACGAAGACAGTCAACATCGCTCGATGACCAATATCGACACGTGGATATCGGGAATTGACTACTAATATATCGCTGGACGAAGAGATAACAAAATATCCCAAGGGCAGCGCACTCCCGGTCGAACACTCACGAAGGGATGTCGCTGAGCAGCGTCGTTGGCTCAGCTGGGCCATACCATTGGGGGTTTTCCTGCTGGCTTTGACTCCGCGCCTGCTGGGTTTAGATGTGTTCCTCACCGCCGACGAAGACGATCAACTCCGCTTTGCGGCTGGCTTTCTTGTTGCCGTCCTCAATGGGGACTGGGAGAAAGCGGTCCTCCTCGGCTATCCTGGCGTACCGACCATGGCCCTGGGCGGACTGGGGCTAGGATTGCGCTATTTGTTGCACCAGTGGGGATGGGCTCCACTGCCGGGTGCCGGACCGGATCTGGCCTCGACGTTGCGTCACGTCACAGACTACCCACTGGCTTATATCCAGGCTGCACGTCTACCCATGGTTGTGGCAGCATCATTGGCGATACTGGGGATCTATCTGTTGATGCGTCGCCTGCTTGATAGACGGATCGCCTTGGTCGCCTTTCTCTTGATAGCCTTCGATCCTTTCTTTATGGCGAACTCACGCATCTTGCATGTGGATGCACCACTGACCTATTTCATGTTCCTGTCCTTCTTGGCGTTCTTCCTCTACTTAAAAGAAGCACGCTGGGGCTGGTTGGTACTCTCGGGCTTGACCGGCGCGCTGGCAACTCTCAGCAAAACACCGGGCGCCATCCTGGGCCTGATCTTGGTCATTACCGGGTTGATCTATGCCTTGCATCCTGCAGATGATATTCCGATTGGGCCACAAGGAAGTACTGGGGAGGCCGATGCACGCGAGGCAGCGTCTTCGCGATGGCGACGATTCTTGATAGCCCTCGGCATATGGGGCGTGGTGGCAGTTGGTGCCTTCTACGCCTTGTGGCCCTCTATGTGGGTCAAACCTGGTTACGCTCTCAATCTCATCATTAGAAATGTAAGCAGTGCCATTATTACAACACACCCATCCAGCGGTGTGTTCTGGGGATCTACCAGGTCTGACCAGAATCCCCTGTATTATCTCATCAGCCTGCCTTTTCACCTTACTCCGCTGGCAACGATAGGCCTGTTGCTCGGTCTTGTTGCCACCTGGCGGCTGCGTCGCTATCGTGTGTTGCTGCTTTCCCTCTGGGCTTATGCGATCATCTTTATCGCTCCGGTTTCCATCGTCGGGCGTCGCGGCGACCGCTACGCTCTGCCCATCTATTTGGCCCTAGAATTGTTGGCAGCCATAGCGCTATTCTGGATTGCCGACCGGCTGGCGTCCTCCAAGTGGACGCGGCTCAAGGGGAGATGGACATGGGTTTTGGGCATAATCCTGGGTGCTCAAATCCTGTTTATATCGCTCTACCACCCTTATTACTTCAACTATTTCAATCCTTTGGTTGGCAATGGGCGTACTGCCCCGTATCTCATCAATGTCGGTTGGGGAGAAGGGTTGGATCAGGCAGCGGCATCTCTCAATCAGGTGCCTAATGCCGCACAAAAGACGGTCGCGTCCTGGTACAGCTTCCAGTTTGCACCTTACTTTGAAGGCCAGACCGTTGATCTATCAAGCAATAGACCAGCTTTGACCGCCGACTACACGGTATTCTACATCAACCAAGTGCAACGGGGGTTCCCCAGTCAGGAGCTGCTATCTTATTTCAGGGATCGTCAGGCCATGGACACCGTGCGGTTGGGAGGCGTAGATTACGCCTGGATCTATCCGGGGCCGGTGATCAGCACCGAAGCGCCAGCCGAAGTGAAGTACCCAGTGGGGGCGGTGTTGGGTGGCGCGATTCGCCTGATTGGGTATGATGTGTCCCAGGAAGTGCTCCAAGCTGACGATGACCTGACCATCACTCTGCACTGGGAGGCACTGTCACCCGTGCGTGAGGACTACAATGTCTACGTCCGACTGGTGGACGAGATGGGCAACATATGGGGCCAGGTGGATCGGCTCCCCTTGGGGGGGCTGTGGCGTACTGATCAGTGGCAGCCAGGCATCTACGCTCAGGACGAATATCAGCTGACCCTTCGGCCAGGCACACCGCCAGATGTGTATCACCTAGAGGTAGCAATGTATTCATTCACAACCGGTGAGACCTTTGGCGTTGCACGTAACGTAGGGCAAGTGACGGTGACACCCCCCCAGCGAACGCCTCGGCCCAAAGAGATAGCTATGCAGCACTCACTGCGCATGTCGGCAGCACCAGGGCTGGAATTAATGGGCTACGATCTAGGTGCAGAGAAGGTGGGACCTGGCGAACGGTTGCCGGTAACCCTCTATTGGCGAGCTACCGGCCCCATAGATGCAGACTACGAAGTTCAACTGGATGCCAAGAGTGTGGCTGGCAACGAGGGAGGCGGCTGGTCCGACCGTCTGGCTTCAAAGGACTATCCCACCAGCCAATGGCGTCAGGGCGAAGTGATGGTTGACATACATCAGTTGCAGATGCCGCCCACCGCCCGCTCCGGTTTCTACGTGCTGAACATGCGCCTAGTGGACTCAGGCACTGGTCAGCACGCCTCAGAGCGGGTGATTCTCGGCAAGCTGGAATTTGTTGAGCGTGCGCGTCGCTTCGACACACCGGAGGTACAGCACCCGGTGGGGGTGGATCTGGGTGGGTTGGTTAATCTCATCGGCTACGACCTGCCACAAGAAAGCGTGGCGCCCGGCGAAGCTTTCCCGCTGAGCCTTTATTGGCGCGCACTGGATGAGATGGATACCTCGTACACGGTCTTCGTCCACGTTGTCGGCCCCGACGGCGTTATCCGAGGGCAGTGGGACAGTGTGCCAGGGGATGGCACCTTGCCAACCACCGGCTGGGTGAAAGATGAGGTCATCACCGACGAGTACCTGGTGCCCATGGACGAGGACGCACCACCCTGGCAGTACACAATCCTGGTGGGCATGTACGATCCGATGACCGGTGAGCGATCGCAGATTCAAGAGCCTGGTGCTCGAGACTCCATAGCTGTGAGCATAATCCGGGTTGAGTAAGAAAGTACTGCGGGACACAACCTGCCTGTCACGATGATTATCGACCAACTCAAGCTCCAAATCTCGTGAGGTTGCCAAATCTATGAACAAGAGGGACGATATAGCCCGTATCTCACTAATCAAATCACAAGTGCGAACCTCCTTGGTCAAACAAGACAAGAGCCGGCTGGGAGCATTGGCGATTTTGCTATTCACGCTTGTTTTCTTTGACGATGCGGTTTTCCAAGGCAAACTCCTAAGCCCAATTGACGCCGCGTGTCCAGTAGATGTTGTTTGGAACGAAGCATGTGGCAACATAGAAGTCGCCCACAATGGCTTGATTGCATCTGACCAGGCAGCTCAGTTCTACCCTTGGCGTGTGCTGGTACGCAATCTGTTGAAACAAGGAACTCTGCCTTTATGGAATCCTTACAACTATAGTGGCTACCCACTCTTGGCCAATGCGCAGTCATCGGTCTTCTATCCTATTAATCTCCTGGCTGATCTCCTCCCTATACGATATGCTTTCACATTTAGAGCTGTAATTCTCCTTTTCGTTGCCGGTTTCTCCACTTTTCTATTGGCACGGGAGTTAGCCATCAGTTTCTATGGCTCACTCCTCGCCGCTTTTTCCTTTGCATTTAGCAGCCCTTTGATTGTGTGGCTGGGTTATGCCATAATTGAGGTGGTTGTATTATTCCCTCTCCTTCTGCTGTTTACAGAAAGGGTATTCAAAACTGATAATCTGTTGTCTGCGCTTCCGGTTGCTTTAACACTTGGAATAATGGGTCTTGGGGGACATCCGGAAACCTTAGTACAGGCGGTTTACGTCTGGGGATTCTATGTAATAGCACGACTCCTCGTACTCAGCAGAGTTGATAATTACGCTTTGAAGAAAGTAGGTCGCATAGTAGCTAGGCTAGCAGCGGCAAGTATTGTCGGCGCAGGACTCGCGGCCGTTCAGCTATTACCCACTTGGCAGGTGTTGCAGACAAGTCATGGATATAATGCTCGGCCTGAGTCTAACATTTCACTCATTTTGGGGGCTCGCACGGATTTAGGGAGCGTGCTATCCCTAATTCTCCTGATCTGGCCCAATTATTTTGGTAATCCTACGTGGCAGGAATTACCGAATCGTGGCAATTGGCTTTCATACTACAATTACAATGGCTTGGCCACGTATGTTGGCTTCTTACCAATCGTGTTAGTCCCGCTCGCATTCCTGAGACGGCATCAAAGCTGGGTAACCTGGGTTTATGCCGGTGTCACGTTCCTGTCCCTTGGCTTGCTCTTAAGGCTCCCCTTTTTCTACGCTATTACTCAATTACCGCTACTTCATAAAACCTCCTCAGCTAGATTTCGACTAACCTTAGTCCTCGGACTGGCCATACTGGCAGGACGCGGGCTGGATACTTTGCTGTATGATATGCGTGGCAAGAGATGGCTATACGGAACAGCCATCTCTGTATTCACTGTGATACTATCAATAACGATCGGAAGCATCGGTATCAGGCTAGTAAACTCTGGCATCAGGATGAAGCCCGAAGAATTCAACATCGATCGGGTTATCGAAATGATCAATGAGACTGGAGGCATATTTCCCTTATGGAAGGATTCCTATTCTGCACCAGTGATTACTTTTGCGCTACCGCTGGTTCTGTCATTGCTTGTACTTGTGGTCATCTCGTTAACTAAGACCCGGACGACTGAGTTGGCACTTGCTTTGGTTATGGTGACAGCTATTGACCTCTATATCATTGGCTCTAACTACAATACGATGCTTGATCCTGAGTTGGAAGCAACCGAACTCATCCAGAAGTCACAGACTATGTCTTATCTAAAGCAGACTTTGAAACCAACAGACAGATTAGCTGCATTTGGCGTCACATTCCTACCTAACAGCAGTAGCTTTCTAGGTATTTCAGACGTGCGAGGCTACGATTTAATGGTTTCCGACCGTTATTACGAACTATTTGCAGAGAGCCCAGGGTTTCATGCTTACGGACCTGGTGGCTTCTTTCTCACCGAACCCAATCAAGTCCTACGATTACTCAGTACAAATTACTATCTTACGCCTATTCCGCTACCTGACCAGGAACCCATTTTTGCTGCGGACTCTGGATTGCTGGTTTATTATGAGCACAACACACAGCCTCGATCCTATCTCGTGCACGACTACCAACTACTTCCCGCTGAGACGATACGTGACAAAATAATCAACAGCGATTTCGACCCGACTACCGCCGCTTTGATTGAGGCAGACCCACCTACTTGGTGGACAACGACTCACAGCGTCCCTTCTGCCTCAGAATATTCAAGAATCACCCACTATGAACCTAATATGTTGACAGTTGAAACCGAAAGTCAAACACCGGCAATCCTCATTCTGACGGATGCGTACGACGCCGGTTGGAATGCGTACGTAGACGGTATTCGCCAACGGATCTACCAGACGGATTACATTTTGCGGGGAGTCTTTCTGCAAGCTGGACATCACATTGTTGAATTCAGATACGAACCAATTGGATTTCGGATCGGGTTGGTTCTGAGTTTGCTTTCTCTGATCATAGTACTTGGTGGTGGCGCGGTACTCCACCAGAAACAGTGAGCTCCTTGAATGATGACAATAGCCGTTGGAAGCGCCTGGGAATTGGAAGTCTATCACTCTGGATACCGTACAGGTTGAGCAGTAGCGTCCCACGCCAGCAGACTTGCACCTAGGGGCCGTTAAGAAGTAACTTCCCGGTTTACGTTCAATTCAACTCAGAGAATCCTCCCGAAAAGCTGGCATAATCACGTTTTGCTTGAGTACCTCCTCCGAAATAACCCCAGCGGGATATGCAGCGTGATCTATCCCCAGAGGGGAGATATATGGGTGGGTGATCCCGAGAGGCGCCGGTCACGTGTCAAATAAGTTAAAGATCGTGGTTAGCGATTTTCACTTGGGGGCAGGCCCTCCAGACATCAGCCAGAATCCCCTGGAAGACTTCGTCGCCGACGAAGCCTTTGCTCGGTTTCTAGAGACTCTACGCACAGAGAGCGACAGAGACCACAAAGAAGTCGAGT
>WOR8_10006930_pt1 | contig 11055 bp, 8 predicted proteins | sample DeeMarSeWOR38_10_FD_19890 | JGI IMG/M metagenome (IMG submission 19890)
CTAAAGTTCTGGAAGAAATAGAAGGCGTTAGAAAAGCCAGTCAGCTGAGTTTCGCTCCGCGCATAATTCAGTTCAACACTGTCGATAATTGGTACGAAGAGGAATATGTCGACGGTGTGATTGGATATTCATTGGTAAAGTCTGATGATCAAGCGATTGCGAACCTGTTCAGACAGAAAATTATCCACTGTCTTGAAAAAATGATATTATTCAATTCCCCGATTCGGGTTACTGTTGGTAGCGTCATTGAAGAATGCAGCAAATCCTGGAAATACAGCAAGCTTTCCCGAATCTTTCATGATTCTGTGAGGTTGGATGCATTTTATAAATTTGTGCAGCTGACCGTATCCAAATTATTGAAATATACAGATCAAAATATTTATTTAATTTTCTCTCACGGTGATTTTTCACTTCAAAACATTCTCATTACTAAAAGTGAGTTAAAAGTTATTGATTGGGAAGGCATTTCAAATCGCAGCGTTCTATATGACCTGCATAATTTTTTCCTTACGGAATTGTATTATGGACGCGCCTCAAAATTTTTGGTTAATGAACTCAAGAACGCGATTACATCTCTTCAAACAATACTGATTGCATCCAATTCTAAAATTGACTTTAATTTGGTCGAGCTTTCTGAAATATACCGATGGCTTTTTTATATCGAACGAATCTGCATGCTCTTACAGCGTGGACTCAGCGATAAAATTTTAGAGGTCATCTCGCGGTCCATCAATGTTTTTTCTGAATATGAAAGAGCCATTTTTAGGCAGAAATGAGCGGTATATAAGGCTTTAAAGCCTCTGATTCGATCGGTGATTCTTAACCTGTGCTTACAAAAATGCGCTACGCGTTGCCTGTATTTGAATCGGTAATCAACTTGGAATATCTTATAACTTTAAAACATACTGGATTAGGCATCCTTCACCCGAAAAGGATCGGCTTTACTAAAACTGCCTTTCAGACCTCCGTGAGGTTATCAATATGGCGACTGATTTAGGACCGGGAAAAATTCATATGAATTCTAATAGTAGAGAGAAAATTGCTGAATCGGCCGGGAATTACATACATAAATTATTAAAGGCGTCATATGATGCCATACTCAGAGCAACGGAATTATAAGCAACAGCTAAGGGGAAAATATGGCAAATCGAGTATTTGAATACCTCCGCAAGAATTGGGCAAAATTGTATTTTACGATCTCGATCGCCGCTATTGTATTTGCTTACGGTTTTTGTGTTTCACATTTTGGAATATTCCCGCACTCAGTTTTTATGAGCGCATTCGATTACTATGAATATAATCAACCAAGAATAAAGAATGAGTTTCCGGGGCTCAATCCTGCGCGATATGAAAGCAGCGGAGTCGTTGTTAATGAAGAGGGCCGCGCCTATCCTGGAGTTACGCTTATCGGAGTGCCGTGGAAAGAAGAAAAAGACTGGTCACATAGCGTTCGCCTTGTCGATATGAACGGCAACTTGTTGCACAAATGGACGATTGACCCGGAAACCATCTGGGATGAATCGCCGCACCAGGATTTGATGCGCGGGAAAAAGTCGACAAAGTTCCATACCCACATCCACGGAGTGGTTTTATTGCCGGAAGGCCATCTGGTTTTTAACCTTTCACATTACGGGCTTCTGCGCGTGAACGCATGCTCGCAGATTATATGGAAAGTCCCTTACCGCACGCATCATTCTGTATATTTGGATGATAATGGTGATTTCTGGGCAGCAGGTGAGAAGTGGCACAAGGATCCGGTTGAGAAATTTCCTGGTCTTTCTGCGCCTTTTATCGAGGACACAGTTGTTCAGGTGTCTCGAGATGGAGAGATAAAACGCGAGATCTCTATTCTCTCATCATTATACCGCTCGGGTTATGAAGGGTTATTGTTCGCTTCAGGCAGGTCACAGTACAAGGGAGATGTCACACATAATAACGACGTAGAAGTACTTGAGAAAAGAATGGCAGGGGAATTCATAGGTCTCAATGCCGGCGACATCATGGTTTCACTCAGAAATATAAGCACTGTCCTTATCATCGACGCGGAAACCGAATTGGTGAAATGGGCTATGACTCATCCATTCGTGTGGCAACACGATCCGGACTTTGTACAAAACGGATTCATTATCGTTTACGACAATCGGCCGGATCCAAAAAAGGGTAATGCACCAAGCTTTGGGGGAAGCCGGATTATTCGTGTGAGACCGTTTACCAACGACGTATTGACGATTTTTTCGTCTCAGGCTGACAATCAATTCTATTCGCGGGGAGGGGGAAAAGTTCAGCAACTGGGAAATGGGAATTTGTTGATAACCGAACCTTACGGAGGAAGGGTGTTTGAGGTCACATCTGAAGGGAATTTAGTATGGAGCTGGGTCGCCGAAAAATGGGATGACAATGACAATCGACTCCCCGAAGTTTTTTGTGGCAGTCGGTATCCCGAGTCATTTGCAGACTTTCCCAAGAATTGTTCATGAGATAGTGAGGCTAAATTAACATGAAAAACATCTTTATCATGGGAATCGGGACGTTTTTTATATCCATGCTGACGCTGGGCTTTTCTGAATGTGCCTATGCCTATATTGGTCCTGGTGCCGGTCTGGGCATGCTCGGAAGCGTGATAGCCATTATCATCGCGTTGCTGATAGTTGTGGCAGGATTGATAATCTTTCCGATCCGCTGGGTTATTAAACGCAGATCAAGAGCAAAAAGCAAATGATCATTTGGTATAGCGGTGCCATCATCACAGGAAGCATATTTGGAATATGTTTTTACTATATTTTCAGGCGGATTGTTCCGCACGGATTCACTGGCCGTTACATGGCAAGATTGGGCCAGAATATTCACGGATTGCTGAGAGGTGATGTCGGCCTGTTCTGGAAATTTTATCGCAATATCATTGGAGCAAGTTTCCATTATGCCGGTTCGCAGCTTCTGGGTGTCATGCTTGGCCTATCACCCATTATAATCGTTATGATGGCTGCCGGGCCTTGGCTGCATTCGCGTTGGAATAGCGGAGCCCCGGTTGCCGTAATTCCGGCAAAAGCAGGTAAGGTGATTGCGTCCATAGACAACCGCAGCGCCGAACAAAGTGCACAGCCCCCAAGAACAGGTCCGACAGCGGTGGTCGATCGAACCTATAATCTGGTGCTCAAAGAAGGCTATCAACAACCCCTTGATGATCCGCTTGCCAATTATGTGGTGTGTTCGAATGACAGTATTTTGTGCTCGGTTTTGCAAACCTTTGCATTCCGAAAAATTTCTGTCGACCCTTCATGTCTGGTAGATGACGATATCCTGATCATACGTGCGCAACATGGCGACCGCAATCCCTTTTGGCCATATTTGAGCGATCCGGAGTTTCTGTTTTTCCTCAGCTTTTTCTTGATCTCAATGGTGTTGATGTTACGCAAAAAAAAGGTAATTGCCTCGGAGGGAGCAGCAGACTACGATATAAGCCTGGTCGATTACATCTTTACCTGGATCGCAACACGCTGCGCCGGGGCCATGTGTGCTCTCGGAAATTTGGAAAGCCGGATGATGGCAGGCCGACTGGCTGAGTTTGAGGTTAAAAAGCCGATTTTCATAACGGGTCTCGCTAGGGCTGGCACAACAATCCTGCTGGAAACACTCACCACTGCCGATAACGTGGCAACGCACCGTTATCGTGACTTTCCCTTCATCATGACCCCTATTTTTTGGAATCGTTTTGTTTCCCTATTTGCAGCCCAACAGGATTCGGTTGAGCGGCCGCACAAGGATAGAATAAAAATCACAAGGGAGAGTCCGGATGCCTTTGAGGAACCCATCTGGCAACATTTTTTTCCTTTTTTGCATGATCCTGAAGCTCTGCACAAACTAGATTCCGACGTTACAAACACGGCATTTGAAAAATTTTATATTGAGCATATTAAAAAAATACTGTTAATCAGGAAAGGATCAAGATACCTGTCAAAGGCGAACTATAACTTGACACGCATTGCGTACATCAGCAGCATATTTCCCGATGCCCGGTATCTCATACCCATCAGACATCCTTTGCTCCACGTTGAATCTTTGGTCCGCCAACATAGGATATTCAAGGATTATGCAACCCAAAACCCACAGGTGACGGAGTATTTAAAATCGGTTGGCCACTATGAATTCGGGCCGCAGAGGAGGCCTGTTTGCCTGACACGTGAGGGGGGGCGCCGGATTGTCTCTGCCTGGGAAAAGGGTGACGACCATTTAGGGTACGCCATACAGTGGGCTGAAATTTACCGCTTTGTTGCCCACTTGCAGGCAGAAAGAACGGATTTAGCAGGGCGCATGCTTGTCATCCGCTATGAGGATTTTTGTAGCGATCCCCGCAAAGAAATTCAACGGATCCTGAAATTTTCTGAGCTGAACAAGTTAGATTCAGCCAGTAATGCTGTTCAAAACATTAGGCCTCCATCACGGCCCATCGATCTTTCTGAGAGCCAAATTGAAGTTTGCTGGAAAACGGTTGAAGATGTCGCGAGAATCTATGGGTATACCAATAACCCGGCCGAGACGAATGTATCTTGCATAACCTCATTGCTGACGAAATCTATACCAAGGATTTCCGTAGCATAATAAATGTTTGTTTTGTCGTTGCAGCGATACATAAGATGCTTCTTTAATCGATTCAATCCGCATAGGGATGCGCATTGCGGTTTCGGTGGTTGACCATCGATAACTGGGCCATTTGGAGTTTATATCACGTGCGAGGTGGTGTTAAATGCAGTCCAGAAATTACTATACCTGTAATATTTACAATAGGGAATAAGAAATGAACTCAATTGGAAGCAACTTTTTTCAGAATTGGATTAATACAGACGCTTCAAAGAATAACATTACTGTGATTAAGCCCATAAAGGGATGGCAAATTATTAATTTAAAAGAGCTCTGGGATTTTAGGGATCTGTTTCTTTTCCTTGCCTGGCGGGATATTAAGGTGTTATACGCTCAGACCATTTTAGGCTTCTCCTGGGCGTTACTTCAACCGCTGATACAAATTATCATTTTTTCAATTGTTTTCGGTAAAGTCGCAAAAGTTTCAACTGACGGAATCCCTTATGTCTTATTTTCTAGTGCAGCGATTATCCCCTGGACATACATGTCGCAATCGATGTCGGTATCAAGTCAAAGTCTAGTACTAGGGCAACATATGCTCGGTAAAATTTATTTCCCGAGGATGATATTTCCCATTACTCCAGTCCTAAGCAAACTGGTTGATTTTTCGATTTCGCTTCTCATTATTGTAGGTGTCGCAATTTATTTTCGCGTGTATCCCACATTCAACCTGCTTTATCTACCTATTTTCTTATTTCTTTTGATTATTATTCCGGCAGGTGTTGGCATGTGGTTATCCTCGATGGCCATCCGATTTCGCGATGTCAAACTAGCAATGCCATTTGTTATCCATATTTTGATATACACCGCTCCGATCGTTTATTCCGCATCTTCAATCCCAGACACATACCGTTTTATTTATTCACTAAACCCGATTGTAGCGGTAATTGAAGGTTTTCGCAGCTGTTTGCTCGGAACAACCATGCCCTGGCACTTTATTTGGCCGGGTATTTTAACAGCTTTATTTTTGTTCATTGGAGGTGCTTTTTATTTTAAACGCATGGAACGCGTATTTGTTGATGTAATTTAAATATTCTTTTCGATAGATCGCGGATATAAGAGAAAAAAATTGAAAAAAAACATAACTATAAAAGCTGAGAAATTATCCAAGTGTTATAGAATCGGTCTGAAGGACAAAATCCATGATAGCGTTGGAGGCGCAATTTTGGATTTTATTACAAGCCCATTGGAAAATTATCGAAAATATCGATCATTGTACATCTTTGATGATAAATACGACCAAAATAAAGATGACGATTTTGATGATTCTGATGATATTATCTGGGCTCTTAAAGGTATTTCGTTTGAGGTAAGAGAAGGGGAGGTGGTCGGCATTATCGGCAGGAATGGCGCAGGCAAGTCAACTTTGCTCAAAATACTATCTAAAATTACCATTCCAACTACCGGACGGGCTAAAATTCGAGGAAGAATTTCCAGTCTTTTAGAAGTCGGCACCGGCTTCCATCAAGAATTGACCGGCAGGGAAAATGTTTATCTCAACGGTACGATTTTAGGAATGCGCAAAACAGAGATTAGCGCCAAGTTTGAAGAAATTGTTGCATTTTCGGGAGTTGAAAAATTCATCGATACGCCGGTTAAACGATATTCGAGCGGAATGAAGGTGCGGTTGGCGTTTGCGGTAGCGGCTCATCTTGAACCAGAAATTTTACTTATCGATGAGGTGCTAGCCGTTGGAGATGCCCAATTTCAAAAAAAATGCATTAACAAAATGGAAGATGTGGGTCAACAGGGCCGCACGGTAATTTTTGTTTCCCACAATATGCCGGCTGTTACCCGCCTCTGTCAGCGCGTGATTTTGCTGGAAAACGGACGCATTTTAATGGACGGACCGTCCGCGGAAGTCGTAAGTTCATACCTGCACTCTGAAAAAGGTATATCGACCTGCAGAGAATGGCCAAATTTACATAGAGCACCCGGCAATGAATCTGTTCGTCTCTGTGCAGTGAGAGTCATAGCCGATGATGGGCAGACTTCAGACACTTTTGACATTCGTAAGCCGGTTGGAATAGAGATGGAGTATGAAGTATTGCAGCCTGATCATATTATGCTTCCATACATAACGCTGACCAACGAAAACGGAACCAGAATATTTTCCGCCGTAGATCTTGACCCGGATTGGCGTGGCAGATGCAGGCATTGTGGCCGCTATGTCAGCACTGCTTGGATTAGCGGTAACTTCCTGTCTGAGGGAATTCATTTCGTAGGTGCGGCAATGAAATCTGAAGCTAGGAAAGGACGTTATTTTTACGAGCGAGATGCGATTGCCTTTAGAATCATCGATACCTTAGCCGAAAATACCGCACGAGGTGACTATGGAGGCCGATTGAAGGGGGTCGTAAGACCGCAACTGAAGTGGGATACCCGATATCATCAAAAGCAGGCAAATCGTTCTTTATAATCAGTTTCAGAAACAATGTCGAAATGACCCAAATTATCAAGAACCAGGGATTCGGGTTGTGATTAAAAAGAATAGGTGGTTGACAAATGTGGATTTAAGATATTTGGAAAATGGCGGCATCTGGTTAAAAAGCAAAATAAAGCACAAATTGCTCGGATACATCGGTCCTGGATTTTCGTCTGTCCAAAAACTACCTGATCAGAAATTTCTCGAACTTTTCAATATTGAATGTATAGGGAAGCGTATTTCGAAAGACGATGTATCTTCGTCGCTGTCTTGCCTGATTGAGTATTACGGCAAGAAAGTTAAATCTGGCTGGCTCGCTCCACCAAAAGCCATAACCGATCTTAGACTCAATTTAGATCAAATCGGTCATGAAGAATTAAATGATCAGGCTGACTCTATTTTGCAATTCAAATTTATGCCGAGCAATCATTCTCCGCGATTCACCAAAGATGATGACATCGATTGGCACTTCAACCCAATTTCCAGCAGGGAATGGATTTTAAGACTGCATCGACATCAGTGGTGGCCGGTTTTAGGCTTAGCCTACCTTAATACCGGCGATGAGCGTTATGCTATTGCATTTGTCAAGCAAATGACAGATTGGATTTTAAAAAACCCTTTACCCAGACAAAAAGATGAAAGAAATCATGCCTGGCGTTTAATGGAAGTCGGATTGCGTTTACGGGTTAGTTGGATACCGTCTTTCGGGCTCTTTTTTGAGTCTCCTTTTTTTGATAATAAAGCGAAGCTGAAAATGCTGCGATCAATCTATGATCACGCGAGGTTTTTATATTTTTACAAAACCAACAGAAACCACCTTTTACGAGAAAGCAATGGTCTTGCTCACGCCAGTGCTTATTTTTCCGAATTTAAAGAAGCCCGCTTATGGCAGGAAAAGGCACTAAGTCGCATAGACAAGGAGATAGCAAGGCAAATCAATTCGGATGGGTCCCACATTGAAGTTTCAACTGGCTATCAATGGTTGGTGGTCGATGAACTTGAAAAAACTTATGACCTTCTATCCGCTTATAACTTATTTTTACCTAAGGAAGACCTGAAGACTTCACTTGAAAAGATGTATAATGTACTTTCAAATCTTATTCGACCAGATGGCACATTTCCGGAAATAAATGACGGCTTTGTTCGCTGGGATTATAGCAGGCTGGAAGACGCAGGAAAAAGGTTTGGTCGTAAAGACTTTATTTATGTGGGCACTGCCGGCAAAGAAGGCGTTGAGCCAACCACCAATTCTATTGGCCTCAAGGATGCCGGATTTTTCATCATGCGCAGCGACTGGACAAAAGATGCTCGTTATCTTTTATTTGACGCAGGTCCATATGGCGGGCCTCATGGTCATGAAGACAAACTCAGTATTGAGGTCTTTGCCTATGGGAAACCCTTTATTGTCGACTCGGGATCCTATACCTATGATAAAAAGGATCCTTATCGAAATTATTTCGTGGGGTCACAGGCCCACAATACTGTTTTAATCAACGGTAAAAGCCAGATTCGCCGATGGAAGAAGGAAAATTTGAAACCTGTCACAATGTCCGAAAATCAGGCTGTCTGGATTAGCCATGAAGGTTTTGATTATGCCGAAGCATCTTATTCTGACGGATATAGTGAATTTAGTCTCCAAAAACCCGGTAATCCAAAAATAATTAATGATGTAATCCATACACGCAAAATTCTATTTGTAAAGCCTGATTACTGGATAGTTATCGACAGCCTGAATGCAGCCGAAAATCATGACTATGAAATCCTATTCCACGCCTCACCGGATATAAAGGTTAATATCAATAATGATAGCATCGTTGAATTTTTGGCCCACCAAGATGATGTCCGCCTTTATTTGATGCCGGAAGATTCTCTGAGTTTTAAAATACGTGTTATAAAAGGGTGTGAAGCACCGATACAGGGGTGGTACTCTGTCGATCATCACAAAAAGGTTCCTTCTTCGGTTGTTGTCTTCAGCACAGAAGGTGTGCAAAACATAGAAAGTGCCATATTGCTGTATCCTTTTAGCGCAGGATCGAACCGTGATATGGTCAGCTTTAAAAAGCTAAAAGTTTCGAAAGGAAGATGCTCTGCTTTTGCTGTGAATTTTTCTCACGGTATTGACTATTTAATGCTTTCAAACAACTATGAACCCAAAAAATTCGGCCCCTTTCAGGCAAAGGGAATTATTGCGATTGTGCGCACGGATGAAAATGGTAGAATTTTGAATCGCTATGAGGAAATCTGAAGTGATATCAAAAAAAATTTCAAGAAAGTGGGCACGATTCTGGATGCAATATGCCGGATTAAATTTTTGGGGTCGTGTGTCGACATATCTTGCTTCCCTATCTGCGCCTCCTTACAAGCGTTCGTTGTTCTTGGCAAAACTCAGTCCCAGAGGTTATATCGCTCCAAGCGCCTCAATATGTCATGAAGACTTAATACTGGGTGACCATGTTTTTATCGGCGATCGTGTTGTTATTTATAAAGGCGAAGAAGGGGGCCCTGTAATTATAGGCACAAAGTCAAAAATACACCAGGACACTATTATAGAGACCGGGTTCGGAGGCAGCCTGACGATCGGCGCTTATACGATTATTCAACCGCGCTGTCAATTCTCAGCTTTTAAAGGAAATATTTCAATAGGATCTGACGTTCAAATTGCGCCCAACTGTGCCTTTTATCCTTACGGCCATGGTTATGACTCAAATAAATCGATTAAAAATCAACCTTTACAGACAAGAGGTGGCATCGTCATAGATGATGATGTTTGGTTAGGTGTGGGGGTGATTGTTTTGGACAATGTTCATATTGGAAAAGGTGCAATTATTGGTGCTGGTGCTGTCGTAACTCGAGACATTTCTGCCAGCGGCATTGCGGCAGGTAATCCTGCACGAATTTTAAGACATCGTAATGAGGCAGGTCGTTATAAAGAGAACAACTGAAATCTGGATATATGTTTGAAGTAGATTCAAAAATGCCCGGCTGCTTATCAATGTCAATTGTCGTTTTGAATCTGTTAATAGAAAAAATGGTAAAACACCAAACCTAAGTATTCTTTCAGTGCCATCGATGAATTCCTTAAATTTTTATTTTTCGGAAGAAAGGAATCCCAACTGTAGTCTCGATTTTTCCATGATAAAAAGTGCGCAGGATATGCGACAACTTTTTTTTGATGTTTGTTAAAGCTCAGAATCGAACGTTTCATATGGTAGGCTGATGTAACAAGTATGGGAGTTGCAAACTCATTTTCGGCGCATAGTTTTATTGAATATTTGGCGTTTTCGAAAGTATTTCTGGCTTTTTCTTCCAAAATAATTTTATTGTCAGGAATACCGAGATGAATCAAATAACGCTTTACCACCGATGCTTTTGAATAGCCCGTTTTGAGATCTATACCATGTGTTACAATTATGGGAATACCCGTTTTTTTATGAAGTTCAGCCGCCGGTATAATTCTATTCAACATAATTCCCGAAGGAGTACCGGTTCCAAAAATATCAGGAACATATGGATAGACACGTTCACCAAGCAGAATTATGACATCTCCCTGAGGGTCATTTGGTAATTTTAATCCAGATTCAAGGTTTCCAATTAAGGCATTCGAAAAAGGAGATATGGAAAGCAGCCACATCAATCCTGCAACAATCAGATTGTAGATGCCCGCAATTTTTCTTTTCTTAAATATTAATAGGCTACCGGAACCAATCAGTAGTACAATAAAGACTCCAGGCGGTAAGGTAAAAGCTTCTAAAATGCTGTGCATGTATTTTTATACTTCAATTTACGAACCAACCAATTATAATTTATAAGGTCCGTGTAATCAAATTAAAATATCAAATTCGAATAAGCTGCAAAAATAGTGATAAGGATAGCAAAATTAGCTTTACTTCTATCCAGAATTAACGTCGCCTGTAAAAGAAAATCGAATTTTTGGGATAAAAAAAGGATTTGCGACGTATTGGATAATTATAACTTGCAGCTGAAGCAAATTATAA
>WOR8_10008821_pt1 | contig 11055 bp, 14 predicted proteins | sample DeeMarSeWOR38_10_FD_19890 | JGI IMG/M metagenome (IMG submission 19890)
AATTAAAATTATCGAAGATAAAAAATTACTCGTTTGTATTGGAAGAACTCACGGACAGCACGCGATTCCAACTACATATGGGATGAGATTTAGCGTTTGGGCATATGAAATAGATAGGCATCTAGATCGATTAAAGGAGACTCTAACCCGCATATCATATGGCAAAATGTCGGGTGCTGTTGGTACTATGGCAAGCTTTGGGGAAAAGGGCATTGAAATTCAGAAGTTCATAATGAAAGAACTTGATTTAATTCCCGCTTTAATAACAAACCAGATAATTCAAAGAGATCGTCATGCTGAAGTCATTTTTTTAACCGCATTAATTGGACAATCTTTAGCGAAGATTTCAACTCAATTTCGAGTGCTCCAAAGAACTGAAATAGCAGAAATGTTTGAACCCTTCAAGAAGAGTCAAGTTGGTAGCTCCACAATGCCTCATAAGAGAAATCCCCATAAATCTGAAAGAATTTGCAGTCTAGCTAGAATTTTAAAATCCAATGTAGTTCCTGCTTTAGACAATATAATTTTGGAAGATGAGAGGGATTTAACGAACTCTGCGAATGAAAGAATAATTTTTGCTGAAAATTTTGTTCTATTAGATTATATGATAAATCAACTTATTGAAAATGTCAAAGATGTTGAATTTGATGAAATAAAAATCGATGAAAATTTAAATCTTACTAAGGGAGCTGTTTTATCTGAAAAAGTTATGGTTAATTTAGTCGAAAAGGGTATTGGAAGACAAGAGGGGCACGAAATTTTGAGAAATGCAGTAATACAAGCGAAAAAAGAAAACCGATTTCTTAAAGAAATTTTAATGGAATATCCGAAGATTATTGAAGTTTTTACAAAATCAGAAATTGATAATTTATTAAATCCTTATAGTTACTTAGGAAAAGCTGTCGAACAAACTGAACATTTAATAAAAGTTCTGAAAAATAAATATCATTTATAAATATGTCTAATGAAAAAGATATTTACTCTCAATTAGGAGTATCTGCTAAAAAGGAAGATGTCCATAAAGCAATAAAAACCATAGATCAGGGCTTATTTCCAGGATCTTTTTGTAAAATTGTACCAGATATAAGTAAGAGACCCCAATACTGTTCAGTATTTCATTCTGATGGTGCTGGTACAAAGTCTAGCTTAGCCTATATGTATTATAAAGAAACAAATGATATCTCTGTTTTTAAGTGGATTGTAAGAGACGCTATCGTTATGAATATAGACGATATGTTATGTGTTGGGGCGACTGGAGATTTTTATATCTCCAACAATATTGGCCGAAATAGTCGATATGTCTCTGGAGAAATCATTAATACTATAATTAAAGAATATTATAGCTATAGTAAGAAGTTGTCTGAACTTGGTTTGAATACCGTGGTGTGTGGGGGAGAAACCGCTGATGTTGGAGATATTGTGAAAACTCTTCTAGTAGATGCTTCTGTTTTTACCACTTTAAAACGAAAAGATGTGATTAATGCATCAAACATAAAAGATGGGGATGTAATAATTGGCTTTGCTAGCGATGGAAAGGCATCATACGAAGATGATTTTAATAGCGGAATAGGAAGTAACGGTTTAACTTTAGCTAGACATGGACTTCTATCTCATATATATTACGAGAAATATCCAGAGTGTTATGACCAAAACCTTGATAAACAATTAATCTTTTTTGGAAAATATCAACTTACTGATATGATCAAAGAATTGAGCTTGAATGTTGGAAAAACTCTGTTGTCTCCAACTAGAACTTACGCTCCATTGTTATTAGAAGTATTAAAACTTTATCGTGAGGATATTCACGGAATTATTCATAATACGGGCGGGGGGCAAACAAAAATCCTTAATTATGGCAATGGAATTACATATTTGAAAAATAATCTTTTTAAAATCCCCAAAATATTTGAAATGATTCAAAAATCTTCAGAAACTAATTGGAAAGAGATGTATCAAGTGTTCAATATGGGTCATAGAATGGAAATCTGTTGCAATGAGTCGATTGCGAAAAGTATTATTACAATAGCTAAGAAATTCGATATAAAATCAAAGATTATTGGGCAATGCGAAAAAGCGCTCTCAAAGGAGAATAACCAGCTTGAAATTAAGTCAGAATTCGGATCCTTTAACTATGAAAAAATAACATAAGTCGATTTCGAAGTGATGGAAATTTTTGATGTAATTTGTATTGGGGCGGCTCTTATTGATCTCATTGCTCAAGTAGAAAGACATCCTTCTGATGATGATGAAGTGTTTGTATCAAATCTAACTTTATTATCAGGAGGTGCTGCTGCGAATACAGCATATGCTTGTGGAAAACTAGGCTTATCAACAGCCTTCATTGGAAAATTGGGGCAAAATGATATTTTTACTAATAAAATAATGAGTGATTTTAATGATGCATCGGTCGAAACGAAGTTCATCAAATATTCTAATCTTTATACGACTGGGTCTGCTTATGTGGCATTAGATAAAAAGGGAGATAGAAGGATATATGCTCATAGTGGCGCAGCCAATTATCTATCTAATAATGATCTCTTAGAAGAAGAGATTGCCGCCACTAAAATAATTTTTTTAAGTAGCTTAAGAAATATAGAACCCTTAATAGAAGCAGCAAAAATTGGTAGAAAACACAATATTCCAGTGATTTTGAATCCAGGTATGTTGATTATTGACCAAAATTTTGACTATATCAAAAATTTATTAGAGCAAATTGATATTTTTATTCTCTCTCAAAAAGAATTTAAAACTCTTTTTAATTTCAAAGAAATTAATTTAAGTGAAGATATAATCAAAAAGAAATCAATATCATTATTTACTTTAGGCATAAAAGCGATAATTGTTACACTTGGCAAAAATGGAGCGTTATTGTTAACAACCAACCAATGTGAAGTGATAAAACCACTAAAATTAGAAAGAGTAATAGATACAACTGGCGCTGGTGATGCATTCTCTGCAGGATTCATATTTGGCTTAGTACAAAAATTAAATCTAAAGTTTGAGCACTTAAAAAGTAATATAAAAATAGGAAACTTTATAGCTGGGCAGTGTATTCAAAAATTAGGTGCGAGAAATGGAATTCCGAGCAGAAAAGAGTTAGATATTTTTTTGAATAATGCAAATAAAAAAATTTAAAATATTTCAATATAATTATTTTTTAATCATAATACTTGTTTGTAGAGTTAAATCATGAGAAGAAATGAAACGCCTTTAAAAGTATTATTAAGACAACGATTTTATTTTCTTTTTGAAATTTTGGTAATTTTTCTTGGCAGTTTCATTTTTTTATTAATCCCATTTCTTCTATTGCCATTTTTAATTGATACAAATTCTGTGTTTTTTGAACCTCTGTATTATTCACTTAGGGCAGTAATGCTTATCGCTGCGATTTCCTTGTTCTTATATTTAGCTAATTTTATTATGGAAAAACAGCGAAAAAGATTAATTTTAGAAGTAGATATTAGTCCATCAAGAAATTTTTTAAGTTTATTTAAAATAACTAAAAAGAACTTTAAATTTCAACTTTTATATGGTGTACTCTTGCTTTTTTTAATTTTCGTACCCTTAGATTTCTTTACTTATTTCTTCTCACCCGAGATGCTCTCTTATCAATCTGCAGTTTTAGTTTTCGGTTATAATTCTTATTTTTTTAGCAATTATGCTATTTTTCTTTCTTCAATTATATTTATTCCATTAAGTGTTGCAATATATGAGGAATCATTGACAAGAGGTTTTCTAGCAAATAGAGGTAGCGATTATTTTAATAAAATGTCTGCTGTGGTATTAAGTTCTTTTTTTTTTGGACTAGGTCATTTTGGTTATATATTAGTAACACCCTCACCAGATTTGCCACTAATTTTTCCTATTATCTGGTTTCTACAAACTTTCTTTGTAGGAATTATCCTTGCGATGATAGTACTAAGGAAACATTGGATCTTTCCAGCGATCTTTGCACATACATTAAATAATGTTATTTCCTCTCATTCAATTTGGAACTATATAAATGGTCAAGATTTTTCCTTTATGGCTATTTTTATGTATATCCCCCTCCTTATTATAGGAATTATACTATTTATATGGCAATTTACTAGAATTAAAGAAAGTTTATCAATAGGTTTTAAAGAATTCAAAAGTTATTTCACACGCGATAAGAACATACAAGAGAGCTCATTAGATACAATTGTGCGGATAATATTGGATTTTTTATTCGGATTTATTATTTTCTTGATTGGGATTCTTTTTATTATATAGCGAGAATAACAAGCAATGGTTAAATTTGGCATAATTTCTGATACACATTTATCAATTAATGATGATCCTAATTTATCTAAATTTTTGATAGCTCAATTAAAAGAAATATTCTCAGATGTTGACGAAATTATACATGCAGGAGATATCAGTGAACCCTATCTTTTAGAGCTTTTAAAAGAAATAGCTCCAACCCGGAGTGTAAGAGGGGAGTCTGATAAAATTTCGTACTTAGAGGAATTTATAAAAATATCAGCTAATATGTACAATATCGGTGTTATTCACGAGAAACCTGAAAATTTAGAAGATTTTTTTAAAGAAAAGAACATTCATATTCTTGTTTTTGGGCATACTCATCAACCACTTATAAAAGGCACTCCGTATAACACATTATTGGTTAACCCAGGAAGCCCCACAAAACCTAAAGCACCACCATCCAAAAGAGGTTTTGAAAAACCAATAGCTAGACCGACTGTTATAACTCTAAAAATCGACCAAGATAATATTTTATCTACTTTTATTATAAATCTCAAAAATTCATAAAAATAAAGTTAAATAGTATATAGTTCATATTAATATATACATAAAATATAGAAAACCGATAGTAAATTATAATTAAAACAGCTGAGTGTTTATCCATATGGTTTCAAGGTTAGAACTAGTATTAAAAGAATTAAACGAGAATGGAAACTTTAGAGCTTCATTGTTTTCTACATCAACGGGATTAGTTTTAGCTTCCCAAAAAGCAGGTGATGTTGATGAAAGAGTAGTTGCCGCCATGAGTTCGTTATTAAGTGATGCTGCATACAAAGCTTCAGAGGAAATAAATTTATCCCTCCTATCGAGTTTAAAAATTAAATACTTGGAAGATTATATTGTGTGTAGAAACATTATTATGCCAGATCAAAAAACACAGTTTATTTTAGCAGTATTATCTAAAAAGCCCGAATCCTACGAAATTGAGTCTTATTACGATCAACTCCTCGATTGGGCAGTGGATAACGCAACACCAGATTTACAGAAACTCTCTTCTATTTAAGAAATAGTTATTTTCCTAAACATTACTTTTCTTTAGTCTAATAATCCTGACATTAACTTTTTTTATAACTTAGAAATGTTAAATTTAATAGTCATAATAATATTTTGAATTTATGAAATCTGCTTTCATAAAGCAACATGGTGATTTAAACCAACTTCAAATTGGAGATCTTGAAACTCCAAAAATAAAACCAAATGAAGTCTTAGTTCAAACTAAATTTGGAGCCTTAAATCATATTGATGTTTTTGTGATCAAAGGTTGGCCAGGATTAGAATTAACTATGCCACATATATTAGGAAGTGATGGAAGTGGAATAATAACGGAAATCGGATCCGAGGTTACAAACATAAAGGAAGGGGAAAGAGTCACAGTAAATCCCGGATTAAGTTGTGGGAAATGCAAATTTTGTTTATCCGGAAATCAAAATTTCTGTAAAACTTTTTCTATAATAGGAGAACAAAAATGGGGTATGTATAGTGAGTATTTTAAAGTCCCTGAAGAAAATGTATTAAAAGTCCCCTCTAAAATCTCTTATGAACTCGCTGCTGCTGCACCGCTCACTTTTTTAACTGCTTGGAGGCTATTGACAACTCAAGCTAATTTAAAACAAGGCGAATCTGTACTTATCCACGGAGCGGGAGGTGGAGTATCCACTGCAGCGATCCAGATTGCTAAGTATTTAGGAGCTAAAATTATAGCGACAACTAGCGATCAAGATAAAATGAATAAGGCGACAGAGTTAGGAGCAGATTATGTTATCAATTATAAGACTAACCTTAATTATAATAAAACTATTTTCTCTGAAATTACGAAAAAACAAGGAATTGATGTCATAGTTGATAGCATCGGGAAATTAACCTTCTCTAATAGTCTTCGCCTTTTAAAACCTGGAGGTCGCTTAGTTATTCCTGGTGCTACAACAGGACCAATAGTTGATATTGATCTTAGGCAGATCTTCTGGAAGCAAATCAAAATCTTTGGTTCTACTATGAGTAATCAAGGAGAATTTAGAGATGTAATGAAGTTAGTTTTTGAAGAAAAACTGAAACCAGTTGTAGATAAAATATTCCAAATGGAAGAAATTATTGAAGCTGAAACCTATTTGAATGAAGGCAAACAATTTGGAAAAGTTTTAATACAAATTTCTTAATCTTTATTTTATTATTGAACGATAAAATTCAAGAGCTTCTTTAGCAACTTCTTGTTCAAATCCAGAATAAAAATGATCTGCTCCATCGATAATTCTATACTTTTTTGGTTCTAAATAGAAATTATAATGCTTTTTAAAATTTTCATAATTTGCTAAAGTATCTAGATTTCCCTGAATAAACAATTTTGGTTTTTCACTCTGAGAAAGCGTTTTATATTCTAATCCCATGAAATCCCAGGGAAAAGAAACGGCACAATAAGCAATTATTATTTTAGAATAATTTACCACAGAACACCCTATAGCAGCACCATAGGAGTAACCATATATTATTATTTTCTCACAGTTTTTCTCGTTTACAAGAAAATCGATACAAGCTTTTGTGTCACTTATTTCCCCCTTACCATTAGAATGATTTCCGGTTGAACCTCCAACTCCCCTGAAATTAAACCGTAAACATGAAATATTGTTTTTAATAAGAGTATTAAAAATACCAGACACTACATTATTATGCATATTGCCCCCATATTTTCCCTTTTTTGGACTCAAATCCCAAAAAATTGAGGATGCGGGTGACAGATTAAAGCAATATTAGGTAATTCTTCTACTCTCGATAGGAACAACTCAGTTTCAATTCGAACATCATTATTATTTATAAATATTTTTTCAGTACCACGCATAATTTTAATTAATCTTTAATCTATAATAATAATACTGTATAAAAATTCTGGTGAAGATGAGTTATAATCGTATTTTAATCGAAAAAAAATTACGAAATTTTTTAGTGGAAGACAATACATTTATTGATATTAGTTCAAAATCTATTCCTATAAATTCAATCTCAACTGCTAAAATCATAGCTAAAAGTAATGGTTTTATAGCGGGATTAGAAGAATTTGAGATATTATTTCGTCTTTTAAATGTAGATATTACACTCAAAAAAGAAGACGGCGATCAAATACAGGAAGGTAACATCATAGCAGAATTGTACGGAAAAACTAAAGATATCTTGTTGGGTGAACGATTGGCACTAAATCTTCTTAGCCATATGAGCACGATTACTACAACTACTCGGAAATTTGTCAAAATAATTGATGAATCGGGTAAAAATGTAAAAATCGCTTGTACCAGAAAAACTCTACCTGGTTTACGAATATTTGAAAAAAAAGCAGTTGAACTCGGTAAAGGAGACACGCATCGGTTTAATTTGGATGACATGGTTCTTTTAAAGTCAACTCACTTAAAATTTTATAACGGAAATGTGGCAGAACTCCTCAAAAATACAAAACTCAAGGTCAGTTTTACAAAAAAAATTGAGATTGAAGTAGAGAAAGTTGAAGATGTCATTACATCCGTTGAAAACGGCGCGGATATAATAATGTTAGATAATATGAATCCCGATAAAGTTCAAGATGCAATCAATTTGTTAAAACAAAAAAATTTACGCAATCAGGTAATTATTGAAGTTTCAGGAAATATAACACAAGATAATATAGTAGATTATTTGATTTCAGAACCAGATATAATAAGTACGAGCATTCTAACTCAAAAACCCACGGATTTTGTAGATTTATCGCTCCAACTTGATTAAGAATAATCAATATTAATCAATAATTACTTCATGAATAGAACTAATTACATCCTTAATTTTCACTATCGCTTGATAAAGATCCTTAATAATTCCGAACTCTCCTACTACTAATACGATTTCAATCTTTTTGTCAGCAATTCTCCAATCAGTTATAGCTTTGATTATTGAATGAAAATTATGATAAAGTTCAGAAATTTCATCTGCAATAGGTTCTTTAAACGGATAAACAAGATTTATAGTCATTATTCGATAACCTTCTAAGTTTTCGAAACTTTTTAGAATTAAAACCACTCTGATTTCGAACTTTCTCAAACCTATCTAATAATTCATCGCTAATTTGAAGAGATATGATTTTCATAATATATTTTATAAGATTGATTCATAAATAAGTGTATCAATCCGACTCCAATTATAACCGCAATGAAGTTTAAAACTTTACCTCTTTTAGGCATTATGTTATCAAATCTATACTATGATTTTTATAAATTCGTGAATCTATAATTTTTAATTTAAGTAAAAATATTATTTAAAGATTTATCAATTATTGATCACGATCAATGCTCACTATTAATTAATATAACATTTAATAATTAAAAGAAGGGAGATGGAGTAATGCTAGCCTATTTATTCTATAATAATCTATTGATATAATCAATACTATTACTTAAATCTTTATTAGATGAGAGTTCGATTATTAATGCCCCTTTATATTCATAATTTCTAATCGTATCTAAAATTCTTTTAAAGTCAACTTTCCCTGATCCCAGTGATGGATGAGTGTCAGAATCAGTTGTAAAGTTTTCAACGAGGTGTACATTTTTTATAATTTTGTGATATTTTTCCCATAATATATTTATATCTCCGTCATTTGTGTAGAAGTGACTAGTATCATATGTGAGAAATAAATCTTCTCTCCCAATTAAGCTTAAAACCTCTGTTATATTATTTTGATCTGACATGATATGCGTGTTTTTAGGCATATTTTCTAAACAAATTGTCAGATTTATATGATGTGTAAAATCTAGTAGAAAGTTTATTGCTTTAGCTAACTGTTTATTATTATAATCTCTTATGAACTGCAACAAAAAGTTAGCTAAACCGGGATGTATCGTCATAACAGTAACATTGGTTTCTTTACAAAATTTAGCCGTTTCAATGTAAGCTTCTGTTGAAGCTTTTGAAATTAATTCGTTATGAGAACATAAATTAACATCGATGAATGGACCATGAACTTGCTTTATAATTCTATATGAGTTAATTAAATCAATAAATTCCTTCTTATTTGTACCTGTAAATATATTTTGGGGGTCAATTACTAGTTCTACTATCTTAATGCCATTTTCTTCGGCAAATTTAAGGCATTCTTCAGTAGATTGATAAAACATTTTAAAGATATCTGTATATTTGCTATTGAGCCCATAATCAATAATATGACCTAATGAACTTATCCCTAACTCCATATTATCCAACGCTTAACTTTGGTTTTTTCTAAATCTTTTAGGATAACATGCAAATAAACTATTAAACATTTTCTCATGTTCTCCAAGGTTTTCATTTGGGATTGTTAATGGGTCACCAATTTGTAAAGCACCCCAATACACTTTTGCCATTTTTTCTAATACTACAGAAAAGCGAACAGTGTGATCTAAAGATTTACCGCAAATAATTGCTCCATGATTTGCCAGAATAGCTGCATTATTTCTATCTAACGCTTTAAGTGCACTTATTCCCATTTCCTCTGTGTGAGCTTCAGTAATTTCGGTACATCTTATTTCTCCTCCAAGAAATATCAATTGTTGTTCCATTATAATTGGGATGCCTTTTCTAAGAACTGAAAGCATAGAAACAAAGGGAGAATGATTATGGATAACGCATTTAACTTTAGGTCTATCATTATAAACAGCTAGATGCATTTTGACTTCTGTGGATGGAATTTTACCCGAACCTAAAATATTTCCATTTAAATCCATATGAACAATTAGCTCAGGGCTTAATAAGTCATACTTGGTTGATGTAGGAGTAACTAGTATTTCATTTTTATTTATTCTCACACTAATATTGCCTTCTCCGTCCTCAACTAAACCTTTATTATAAATCTCTTGAGCTCCTCTTACAACTGCTTTTCGAAGTTCTTCTAACTTATCCGTTTCCATATGAATTTAAATTAAAGATAGATTAAAAATGTATTTTCATAGAACTAGATATTTACTAATGAAGAATTCTGACATTGATCAAATTTAAATTAAGAATTCGATATAGTCCAACTTTTTTTATTTTATTAGGATATTCTAGCAATGTCTTAATTAATGTAAATTAATAATTTTAATTCAAAATGAACCGTTTTATCTTACATTGCGACTTAGATTGCTTTTTTGCAGCTGTTGAGGAACGGGATAACCCCGAATATATAGGAAAGCCTATCATAATAGGTGCGGATCCCAAAGAAGGAAAAGGAAGAGGTGTAGTAAGCACCTGTAATTATGAGGCTAGAAAATTCGGACTGCATTCAGCCATGCCTATATCCCTTGCTTATAAAAGATGTCCTCATGGTATCTACCTCCATCCTAATTTTGAAAATTATCAGACAGCCTCAAAAAAAGTTATGGAGATTGTTAATTCGTATTCAGATAAATTTCAGCAAGTAAGCATTGACGAGGCATATCTAGATGTATCAGAAAAGTGCAATAATTTTGAAGAGGTTAATGCTTTAGCTGAAAAATTAAAATATGATATACAAACAAAAGTAGGTATCACCATCTCGATAGGATGTGCTACAACTAAATCTATAGCTAAAATTGCATCAGATTACAATAAACCAAATGGAATTACCATCGTTGAGCCAATTCAAACAAAAGCTTTTTTAAATAATTTAGATATTACCCGTATTCCTGGAATTGGAAAAAAGTCTAAAGTATATTACAACAAAAAAGGCATTAAAACAATTGGTGACATATTAAACCTTACACTTCCTAAAATGGTACAATTATTTGGGAAAAATGGGGAATGGGTGTGGAATGTTGTAAATGGATT
>WOR8_10009704_pt1 | contig 11055 bp, 8 predicted proteins | sample DeeMarSeWOR38_10_FD_19890 | JGI IMG/M metagenome (IMG submission 19890)
AAAAATCTATTTATTATTTATCTTTTCTAAAGTGAAAAGTAGCGCTTTTTTTTAGCTTAAAACACTTAATTTTTCAAAAAGTAAAGGATTTTGATGCCAGTCGTAAGAATCCAGCAAAATCTTGTTCGGCGTTTTTAATATCATAAAAATCTAAAGGGCAAAAGGACAAAAGTATTCAACTCAGTCCATTGCTTTTCAGATTTTCTTAAACGAAAAAATCATTACAGGTGGGCGATAATATTCATGTGGCTTTTGATCTTTCGTGTTGTAAGAATATCGAACCTGAAGCTGAAGTCGTACATACAGATCCGAATGGTTTTGGTGCTAAAATTAACTGATAGATTTAGGAAGAATATATTTTTTTAGTAAAGTGATTACGAATCATTTTCTAACAAGAATCACATCGAGATACCCACCATATATTGTTTAATCTTTTTGTATTTTATACCATATAATGTATTTTCCCATTGACAAACCTTGAACGGGCGTGTATGAGAAACTGCAAATGACGTTGCAGTCTCACAGACGGGCAAAGCAGTGAAATACAATTCATGGTGCACAAACCCTCTTAAAATCAGGCTTATGAAATGCAGCGCGACTTCACTTTAACATTTTAACGGGAAAAGGAGAGAGAAGATGATTATCAGTATTATCAACCAGAAAGGGGGAGTTGGTAAAACCACTACAGCGATTAACCTTGCTGCCAGTTTGAAAAGAAAAAATAACGGACTGCTGTTTATCGATGCAGATCCTCAGGGCAGCGCCACTCAATGGCACGCTGTCGAAAACAACAACGCGTTTGAAATTCTGCATCATCCGGAACCGCTCCATAAGACCGAAATTGAAGAAATCTCGAAGAATTACGACTACGTGGTGATTGATGGACCTCCAGCAATCGCCCACATGACGAAATCAATCCTGACGTTCACGGACCTTGCAATTATTCCGTTGAGTCCCAGTTCCCTGGACATCTGGTCCTGCTGGGGCACACTGGAAATTATAGACGAAGTCCGGGCATTCAACCCCGAGCTGAAAATCAAGCTCCTAATCAATCGCAAAATACCCGGAACTCGGGTGGGACGTGATGCCCGGGAAGCGTTGGAGATATTTCAACTAGACGTATTCGATACCGAATTGTGCCAGAGAGTTGCATATATCGACTCCTTGACTTCCGGTGTCTCTGTCACGCAATATGCACCCGGCAGCAAGGCGGCCGAAGAAATTGAACGTCTCTGTGAAGAAATCACTCTGCAGACGAAAATTGAAGAACCCCAAACTCAAGTGCAGAATCCATACGAAGGATCCCATGAGGAACAGATAGAAAATCCGGTGTGGCAAAATGCATATCGCGGATAGCACATGCGGTTCTGCAGGCAAAGGGGAAATTCTTTGCCTGCAAGAACTGTCGGTGCATGATTGCGGGCAACCGTCGTTTTCAGTGCCCGTTTATTTTTTGAAAAATCATACCCGCAAACCTGTCGCTTTAACATGAAAATTACTTAAAACGATTCTTGATCAGGCAGACAAGCCGCACGTTTTTGGGTCCTAAAGGAGATTTGGCATGGCCAAAATAAAAAAACGGAGACTCAGTTGGCTGGCTTCCAGCTCTTCTCAGGTCGTCGGTTATAAACTCTACTGGTCCGAAGGCGGTGGGGTAAATTATGATTCCCGATGCGCCAAATTGGGAAATGTAACCGAAATTATTCTACCCGATGACGTGGATTCTTTCACACCCGGATGTGGACCGATTGAGCTTGGGATTACCGCTGTCGATGAACTGGGAAATGAATCCGACATGGTCACCGTAATGGCTCCTTATCAGTTCAGTGTGCCGAAAGCTCCGAAAGGTCTGCGTATGGATACATTGAAAGATTTTCATACCATACACCACAGGGAAGATGAATCGGATGCACCGCAACCGATTAACCTGCTCAATAGCGTCGAATCGATAAAGCCGCACAAGTCCGGGTAAACGTCTCGGATTTTGAATTGCAAAATGTGAAATTTAGCTGCTCACCCCGGGTCGCAACTTCAAGTGCAGCTCTTCCAGTTGGGCCTTATGGGTCTCGGATGGCGCACCGGTCATCAGGCAAGCGGCTTTCTGAGTTTTGGGAAACGCAATCACATCTCTAATGGATGACTCTCCGCAAAGCAGCATCACCAAACGGTCAAAGCCAATTGCAATCCCACCATGGGGTGGAGCTCCGGAATCCAGTGCCGATAACAGAAAACCGAACTTTTCTTCATAGGCTTTTTTTTCCAGACCTAAGGCCGCAAACACCTTTTCCTGAATATTCCTTTGATGGATACGTATGCTTCCGCCTCCGATTTCAAAACCGTTCAATACCAGATCATAGGCGCGGGATTTTACAGAAAGAGGCTCATCCTTGAGCTTTGAATAATCTTCTTCGAGTAGCGCGGTAAACGGATGATGCAGTGCCTGCAGCCGTTTTTCGGTTTCGTCGAATTCAAACATGGGAAACCGCGTCACCCAACCGAATTTGAATTCATCCTCATTGATCAGATTGAGTCTCTGCCCCAGATGATTTCTCAGATGGCCCAATGCTTCATTCACCACCTTGGGCTGATCCGCCAAAAAGAAGATGAGGTCGCCGGGTGCCATTTCAACGCTTTTGGCCAACGCTTTTTTTTCTTTGTCTGTAAAAAATTTGGCAATCGGCGACTGCCATTGATTGTCTTTTACCTTTATCCAGGCCATACCCTTTGCCCGATAAACCGTAACAAAGTCAGTCAAGTCGTCGATTTCTTTTCGTGAAAAATCAACGCAGCCCTTGGCATTCAATGCTTTGACGACGCCGCCTTTTTTGACGGCTTCGGAAAATAATTTAAATCCCGAGCCTTTAACAATGTCCGAAATATCTTTTAGTTCAAGACCAAAGCGTGTGTCGGGTTTATCCAGACCAAATCGGCCCACGGCTTCCTCATAGGTCAAGCGTGAAAAAGGTAAGCTCAGCTTAACATCCAGAACATCTTTGAAAAGCTTGGCCATCATGCCTTCGGTGATATGCATGATATCCGCTTCACCCACAAAAGACATTTCAATATCGATTTGGGTAAACTCCGGCTGACGGTCCGCCCTGAGATCCTCGTCCCTGAAACATCGTACAATCTGATAATAGCGGTCAAAACCGGATATCATAAACAGCTGCTTAAATATTTGCGGAGATTGCGGCAAGGCGTAAAAATGTCCGGGATTTACGCGACTGGGAACCAGGTAATCCCTGGCACCTTCGGGGGTGCTACGGGTTAAAAAAGGTGTTTCAATATCAAGAAATCCCTGGTTGTTTAGATAATCTCGCACCGATGCAGTGGCTTTGTGACGTAAAATAAGGTTTTGCTGCATCTGAGATCGTCGAAGATCGAGGTGACGAAATTTGAGTCGAATTGTTTCGGACACATCAATGTTGTCTTCGATTAAAAAAGGGGGGGTCTTAGCCGGATTTAATATCTTAAGCTCCGTCACCATAACCTCAATTTCGCCGGTAGGTAAATTGGGATTAACCATTCCTTCGGGTCTGGGATCGACTTTTCCGCGCACCCCCAAAACATATTCATTTCGGATGGCATGCGCCTTTGCGTGCACCGCTTTATCGACTTCTGGATTAAACACGACCTGGGAAATTCCATCACGGTCTCGTAAATCCACAAAGATAACCCCACCGTGATCGCGCCGTCGCAGTACCCAGCCCATCAAAATTACTTCTTTGCCGACATCTTTTATCCTGAGCTCACCGTTGGTGTGTGTTCTGCGCATACTGCCTAATTGATCAGTCAAATTAAGCTACTCCTTATAAAAAATTTTGAATTTTCATTTTGCGTTGATTCCAGCCACTAATTACTGGTTGCCGGAGACGGGTTTCGCGTTTCGGATAGATTTCATTTCGGATTTGAGCAAAACCAAATTACCAAACTCGAAACACGACATCTGTCATCTGTCTTCTGTTTTCTGAAACCTCGTATGAAACTTCATCCATTTAGACAGGATTTACAGGATTATCAGGATTTTTTGGTTTAGTATCGCTATATCCTGCCCATCCTGTGATCCTGTCAGAAAATGGAAAGTTCATGCCGTTAAGTTTTCTATTCGATCAAACTGACCGCTTCGGCGATCAGCGGCCGGGCTGAAACCTGAAACCATTTACTAGTAACCTTGAGCGAAAGCTCAATTTGCCAATGACAACAGACGACTAACGGACAGCTTCCTTCAACTTCTTAACAATATCATCGAAAGGAATCGACACCTGCTCCTTGGTTTGCATGTTCCTTAAGATGGCCGTACCTTGTTCGAGCTCATTTTCGCCAACCATCAACACGTAAGATGCACCGAGTCGATCGGCGCGTTTCATTTGGGCTTTTAAACTTTTTTCACTGAAGTCCATCTCCGCGCGGATACCTTTAAGACCCAAATCACAGATCCACTCAAACGCAAAGGATCCGCTCTTTTTCCCCAAAGCTGCCACAAATACGTGCGGTTTCTGATAAAACTCGGATGCTTTAAGGCCTGATACCTCTGCGAGTCTATCAAATCCGATAGCAAAACCTGTGGCGGGTATCTCAGGTCCACCCAATTCCTTCACCAGGCCGTCATAACGTCCGCCACCGGCGATTGCATTTTGTGCACCCAAGGATCTTGTCTGAATCTCAAAGGTGGCACGCGTATAATAATCAAGGCCCCTGACCAAACGTTTGTCCACAACATATGGAATTTTAAGCTTTTGAAGGCTATTTTTAACCACCTCAAAATCTCGGCGGCATTCGGAACATAAATACTCCAGAATGGATGGTGCCTCTGTCATCGCTTCCCGACATGTCGGCACTTTGCAATCCAGAACCCTTAGCGGATTGCGGTCACGCCGTCGGATGCAATCCGAGCACAATTGATCGCTGATCGACATCAGAAACTTTTGCAAAGCGGCTTTAAAATTTGGCCGGCATTTCGGGCATCCCAGCGAATTGATATGGGCTTCAAGATCAGCAACTTTAAGTCTGGTGAAAAGATTTACCAGCAGAAAAATAAGCTGAACATCAGCAAGGCCGGATTCGATGCCGAATATCTCGGCATTAATCTGATAAAATTGCCGGTATCTTCCTTTCTGAGGTCTTTCCCTGCGGAACATGGGCCCAATGGTATAAAATTTTTGAACCGGGTCTTTCGCAAACAAGCGGTGCTGGATATATGCGCGCACAACCGAAGCGGTGGCCTCGGGCCGCAACGTAATCAAATCGCCTTTTCTATCGGGGAAGGTATACATCTCCTTTTCCACGATATCGGTATCTTCACCGATGCTTCTGGCAAAAAGCTCGGTTTTTTCCATGATCGGAATGCGGATCTCCTTAAAGCCGAAATTTTCCAAAAGTTCCCGCGCTATCCGTTCGATTTCCAGCCAAAGCTCGACTTCGCCCGGAAGGATATCTCTAAATCCTCGGATTAACTGTATCATGGTGCAGCAAGGATATCTCTAAATCCTCGGATTAACTGTATCATGGTGCAGCGCAAATCCTCACTATTATATTGGAAGATCTAAAATCTCTGATTAAATCAGTAATTTTGTATAAATTTATATATTTATCTCAGCAATATCACTTTAGTCAATATTAATATTTCTTTTATAAATATCCATTTATTTGTTTACACTTGACACGTAAAATTCTATTAAATATTTGTTATATTTTCTGAACTAACTTCGCTTCTAAAAGGCTAAGCTTGATGAATCCGCAAAAAATCAAAAAATCGATTTATTGTCATTCCGGCGAACCCCGGATCGGGGTCCGGGGCAGGCCGCGGAATCCAGTCATTTCAATAGCTTCTGGACTCCGGCTTTCGCCGGAGTGACGGGATTGGGACTTTTTACAAAGCATCAAGCTTAAAAAACAAACCCGATCAAGTCGGACAGGAGGTCGTTCTGGCCACAATCGGAAAAAATAACGGACTGACAGACATAGAAGGCATCCTGGTCGGTCAATATACAGACATCAAAGCGGTCAGCGGCGTTACGGTGGTCGTTTGCCCGAAAGGGGCTGTGGCCGAAAGGGGCTGTGGCCGGTGTGGATGTCCGCGGTTCTGCTCCGGGAACACGGGAAACCGATTTAATGGCCCCCCACAACCTGGTCGAAAAGGCTCAGGCTGTGGTCCTTTCCGGCGGTTCTGTTTTTGGTCTGGCGGCCGCCGATGGTGCGACCCGATGGTTGGCCGAAGAAGGCTACGGCTTTCCGCTTAATCATGGTTATGTCGCGCCGATTGTACCGGCGGCGGTGCTCTATGATCTGGGTCGCGGAGCGGAATTCATCCCGCCCATCAGTCCCGATTGGGGTCGATTGGCTTGCGAGGGGGCGGGCGATTATCCATTGGCCACCGGCAGCGTCGGTGCGGGTACCGGCGCTTTTTCCGGGAGTATCAAGGGCGGACTCGGCACAGCCAGCCTAAGATTAGGATCGGGAATTACGGTAGCCGCTCTGGCAGCGGTGAATTCTGATGGAACCGTTATCGATCCAAGCATCGGACGACCTTGGGAAATAGCAATGGAGATCGACGGTGAATTCGGAGAGCAGGGAAAGCGCGCTGTGAAATTACCGCCGAAACCGCCAACAGGTCCAATTCAAAATACAACAATCGGGGTGATCGCGACGGACGCATCATTGACCAAAGCCCAGGCCCAGAAGGTTGCCCAGATGGCCCATGATGGAATTGCCCGGGCCATCCGCCCTGCGCACACGATGTTTGACGGAGATACGATTTTTTGCTTGGCTACCGGTCAAAAAAGTTTAACCGAAAGCTGTGGGTTTTTCCACGCTCCCCAAGCTCAGTGCATTAACGAAATGGGTCATGCAGCCGCCGAATGTATGTCCAGGGCGATCATTCGTGCTATTTTAACCGCTGAAAGCCTAGCCGGCATGACCGCATTTTGTGATCTTGAGAATCTTTAGAAATTCAGAACCTGTGAACGTTCACAAATTGACAGAAAAGGAGGAACTATGAAAAAATTATTCTTCATCACTTTTGTATTGGCATTGATACTTCCTTTTAGCCTTGCCTTTGCCGAAACACCTGTAAGCGGAGGAAGTCTGGTTGTCTGCCAACCGGCAGAGCCTCCCGGACTGAATCCCACTGCAAATACGGCGGCCGCCATCGACCGGGTGGTTTATTCCAATATTTATGAAGGCCTGATTAAGGTCAATAGTAACGGAGAGTTCGTCCCCGGTCTTGCCACCAAATGGGACGTGTCTCCAGATGGAAAAGGATACACATTCCGCTTACGCAAGGGTGTCAGTTTTCACAATGGAGAACCTTTCAATGCCCAGGTGGCCAAATGGAATATTGAGCGGGCGATGGCTGAAGGAACTGTTAACCCCCACCCGGAATTTTTCCGTGGTATTGACAAAATTGAGACCCCGGATGATTACACACTGATTCTTGCCCTGAAGGAAGTTGATGCACTTTTCATAGCCCACATGGCTGAGGGAGATGCGGTGATGCTGCCAATGAAAGGCTATGAAAATGCAGCATCCGAGCCAATCGGCACCGGACCCTTTAAATTCGTCAAATGGATTCGCGGGGATCGGGTAGAAATGGTCCGCAATGAAAAGTACTGGAATCCAAAACTACCGTACCTGGACAAAGTAACCTTCAAGTTCATCGGAGATGCCAGCGCCCAGGTGGCCGCTTTGAAAGCCGGTGATATTGACGTAATCGGCTACATACTTGCGCCTGAATTGGCATCCCAAATGGCAAAGGATTCGCGCTTCAAAGTATTCGCCGGCACTACTACCGCTGAAGTAATCATGTCTACCAACAATAAAGCCAAACCTTTTGATAACAAACTGGTTCGCCAGGCAATGGCATATGCCATCGATCGTCAAGCGGTTATTGAACTGGTGATGTTCGGCTACGGTACACCCATCGGATCACACTGGTCACCGTCTACTCCGTATTATGTCGATCTGACTGAAAAGTTCCCTCACAATCCGAAAAAAGCCAAACAACTGCTGGTACAGGCTGGATATCCGAATGGGTTCGAAGCATCCATCAAGCTGCCGGCGATCTATTCCTATTCGAAGCGGGCGGGCGAAGTCATTGCAGATCAGCTGACCCAAGTCGGAATCAAGCTTGAGATCGAAATCGTCGAATGGGGATACTGGCTGGACCGCATCTTCAAACAGAAAGACTATCAATTGACGATGATCGGACATTCGGAAGCCTGGGACATCGGCATTTACGCCAACCCGAATTATTATTTTCAGTATGACTCGCAAGAATTTCGAGATGCTTATGCCAAAGCATTGAAAGCGCCGAACGAAGCGCAAAAAGCGAAATGGTTTGGTCGCTGCCAGGAAATCATCGCTGAAGATGCTGTAAACGGCTTTCTGTTTTCTGCCTCGGGTCTACCGGCAATGAAAGCCGAGGTAATGAACTGGTGGGAAAACTATCCGACCATTGCGCTGGATTGCACCGAAGTGTGGATAAAAAAGTAATCTAATACCAAAGGGCGGTCGAACTTCTTTACTTCGGCCGCCCGGACGGTAACTTATGATACGTTACCTGATTAAGAAACTGATAACCTTATTTCTACTTCTGTTTTTAGTCTCCATTACCGTTTTTTCGGTACTATTCGTTCTGCCCGGTGATCCGGCTCAGATTATGCTGGGCATTAATGCGACTCCCGAAACCCTGGCCAATCTGCGATCTGAACTCGGTTTAGATAAACCCTTCATCATCCAGTATGTAAATTGGATTACCAATCTTTTAACCGGCAAAGGCAATCGGTCGATTAATTATGACATGCCTGTGTATGATCTGATTGTCAGCCGTCTCGCTGTAACCGGACCATTAGCCTTGATGGCCATGGTCTTTGCAGTCATCCTCTCATTACCGTTTGGTATTTATGCTGCGCGCCATCAGAATCAACCCGGAGATGTCACGGTCATGTTTTTTACCCAGCTGGGATTGGCCACGCCGGAGTTTTGGCTTGGTATTCTTTTAATGCTGCTGTTATCAGTTCAATTCGGATGGTTCTCAGCCGGCGGTTTCCCAGGTTGGTCTGCAGATTTCTTAGGTTCTGTAAAATCGCTGATTTTACCAGCATTTGCTCTGGGGGTCATTCGGGCCTCGATCCTAACCCGGCTAACCCGGTCTTCCATGCTAGAAGTTCTCCGGGAAGACTATGTGCGCACGGCCTGGGCAAAGGGCCTGAAAGAACGCACCGTCATTTATGTCCATTCCCTGCGCAATGCGTTGCTTCCGATATTGACCATCATGGGACTTCAATTGGGCCAGTTATTAGCCGGAGCAATTATCATTGAAAACGTGTATTATCTGCCTGGATTGGGTCGCTTGGTGTTTAATGCCATTGGGCAACGGGATCTTCCGGTGGTAAGAGACGTTGTTTTGTTTATGGCCGCTGCCGTTGTGATGGTGAATTTTATCGTTGACTTAACTTATGCCTATATCGATCCAAGGATTCAGATCAAATAATACGTGTAGATTCGATACTCTAAAAGCGAAAAAACATTAATTAAAGAACCGTAACGATGAAACGCTTTTTCAGTAACTTAAATTTTACTGTTGGATTTATTCTATCCGCGACAGTTGTGGTTGTCGCCGCCATCAGCCTAATCTGGACGCCCTATGACGGCAACAAGATGAATCCAAGAGAACGTTTGCAAGGTCCGACCTGGAGCCATCCCTTGGGTACAGACCAGTACGGTCGGGATACGCTTTCGCGGGTAATGACCGGTGCAATCAATTCCATCATAGTCGGACTTGTTACAGTGGCGATTGGTTTAACCCTCGGCGTGCTGCTTGGATTGGCATCAGCATATTACGGTAAGTTGGTGGATGAATCTATTATGCGGTTATCGGATCTGTTGTTCGGATTCCCGGCAGTATTGACGGCTATCTTAATAACCTCAATTCTCGGCCCGTCGATGATTAACGCAATGTTGGCCATCGGTATTTTTTATATCCCCGTTTTTGCGCGGCTAACCCGCGCGGTCGCCATGACCGTCTGGGAGCGGGAGTTCGTTGCCGCCGCACGTGCCAGCGGGATCAGCGAATGGTCAATCACTTGGCGACACGTGGTTCCAAATATTTTATCGCCATTACTGATTCAAGGTACTATCCAATTTGCCGTGGCTATTTTGGCTGAAGCAGGGCTTAGCTATTTAGGATTAGGGACTCAGCCACCGACTGCATCCTGGGGTCGTATGCTAAACGAAGCCCAGACATTCATGTCCATGTCTTCTTGGATGGCAATTTTCCCCGGCATGGCCATCGCCTGGGCAGTATTGGGGTTCAATCTGCTGGGGGATGGACTGAGAGATACGCTGGATCCCAGGATGGTGCGTGTAAGATAATTTTCATCTGGAAATAAATATATCTATTAAAACGAGCAACATAAAAGTTATATTTATAATCGGCGCAAAATAAAAAGTCTTCATACTCAATCTACGGATTGCAGAACATGAGGTAGCACATAATTATGATTCCATCAGACACGATTGAAAATGTTTTAAACAATATTGATGCAGACGAGCTGATTGCGTTGACGGCTGACCTCGTGAAGATCAATTCGGTCTGGGATCCTGCCGCCGGCACAAGCGAACAACCGGCCGCAGAGTTTGTCTTCAATTGGGCGCGGCAACAGGGCTTTGAGGTGCAGATCGATGAAGTTGCACCCGGCAGACCGAACGTAATCATAAACCTGTCTTTTGGTCCGGGTGAACGCACATTAATGTTCGAAGGCCACACGGATGTTGTCACCCCGGGCGATACATCCGCCTGGAAATACGATCCGTTTGGCGCACAGATCGTCGGCCGCCGGATGTACGGCCGAGGAACCAATGATACCAAAGGCAACCTGGCTGCCATGCTGATAGCCATGGCCGCGTTGAAAAAATCGGGCGTGAACTTAGCCGGAAAAATTACCGGCGGCGTACTGTGTGATGAAGAGGATCAAATGCTTGGGGTTAAGGATTTTATCAAGCGCGGTTATGCTGACGACATTACTGCGGCCATCATCTGTGAGCCAGAGGACGGAC
>WOR8_10008971_pt1 | contig 11054 bp, 9 predicted proteins | sample DeeMarSeWOR38_10_FD_19890 | JGI IMG/M metagenome (IMG submission 19890)
AAGCGTTTCTTGTAGTACTCCTCTATGCCCTCCCCGGTGATCATCTCCTTGCTGTCGCTTGGGAGGACTATGACGTCGTACTTGTTGATCAGCCTGCCCCTGTTGACGTCGGCGTCCAGGAGCTTCGAGTACCTGAACCTGTACTTCTCGAGGAGCCACCGCGTCCAGCCCTCGTCCATGTTGCCTCCCCTGTACCTGTGGTACATACCCACCCTCAGCATCTTTACTGGCTCATGCTTGAAGTTCTCGGAGGGCGCCGGCATGAATGTCAGGTGGAGCCGCTTGGAGAGCCTGGATATGTCCTCCTCTATTCCGTCGGCTGCGGGGATGTAGAATGCGCCCTTCCCTATGGTCTCACCGTTGACCTCTATGGGCTCCGTGGTCCTGCGGATGTCGGCGTCCTTCCTGAGCAGCCTGCTGATGGCGGCGAAGCTGTCGTTGTGCCGGCAGTCGAGGATGTAGCCCTTGGGGCTGGCCTCGACGGATCCTCTGGGGTACCTGACCGAGGGGAGCTCCTCGAACTCCCCCTCGAAGGGATCCTTCACCTCGTGGAGGTCGACGCCCATGAACTCGGCGATGTTGTATGTGCAGAGGTCGTATGGGGAGATGGGGTTGCCGTTGCTGTCGTAGCTGAAGGGCCCTGCGTGGTAGAATGTCCTCCTGAGGAGGGACATGATGTAGGGCCTGATGGGCTGGGCGGCGAAGACGGCGTATGTGCCCCTGGGGTAGGTGACCCCCTCGGCCCTGAACTCGCGCTTGCTGCGGCTCACCCTGATGTCCATGTCCATGAGGGTCTTCATGAGCTTGTAGGCGGTGAGCTCGTCGTGCTGGTCGGGCTTGATGATGAATGCGTAGGGGGCCTCGGTCATGCCCTTCTCTATGCCCCTGCTAGCCTTCTGGTGCATGTTCCTGAGGATCATCTCCCTGTGGCTCGAGGCGACCTTGAGGCAGGCCATGGACGAGATCTTCTGCTGCTCCACGATGTCCCTGAGCCTCCACCAGCCCCCCTTCCAGGGGTGGGGGAAGCCCATCTGGGTCCTGTACTCGGGGCGGCCGCGCCTGCTGGGGCGGAGCTGGTGGTAGTGGACGTAGCTGGGGGTGGCTATCCTGGCCGACGCCGACTCGGTGAGCATCCCGCAGATGTTGTGCCAGCACGGGATGTAGTTGAATGTGGGCATGAACTCCCCCGGGTAGGTGGCGGCGGACTCGATGCCGGTCTTTCCCTCCCCCTCCAGCATGGTAGCCATCATGGCCCCGTAGAGCTGCTGCTCAGTCCAGATCAGGGGGTCGACGTTGGGGTCGACCGGGTTGGCGAAGGGCGGGATGTAGAACCGGGCTCCGGTGCCGCCCATGTGGTGGTGGTCGATGTAGGCCTGGGGGTACCACTCCCCGTACATGACCTTGGAGACCATCTGGGACTCCACCTGGGTGAGGTGGATGGCGTCCCTGTTGTTGTCGTGGCCTACGTACTTGTGGTAGAGGTAGGGCGTGCCCGTGCCCTCGTACTCGGTGTCCAGTTGCTCGTTGTACCAGTCGGTGACCATTATCTGCCCGTCTGGGTTGAAGCTGGGGAATACCAGGAGCACGGTGTTCTGCCTTATCTCCTCGTGCTCGGGGCTCGTCGCGACCTCGTGGCAGAGCTCGGGGGACATCTGGGTGCCTCCCACCTCGGAGGCGTGGATGCTCATGGTCATGGAGACCACGGTCTTCCCGTCCTTGAATATCCTGTCGAGCTGCCGCTTGCTCAGCCCCTGGGGGTGGGCGACGTTATAGCTCATCTCCCTTATCCTGTTGAGGTTCTTGATGTTCTCGGGGGACGAGATGACGGCGAGGAGGAAGGGGTTGCCCTCGGTGGACCTGCCCAGGTCGGTCACCTTCACGCACGGCGAATTGTCCAGGTGCCAGAAGTATTCGACTATTTTCTCCCAGCGGACCAGTTTTCGGTCCGCGCCCATCTTGTGCCCGAAAAATTCCTCGGGCGATTTTATTTCAGATGACATGGACATACATTGTTGATGAAATATTTAAAATTCATTGATATAGTGGGTATAAACACCATTTAGGACGCAGGGGATACGCTATCTATACGCGAAAAATCAATTTATGACTTGTTTTAGGTATAGGTCGGAGTTAATGGTCTTGGGAGGCCTGTTTCCTTTTCATCTCTTTTCTTCTACGACCCTCCTCTTGCGGTGAAAAAAGTGTTTTAGGTGAGTACCCGCTCCTTAAGTAGTCGAGTGTTGGCCTTGGAGAATCGTGAGAAGCTGTTCTACATTGCGGTCGCGGTGGTCTTTATCATCTCTGCGGCCGCCGGGAGGGATCTCGCTGATCCAGCTGTGTTCTCTGAGGTTGTCCTGCCTATGATGGTGATCCTGGTGGTCGCTGTGGTTGGTTACATCCTGTACAGGCGGGGGCTCCTGGGCGAACTGAGGCTGCGGTGAGGTCTCCCGTCTGTCGCCCGTGGTATTGTCTGCGCCATCTGTAAAGGTTAAGTGTGGCTGTCTGTTCCTGTTTATGTGCCCACCGGACGACGCGTCATGCAGACGGACCTCGGGGAGGGCTGCCTGTGATTCGGGGTTACCCAGACATGGCACAGGTGGGCAGGGCGGGCGTCGGAATCCTCTGGGATGAGAGAGCTCGGCTGAGGGGGGCGTTGTCCCATCTGTGAGGCCGTGGGTTTGCCCCGAGGGACAGGGGCGTCCGCCCACCTGGTTTTGACCTGAATTCAGGTCCTTATATTCACGTTTTTGTGCTAGATCTATCTCGCACGGAGCTGTTTTCAGTGTCCTTTTCTCGGTTGTGTGGCTTTTCACGCTTGGGTGCGTTACCCCCCCTCCCTCCTATGTGGCGGTCAGTGTACGATCTCGTCTGGGTGGTCCAGGTCACGGGACGACCGCGGGTATCACGTATCTCTCCAGGAGGGATAGTATTCTATCGAAGTCGGCTTCTGTCCGGCTTGTGAAGACCACGACGAGGTCGAGGTCAGGGACGACGTGGATGAACTGCCCCATGTGACCAACCGCTGAGTAGTACCCCTTGCCGCTGACCCACCACTGGTAGCCGTACCCATCCATGATCGTCGCGTCCACGTGCTTTCTAGTAGCCTCCTCCACCCACCCCTCCGGGACGATCTGCGTCCCATTCCACCCGCCCCCGTTTAGGAAGAGGTAGCCGATCTTCGCCATGTCCTGGGGGGTGATGTAGATCCGGCTGTAGCCCCAGTTCCTCCCCATGGAGTCCTCATGCCACTCCACGTCTTGGATGCCCAGGGGCTCGAACAGGCGGTCCATGCCATACTCCAGGGCGCTCATGCCGGTCGTCTCGGTGATGATGCAGGACAGGAGGTGGGAGACGCCGTTGGTGTACTCGAACCGGGTCCCCGGCTCCTCGATGACGGGGAGGTCCAGGACGTACTGGAGGGCGTCCGGGCTGGCATGCATGGTGTTCAGCCCCTCCCACTCGTAGAGGTAGGAGTCGCGGGCGTCGAAGCCCGCCGTCATGGTGAGGAGGTCCCTGAGGGTCATCTCCTCCTTCCAGTCGTTCACGTCGGCTGCTGTCCTGTCCGGGAAGAGGTCGAGGACCCTCACGTCGAGGCCCTCGATGTACCCCTCCTCGATGGCGATTCCGATGAGGGTGGAGACGACACTCTTGGTGCACGAGTAGATGATGTGCGGCTCCCCCTGGTAGGTTGAGAAGTACTCGTTGAGCACGACGTATCCGTCCCTCACCACTGTGACGCTGTCCGCGCCGATGCCCCTGCTCTTGATCTCATCTAGCATTTCGTCCAGGGGTTCTTGGTAGACGCCTGCCTCCTCCGGGTCAGCTGTCCGCCATCCGTCTGTCGGCCAGTAAGGTTCAAGAGCTATCTCCATTGGAGCCACGTATGAACTTTCGAAGGAGTCCAGAAGCTTGTTGAAGTCGGTCTCCACCATCCTATCTGATAACGTGGGAGCCCTGACGTGGAAGACCATATAGGTCCTCTGAGCCCTCGAATCGTACCAGGTACCCACCATTCCCTTCGTCTCGTAGCCTTCTATGTATAGTGTGAATGACTGCGTCAGCAGATCGCTGCCATCCTTGGTTGAAGTTTCGAGCTCATTCCTCTCTCCGACCTCGGTCCCCTCGCCAAGCTGGGTGAACGCCTTATCAAGCAAGGGTTCAAGCGCCGGCGTAGACTCGTTGTGGAACCAGATGACGCTGATCAACTCCGGGCTGTCTCCCATCAGCATCCCCTGGATAACGCCCGAACTCACCGATACGAGGCTCCCGTCACCAAGGCCATTTTCCGAGAATTCGATCCCCTCGGGGTAGTTGAAGGAGAACCCAAACCTGTCGTACTCCTCATACTCGATGGGGGGGCTCCAGTTATACCACAGGTACAGTCCAATCGATGAAGCGATTATTACGACTGCGACGATAATCACTCTTTTACTAGGCTTAACTCCTCCCGTCTCGGTCAACTCACTCCCTCCATTGCTGAATGCTCACGATGCTGTGTGTGAATATTACGGTCTTCATCTTCTCGCCTTAGATCTCCAATGCCGCCCCAATGAAAAGCCCTAGGAGCAGACCTACCCCCGTCTTGTCAAAAATGGCCCCGATGGCCAATCCTACGAGTAGACCGATAACGATCCTGGACCCAGGGAAGTTGATCTTTCCCTTTCCGTTTGTATCATCGCCGTAGAGCCTCCATTCCAACCAGTTTACGAACCCAAGGAGATACTTTGGGGATCCTTTACGTAACCTGTCCATAAGGTAGACGAGTATGAGATAGAAGGTCCACGTTAGACCCCCGATCCACCACGTTTGAGGGTCTAAAGTATAGAGCCACGTAGTGAAGATGGGGCCGATCATCAGGAGAGCTGCAATCACGTAGAAAGCTCGGTCCAGGTTCCGCTTGATGAAGGTCCTCCTACTGGCTTTCGCGACCGAGACGTAACCCTCGTAGCTCTCATCTATGTCTTCCTGGATGCCCCTCATGAGCCTGACGGCCTTCTTCCCGAGGGCAGTGAGGATGTACCGCCTCTCTTCGTCCTTCTCGATGAAACCTTCAAGCTCCTTGAGGTGGTAGTTGAGCCTCCCTGTGGAGAGCCCCGTCTCTCCGAGGATACCACTGTAGACCACTCCACTATCGGAGTGGTCGATGATCTTGAGGATGTTCCGCCTCTCCCGATGGGTCAAGGCCTGCATGATAACATCCTCGATCTCGCTGCCGAGACCGCCGTTCTCGTTCATTACACCCGGTTTCCAACTATCCGCGAGCTAATTAACCGTTTTTGAACCATCAATTTTGACAAATCCTCTTGTCAACGGGGATCATCGGGAGCATCGCAATGCATAATACATTTTCAGTCCAATAGGGGGCTGAAATGTCTACACTAGAGGATTTCTGTAACCGTAGGATCGCCCAGTTGAGGGAACACATGGGCACCCACGGGATAGACGTCGTCTGCCTCCTGAAGGCTGGCAGGACCGGTGGTAACATGTTCAAACGCCTCGTAAACACCTCCGTGGGAAGCGCCCTGGTCGTCCCAATGGGGGCAGAGCCTACGCTCATCTGCTCACCGATGGACGCCAGGGACGCCGATGACTCCACCGTCGCCGTCCATGACAGGGGCACCGCATCCCCCGACCAGGCAGTCATCGACTTTGTGAACGGCTGCCTCGGGACGGGCAAGAAGATCGGCTGCAACCCCGCCGGCCTCACCCACAGCAGGTATGAGCTTTACCACGAGGGGTTCAAGGCTGAGGTGGTGGACATTCAGCCGACTATCCTCCCCGAGGTCCTCTTCGGCCCCTATCCCGAGGAGCTCAAGTTCCAGAGGAAGGCGTCCGAGCTAGCAGACATCGGCGCCCAGGCAGTCTACGACAACCTGAAGCCTGGGATCAACGAGTGCGAGCTGGCTGCCGAGGCTGTCTACGCCATGAGGAAGGCGGGAGCTGAGGGCATCAGCTTCTGCATCGTCAACAGCGGACCCGACTCGGCCCACGTCCACGGCGCCCCCAGCGACAGGGTCGTCGAGGATGGGGACCTCGTCCTCATAGACCTGGGTCCCGTGAAGCACGGATACATGGCGGATATTTCAAGGACGTTCCTAGTGGGGAGCGACCCGAAGAAGCAGCGCATGCTGGAGGCCATGGACAAGTCGGTGCAGGCTGTCCTGGACGCCATCAAGCCCGGTGCGAGCTGCAAGGAGCTTGACGCCCTGAGCCGGCGTGTCCTCATCGACCACGGCTACGAGGACTACCCCCACAGCCTCGGCCACCCCGTCAGCGGATTCGTGAAGCCCGGCCTCTCCAAGAGGTCAGACGACGTCGAGCGGGTCGGCTACGTCCACACGGTGGAGCCAGGGATATACACCCCCGGCCTGGGCGGAGTCCGGTTCGAGGAGAACGTCTACGTCACCGAGGACGGATGCGAGTCCCTCTTCAAGAGCCCCCGCCTCTGGTGACCCCTCCATTCCTTTTTACAGGAAATTCCTTTTGTAGTATCGCCCTCACCTAAATCTCCATGGAGAAGTTCTACAGGACCAACCTCAAGTACTGGAACGAGCTCGTGGGCATCCACTCCAAGTCCAGGCACTACGACCTCGAGGGGTTCCTCAGGGGGGAGACCTCCCTCCACAGCCTTGAGCTCGAGGCCCTCGGAGACGTCTCCGAGAGGAGCCTCCTCCACCTCCAGTGCCACTTCGGACTCGACACACTGAGCTGGGCGAGGCTGGGAGCCAAGGCCACGGGCGTCGACTTCTCCGAGAACGCCATACAGCTAGCGAGGCACCTATCTAAGCAGGTCAGGGTCCCCGCCGACTTCATCCACGCCAACGTCTACGACCTCCAGGAGCACCTTGACGGGGAGTTCGACATCGTCTACACAAGCTACGGCGTCATCAACTGGCTCCACGACATCGAGGGATGGGCCGAGATCGTCTGCCGCTACCTGAGGCCCGGGGGCACATTCTTCATGGCGGAGTTCCACCCCTTCATGTGGGTCTTCGAGCAGGAGGGGGAGGACCTAGTCGTGAGGTACAACTACTGGCACCACAGGGAGCCGTCCTACTTCGAGGTCCAGGGGAGCTACGCCGACAAGGACGCCTTCATCGAGAACAGGGGGACCTACGAGTGGGCCCATCCCATCAGCAGCATCATAAGCGCCCTCCTCGAGGTCGGTCTGACATTGAAGGAGTTCCGTGAATACCCCTTCAGCGTGGACGAGATCTACTCCAACATGGAAACCAGTGAGGACGGCTACCTGAGATTCAAAAGAAAAGACTACCACCTCCCCCTGATGTTCTCGCTGAAGGCCACGAAGCCATCCCAAGGGTAGCCCCACCTGCCCTCAAACCTTAAATCGACGCTCTCCCCTCCAATACCCGTTCCCAGGGGATATCCATGGACACAGAGACCCGTCTGAACCTCGTCACGAGAAACCTCCAGGAGATCATCGTCGTCGACGAGCTCCGCGAGCTACTGGAGACCAACGACCACCCCCGTGGCTATGTCGGCTTCGAGCCCAGCGGTATGATGCACGCTGGCACGGGGCTCATCGTGGGCCAGAAGATGCGTGACTATACTGACGCAGGCTTTCACTTCATCATCTATCTCGCCGAGTGGCACGCCTGGATAAACAACAAGATGGGGGGCAGCCTGGAGAACCTCGCCATCGTTGCCGAGTACTTCAAGGACTGCTTCACGGCCCTGGGCCTCCCCGAGGGGAAGGTGGAATACCTTTGGGCTTCCGACATCGTGGACACCAAGGAGTACTGGGAGAAGGTCGTCCGGGTCATGAAGTCCACGAGCCTGAGGCGGACCCTGAGGGCGATGCCCATCATGGGGAGGAGCGCCGACTCCGTCGACGTAGAGACAGCATTCGCCCTGTATCCAGCGATGCAGACAAGCGACATCTTCGAGATGGGGACTGCGCCTGCGCAGGGATGGACCAGAGGAAGGTCCACATGCTCGCCAGGGAGGCCGCCCCGAAGCTGGGGATGAAGCCCCCCGTCTGCCTCCACAACCCCCTCCTTCCGGGCCTCCAGCTCACCACCGTCGACGGCAGCTTTGACGAAGACGCGTCCATCGACGCGAGCATCAAGCACAAGATGAGCAAAAGCGTAGGCAAGGGAGCTCTCTGGATAAACGACTCCCCAAAGGACGTGAAGGAAAAGTACCACGAAGCCTACTGTCCGGAGAAGACCGTTATGGGTAACCCCGTCATGGATCACGCCCGGATGCTCATCTTCCCCCACCAGGGGCAGCTGGAGATCGAGAGGCCGAGCAAGTACGGCGGAGACATGACGTTCCACAGCTTCGAGGAGCTAGCGGAGACCTACGAGAAGGGAGAGCTTCACCCCCTTGACCTCAAGAACGGGGTGTCAGAGGCCGTCGTCAAGCTCCTGGAGCCCGTGGCGAAGTACTTCGAGAAGAAACCGGATAACCTGGATAAGATGAGGAAGCTGACCATCACAAGGTAGACCTAGAAGCCAGCCATCCGCCCCATCTTCTCAGCCATCTCGGCGAGCCTGCAGGAGTAGCCCCACTCGTTGTCGTACCAGGCCAGGACCTTCACGAGGGTCCCCGAGGCCATCGTCGACAAGCCGTCCACCACAGCCGAGTACGGGTTATGGATGTAGTCACATGATACCAGGGGCTCCTCGGTGTAGTCAAGGATGCCCTTAAGGCCTTTCGCCGAGGCCTCCTTGAATGCCGCGTTCACTGCCTCAGCCGTCGTCTTCTCCCCCAGGACCCCAACGAAGTCCACGACTGACGCCGTCGGCACGGGCACCCTCATCGCCATGCCGTTGAGCCGGCCCTTCAGCTCGGGGATCACCTCCCCGGTGGCGGTCGTGGCCCCGGACGTCGTCGGGATGATGCTCATGGCGGCCGCTCTGGCCCGCCTCATATCCTTGTGGGCCTTGTCCAGGATCTGCTGGTCGTTCGTGTAGGCGTGGACCGTCGTCATGAACCCGGACTCCACACCGAACTCGTCATTGAGGACCTTCATGACGGGGGCGACGCAGTTTGTGGTGCACGAGGCGTTGGAGACGATGTGGTGCTCCTCGTGGTCGTAGAGGTGGTCGTTCACCCCCCTCACAACCATGATGTCCGGGCCCTTGGCGGGGGCCGAGATGAGCACCTTATGTGCCCCAGCCTTGATGTGCTTGGAGGACCCCTCCCTGTCCCTGAACTTGCCAGAGGACTCTATGGCTAGGTAGACCTCCATCTCCTTCCAAGGGAGCCTCTCCGGCTCCGACTCGTACAGGACCCTCAGCTCCCTCCCGTCGACCACGATGGTGTCCCCCTCCACCTCGACATCGAAGGGGAGCCTTCCATGGACGCTGTCGTACTTCAGCAGGTGGGCCAGGGTCTTCGCGTCGCCCCTGTTGATGGCGACGAAGTCCAAGTCCAGCCCCAGCTCCAGTGCAGCCCTGTAGGCGAGCCTGCCGGTCCTACCGAAGCCGTTTATTCCGACCTTAACTCCCAAAAACCGTCCCTCAGCTAAAGTCACTGCGCTGATACTTAAAAGACGATGCTGAAATCGGGAACATTTTTAAACAGGCCTGATGCTTAGATGCGCGGTGTAGAAAACACCGTATCACTCTCACCGCGGGGCGAACGGACGAAACCCCTACACGGGGCGTCGTTCTCCTTGCATTCACGACCGGGTTTGATTCTGTCAACCCCAGGTGGACACTAAGGAGTGCGTTCACCTGCGGCAAGGGTGGTAGTAGATATAGACGTGAACATAAATGGGTTCAAAAGAGAAGCAAAGCGCAAAGTACATAATTGAGGCGAAATTCGTCGTCGACGGCGTCGTCGAGAAGCACGACGTCATCGGAGCCATCTTCGGCCAGACCGAGGGGCTCTTCCCCAAGAACTTCGAGCTCAGGGAGCTACAGAAATCCGGCAAGATCGGGAGGATAGATATCGATCTAAAGTCCGCGAAGGACCGGACCGAGGGGAGGATCGTCGCCCCATCCAGCCTGGACAGGGCTGAGACCGCCATCATCGCAGCTGCGATGGAGACGGTTGACAGGGTGGGGCCCTGCGAGGCGAAGGTCTCCGTGGACCAGATATCTGACGTCCGCTTCGACAAGCGGGAGCAGATTATGAAGCGGGCCAAGGAGCTCATGAGGGACTGGGTGGTGACAGAGACCCAGGACATCGAGAAGCTCCTCACCGAGGTCTCAAGGGAGGACAAGACGGTCAAGGCGGTCACCTACGGGCGTGAGAAGCTCACGGCCACCCCTAACCTCAGCAGGGCGAAGGAGATAATCATCGTCGAGGGAAGGGCGGACGTGAACAACCTCATCAAGAGCGGCTACACGGACATAATCGCCCTGGAGGGCGTGAAGGTTCCCCGTACCATAATTAACCTCGTGAAGAGGAAGAAGGAGATAACCGCCTTCCTCGACGGGGACAGGGGCGGAGACCTCATCCTAAAGGAGTTGACCCAGGTTGCACAGCCCAAGTACGTTGCCAGGGCCCCAAGGGGCAAGGAGGTCGAGGACCTCAGCCCAGCCGAGATACGGGCCGCCTTAGCGGCTAGGGTGCCCTTCGGGGAGGCTGAGGACATAAAGCTAGCGGAGACCAGGCCAGCCCTTGCGGCCAGGCCGGCCCGTGCGCCTAAGCCCGCCCATGCGCCCAAGGTCGACCCCAAGGATGTCGAGATGCTCAAGGAACTGGCTGAGGTCGCCAAGGGGCTGAAGGGAACCCTCGAGGCCGTCCTGGTTAAGAAGGACGGTGGTAAGATCGATGAGGTGCCCGTCATGGAGCTCGTGGAGCGGCTGAGGAAGGAGGCGGACGTGGAGACGGTTGTCTTCGATGGCATCGTCACCGGGCGTCTCGTCGACGTCGCCGTTGAGCGGGGTATCGCGACCCTCGTGGGGGAGCGCCTCGCCGAGGGCGTGAGGGCCCCCAGGGGCCTCAGGGTACGGGTCTTCAAGGACCTCTAGTAGCCTCATATTTCCCTTTTTTATTTCATTCTCATCCTGCGTCTCAGAGCGGGCCTTGTCCGTGTCAGCTGCTGGTAGACGTCCCCGAACGTCTCGTCGGGGGCG
>WOR8_10006683_pt1 | contig 11049 bp, 8 predicted proteins | sample DeeMarSeWOR38_10_FD_19890 | JGI IMG/M metagenome (IMG submission 19890)
TAGGGCGTCTTCGTGGAAAGCTCAAGTATCGCCCGGTAGTCTTTGAGCTTCTTCCTACCATATTTACCCTATTTCAACTGCAGCGAGTCGTTGAGGCGCTTGCAGGAGTACGATTGCACAAACAGAACTTCCGACGCCTGGTGGAGAAGGGAGGATTGGTCGAAGGTACGGCACGGTTCGATTCCCGAACAGGCGGACGGCCGGCTGAACTGTTTCGTTTCCGGCGGGATGTGTTGCGCGAACGGCCTGCACCCGGAGTAGGATTGCCCGGAATACGACGTACAGGCTAGCGCGCCGACCCAGAAATAGCTTCACAAGAAAATTCAGGTTTTCTTTTAATTTGAGAGTTTCGAGATACTACCAGTTTTTCTACTTTTTAAAGGAATTTCAATTGCACGACAACATCCTTGGAGTGGAGGAGCGTTATGAAAAGAACAGTGACGTTTTTATTTTTTATAGTTTTAACGGCCGGATGCGATGCCAATCAGGTGCAACAATCCAGCTCCTGTGACCGCAAATGTCTGGAAAGCATTGCTGATGAATACCTTGCAGCCATGGTGTCCCACGATGCTTCCAGTGCCCCGTTTGCCGAGAACCTCATCTTTACAGAAAACACGATAAAACTTCCTCCTACTGAAGGGCTTTGGTTTACGGCTTCAGGCCTGGGCGATTTCCATTTTTATATTTGCGATCTGGAGGAAGGCCAGGTTGCATGGACTGGTATCGCCAAAGAACACGACAAACCGGTTCTACTGTCTGTCCGCCTGAAAGTTGTGAATCGTCTTATTACCGAAGCGGAATCGATAGTAGTCCGCGACGTTAACGAAAACAACCTCGGCAATCTACAAACACCGCCTCCCGGTTTTACCGAAATGCTGAGCCCGTCCGAAAGAAGTTCCCGTGAGGAAATGTTACGGATGCCCGACATTTATTTCGCGGCGCTCGACAAGCTAGACGACAGCGAGATTCCCTGGGACGCAGACGCCTACAGGATCGAAAACGGGATGGTGACATGCGGTTCTATTCCCAACGCAGCCCCGACGCCGCCTGATTTTCCGAACAGCCGCTCCTGCAAACAACCGGACGGGAAAATACCTCCCATGCTCAAGACCATCCATAGTGTACACCCGCGGCGCACCCCGGTTGTAGATGTCGAAAAGGGGCTTACATGGGGCTTATACTGTTTCAATCATCGCGGCCTTGCTACGATAACCATGCCGGATGGAACCACTTACCCCAGCTTCTCCACCACGCCAAACAGTATGCCCTTTGCTGATATGTTCAAGATAAAGAACGGGAAGCTTCGGGGTATCTTTGCATACGGTACTATGCTGCCCTACGGCATTGGAGACGGCTGGTCCGGCCTCATGTTCCAATAAAAGATTTTGAACCTTTTTTTTATAGACCGGATCGATACTTTCAGGTAGATACTCATGAAATATACTCATTTCATTTAGTCCGCGCACCGGTCGGAAATTAAACGGGAGATCACAATGTTTCGGAAAAGTTGGATCCTTTTGATTTGCCTTACTTTACTTGGGTGCACACAGTCCGACGGTCCGGACAGATCTATTTTACGGCAGCAACCCCCTGTCGGACGGAGTCTGGCAGCGCTTGTCACCGTAGACGGTTGTGGCGACCTGCTCGCACAACTCCAGGAACAGGCCATAAAAAAGATGGAGGAAAGGATTGACCATAACCTGGAGGTTTCTCGCGAGTACGATTTCACTGCTCTCTGCAACTTAGCAACCTGGTTCCCCCCGGAAGATACTGAGAACTCAGACGACGGAGCTGCAGAGTATTCCGAAACCAATGTCCAGGTTCCGGGTGTGGACGAAGCTGACTTTATAAAGAATGACGGCGAATATATCTACATTCTGGCAGACAATCGTTTCAAGATTATTGATTCATGGCCTCCTGAAGCCGCACACGTCATTTCAGAATATGAAATCGATGGACTTCCCAGGAAAATGTTCGTGCATGCCGGCCGGGCACTGATCTACTCTTCCCTGGAAGATCTGCGAGACCATACGAACGATAATTTCATCAGCCCATGGCATATCCCGCCGGGTTATGAAGAATGCACCTACGGCTACAACTGTGATTTTTCGGGTGACGGGAGGGCTTTGAAAATTACAGTTCTGGACATCTCAGACCGCACTGATCCCAAATTATTTCGTGAGACCGAATTCTCCGGTTCACTCGTTGCCGCCCGTCGCATCGACGACATCGTTTTTACGGCCGTCTCTTTTCCGCAAACCGAGCTCGAAGGCGTCCTGTACAATCCGGTCGCACAGTGTGACAGCTACTGGATCGATTATACCGATGAAGAAATTATTGAGATGTACGAGACGCTGCGGGAGAACAACCGCGCGATTATCCTCTCATCCACCCTCTCGAACTGGATTCCCAGTGTGACCGACACACGTTGGTTCAACGGCACACCCGTTGTGGACGAGGGCCTTTTACAGAACTGCAACGATTACTGTATCTCCCAGCAGACGGATGGGCGGAGCCTTCTCTCCCTGGCAGCTTTCGATATGACGGAGTTGGGCGGCATTGATATAACCACCATAGTCGACAGGCCCGGTGCGGTCTACGCCTCAACTGATGCATTATACATCTCATCCCGGCACCGTCCCGTCCCGGCAGAACCCTGGTTTCTCGACAGCACGGTGAACGAAGCCAGCACCGTTCACAAGTTTGATCTCCAGGTAAATCCACCAGCCACCTTTTATGCCGGAAGCGGCGGAGTGAAGGGCCATGTGCTGAACCAGTTCTCAATGGACGAATTTAACGGGTACCTACGAATCGCAACCACGACTCCACAGACGCTCGAAACAACCCTTCACAGCACAGTGACTATACTGGAAGAATATTCGGCCGAATTGCGCACCATAGGTCAAGTCGACGATATCGCTCCAACCGAGGATATACGCTCTGTACGGTTCGATAAAGAACGTGGTTTTCTGGTGACCTTTAAAAAAACAGACCCACTGTTCGCTCTGGATCTGTCCGACCCGACCAATCCGAACATTCAAGGTGAACTCCATATTCCGGGCTTCTCAACCTATATCCACTTGCTGGACCAGAACCATCTCCTCTCGATCGGTTACGACGCCCAGGATGAGGGGAATTTCGCCTGGTTCCAGGGAATACTGCTGCAGATCTTCAATATCCAGGATATGGCAAATCCGACACTTTCTTTCCGTGAGGTTATAGGTACCCGGGGGTCCACTTCGGAGGCCGCCACCAATCACCTGGCTTTCAATTACTTCCGTCCCCGAAGCCTGCTGGCGATCCCGATGGTGATCTGTGAAGGCGGTTCCGGTTGGAACTTCGGGAACCAGATGACATTCGGCGGTCTTCTTGTTTACAGGGCCACCGCCCAGAGCGGCTTCGAATTCCTGGGAGGAATCCCCCATGTGGAACCTGAAACCGAGGAATCCATATACAGTGCCTGCTACAACTGGTGGACGGATTCCAATTCCTACGTTCAACGCAGTGTATTCATGGACGACTACGTCTTTTCGGTTGCAGCCAATTCCATCGAAGTAGCCCGTCTGGACGACCTGGAAAACGTATTGACCGTGATTGAGCTCATAAACGAAGAATGAAGAGTCGGTTTGAAGTTCTGAGTTCTGAGTTCTGAGTTCTGAGTTCTGAGTTCTGAGTTCAAAGTTAATAGTTAACAGTTTGATAGTTAATGGTTTTGAGTGCCGAGTTTTGTGTTGGTGCACGCGGCAGTCGGAAAGTGAATTGGTTTCATCTCATACAAGGTAGCGTTTTTCTGCGAACAGCCGGATAGTGATAGAATTTATAAAACTGATAGTTATTCTTCATATCAGCCAAAGGATATTGCAATGAAGACCATAATGGCAATCATTTGCGTTGCATTCTTTCTATCTGAAATTCCTATCAATAATCGGGCGTTGGATGCTATCAGAAATTATATTGAAAACAATGGAAGTCGACCAATATTCGACTCTACTTTGCCCAAACTAGCTGTTGAAGTAGGGCCGGCTGCTCTTCCGGAAATGGAGGCATGGTTTTTCGACAGTGATGAAAAAAGAGGCACTATCGCGCGAGTGATGGCGATTGCGGGAGGAGAAGAAGCCGTTGATTTCCTAATGAATGCTTTTGAGACAGGGAATGAAACCGTATTGCCCTATCTTTGGCTTGCTATTGCCTCTTCGGGGGATTTGTACCACGCAAGTCAGCTTTTTGATATTCTCAATGAAGATGATGTCAGTGGATCCGGTTCACGATATAACGCTTACACCCTTGGAATCCTGCAGGCAGATTTCGCTCTGCCCTCTCTTGAGAAAAAGGTCGCTTCTGTTGAATGGCCTCTTATAGCTCCCGCTGAGGAATGTGCAATCCGCTGGATAATACAAAAAGATAGAAAAGTAGAAACAAGGGATATCGAAGAAAATGCAGGTATTTTATCCGCAATATTTTATAACGACGTTATTCAGTCTCCATTCAATAAAGTGTGCGATTCCGTGAACAGTGGGTATTGGATACGAAAAGAATGGGGATGGGATTTTCAGAAGGACGAATATTTCAAGAGCTGTAATCCTTCAATATCGTTCGATATTTATTTGAGTTCCGATCAGTACCGCGCATTTGGTTTTGTAACAATAAGTTATAGCGTAGGAATCGAAAGCTATCACTACATACTGAGAAAACGCAATGGTGTATGGAAAGTGGCTGGATTGTACAAGGCTATATAGTAGTTTACGTATTCAACTTAAACTATCAACTCAGAACTTAGAACTCAGAACTCAGAACTATTTTTTTGGTGCCGAAGGGGGGACTCGAACCCCCACGGGTTTCCCCACCACCCCCTCAAGATGGCGTGTCTGCCAGTTCCACCACTTCGGCACTTGTGCAAAATTATTGAAACATCCGCTCAGACTTACTCTCTCAGCATTGCGGGCTAGGGAGTTTCCGGTTCCGGCGCCGGTGTCGATTCCTCTGGATTCGACGGTTCCTGTTCTTTCGCCTTCAGTTCATCCACCCTTCTTTGGATCTGCTCCTGCGTCAGAGTGGAAGCTTCTGATTCTTCTATCCCCGGTTCTTCCGCTTCGGGCACCACGGTTTCCTCTACAGCCCCTTCAAGAACAGACTTGCTTGCCTTCTCTGTAGAAATCAAAGACAACCCGATACTGGTCAGCATAAAAATAATAGCCGCAATCGTGGTCATTTTCGATAAAAAGGAAGCGGGTCCCCTGCTTCCAAAAGCAGTCTGGGTGGAGCCGCCTCCGAAGGCGCCGGCTAAATCCGCTCCTTTCCCCGACTGAAGAAGCACTACAAGAACCAGAATGATGCATACAATGACATGCAAGATAGTAACGGAATACATTAGCATAGGAATCAGATACCCGCTTTCCGCCGGTCTTCAGGAATCATAGTGGATTATGTCCAGGAAACTGCCCGCCTCCAGGCAAGCTCCCCCGACTAACGCACCATCGACATCCGGCTGTTGCATCAAAGATGCAATATTTCCAGGCTTGACGCTGCCGCCATATAAAATACGAACTTTCTGCGCTTCTTCGCCAAAAGTCTCAGAAAGCCGATCACGAATGAATGCGTGCATTTCCTGAGCAGTTTCGGGCGATGCCGTACGTCCGGTTCCAATAGCCCATACCGGTTCGTAGGCGAGAATAATACGCAACAGTGTCTGATGTGTCAAGCCATCCAATCCGGCTGCAAGTTGTTGCGCGATTGTATCATAGTGCCGGCCGGACTCACGCTCATCCAGAGTTTCTCCCATGCATACAATAGGTTGAAGCTTTGAGTTCATGACGGCATGTATGCGACGGTTTACCGTAACATCGGTTTCTCCGAAATATTGCCTGCGCTCGGAATGACCGATTATGACCATTCCGCAACCGATCTCTTCCAGCATAGGGAGGCTGACCTCTCCGGTAAATGCCCCATTGGGTTCCCAATGCACATTCTGAGCTGCAAGAACCAGAGGCGTATTTCTCAACATCTCCGCTACCGCATACAAGGCTGTATAAGGAGGGGCCAACACAATCTTGCAATGCGACGCCCCGGCTGCGCCATCCCTGACGGCCTGCACCAGGTTACGCGCTTCTGCCACCGTTTTATGCATTTTCCAGTTCCCGGCTATAACCGGAATCCTCGCCATATTTTTCCCTTCCCGGCATTAGACTTTAAGGAATATCAAATAATCCTTCTTCAATAAACTTAAATTTTGTGACTTTAAGAAATTGCGAGGTTTAGGAAGGAAAATCCGGATGGTCCGGATTCTTTTTATTCATCACTCAACGGGGTTTGAAGAGACAGCACCTTCTCCTTTGAACGGTACCTGTTTCAATCCCGGCCTGCGGGATGCGGCTTTGATTTGGTTTCGGCCGGCCTGTTTTGCCTCGTACATTGCTTGGTCGGCCACTTTCAAAAGGACTTCCAATGAGTCGCCGAAGTTTGTATCACTCACTCCAAAACTTGCGGTGAATTCCGGAAGTCCTGCCCGGTTCAGGATAACAGCGAGGTTTTCCCGGACACGTTCGAGGAACTCCACGGCTTTATCGGCGGTAACATCCAGAAAAATTATGCAGAATTCTTCGCCACCCAGCCGGGCCACCAAATCTCCAGAGCGGCAGTACCTCTGCAGGGTATTTGCAAAGACCTTGAGAGCGCGATCCCCTATGGCATGGCTGTGAGTATCATTCAACTCCTTGAAATGGTCTATATCCGTTACTACCAATGAAAACTTTCGCTGGGATATAAACAGCGCTTCACATAAATCCTCAAGGCTCCGCCGGTTCAGCAGTCCGGTCAGTGGATCTTTCATGGATGCCTGTCTCGCCGCGTCCATTGCACGGACCAGACCCAGTCTTGTTCCCAGGTGCGTGGATATAATCGAAAAAGTGGATGCAATGGATTCGAGGTTATTTTCAGCGCATTCGCAGTCGCTGTGAATCAGTCCTACAGTTCTTCCACCAACGCTGATGGGAACACATACGGAACTTATGGAGTGTTCGCTTCTTTTGGTCAGAACAGGACAGGCTTCCAGATCCAGACTATCCTTATAGATCATTGGCAGACCCCACTGTGTTGCAGGGCATTCCATGGGGGAGGAAACATTGCACATCAAGAGGTTCTCTTTTAAAGGAAGTTTTTCAGCATCTCCATCGTCTCCGCCATTTTTTTCAGATCCATTCATCTCATTGGAGTTGGAATTGGCGGTAGAGGTGGCTAGCCTCAGATGAGCCTGGGAGGAGTCGGCAAGTAACAGCTCCACCTGCAGATCCGGCAGGATTTTTTTTACCGCGCGCTCGAAAAAAGTGATGATGCTCGATTCCGACTCGGCCATTCCGAAACCCCTTGCAAGCTGTTTGTTTATATGTTGTTCGCCAAGGCTGTCTTCAAGGATTCTCTTCTGCTCGAAAAGAATGGCCCGTTCCCCTCTGAGAGATGACAATAAAGGTTTCAGAATCAAATACCAAAAGCACGCGGCAAACAGTCCACCCAGCAGTAGTGCATCGATCCATGCCTGATGAAACTCGGAAAGATGCCCGTCAAAATATAGTTTAACCGTCATCATGAATATAAATCCAAAACCGATCCCTATGGCTATCAGAATGGCGAATCTGAGGGGAAGTGAGCGGATAATCTCGTCGGTTTGATTAGTTGTTCGTTTTATCCGCGTCTTTTGGCCGGTTTTGTCCGGTGAGTTATCGTGGATCATGACACTTGCCCGTCAAATCAAAAATGATGACATATCTTACTGATACAAAACCTCTTCCGACAATTGAAACTCCGAAATCAGGACAGATAAACCTGATCTCTAACAGCTCCCCAATATTTTGTATCGACGGATTTGTGTATTTTTTTGGTTATTTGTCACAGGGAGAGATAATTATATTTTAGCCGAATACTATTTTCCCGCCTGCGTGACCGGTGACGACACTGAGGGGTATCAGAATCAGGTAGAGGCTCATCATTAAAACGTCAACCGGATCCGCAGGAAGCATTCCTTTCCCTGTATGAATACTGACAACGACCGCTGCATAGAAAAACAACAGAAGCGAACAGGTTATCTTGAAAACAAATAGGCGTTTTGTGCTCCGTCCATATTTGAATATCCAGTGAAAGAATCCTGTCAGAACAGCTGGAATTGCCGTCAATACTCCAGTTACGCCAATGTAGTAACAGACACGTTCGAAATACATGTTCCCGGTAAAATAATACAGAACAAGGAACAGCGGAGCGAGCGTCAAAAGCGCCTGGGGGAAATGCACCGTAATGGGATGGGGATGCTGCCTCAGAAGCAGGGCGGCCAATGCGGGAAGTTGTTTTGCTTGTGTATCTGATGGTGCCTTCAAGATTCCAACCTGGGGGAATTTACTCAGTACCTCTTCTTCATGTGGCGCGTTTTTAATAGTTTCGCTGAGTTCCCGGCCTGCATTATGCGTTTCCATGTGCCTGCCGTTGTTCCACAGATCACTGCCCGAAATATCGTAGACTTTCCCACCAACTGCGACATAGCAGGGGCGGCCTTCCCGACCGTCATATTTTTCAAGTGATTTGTGATCGAATTCCTGCATTCTGTTCATCCTCCCTTTCTCGAAAACGGAAATTGAGATATAGGCCAATTCACAGTTCATGCCCTGCAACCCGGCCGCTATTTTTTATTTGTCACTGAGCGCAGCAACTCCGGGCAGTTCGAGCCCGGCGAGGAATTCCAGCGATGCTCCCCCGCCTGTTGAAATATGTGTAATCCGGTCCGCAACTCCAGCTTTTGCAACTGCGGCAGCCGAATCTCCTCCTCCGATTACGGATATCGCCTCAGAGTCCGCAACCGCTTTTGCTACTGCCATCGTACCCGACGCAAATGCTTCCTTCTCAAAAACGCCCATTGGGCCGTTCCACACGATAGTCCGGGCACTTCGGATAATGTCCGAATATAGAGAACAGGTTTGCGGTCCGATATCCAGTCCCATCTCTCCATTCGGAATCTCCTCTGACACAACGGTATGTGCGGCAGCTTCATTTTCCATATCCGGACTGACAACCGCATCGATCGGAAGAATAATAACGGATTTTCCAGTTCCCTCCATAAGATTGCGTGCAAGATCAAGACGGTCTTCCTCACACAATGATTTCCCGATATTTTTGCCCCGGCTCTTTAGAAAAGTAAACATCATGGCGCCGCCGATAAGGAGGCGATCGACTTTTCCTAAAAGGTTTTCTATGACCTTAATCTTGTCGGAAATTTTTGCCCCGCCGAGGATGGCTATAAAAGGTCGTTCCGGGTTTTCGAGCGCGTCACCGAGATAACGGAGTTCCTTTTCCATCAGAAATCCCGCTGCCGCCGCTTCGACATACCGGGCCATCCCTTCCGTAGACGCATGGGCACGATGCGCTGTTCCAAACGCGTCATTTATGTAAACGGATGCCAGTGCAGCCAGTTTTTGGGCAAATACCGGATCGTTTGCCTCTTCCTCCGGATGAAAACGCAGATTCTCAAGCAGAATTACGTCACCGGATTGCGACGCATCCACGACCCGCTCCACTTCATCCCCAATACAGTCTCCGACAAACATCACTTTTCGACTAAGAAGCGATGACAGGTGTTCGGAAACGGGAGCAAGACTGAACTCAGGCTTCGGCTTCCCCTTTGGCCGGCCCAGGTGGGATGCCAGGACAACAACGGCGCCCTGATCAATAGCGTATTGAATTGTCGGAAGCGCCGCTCGAATACGGAGATCATCGACCACCCCGGACTCTTTAACAGGCACATTGAAGTCCACCCGAATGAAGACACGTTTCCCTTTAAGCTCCAGGTCCTCTATCGATAATTTACCCATGATTCTCACCTTCGCACAGATTATTATGCCAATCCGGAATATGGGGCGAACCTTCCGCCTTCGCCCCTAGCCGAATCGAAGATTCGGCCAGGCTTCAGGCTTCGCCGCTAGCCGAAACTGCCCTTCGGCCGGGCTACGCCTGACAAGTCGGCGGAAAAGTTGGTGTTCGCCCTTCGATCCGCCCCTACGGACCCTGAACCAATCCATTTTATTTTCCGATAAATCTCACCAGATCCTGCAGACGGCAGGAATACCCCCATTCGTTGTCATACCAGGACAGGGTTTTGATCAAGTTTCCGTTCACCTTTGTCTCCAGAGCATCCACGGTACCCGATACGGATGTCTGCATGTAGTCCGAAGAAACCAGGGGTTCTTCGGAATATCCCAAAATACCTTTCAGCGCACCTTGAGACGCTTTTTTCAGAGCGTCATTGACCTCCTCTTTTGTAGCTTTTTTACCGACGGTTACGACCAAATCGACCAGCGAGACATTCGGAGTAGGAATGCGGATAGCAATGCCGTCGAGCTTTCCGGCAAGCCGCGGCAAAACCAGTCCGATCGCCTTTGCGGCCCCTGTCGAACTGGGAAGCATATTCACAGCCGCCGCTCGCGCACGACGCAAGTCCTTGTGCGGCAGATCCAACAGGTTCTGATCGTTGGTATAGCTGTGTATGGTCGTCATGAATCCCGACTCGATTTCAAAGGTTTCATCCAGTACCTTTGCAACCGGCGCCAGGCAGTTTGTAGTACAGGACGCATTCGATATAATATGGTCCTTATCCGGATCGTAGACATCCGTATTGACTCCCATGCAGAAAGTTCCGTCGACGTTCTTTCCCGGAGCTGAGATAATCACTTTTTTTACACTGCCCTTCAGGTGGGCTTTTGCCTTTTCGGCATCTCTGAACAGCCCCGTAGACTCAACGACAATCTGTACGTCTAGAGAATTCCAGTCCAGATTTTCAGGATCCCGTTCGCTGAATACTTTTATACGTTTATTGTTCACAACAAGGTCGCCGTCGCCCAGTTCTACGGTTCCATCCAGTCGCCCCAGAACGGAATCGTACTTCAATAGATGAGCGAGAACCTCAGTATTCGTGATATCGTTGATACCAACAACATCTATCTCGGGATCATTTATGCAGCACCGTAAAAAATTGCGACCGATACGGCCGAAACCGTTAATGGCAACTCTGATCGACAT
>WOR8_10006688_pt1 | contig 11046 bp, 9 predicted proteins | sample DeeMarSeWOR38_10_FD_19890 | JGI IMG/M metagenome (IMG submission 19890)
GCACCCGGGACAACCGCATGGTCATCGTGCCCAATTCCCTCATTGGCAAGAACCAAGTCATCAACTACACCTTCCCGGACCCCCGCTACCGGATCCAGACCCACGTGGGCGTCGCCTACGGCACCGATATTGAGACCGCCCGCCGCGTCCTCATCGACGCGGTGCGCGGGGTGGAGGGCGTGCTGCCTGATAAGCCGGTGGATGCCCTGTACAACGAGATGGGCGATTCAGCCATGATCTTCCGCGTGCGCTGGTGGATCGGTTCGTATGAGGACACGCGGCGCATCATTGACCGGGTGCATACCGCCCTACAGGAAGCGCTGGACGTGGCAGGTATCGTATCGCCCTATCCCACGCAGAGTCTCAATCTCCATTTCGATCCTGAGACGACTGAGCGGCACCTCCAGTCACCTCGAAAACGCGACCAGACCGAGCCACTTTCTTGAGAACAGCCTTGTGTGAGTCAAGGGGCACCCAGTCTGGCGCCGGACGAGGTGGGGGCTTGTCCTTGTAGAAAACGTCATCCAGCCACAGGGCAGCCCGCCGTGCCAGGCCCGAACGGCGGATGGCCCAGCGCACCAGATTGTGCGGCGGGTTATGGGGGTGCGAGTAGGGGCAGACCGCCATACAGCGTCCGCAGTCGGTGCCGATCACATTCCAATAGCGGAAGCACGTATCCGGGTCGATGCGCCAGCGTAGAGCTCCATCGATTTCCTCGCGGTCCCCATAGGGAATGGAACGGCTGGGGCAGTTTTCGGCACACTTTCTGCAGAGGCGGCAAAAGTCAATGACCGATAGGTCATCGCTCCGTTGGTTCGGGAAAAGTGGCAGATCGGTGGTCACCACGCCTAGACGCACGCGCGGTCCCAATTCGGGCGTCATCAACAATCCCATGCGGCCGATCTCGCCCAGGCCGGCGTCGCGAGCCACCAGCGGTGCAATGACGCGGTAGTTGCCGTCGATGTGCGCACGGGCTGGATAGCCCAGCGAGCGGATCAAGTAGCCCAGTTGCAGGGCGACCCGGGCGGCTTCGACATATTGACGCGCCGATTCCATTACCACGGGCGCCTCGGGAGCAGGGCCCATCATGGCGTGATCCATCTCGACGGTGAAGACGATGCCATAGCGATGCTCGAGGGTGATGGGCGCGCCGTACCGGCCGCTCCCGCGGCCGATATGCGAATAGACGTGGTAGGGTTGCAAGTCGGCGATGCCCACCGTGTAAGCGCCATAGTAGCGGGCCAGACCCTTGATGTAGGAGGTCATCTGATCGGCGGTGTATTCCGAGCGGGCCGGCGCCACCGGACCGTCGACCTCTTCGCGCAGTGCCTCGGTCAGGGAAAAGCTGGCCTCAGCTGAGGCAAAGGTCAGTGGAGCCGCCTTACTGGCATCAGGGGAGAGCAAGCCCGGCAGGGTGCGCGTTTTGTCGTCAGCGGCCTGGTTCTCAGGGCGCATAGCGTAGTAAGCCTCATATTCGGGGCTGTCCGGGACCAAGCGCGCGCGGGCGAACATGATGTCACGCTCATCAAAGCGTTTGTTGGGCATGTCGTCCCCGCGCTCGACCCGACCGACGGGCAAGAGAAACAGGACCACCCCCAAGATCCCCGTGGCGGCGATTATGCCCAGTATGACCAATCTGGTGCCTACAGGCAGCAGATTGGTCAGGACAAGTGGCAGCGATGCAACTACTGCCGTCCCCAGGGCCAGACGCGCCGCGCGGGGTTCTCCTTCCCGAATCGAGTACAAACCAAATGCACAAAGAATAAATAGAACGAAAAGCGCCAAGGCCGCCAGACAGGCGGTAGTGGTAGTCTCCATGACAAATTCCTTCTATGTCTCTTGCTCGTGTTGTGCCTGTCCAGGCTGTTCAGATGGGCCATGGAAAGCCCGGCCCACGACTTGTCGCTAACAGGAGGCGTATAGAAGGCCACAGGGCATTAGTGGCTATTTATCAGCCAGGATCAATGCTTCTAATAGGGCAAGTGCCTCTGGCTTGCCGCCCTGAACACTTTCACCAGCGGGGCCGACACACGATGGGCAACCATCAGTACACTCACAGGCCGCAACCAATTCGTAGGCCTGGGCCATCAATCTATCGTGCACTTCGAAGAGCCGCTGGCTGAAACCCACCCCGGCCGGCACCTGGTCGTAGATCACCACTGCGGGCTGACCGCCAGCCAGCGGCGAACTGGGATCGGAATGCACGCCAATATCGCGTGCATCGCACATCAAGAAGAGGGGCGCCAGGTGGCCTAAGGCGAAGGCCAGGCCGGCCAGCCCACTCCGGATGCGTACTGCTGTCTCCGCGCGGCGGTGGCAGCGCGGGCAGAGCGTCACCAGGTTCAACAACTGGTTGGCTTGCCGGTAAGAAGCGAAGGCGCGGAAGGGGGTTTTGTGGTGGACGTGATGAGCGTGTTTACTCTCAGGCAGGCCGCAATGCTGGCAGCGATAGCCATCGCGCGACCGGGCGCGGGCGCGTTGCTCCGACCAGTTAGGCCCATAGTCAATAGGATCGTTGGTCCAAGCCCCCTGGGCGTGCAGGCTTGCCACGGTCTGCTCGGCTATCCCCAGCCAGTAGCCGGTTGTCACCAATTCAGTCGGCGGCAGGGCGACCTTGCCTCCGCCCAGGTGCTCGTGGGTGAACCACTTGACCTTGCGGAAGCCGACCACCTGCGTGGTCACACAGATTTCACCGTGGGCCCTGGCCGCGCCGCGCGCCTCGGCCTCGTCTAATTTCTCTAAGAGCTGCACGCTAGTTTCGGTGTTCGGTCGGGTGTAATAGTCTACGTCAGCTGCGTACAGCCGCGCGATGTGCTGGTCCGGGTCTAGCTCGTCTACCAGGTAGGCATGCCCTTCGTGCAAGTAGATGGCCCCCGGATGCACCATCCAGAACGCGCTGGCATAATCCACCTGGCCAAGGGTCGTCCATTCATCGTCCTCTAGTACCTGGAGCACCACCGCCTCAGGCGAGGCACTGCGCAACGAGACGGCCTCAGCTGGATATTGATCCGCCATCCAGAAGTACTTCTCCCTGGACCGATGAAGAACTCCAGTCTCCTGAAGGAACTGAAGAAATTCCGCCACTTGCGCTCCATCGACGCGACCGAAACTCTCTCCGGCCTGGAAGGGCAATTCAAAGGCGGCACAGCGTAAATGCCCCAGCAGGATGAGGGGGTTATCGGGGTTGATGAGGGCAGACTCGGGCGAGCGGTCGAAGAAATAGTCAGGATGATGGGCCAGGAACTGATCCAGCGGACCCGCCGACGTGACCAGGGTCGCCAGCGACGCTTCTGTGTGACGGCCAGCACGGCCGGCCTGTTGCCACGTCCCGGCGATGGTGCCCGGATACCCGGTCAGCAGGGCGGCGCCCATACCACCGATGTCAATACCCAATTCGAGAGCAGTGGTGGCCGCCACAGCCCGTACCCTGCCATCGCGCAGCCCACGCTCGATCTCGCGGCGCTGGCGGGGTAGATAGCCAGCTCGATAGCCGCGTATCTGGCCCTCTCCCCCGGTCCCTTTCCCGAATTCGGGAGAGGGGAGATCCCGTCGCAGGTAGCGCAGAAGCAACTCCACGCTTTGCCGCGATCGGGCGAAGATGATCGTCTGTACGTTGTGCTCCAAGAGATCACCAGCCAGCCGGACGCTCTCCTGTAGCGCGCTGCGTCGCAGGCCAAGGTCGCGATCCACGAGGGGGGGATTGTAGACCAGGAAGTGCTTTGTGCCCTGAGCCGCACCGTCATCGTCCACCAAGACCACCGGCTCCTCGATCAGCCGTTCAGCCAGCTCCAGCGGGTTGGCAATGGTCGCCGAGGTCAGAATGAACTGGGGCGACGCCCCGTAGAAGCGGGCAATGCGCTTCAAGCGGCGCAGCACGTTAGCCACGTGCGAGCCGAACACCCCCCGAAATGCGTGCATTTCATCGATCACGACAAACCGCAGGTGCTGGAAGAATTCAGCCCACAGGGTGTGATGTGGTAGCACACCGGTGTGTAGCATATCTGGATTGCTGATGACCAGGCGAGCCGTGGTGCGAACCGCCGGACGTGCCCCGGTCGGTGTGTCGCCATCATAGGTGGCGACCGGGACGGCCGACGGCTGGTCGACCAGATCGTCTCTGAAGGTTGCTATAAATTGGAGCAGAGTTTGCTGTTGATCGTGGGCGAGGGCTTTGGTGGGAAATAGATACAGGGCGCGTGCCTGAGGGTCACGCAGCAGGCGGTCGAGGACGGGTAGATTGTAGCAGAGGGTTTTACCACTGGCTGTACCGGTGACGACCACCGGGTTGTGTCCAGCCCGTGACTGTTGCCATGCGTGCGCTTGGTGGGTATACAAAGCGTCGATGCCTTGGGCACGCAGGGAATCTGGCAGCGCTGGATGCAGGTCGTTTGGAAACGGCATGAAGCGCGCCGGGCGCGCGGGGAAAGTCCGCCAGGCGGCAATGTTCGAGGCAATAGCAGTGTCATCCCGCCAGGCATTCAACAGGGTATGGAGCGACAAGGTCTAGTACCAGAAAACTTACACCTCTAATATCACCGGGAAGATCATTGGACGTCGTCGGGTGCGTCGATACAGGAACTCAGCCAACGTATCGTGGATAAGGTTGCTGGCGGTATCGCGGTGACCGTTGGCCAGCGCTTCGATAACCAGGTGCTTGGCTTCTTCAATCAGAGCCTCGGCATCGCGCATATAAACGAAGCCGCGTGATACGATGTCAGGTCCTTCGATAACCTCACCGGTGGCTTCGTCGAGAGCGACGACTACCACTACAAAACCGTCGCGCGATAGCAAGCGACGATCCCGCAGCACCACCTCGCCCACATCGCCGATGCCCAACCCATCGATGAGTACGTGCCCACCGCCCACCCGCTCGCCAAGCCGGGCTCCCTCGTCGTCAAACTCGATCACCTGGCCATTTTCCACGACAAAGATGTTCTCTCCTGGGATACCGAGTTCTCGTGCTAACTGTGCGTGTAATACCAGATGCCGGTACTCGCCGCCTGCGGGAATGAAATAGCGAGGGCGGGTGAGGCTGATCATCATCTTTTGCTCTTCCTGGCTGGCGTGTCCGGATACGTGAACCGGCATCAAGCGATGATAACAAACGTTGGCCCCCAAGCGGAACAGATTGTCAAGGGTACGATGTACCAACTCTTCGTTCCCGGGGATGGGGGTGGCCGAAAGAATCACCGTGTCACCGTACTGGATGCTCACCTGGCGATGTTCCTGATTGGCCATGCGAACCAATGCGCTGGTCGGCTCGCCCTGAGTGCCGGTGCACACAATTGCTACCTGAGATGGAGGCAACATATCCAGGTCTTCAATGCGCAAGAATGTGTCATCGGGGGCTGTCAGATAGCCGAGGTTACGCGCCATACGCACGTTTTCCACCATGCTACGCCCGACCACTCCTAGTCGGCGATTGTGTCCGAGCGCACAATCAATCACCTGCTGAACTCGAGAGATGTTCGAAGCAAAGGTGGAGACGATGATGCGCCCTTTGGCCTGGCTGAAGACCTTTTCAAAGGTCTCGCTAACCAGTCGCTCCGATGGCGTATAGCCGGGCCGTTCTGAGTTGGTACTATCGGCCATCAAGGCCAGCACGCCGCGCCGCCCATATTCGGCCAGCGCAGCATAATCGGTCAGTCGCCCGTGCACGGGCGTGTAGTCGAACTTATACTCCCCGGTGTGAATCACCAGACCATAGGGTGTGTCGATAGCCAGTCCCACCGAATCGGGGATGCTGTGGCAGACGTGAAAAGACTGCACGCTGAATGGTCCCACCTGTACCTGGTCGCCAGGCGCCATGGTGTGAATCTCTGTCCTGTCAAGAAGCCCTGCCTCGCGCAATTTGACCTCGATGAGACCTCGTGTAAGCCGGGTAGCATACAGCGGCGCTTCGAGTTGGCGCAACACGTAAGGCAGTGCGCCGATGTGGTCTTCGTGACCGTGGGTAAAAAAGATACCTCTTAGATAGTCAGGGGCCTCCATCAGATAGCTGATGTCGGGGACGACTAAGTCTATCCCGAGCATGTCGCTCTCAGGGAACATCAGGCCGCAGTCTATGGCAATGGCCGTGTCCTCCAATTCCAACACGGTCATGTTTTTTCCTATTTCGCCTGCGCCACCGAGTGGAATGATACGCAATGTGTCGGTCATGGTTCTTCTCCAAATCGGCAAATCAGCAACGCAACAGAGCAATTGCAGATTTGAGTATTTTGTACGTTGGACTCAGAAAAGGCTCAGTTGCTGGGCCTGGGGTGGTGGCTCCTCATCACCGTAGTTTTGTGCCTCGGCTATAAGGCCTGGCAATTTCTTAAAATCGGCTTCAACCAGCGGCCGCCACTTGGGCTGATGCAGCGCCGCCGCCGGGTGAAACATGGGGACTACCAATAGGTTGCCCACCCGCTTGGGTTGGCCGTGGATTTTGCTGATGGAGGCACCAGGAAAGTAGCGATACATAGAGAAACGCCCTAAGGTTACGATGACCTTGGGTTTGATGAGCTGGATCTGGCGTTCCAGGTAAGGCTCGCAGGCAGATAGCTCATTGGGTAAGGGGTCCCGATTGCCAGGAGGACGGCATTTAATCACGTTGGCAATAAACACCTGGTCGCGGGTCATGCCAATGCTGGCGAGCAACTCCTCCAGGAATTGGCCGGCTGCGCCGACAAAGGGTCGGCCCTGGCGGTCTTCATGAAAGCCAGGCCCTTCACCAACAAACATGATTTCAGCACCGGGTGGCCCTTCACCGGGCACAGCTTGCGTCCGCCCCTGGTGCAGTGGACACAGGGTACATGAGTGAATCGCTTCCTCAAGTTGCTCAAGGGTTAGCTGATTGATGTCGGTCACAGTTCACTCCTTGGTTACACTGGATCACGATTTTAGTGCATTTGCAGTGTTTTGTCTAGTGCCCTATCAAAGTGGTTTTGATAAACTTGAAGCCCACATGGGCACGAACTTTGGTATATCAAAACTACCGTGAAAGGGTACTAGCGCGCTTGGCCAGCCGCTCCAAGAGGTCACGCCGACGGGCCTCTACCAAGTCCTGATACGTTACTGACGTGAAATCAGGTGTCGTCAGGATGAGAGCATCTTCGCGATTGTCGGGATAATAGGCCTTGCGCCGACCTACCTGCTCAAAACCATATCTGGCGTATAGCGCCTGGGCCGCCAGGTTCGATACACGCACCTCGAGAGTCGCTCGGGCGGCGCCAAGGCGGCTTGCCTCGTCAAGCAGTGCAACCAGCAACAGTTCGCCCAGTCCTTTCCTCCGATGTGCGGTGTGCACAGCCAGAGTGCTGATGTGTGCCTCGTCGTACATCAGCCAAAAACCGCCGTAGCCCAAAATGGGACCGATGGTAGCAGTCAGGCGAGGCCGGACCAGTTGCGAAAAACGTTGCCAGGCAGACGCTGGCGAGTGTGTGACGACTCGCGGGCAAAGCACGTAGTAGTGCGCAAGTTCGTTGTGCGTCAGTTCGTGGCGGTAGGAGCGTTCGGGCCAAGGGAGGGGGAATGCCTCGCGCTCAATCTCCATTACCGCTGGCAGGTGCGCGATTTGCATAGGTTCTATCAGCAGAGGAAGGGCCTCTAGTGCTCTGTCAAGGCTAAATTGAGTGGTAGTCTTAACGCCCATAATGGTTATTCTTGCTCTTCAATCCGTGATTGGCAGAGTGCCAGGTCGATCAACTCCCTGCCGCTGGATGTTGGAGGTAAATAGGGTCCAGAGTCGTCACATCGTCCACGTCATTGCGGATCAGACGCCTGGTCGCCAGTTCGGCCAGGCAAGCTGGGCGACGCAGTCGTAGCGCCGCTGTGGGGATGGTCGCCGCCTGCCCCAACCGTTCACGCAACAAATCAGCCCCAGCCTCGTCAATCTCACCGGTAAAGACCGCCGCCCCCTTCGCCAGTTCGCACAACCCCTTAAAGGTGGTGAGCATGGGGGAGGTCGTCTGCGTCCACTCCCCCTCCACACGGTCATAGCAGGCGACACCGATGCGGCCTCGCCCTGCCTGGATAATCGCCCACACCGGCTGACCTGTCCCCTGAAACGGATAAGCCACCACGTCCAGGGTTGGGACGCCGATGAGAGGTAGGTGATAGGGTAGGGCCATGCCTTTCGCAGCTGCCAATCCGATACGCAGTCCGGTGAATGAGCCCGGGCCTAACGACACACCTATGGCCACCAGCGACACGAACGACACGCGGTGGGTAGTCAACATGCGCTGAATGCGCGGCATCAGCTCCACGGAATGGGTCATGGCTGAATACCAAATCTCTTCAGCCAACACCTGACCCCTGTCGTACAGGGCAAGGCCAGCAAGATGGGTAGCGGTGTCAATGGCTAATAGCATGGTAGATAACAGGTAACAAGTAACTGAGCAGGTAAAGTTAACCGGCGTGTCCGTTGATGACGGCTTGGCACGAGATATTAAGTAGCACGCTTGTCCTGCGATAGGCCGTCCGGAAGTATCCGAATCATCCAGATTGCTACGTGCTACTGGATACTACGCATTCTAAAGGCAACGTGTTGGAATTGCCTGAGCAATTGTTGGTAGGGGGCACCAGCGGCCTGCATGGTGATGCGGCGTTTGGTATCATTTAGATAATGAAAGGTGATCCACAAACGATCAGGGGGAAGGACCTCGACGATCCGCTCGGCCCACTCGATGAGGCACACCCCGTCCCCATAGAGATAGTCCTCGAGACCGAAAGCTAATGCCTCCGACGCATGGTTGATGCGATATAAGTCTACATGGTAGAGAGTCAGGCGACCGGGGTATTCATTGACCAACGTAAAGGTGGGGCTGGCGACATGTTGGCTGACCTCCAACCCTTGGCCCACGCCCTGCACCCACCGGGTTTTGCCGGTACCCAACTCCCCCTGCAGTGCAATGATCTCCCCCCCCGTGAGCAATTCACCCAGTCGCGCCGCCAGGCGACGCGTCTGGGCCTCGCTATGACTGATAAAATCCAGGGTATGCTGGTCGAAAATCGAAGCCACCCGCGCCTCCGGTGGTATTTGCCCACTTTGGAGGATTATACTTTGCACACACACAAAAGACAAGTACCACCGGTAGGGGCCTTTTAAGATCTCAGGACAGGCCGGGGGATTTGGCCCCCAGGTGCTCCCACAACCGGGGGCGCACCCACCGGTAGCCACAGATTGTGGGGAAAGATACTGCCAGACAGAAAAACCACCAGCGATTGGCTGGTGGTCGGAGTCATTGTGCACGTCATATTTGGCGACGAGTCAGGTTGTCACGGAGACCTTCACCGCAGTTTTCTGGGGTCTTGATTGCCTCAGAACGTCAGTCACTCGTTGGGTCAATACGTCTGGACCAATAGGTTTGGTCAGGTATTCGTCTGCGCCCAAGGCCAACCCCTGCTGTATCTCATCGTGGTTTGCATACGCTGAAAGGAAGATGATGGGGATGTCCTTGGTGTTGGGGTCTGATTTCAACGCCTCACACGCCTGGAAGCCAGTTACTTTGGGCATCCGGATATCCAACAGGATCAGATCTGGCGTATGGCTGGCGGCCAAGGCTATCGCCTCTTCCCCGTTGCGCGCTTCGACAACGTGGAAGCCGCTTACCTCCAGGGCCATTGCCAGAAACTCGCGTATGTCTCGTTCATCTTCAGCAACTAGAATCAAAGATCCCGACATATGAACTCAACCTTAATGCGTGCTGGAATATACATTACACCTAAGACAGGAAGTTGTCTATGGGGCTATTATACCTGACATTCGGCGCCATGGAGATAAATTTAGCGTAAAAACTGATGACTGTCTGCTACAGCCCTGCCCCTTATCAGAATCATGGTGAGAGGGTACTAGCGATGGATGTGGATGAGCCAACCTCATATTACTCAAGCTGCTTGGCAGAAACAGGATTTCTATGGTATATTACGCCGCGCGTGACTGGGTATTTCGGCCGAAGGTGGAACCCGAGCCATTGTCGTCCCAGATCACGTACTCAACTGGCAAAAGGAACTTACATGCGTTATCTTATCATCTCTGACATCCACGCCAACTTGGCTGCGTTCAAGGCAGTCCTCGACGATGCCGAGGGCAAATACGACAAGGTATGGTGCCTGGGTGACTTGGTGGGCTACGGTCCTGATCCCAACGAATGCATCGAACTGCTAACCAGCCTGGATCATCTAGGGATCGCCGGGAATCACGACTGGGCGGTTCTGGGAAAGCTGGACGTGGATGACTTCAATCCCGATGCGCGACACGTATCGTTGTGGACACGAGATGTGCTGACAGAGAGCAACCTTCAGTTTTTGCAGAAGCTGCCGGTCGCCCTGGTCCAGGAGGAACAGTTCACCCTGGTTCACGGCAGCCCGCGCCACCCTATTTGGGAATACATCCTTTACCCAGCGGTGGCACAACTCAACTTCGATCATTTTTCCACCCATTACTGCCTGGTAGGACATACCCACAGCCCGGTCATCTTTTACGCTCCCAGCGCCCCGAATGGGATATGCGAAGCCTTAGTGCCCCCATCTAACAACGGCCCGGAGCCCCTGGGCAACCGGCGACTTATCCTTAACCCAGGCAGCGTAGGCCAACCCCGCGATGGCGACCCACGCGCCAGCTATGGCATCCTCGATTTGGATGGGCCTACCTTTGAATACCACCGCATTGCTTATCCCATCGCCGAGGTACAAGAGCAGATGCAGGAACTTGGCTTTCCCTCGCGGCTCATCAATCGTCTTAGCTTCGGCTGGTAGGCTTGGAACTGCCGACGGGTTTCTCAGTCTACAAAAAACGGAGGCCTACCAGGCCTCCGTTATCTCATCTGCGGGCTGCCATACTCCAGCCTGGCATTTACTATCAGCTCTGTGTCAGGTCATAGTATTCGCCGAACCACGCGGCCAGTCTGGTATCTTCACGCACCCGCTCTCGCTGTCGTTGGCCTTCTTGGTAGGCAACCATCCGGTTAAAGATTTCTTGTTGAACAGCCCGCGGGTCGTACACGCTGAAGAAAGTGAAAGTCGCTGCCGTGCCGGCCGTCTCGATGACCACGTCACCCAGGTTCA
>WOR8_10006690_pt1 | contig 11045 bp, 12 predicted proteins | sample DeeMarSeWOR38_10_FD_19890 | JGI IMG/M metagenome (IMG submission 19890)
AGATACATTCAAGTAAGATTTGAGATGAGTCTATGTTAGATCAGTTCAAACAAAGTCTTTTCCTGTAGCCGGTGGTAAATTACCACCAGGCGGCTCATCAGCAACAGCGAGTTTTATTACCTAATAAGCGCACATAATCCATAGTTAGGTAGTCAAGTAAATCGAAGCCATTCTCTTCGCTAACTTGGCATCTTTACCTTCTTTACCTACCAATTGTATTCCAGTTAGCGGAAAGTCTTGTTTTTGCCACCAGTTAGGGTAATTATATGAACCATAAGCTGGATTTTAATTGTTACTTAATTGCCACTTTACGTTTGGTTGAGACTCCGTAGTTGAAACTATTTACTCGCAACAATGGTACAATTGAAGGTATTAAAAAAAGAAAGCCTAGCTGGAAATAGGTGAAGGACTCCACCATATTAGCGCAGAGCGCATACCATCAGGCCATATATAGCAATTGTTTGATAGAATTAGACGCTTAGCCAACGTATCTCTAATGAGTGGGTCATAAGTGGTAGATGACTGGAGACGAAGATGACGTTTGGCCCTGGCGAAGGCTTCTTCAAAGGTATTATTTGTCCAGCGGTAAATATCACTCTCCACCTGCATGTTAGCGTAAATACCAACTGAATAAAGAGCATTATAGGCTATGATGGCATTTGGGCTGTCATGGTGGCGCCCATAGATAGCGAGTGATAATTCACCAATAATGCCATTGGAGGGTGGCAACCGTATAGCTAGGTAACAAGTCTTGGTAGTATATCGCTCTATCTTGCGGACAAAAGAAGCCAGGTCAGGGCTAGCATACATCGCGTGAGCACAGACCGTAATGTCGTGTGGTTTGACGATAGCGTCTTCCCAGGAAGATTGGGTTATCTGTATATTGTTTAGCTTTGCAGAAGCAATATTCCTGTGGAGATTATCTACCATAGCACTAGATGGTTCAACGGCAGCAACGATTTTAGCTGTCCTGGCCAGAGGGATAGTCCAGCGTCCACTACCCGCACCTACGTCGAGAACGGTAGTCTCGCCATCAATTTCTCTTAGAACAAAGTCAAGAAGTTGATCGGGCCTTTCATTCCTTTTGCGCGCTTGAACCTTATACCTTTTTGCCGGTTCACTATTGGAAGTAGGGGGACCGGCTTGTATTAGTTCGCTCCATAACCTAAACCAATCGGTCTCCATCAAGAATAATCACTTTCCCAATATTTTAGCGAAATATTTTGACTATCACCAATAGGCTCTTATAAATCAGTCTTCCAGGTATGCCCACACTTACCACACTTGCAGTATAGAGTATTCGATATTGTAAAGACCTCTACATCCTCGCTCCCACACTTAGGGCATTTCATATCTCCTCCTCCTCCTCCTTCTTCTTTTATACTCATCAATTGTGGTATATTGAATTGCAAATTACAAATCCCGTTCTATTGCTTGAGTCCCCGCTTATCTATTCCAATTGATTGATAACAGAAGCGAGGAATGCTAATATACCACTTTAGAGATCGGCACAAATTCGGCTGACGCCGATTAACCTAGTAAATACCTTCACTTTGTAGCGACTCACAATAGATAAAGAATAGAATGATTCCACTATTTGAACATTACCAGCTACTGGCACACAAGCTTCCCCACGTATCTCTGGGTGAATTCCCAACCCCAATACAGAAGCTTGATCAACTAGGCAGTAAAATAGGCTCGGACAGCCTCTTTATCAAGCGAGACGACTTGAGCGGCAAGGTCTACGGGGGAAACAAGATACGGAAGTTAGAATTCATCTTGGGCGATGCTCTCAGCACTAAGGTGAATGAGGTTCTGACCTTTGGTGCAGCAGGGTCGAATCATGCTCTGGCTACCGCCATTTATGCAAAGCAACTGGGGCTGAACAGCATTTCGATGCTAGTACCTCAGCCCAATGCCCATTACGTCCGCCGCAATCTTCTTATGAGCTGTCATTGCGGGGCAGAGCTTCATCTATACCCGAACCTTCCATACATATCGCTACTAGCTGCTCCGGCGGTTTTTTATCAACTTCTCCGACATAGACTGAAAAGAGGACAGTTCCCCAGGGTTATTCCTATGGGTGGATCTTCACCCCTCGGCGCGGTAGGTTTCGTCAATGCTGCATTTGAACTCAAAGAACAAATTCTCAAAGGGGAAATACCCGAGCCTGATTACATCTATGTTGCCTCAGGCTCTATGGGCACGGCGGCGGGGTTAACGCTTGGTCTTAAGGCAATAAAGAGCAAAACCAGAGTAATCTCCGTCAGGGTAAACAGTGACAAGTTTGTGAATGCAAAAGGAATGGTTAAGCTCATTAACAAAACTAATGCTCTGCTTTCCTCGCTGGACCCGTCATTTCCCACGCTTGGTTTTTCCGAACATGATATAGACATTAGACACGGCTCTTTCGGAAAGCAATACGCCCTCTTCACCAAAGAAGGAATGGAAGCGGCGGCTCGTATGGAGAGGTACGGTGGGATTAAATTGGAGGGAACTTACACAGGGAAAGCATTCGCTGCTCTTATTGATGACGGGAAGAAATCAAGTTTAAGAGACAAGGTACTTCTGTTCTGGAATACGTACAATTCCCTGGATTTTTCAAAAGCTATAGCGAACATTGATTATCACCGGTTGCCCCGATGCTTTCATCGTTATTTTGAGGAAGAAGTACAGCCGCTTGAGCGTGAGTAATATTCCCGTAGAACTTCTAACAAGCTCCTACGAAAATTCAAACAATGGGGCGAAATGTTACCAGATCAAATTCTTCAGATAAAGTTGTAGCAGAAGGAATCTGTTCAAACCGGATTACTACCTAATCTTGGCATTCCCAGGCTGCATGCTATGATTGGAAATGATGATAATATTCAACTACGAAACTTTAGTGGATCCTTTGTTAAGAGATATCAGGAAGTTCACTCCTGAGTTCGCGGGTATAAAGCCTGGAGACAGGGTACTGGATGTTTGCTGTGGAACAGGTGAACAGACTCTTGAGTATGGGAGACGCGGGATTATTGCTAGCGGTATAGATAGCAGCCAAGAAATGCTTAAAACAGCTCTAAGGAAAATAATGAGGCAGAGGTCGGTAGATGCCCACTTTGAACTCGCAGATGCTACTAATCTACCATTTCCAGATGGTTATTATGACTACGCCTCCATATCCTTCGGATTGCACGACAAGGAAAGCTTGATTCGAAACCAAGTCATAGCTGAGATGAAGAGAGTTGTTAAAGTCGAAGGAGCTCTTATCTTCATAGATTACCAGGTTCCACTGCCCAGGAATGCTTGGGCTGCAGCTGCAAAGACCATAGAATTTTTTGCTGGTGGGTCTCACTACAGAGGCTTCAAGGATTATCTTGGAAATGGCGGATTAGAAGGAATAATAACAAAGCATCGTTTACGAGAAGATTCTAGGATTTATCTCAAAAATGGCTTAGTAGTGATGATTAAGGTGTTAAACGATTAAGCAGTTCTATCAGTGTAGATACAGATACTAAACAAGAACTTGCTTGTAAAGTATCCGTGGAGTACATTTAGACCGGTAAGTGTAAGGGTTTCCGCAGTCAGACCAACGTAGACCACAAGTACTGATAAGGTGACATGGGAAGAACCAATGAAAGAGAGGCGATTTCCTTTAAATCGGATCTAGTCTATTTCCTCTTGACTATAACCCGCATAATAGTCTAATTTAGGGTAATCGTGTATATTTTAAAAAGGTTTTGTTTTGCAGGTTCAGGCCAAAAAACCAAATTTTAGACAGGAGGCGAAATATGCCAAATCGTGACAAAACGGGACCACCCGCCGGTTCGCAGGGACCGAGAGACGGCAGGGGTGGAGGAAAAGGTGGAGGTAGAGTTAGTGGAAGAGGTAAAGGGGTAGGTGCAAAGAAGGGCGGCAAGAAAGGAAGCCGCTAGTTTCTAATCTAGCTGTTGGTAGCAGGGGTTGAATTCGAAGGGGACAAATGGCGGGAGAGCTAATGGTAGAGAATCCAAGCTACGGTGGTAGCTCGTAAAATAGGTGTCATTCTAATCCTTTTAAAGATTTCTTAATAACTTGATTTAATAGGATTCGGTCAACAATATTAGTAGCCATGGTGTCAGCCAATAACAATCGATCAAAGTACAGCCTCAGACTAGTTACCAAATAGTCTTCGTTGTAGATTAGCACTTCCGCCTGGTTGACCTCTAAACGTTTCCCTTTGTGTGTCTTGGCCCTTACCAAGAACTCTTCGAAAAACACGCTGCCATCTATAATGATAGTAATAGGGCTCAAGGTAATATTGGTTACGTGCTTATATATCCAGCCCAGTGCCAGTTTGAGTCCATGTCCGCCCTCTAATCTGAGCCCGAGAAGTTCGGTTTCGCAATCCTCTGTGAAGAAGGATAGTACCTTCTCAATGTCCTCATTTTCTATAGCATCATCTAAGGCTTTAGCTAAGACTCTTATTCGGCTAGCATCCATAATTTCTATTACTCAGACGTATATTTTATTGTATCACGAATGGTAAAGTGCAAAATAACAGGAAAGGCATAGTCTTCTCAACCGTGCCTCTTAAACTCATTGGTAGCGGGGGGTTGGATGGGGGTGAAAGATGACATACCTATAGTCATAAAGGTTACTGAATGTGAGGCCATTAGAAAATCATTGCTGGAAAGGAGGCGGATCCTGTTCTTGTACCTGACAAGAAAATCCTGTTGCCTTGTCTCCTCGCTCTTTATCCCCTTCAGCAATAGTAACAGATGTTGAAAAAGCAAAAAGCATGTAGCTAATCAATAAAATTGAAACTATTCTTTTCGTTAATCTCATTTCCTAAACATTTTAGCATATTGCCATATGGTAAGCTTGGGAAGTGATTCGATAGTGGGGCATCTAAAGACGGTTATTAAAGAAAAGACACAGACCTACAAATCCGTGCCTTTAATAACCTTGGCAGCGGTGGTTGGATTCGAACCAACGACCTTCGGGTTATGGGTCGGATAAACGTTGTAGCCATGGCAGACCACATAATCCACAGTTAGGGTATCAATATTAGTGCTAATGCCGGAAAACGCGTCCTTATTTGCCACTGGCAACCCCATATTCAAAACTGACGGTGTCTTGTAAAGGCAACCCATTGCCTTTGGTTGACGGCATATTAAGTCAGTTAATTGTCTTATAACGGGTATTTATCAGGTGTAAGGTCGGATGAAGGGTCGATTACCGTCTGGGGATACAGAGGGTACACCTCAAAATCCTATCATAGTATGACATCATACTATGACACTTTTGCTTCAAAATTGCTCCTAAGTGGCATTATTATGCAGCCAATTAACAACCCTAACACCTCTTATCGGGTCAAGAAGTCGCCTTATGGGGCAGTTAGGGGTACCAAAAGTGCGAGTATTGGCAGCTTAAATGACGCAAATGGTCAGTGAAATTCGAAATCAGAAATAGGCAAATCGTGGATGATAGGTTGGTCGATGGTAGGGGAAGGCGTTTAGAGTGGTCTTGGATAATCGAAAAGGGCTGGACCTCCATAAGGAATATCCAGCCCATATTTGTAACCGATTCTAAGATCAGCGTTATGCTTTACCGATTTTGAACATCTTTGTGCCGCATACGGGACACGTCCCCTGATTCGCTGGGCGGCCATTTTTCATGGTTATAGTCCTAGCATCTTTCATCTCCCGCTTTGCACGGCACTTCATACAATACGCCTGCATTTGATCACCTCCTTTCTGTTGTTGAAGCGTAGACTAATCTCACTCAGATTGTCAATAGCGCGTCCGCATTCCCCTTTTTTAATCTAGAAAGTAAAATTTGGGGATTCTACCCTATTTGAAGCATGTAGGTTTTATGCTCCACTATTTAAGAAATAGTCATAAGATGAGTTATTACTTGAAAATGAGCGAGCCGTTATTCTGAGTACAGCAGTACAAAAGCAGTCTTCTGAGAAGAACTCCAACGATTATACGTGGAACCACGAGAAAGATCTATTCACTTCCCGTTAGACGCTGTGCCAACACACCATATGGAAGAAGCAGCCACAATACCACATAGCCGGCGATGATGTTAATAAAAGATACGCCAATAAGTATTAGAAACATAATGAGTGGCACAATGCCTATGAATAACTTAAGCCTTTTTATCACAGAGGGATTGATACTGCTATCCACAAGGCGGAATTTACCTGAAGCGTAGTTCCATAGTGCCAGTCTAGCGATGAAAATCAGGGACATGTTAATTCCATAGATCACGAATGGAACTTGTGTCCACAGGTAATCTCCAATAAGCCTGGTGGAAAATGGTACTAGTGCAACAAACATCAGGAAAAGTATGTTTATCCACATCAGCATCGGATTCGCACGCTTGATGTAGTGAAACATACGATGATGGCTGATCCATATCATGCCCAGTATTATGAAACTCATCACGTAGCTTAAAAATTCTGGCCATGATTTAAGTAGTCTCCGTGGTAACTCCGTTTGAACCGATGATTGCGATATGCCAGTGATACTGAGATCCAGAACAAGCAAGGTCATCACAATAGCAAATATACCATCAGTCAGCGCTTCAAGGCGGTTTGGGGTGAAAAGGGTTCCCTTTCTACTTGTTCTTAGGTAGCTCATAAGATGACCTCCTTTTGAAAATGGATTTGAAAATGGAGTTGTATGGATATATTTAGAACCATTATAAACTTTTAGGAAGCTTAGATTGAACAATACTCGGGGATTGGATTAAGTCGCTCAACAAAAAAGTACATTGTTGAGCCAGATACCGGAAGTCCATTCCATCACATTAGGCTGAAAAAAGTTCCTTTTTATGTTTATGAGCATTGACACTGCTTTGGCAGAGGACTACACTCAGTCTGCAACGTACACGTTGACCTCCAGAACATCGTGACAAGGAGGTGAATCATGTCAGTAATACCAGCCTTTCAAATAGGGGTATGGACTGCATGGGTTTTCATGCTATGGCCATGGTTAGATACGCTTGTATTCAGGCTTGTTGGGAAAGAGGTGTTCCAGAGAGCATCAGGGCTAGCTTCTGAAATGAAGACTAGCTCTGCATATAAGATAATCAGCTATGTATCTATGATAATAGAGCTTATGGCTGTCGCGTATTCCATTTTCTTGCCATTCAAACTAGGGACGATTTGGTTCTATTCAGGTCTTACCATTTTCTTACTAGGTTTAGTTGTACTAACAGTTGCTTCAGTCAATTTCACTGTGACGCCAATGAATAGACCGATTACCAGAGGAATGTACCGTTATTCGAGACATCCATTATATTTAGCATCACTACTCATATATCTTAGTGTTGGCATAGCTTCAGCTTCATGGATTTTCCTGTTGATTTTCATTGTACAGTTAGTCTCGATAAGCATTGGAGCAGTTAGAGAGGAACATTATTGTCTTGAGAAATATGGGGATGACTACCGTATATATCTGGACAGAACGCCAAGATGGATAGGAATTCATAAATAGGGGAATGAGACTATGGAAACTTTGATTTTCTACATTTCCTTTGTAGTCTGTTTAACGTGTTTTGCTATCCGTACTTCGTATTACATGCTTGCTAATAGAAGAAGTGAATTGGCAGAGAAAAGAAAACTCGTTATCCTTATACTTATTACGATGTTTCTCCTCTGGTTTTCATGGTTTTTCATGGCTCTGAATGACCCATACAGAATGAATCTTCCTTCCTGGGAAAGATACACTGGTCTAACATTCTTCATAATTGGAGTCTTCCTTATAATATTCTCACACGTGAAAATACGAGGACAAGAAACTGATAAATTAGTCACAACAGGCATCTACTTAAAAATAAGGCATCCGATGTACTTGGGTTTCATAATATGGACTATTAGTTTGCCTATATTTACGAACGCACTATTCACACTAACATCTGCAATTATCTGGATACCGCAGATTTTGTATTGGAGAAGATCAGAGGAAAGACAGCTGGTAAAAAAGTATGAGGGCTATAAAGAATATAAAAAGAAGACCTGGTTTTAGTACATTTCTAGCACTTTTTACCCTATGGATCATTTTCATAATGGTTAAATACAACAGAAGTCAATTTTGTCACATCCAAAGAGTGTAACATTTCGTTCAGTCTACAATTCATGTATTCTCGGCTTCCTATTATCTGGAAGCACATTGAATTCTTGCTGAACGTAAACTTGTTGTTATCTTCACTCATTGGATTTATAATTAGCTGCGCCTCTATCATCATAGAAATAGCTTTAGGAGGTGAATATGACAGATGACTATATTCCAACAGGCATTCCTGGTGCTGACAAAATACTTGGGGAGAAGGGTATACCTAGGGGTCACAGCATTTTGGTTGCCGGAGGACCTGGCAGTGGGAAGACTACCTTCGCTATTCAATTTCTGTATAAAGGAGTAACGGAATACAATGAGCCGGGTATCTACATATCACTGGATGAAGATCCTGAGGATGTGAAGAAAAATATGTCAAAATTCGGGTGGGATCTTGGTAAGCTTGAGCAGGAGAAAAAACTCGCCTTCATCAATGTTTCCCCAGTTCGAATGGCATCATCAGAAAAGGCCGGGCTCATCCAGCTGGGAATGAAGGAATTCAAGCTAATTAAATTGCTGGAAGCAATTAGAGCAGGTATTGACGAGGTTCAAGCTAAGAGGGTGATCATTGACCCTATTACAATATTCACGCTCCAATATCCTGATGAGATTGAGCGCATTTACGCCATGAGAGACCTGATAGCTGATTTCAGAAAAATCGGTTGCACCAACCTGTTAATCTCTGAATTGAGAGGAACTGGATTGGAAAGGGAACATCAGTTCGAAGAATATCTGGCCCAAGGTGTAATCCTACTACGCACAGTGATGAAAGACGACCGAGTGACGCGAATGCTTCAGGTAGAAAAAATGCGGGGGTTGGAGGTTGACAATCAGCCACGTCCGTATAATATTACCAATAGTGGAATAGAGGTGTATCCTACCCTGACTGTCTTCAAATAAGGAGAAAGGCTATGTCCCTATCTAGGCTAGAGGAACCACCGGGTAAAGGTCTAATCTTGCTGACCGGGATTCCTGGAGCTGGCAAGTCTACTCTCTGCCACAAGATCGTACTGAGAAGCATAACCGCCGATAGACCTATCATTTTTGTTACGAGTGAACGGAGCCCCACTGAAGTCGTAGATTTATTAAGCGAAAGGGGTATAGGAGGGCCAGTTGATCTTAACTTCGTTGATGCCTTCACCGAGACGGTAGGCCTAACGACTACGCCCCGGCCTGACACTGTAGATGCTAATTGTGCCGACTTAAATAGCCTGAGTATTGCCATCACCAAACAACAGGAAAGAACTGGCAAGAAGGGTATTTTCCTTATCTTCGATTCGCTGACCTCACCCTACCTATTCAATGGTGTGGAGGTAGTGAAGTTTATGCGATTGTTTCTATCCAAGTTCGCTTCTGAGGGAAACTCGGTATTGGCTTTAATGGATGAAGGCTGTGGTAAGGAGGAAGACCTGGGAGCCATGATGAGTGTCGCCGATGGCATCCTCCGGATGGAGATAAGAGAGAACTCGAGAATCGTAAATGTGGTGAAACATCCAGAGATGACCCCAACGAAAATCGAGATTCCTATTGAGAGCGAACAGGTTACATTACCTCGGTCGATGAGCTATGACGACCCAAGTATGACAAGGAAGTTTACTACGGCAATGCTTAGAGGAGGGGAAGCTGGGTTGAGGGAAGAGCTCGGTGACTATGTTAATCTATTCTGGGCGAATCTTGCCCACTGGAGTGGTATGCTCTGGGATCCTAAAAGGTTCCCGACGGCGACATACGAGTTGAATAAGGAGGACACACGCTCCGCGATGAGGGAGAGACGGAGACATTTCCCCTTGTATGCAAGACTATTTATGAAGCTATTCATACCAAAGAACTTCAGCAGTGTTCAGGATATGAAAAAAGCAGCGAAACAGGGTATGCCATATATCCGGACTGCCCGTTGGGAGTGCAGTGGTATTGTGGAGTACCTCGACGATATTTCCAAGACTGACGAACATTACTTTAGGGTATACGAGAGTTCCGACTGTTGGGGACTGGAGAATGTCAGTGCCGCGGTAGCTTCACATCTTCCCCCTCTCTTCGCAGGTATGTGTAAAGGATTTGAGAAAGAGGAACGGGAATGGAATGCAATTGAGACAAGGTGTATAGGTTTGGGTGATCCCTACTGTGAATTTAAATTGGTACCAAGAGAAATAGATGGACTAAGTGATTCTTTAGAGAAGGATAGCTTGGTAATTGAAAGGATACATGACCATTTGATGCAGTATCTCACTGGATTTCTGCTTAACAAGAGGCCCTTTGTAGAAAGGTCCAAATTGGGCAGCGATATCCAACTCCATGCGGTATGGCACGCTATGGGAGTTCACCCTCCTGCTGGCACGAGATACCAAATGGCACTACGGATGGGAGGCGCGAAGACGGGTAAGGAGATCGGCGAGTGCATGATGGATGCTGGGCTAAGTGAGGATGAGGCAATTAGGCGTGTAATTGATTTCATGGAGTACTGCAAGGTCGGTAAGGTGACCGTTGATAAGGCGATAAGAATAAGGGAGAACTGTGAGAGCAGCTGGACGAGGCTCTATTCAACGGGGCGTACAGAGCCATCATGCTTCTTCACCACCGGTTTCTTGAATGGCCTATTCTCTGCAGTTAAAAACCAGCATATCAGGGAAATGAAGTGTATCGCCGCTGGTGATCCGTATTGTGAGTGGGAGATAATATAGCAAATTAGGATGGGGAGGAGGTGTGGTATGGAGAAAAGAAGATCGTTATTAGCGGAAATTCAAGAAGTACCGAAGGAGAGCTTGATTCTGCTGTCAGGGCCTCCGGGAGCTGGGAAATCAACCTTCTGCCATCAGGTTGTACTCAACGGCCTAGCCATGGACAAGCCAATCATATTCGTAACCACTGAGCACGGCCCTGTTGAGGTCAGTGGTCTTCTAAGAGAAAGAGGCATGGGTGAGGTTCCATCTGATTCGTTAAGTTTTATTGACGCCTTTGGTGAGA